>Ga0182735_1001504_pt1 | contig 15503 bp, 14 predicted proteins | sample eDN5th30CKraftMG_FD_128524 | JGI IMG/M metagenome (GOLD analysis project Ga0182735, IMG submission 128524) | Enriched Miracle-Growth compost microbial communities from Emeryville, California, USA - eDNA 5th pass 30_C Kraft MG (version 2) (version 2) ... | reverse complement strand
GTTACTTCTACATCCCCGGCACCGAGACCTGCCTGCGCGTTGGCGGCCTGATTCGTCAGGACATCTTCGGCGGTAGCCTGGTTGCCAGCGACCGTCAGGATCTTACCGATATCAAGAACGGTAATGATCGCGATTCCTACCACTATCTGACCCGCGCCGAACTGCGCTTCTGGACCGGCCAGGAAACCGAACTCGGCACGCTGTCGACCTACGTCAGCACCCGTTTCGACTGGGCCAACGGCGGCAAGACCGACACCAGCTGGCTGAAGTATGGTTGGGTCCAGCTCGGTGGCCTGCGCCTTGGTAAGGACGAGTCGGCTTTCGACGCCTTCAGCGGCTACGCCGGCAACGTCATCCAGGACTCGCTGATCGGCTACGGCGGCGACTTCGACACCAACCTGATCAGCTACACCTTCGACGCCGGCAACGGCTTCTCGGCGATCATCTCGCTCGAGCAGGGCTATGACGCTTCCGAGACTGATGCTGCTGGTGTTGTTCTTGATCCGTGGAACGATCACACGATCCGCAGCTATGTCCCGCACATCGTCGGCGGCATCAAGTACACGCAGGGCTGGGGCACCGCGTCCTTGGTTGCTGGCTATGACAGCAACTACCGCACCGTCGCCGTCAAGGGTCGCCTTGGCGTCAACGTCGGCCCGAACGCCGAACTGTGGGCGATGGGCGCGTACAGCAACCACAAGTTCGGTCGCTACGGTTATGGTACTGACCACGACTTCTACAAGAACTGGGATGGCAAGTGGGCTGTCTATGGCGGCGGCACTTACAAGGTCAACGAAAAGACCTCGTTGAACGCTCAGCTGTCCTATGACGCCAGCAAGACCTTCGCGGCAACGGGTAACGTGTCCTACGACATCGTCCCGGGCTGGAACGTCACGGCGGAAGTCAGCTACGCCAACTACAAGAACTGGAAGAACGGCTTCCAGCTTGATGGCGAGACCGGCCATGACAAGGGCGACGCCTGGGGCGTGGGCGTTCGTTTCGACCGCTCGTTCTGATCGGCGTATCATCGTCTGATGGAAAACCCGGCGGGTGACCGCCGGGTTTTTTCTTTTTGCGGACGTGACGGCCGCTCGGCTGGGCCTCGACCTTCGGTTGCCGGGCACGCCGGCATTGCGCTACAAGGCGGATAGCCAAGCGCTTCGTCCTGCCTCCGCAGGCGCCGCCCAGCCTTGTGAGGGTGCATGACCAGCTTTCCGCATCTTTTTTCACCGATCAGCGTGGGAAAGATGGAGGTTCGCAACCGCATCCTCTCTACCGGTCACGACACGGTCATGGCCCATCATGGCCATGTAACGGACCAACTGATCGCCTATCAGGAGGCGCGCGCACGTGGCGGCGTCGGCCTTATCGTCGCCCAGGTTTCCGGCGTGCACGAGACCGCGCGCTATACCTCGCATATCCTTATGGCGACGGACGACGATGCCATCCCAGGCTATGCCCGGCTGGCCGAGGCCGTGCATCGCCATGGGGCGAAGATCTGCGGCCAGCTTTTCCATCCGGGCCGAGAGATCATGGAAACGCAGGACGGCACGGCGGCCGTCGCCTATGCGCCCTCGGCGGTGCCCAATGCTCGCTTCCATGTCATGCCGGTACCGCTGTCGCTGAAACTGCTGCGGGAAATCGTCTCCGGTTACGGCGACGCGGCTGTCCGGCTGATGAAGGCCGGGTTTGACGGCTGCGAGATCGTCGCCAGCCACGGCTATTTGCCCGCCCAGTTCCTCAACCCGCATGTCAACCTGCGCGAAGACGCCTATGGCGGCAGCGTCGAGAACCGGCTGCGCTTCCTGCGCGAGGTGGCTGCCGATATCCGCGCCAAGACCGGTCCCGATTTCGTGGTCGGGCTGCGCATCACCGGTGAGGAGCACGACAGCCAGACGCTTGAGACGGCCGAGGTGCTGACCTTCTGCAAGATGCTCGATGGCGACGGGGTGATCGATTATTTCAACGTCGTCGCCGGCACCTCGGCATCGCTGATGGGGGCGGTCCATATCGTGCCGCCCATGTACTATTCCGGCGGCTATTCCGCGCCCTTTGCGGCCGCGCTCAAGACGATCGTCGGCAAGCCGGTGTTCGTCGCCGGCCGCATCAACCAGCCGCAGATCGCCGAACAGGTGCTGGAGACGGGGCAGGCCGACATGTGCGGCATGACCCGCGCCATGATCTGCGATCCCGACATGCCGGAGAAGGCGAAGGACGGCCGCGTCGACGACATCCGCGCCTGTATCGGCTGCAACCAGGCCTGCATCGGCCATTTCCACAAGGGCTACCCGATTTCCTGCATCCAGCACCCGGAAACAGGGCGCGAGTTGACGCTGGGGATGAAGCCGAAGGCGACCTTGCGCAAACGGGTGATCGTCGCCGGCGGCGGCCCGGCCGGCATGAAAGCCGCCGCCGTCCTGGCCGAGCGCGGCCATGAGGTGGTGCTGCATGAGACGGAAGCCCAACTGGGTGGCCAGGCGCGGTTGGCGCAGCTTCTGCCGGGGCGCGCCGAGTTCGGCGGCATCATCACCAACCTGCAGCGCGAGATGGAGCTGGCCGGCGTCGTCGTGCAGCGCCGCTCGCCGGTCACGCGGGCACTGGTCGAGGCGGCCGGCGCCGACGCCGTGGTGATCGCGACCGGCGGCCGGCCGCACCGACCCGCCATGGAGGGCGGCGAGGACAGCCATGTCGTCGATGCCTGGCAGGTGCTTACCGGCCAGGCCAATGTCGGCGCCAGCGTCGTCATCGCCGATTGGCGGGCGGACTGGATCGGCATGGGGCTGGCCGAAAAGCTCGCGTGCGACGGCTGCCGGGTGCGGCTATGCGTGGAAGCCGTCGCGGCGGGCGAAACCATCCACGGCTATGTCCGCGATACCATGGTCGCCAATCTCCATCGGCTGGGCGTCGAGATCGTTCCCTATGCGCGCCTCTACGGGGCCGACGGCGCGACCGTCTACATGGAGCACGCCGCCTCCGGCGAGCCGATGATTTTCGAGGATGTCGACACGCTGGTGCTGTCGCAGGGGCATGATCGCGTTGCCGAGCTGGAAGCCGAACTCGACGGTTTCGCGGGCGAGGTCCACGTCATCGGCGATGCGCTGACGCCGCGCACCGCCGAGGAGGCGGTGCTTGAGGGGCTCAAGGCAGGGCTCGCGATCTGAGAGCGGGACAGAAGAGGCTCAGCCGCCTTCGCCTGACGGCTTTCTGCCATCCGGCTTTCCGGCCAGCGCCGCCAGAACCTCCGCGAGATTCGACGGGTCGCCGCTGATATGCAGGGTCTTGAGCCGGGCCGTGCCACCGGCGCTGACGGAGACGCTCGACGCCGCCACGCCGAGCGCCCTGGCGACCAGCTTTTCCAATGCGGCGTTGGCAGCGCCCTTTTCCGGCACGGCGCGGACGCGCGCTTTCAAGTAGCTGTGCCCGTCCGCAGCGGTTTCGACGCCCTCGAGCCTGTCCTGCGCCGATTTGGGCGTCAGCCGCACGAACAGGTCGATGCCGTCGCCGCGCCGGCGCCAGCAGGGGCCGGGGCTCGTCAATAAAAGGCGAATCGGACGGTGCTGTCGAGGAAACGCTGCAGGAAGAAGATGACCAGGAGCACGATGATGGGCGAGATATCGATGCCGCCGAGGTCGGGCAGGAAACGGCGAATCGGCCGGTAGACCGGCTCGGTCAGGCGGTAGAGCACCGTGCCGATGTTGTTCACGAAGGCGTTTCGTGAATTGACCACGTTGAAGGCGAACAGCCAGGAAAAGATGGCTGACGCGATGATGATCCACCAATACAGGCTGAGCGCGTAGATGAGCGTGTCGATAAGCGCGTTCATTAAAGGCTCCGTTCGATGAGCGACATGTAGCCATTGCCGGGGAAGCGGGCAAGACCCTTGCCGCTCGCGCCGGTGCACTGTGGCGCGCCGCGGTAGGGTAGACCGAAGTCGTGCGATGAAATCGGCGAGCGGACGCGCAGGCCGCTTGACAGGCGCCGGCCGCACCTCATAAATGCGCCATCCGCTGAACGGGGCTGTAGCTCAGCTGGGAGAGCGCGTCGTTCGCAATGACGAGGTCAGGGGTTCGATCCCCCTCAGCTCCACCAGCGGATTTGGACTGTGTGCTTGGCGATTTCCCGGCACGGTCACCAGTTTCTGCACCACTCCCGTATCCTTGCGAAAGCCCGTTTGTGAAGGTGCTGTACCGAAGGCGCTGGTCCGTGATATGCGCTCGCGGCAGGCAACTTGGGTAAAATTCGCCGTCGGCGGGGGCAATATCGACCATGGTGGGGTTCAGGCGCGTCTGGTCCGGGAGGATGGTGGATTGGGGTGGGCTGATCCTGTGGGTGACCAGCTTCCTTGTCATCCTGGTCATTTCGAGCCTCGCGCCGGACCACCGGTCGGTGATCCCCGCCTATCGGCATGGCGCCGAGGCGTTCGTGGCCGGCCAATCGCCCTATAATCTCGATCTGGCGGTCGGCTATCTTTATACGCCGGCTTTCGCGGTACTGTTCATGCCGTTCGCCAAGCTCGGCCCCTTTGCCGGCGACCTTCTCTGGCGGTTGCTGGGTTTTGCCGTGCTAACCTGGGCGGCGATGCGCCAGATCGCTTGGCTCCAGCCGTCGAACCGGATCTGGATGCTGTCCTATGTCGTGCTTCTGGCCCTGCCTGTATCGGCGGGTGCGATGCGCAACGGTCAGGCGACGGTGTTGCTGACGGGGGCGTGCTGGCTGCTCATGTTGTCGGCGCTGGACGGCAAGCGGGCCGAAACGCTTTTCTGGGCCACGCTTGCCCTCGTCGCCAAGCCGACGGCGATCGTGGTGCTGCTTTTGATCGGCGTCTTGAGGCCGAAGCTCATTCCGATGCTGCTGTTGTCGGTGCTTCTTCTGCTGGCGATCCCCTATGCCTTCGGGCCGGCGGACTACGTGACCATGCTTTATGAGGACTTCGCCCGGCTGATGACGTCGATGTCGCTGCACCGGTCGGTGGCGTTCCAGCCCGCCGACTTCACCGCGCCGTTCACCGCCATCGGGATGCCGCTGCCGGAGACGGTGGCGACGGGCATCCGCCTCGTTGCCGCGCTTGCCACGTTGGGGCTGGTCGTCTGGTACGACCGCAAGCTGGACCGCAAGACCAGCGGGCTCGCCATCTTCCTGGCGGCCTGTTTCTACATGTGCATCTTCAATCCGCGCGTCGAGTACAACACCTTCATCATGCTCGTCCTGCCGGCCGGGGTCGCGATCGCCGTCATGTGGGAGAACGGAAGCAGGGGATGGCTGCATGCCGTCCTTGCCGCGCTGCTGTTCCTGGCTGGCCTTACCGGTTTGTTCGGACAGGTGCACGCCTTGATCCGGCTTTGGTTCCGGCCGATCGTCATGATCGTCGTCACCGTGCCGCTTCTATGGTGGTTCTGGGTGAATTTTCGCACCAGGTCCTATCCCGCCGCGCCGGCCGCCGCGGCCTGAACGGTCGGGACTCTTCCGTCATCCAGCCTTCGAGCGTGGCGTACCGGAGGGGCCGCCCGCCTTGCCGACGGCGGGCGAGCATAAAGGATCAGGCCGACAGGATCATCTCGGAGGCCTTTTCCGCGATCATCACCGTCGGCGCATGGGTGTTGCCGGAGACGATGGTCGGCATGATCGAGGCATCGACCACGCGCAGGCGCTCGATGCCGTGAACCTTCAACTCGGGATCGACCACCGCTGCCGCGTCGTTGCCCATCCTGGCGGTGCCGACGGGGTGGAAGATGGTCGTGGCGATGTCGCCGGCGGCGCGCGCCAGATCGTCCGGGCTGCTGATATGCGTGCCCGGCTTGAATTCCTGCGGGGTGTAGCGGCGCATGCGCTCGGTTGCCATCAGCCGCCGCGCATGGGTGATCGATTGCGCGGCGATCTCGCGGTCGCCGTCGGTGGACAGGTAGTTGGGCGCGATCGCCGGGGCCTGGCGCGGGTCGGCATTGCGGATGCGCACATGGCCGCGCGATTCCGGCCTCAGGTTGCACACCGAAACCGTGATCGCCGGGAAGGTGTGCAACGCCTCGCCGAACTTCTCCAGCGACAGCGGCTGGACGTGGAATTCGATGTTCGGCGTGTCGAAGCGCGGATCGGAGCGCATGAAAATGCCGAACTGGCTCGGCGCCATCGCCATCGGCCCGGACTGCCACAGCGCGTATTCGAGCGCGATGCCGGCCTTGCCCCACAGGCTCGCCTGCCGCTCGTTCAGCGTCGCCGCGCCCTGGATGCGGAAGGCGGTGCGGATCTGCAAGTGATCCTGGAGGTTTTCACCGACCCCCGGCAGGTCGTGCAGCACCTCGATGCCGTGTTCCCTGAGCAGCGGCGCCGGACCGATTCCCGAAAGCTGCAACAGTTGCGGCGAGTTGACCGCGCCGGCCGAAAGCAGCACCTCGCCCACCGCCCTGGCCCTTGCCAGGCGGTCGTTCTCGCCGCGAAACAGGATGCCGGTGGCGCGGCGGCCCTCGAACAGGATGCGCTCGGCCTGGGCATGGGTGGCGATGTGCAGATTGGCGCGCTTGCGCACCGGGCGAAGGAAGGCGCGCGCCGCCGAAAAACGCACGCCGTGGCGCTGGTTGACATCGAAATAGCCGGCGCCTTCGTTGTCGCCGGTGTTGAAATCGTCGGTCGCCGGCACGCCGAGTTCGCCGGCCGCCTCGCGCACCGCATCGAGGATCGACCAGTGGAGCCGCTGCCGCTCCACGCGCAGCGGCCCGCCCTGGCCGTGGTTGGCGTCGTTCAGCGCATAGTGGTCTTCCGAGCGCCTGAACAGCGGCAGCACGTCGCTCCAGCCCCAGCCGGGATTGCCGAACTGGCGCCACTGGTCGTAGTCGCGCGCCTGGCCGCGCATGTAGATCATGCCGTTGATGGACGAGCAGCCGCCCAGCACCCGGCCGCGCGGATAGGAAAGCGAACGGCCGTTGAGGCCCTTTTCCGGCTCCGTGCTGTAGCACCAGTCGGTGCGCGGATTTCCCATGCAGTAGAGATAGCCGACCGGGATATGCACCCAGTGGTAATTGTCCTTGCCGCCGGCCTCCAGCAGCAGCACCCGGTTCTTCGGATTGGCGCTCAGCCGGTTGGCGAGCACGCAACCGGCCGAGCCGGCGCCCACGACGATGTAATCCCACTCGCCGAAATCGTCGGCGTCACTGCCGTCCCGGCCATGCACTGCGTTGCCCATGCGCCTATTCATCGCCAAAATTATCCGCTCCGCAATCGGGGCGGCGGCAAAAATACGGTATTTTATCTCGCTAAACGATATTATACGCCGCAGCCTCGGTTCCGTTCTTGACGAGGGCACGGCTGTTCCTCATTCTTCGAGAGGTATCATGCAGCCTCCGCCGCCGCTTGACGACGCGCTGCGTTAAGGGAGGACAACCAAGTGCGACTGACAACCCTCGTTTCCGCGGTTCTTTTGGCCACCACCGCCATTCCCGCCACGGCAGCCGACATTTCGGACGGCAAGGTCAAGATCGGCATCCTCAACGACCAGTCCGGCGTCTATGCCGATTTCGGCGGCAAGTGGTCGGTGGAGGCGGCCAAGATGGCGGTCGAGGATTTCGGCGGAAAGGTACAGGGCTCGCCGATCGAGATCGTCGATGCCGATCACCAGAACAAGCCCGACATCGCTTCCAACATCGCCCGCCAGTGGTATGACACCGAGCAGGTCGACGCCATCATGGAACTGACCACCTCGTCGGTGGCGCTCGCCGTGCAGGGCATTTCCAAGGACAAGAAGAAGATCGACATCGTCACCGGCGCGGCGACGACGGACCTGACCGGCAAGTCCTGTTCGCCCTATGGCTTCCACTGGGCCTATGACACGCATTCGCAGGCGGTAGGCACCGGCGGCGCGCTGGTCGAGGCCGGCGGCGATAGCTGGTTTTTCCTGACCGTCGACTATGCCTTCGGCTATTCGCTGGAGGAGCAGACATCGAAATTCGTGAAGGAAAAGGGCGGCAAGGTGCTGGGCTCCGTGCGCTACCCGCTCGGCACCACCGACTATTCCTCCTTCCTGTTGCAGGCGCAGTCTTCGGGCGCCAAGGTCATCGGCCTCGCCAATGCCGGCCTCGATACGTCGAACTCGATCAAGCAGGCGGCCGAATTCGGCATCGTGCAGGGCGGGCAGCGTCTGGCGGCGCTGCTGTTCACGCTGGCCGAGGTGCATGGCCTCGGGCTTCAGGCCGCGCAGGGCGTGGTGCTGACCGAAGGCTTCTACTGGGACCGCGACGACAAGAGCCGCGAATTCGCGCAGCGCTTCTTCGAGCGCACCAAGCGCATGCCCAACATGATCCAGGCCGGCACCTATTCGGCGGTGCTGCAATATCTGAAGGCCATCGACAAGGCCGGCACCGACGAGACCGAGGCGGTCGCCAAGGAACTCCATTCCATGCCGGTCAACGATGTCTTCACCGAAAACGGCAAGGTGCAGAGCGACGGCAACATGGTCCACGACATGTATCTCTATCAGGTCAAGAAGCCTGATGAGAGCAAGAAGGACTGGGACTACTACACCTATCTCGCCACCATTCCGGGCGACAAGGCGTTCCTGCCCGCTTCGGAAAGTGGCTGCGATCTCAAGTGACGGCGGCCACAAGCGTGGCCACGGCAACGGACGATAGCGAAAACGGGCCGCGGGTGGTGCTTTCCGCCCGCGGCCTGCGAAAGGATTTTGCCGGCTTCACCGCCGTCAACAATGTCGACCTCGACGTTCATCACGGCAAGATCCACGCGCTGATCGGCCCCAACGGCGCGGGCAAGACGACCGTCTTCAACCTCCTGACCAAGTTCCTGGCGCCGACCGGCGGCAGGATCGAACTGCTCGGCCGCGACATCACCCGCACCTCCGCTGCGCGGGTGGCGCGCATGGGGCTGGTGCGCTCGTTCCAGATATCGGCGATTTTTCCGCACCTGAGCGTGCTCGACAACGTGCGGGTCGCGCTGCAGCGGCCGGGCGGGCTCGCCACCCAGTTCTGGCGCTCGCTGGGCGCGCTCGACCGGCTGACGCCGCGCGCGATGGAACTCCTGGCCTCGGTCGGCCTCGACGGCGATGCCGAGCGGCTTGCCGGCGACCTCTCCTACGGCCGCAAGCGGGTGCTCGAAATCGCCACCACGCTCGCGCTCGATCCCAAGGTGCTTTTGCTGGACGAACCGATGGCCGGCATGGGCCATGAGGATGTCGGCACCGTTTCCGATATCATCCGCGCGGTGGCGAAGGATCGCGCCGTGCTGATGGTCGAGCATAACCTCACTGTCGTCGCAGACCTGTGCGACTGGATCACGGTGTTGCAGCACGGCGAGGTGCTGGCCGCCGGCGACTACGGCACGGTGAGCCGCGACGAGCGGGTCAAGATCGCCTATATGGGAACGGAGCAAGCCTGATGGCCGGGAACGTGCCCCTGTTGTCGGTCCGCGGCCTCAATGCCTGGTATGGCGAAAGCCACGCGCTGCACGGGGTCGACCTCGAGGTCTTTCGCGGCGAGACGGTCACGCTGCTTGGCCGCAACGGGGTCGGCAAGACCACCACCTTGCGCTCCATCGTCGGCCTGATCCGCAGGCGCACCGGCGAGATTGGCTTCGACGGCCACGACCTGATGCACCTGCCGCTGCACCGAACCGCCTATGCCGGCATCGGCTTCGTGCCGGAAGAACGCGGCATCTTCGCCACGCTGACGGTGGACGAGAACCTGGTTCTGCCCCCGGTGGTGGCTCCGGGTGGCATGAGCGTGGAAGAGATTTTCGAGCTGTTCCCCAACCTGAAGGCGCGCCGCAACAGCCAGGGCACGAAACTTTCCGGCGGCGAGCAGCAGATGCTGGCGATTGCGCGCATGCTGCGCACCGGCGTCACCATGCTGCTGCTCGACGAGCCGACCGAGGGGCTGGCGCCGGTCATCGTGCAGCGCATCGGCGAACTGCTGGCGGAACTCAAGGCGCGCGGCATGACCATCCTGCTGGTGGAACAGAATTTCCGCTTCGCCAGCCGCATCGCCGACCGCTTCTACCTGATGGAGCACGGCAAGGTGGTCGGCGGCTTCCCGGTGGCGGAACTGTCGTCGCACATGGCCGAACTGCACGAAGTGCTGGGGGTGTGAGGGTGCCATGACCATGATCTTCGGAATCCCCCTGCAAGCCTTTCTCGGCCAGCTGCTGGTCGGCCTCATCAACGGCTCGTTCTACGCCATGCTCAGCCTCGGGCTGGCGATCATCTTCGGCATGCTGCAGATCATCAACTTCGCCCACGGCGCGCAGTACATGCTGGGCGCTTTCGTCGGCTACCTGCTTCTGGTCAATTTCGGCATCGGCTACTGGCCGGCCCTGATCCTCGTCCCGGTTCTGGTCGGGCTGTTCGGCATGGTGCTGGAGCGGTTTGCCATATCCCGGCTCTACGGCGTCGATCCGCTCTACGGGCTGTTGTTCACCTTCGGCCTCGCCTTGGTGCTCGAGGGCGTGTTCCGCTACTATTACGGGGTGTCGGGCAATCCCTATTCGGTGCCGCCGCTGCTTTCCGGCGGCATGAATCTCGGCTTCATGTTCCTGCCGATCTATCGCGGCTGGGTGGTGGTGGCGTCCCTCATCGTCTGCTTCGGCACCTGGGCGCTGATCGAAAAGACGCGCCTCGGCTCCTACCTGCGCGCGGCGACCGAGAACCCGCAACTCGTCCAGGCTTTTGGCGTCAACGTGCCGTTGCTGCTTACCCTCACCTATGGGCTGGGCTCGGCGCTGGCCGGGCTTGCCGGCATCCTGGCGGCGCCGGTCTACCAGGTCAGCCCGCTGATGGGGTCGGATCTCATCATCGTCGTTTTCGCCGTCGTCGTGGTCGGCGGTATGGGCTCGATCCTCGGCGCGATCGTTACCGGCTACACGCTGGGGCTGGCGGAGGGGCTGACCAAGGTCTTCTACCCCGAGGCTTCCAATCTCGTCGTCTTCGTCATCATGGTGGTGGTGCTTCTGGTCCGGCCCGCCGGCCTGTTCGGAAGGGATGCCTGAGATGGTCGAGGTCACGCTTCAGGAAGCCCGCGCCCGTCGCTCCGAGCGGCTGGAGTGGACGCTGGTGGCGATCGGCATCGCCGCGCTCTTAGCCGGTCCCTTCTTCGTTTACCCGATCTTCCTGATGAAGATGCTGTGCTTCGCGCTGTTTGCCTGCGCCTTCAACCTTCTGCTCGGCTATACCGGCCTGCTGTCGTTCGGCCATGCCGCCTTCTTCGGCGGCGCGGCCTATTTCTGCGCCCATTCGGTTAAGGTCTGGGGCTGGCCGCCGGAAGCGGGCATCCTGCTCGGCACCGCCGGCGCCGCCGTCATGGGCCTGGTCATGGGCTTCTTCGCCATCCGCCGGCAGGGCATCTATTTCGCCATGATCACGCTGGCGCTGGCGCAGATGTTCTTCTTCTTCTGCGTGCAGGCGCCCTTCACGCAAGGCGAGGACGGTATCCAGGGCGTGCCACGCGGCGCCCTGTTCGGCCTCGTCGACCTGCGTGACCCGCTCAACATCTACTATGTCGTGCTGGCGATTTTCCTGCTCGGCGTCTTTGCCATCTGGCGCATCGTCAATTCGCCCTTCGGCATGATCCTGAAATCGATCCGCGAAAACGAGGCCCGCGCCACCTCGCTCGGCTATTCGGTGGCCAACTACAAGCTGGCGGCCTTCGTCATGTCGGCGGCGCTGTCCGGGCTGGCCGGCGCCACCAAGGCCATCGTCTTCCAGTTCGCCACGCTGACCGACGTCACCTGGCAGATGTCGGGCGAAGTGATCCTGATGACGCTGCTCGGCGGCATCGGCACCATGGTCGGGCCGATCGTCGGCGCCGGGCTTGTCGTCGGCCTGCAGAACACGCTCGCCACCTCCGGCTTCCCGGTGACCATCGCCACCGGCGCGATCTTCATGATCTGCGTGCTGGTGTTCCGCCGAGGCATCGTCGGCGAACTTTACGCCCGCCTGCTTCGGTCGAAATCCTAGATGCGCGGCCGCAGGATCATCGGGCCGTAGAGGGCGCCAAAGCCGAGGAAGGCCAGCGCCCAGGCGCAGGCAGCGAGGTGGATGGGCCAGTCGCCGGGCAGGCCGAGCGCGGCCGCGATGCGGATGGCCGCCGCGACGACGACCGCCGCGAACACGAAGCAGCCGGCCTTTCTGGCGGCAAGCGCGCGCCCGGTGTGGCCGAGCGTGGCGCGCACCATCACCGCGAGCGTCATCGTGCCGATCGCGCCGGCGCCGAAGGCGTGGATGCCGGCGGCGGGCGAAAGCGTTTCCGGGTTAAGGGCGGCGAGCCCGGCGAGAAGAAAGCCGAGCGGCACGAACAGGTAGGCGACGTGCAGGATGAGGACCAGCGGATCGCGCAAGGTGCGCTGGCCGGCCCAGCGGCCGAGACGCCAGACGTTCGCGATGGCGGCTGCCAGCAGGGCCAGCCCCGTCGCTCTCCACTCCGGCAGGAAAGCCCATGCCGCCAGCGCCAGCGCCGACAGGCCGATGGCGGCGGCGTCGAAGCGGTTGAACGGCACCGGCAGCCGGCCGGGATTTTCGCGCACCAGCCAGTTGCGGGTGAAGCTTGGGATGATGCGCCCGCCGATGATGGTGATCAGAAGGATCGCGGCGCCAATGCCGAGCCGGCGGCCGATGTCCGAGACGCCGGAGAAATGCGCTTCGCCGTGGAACAGGATGTTGGCGGCCAAAAGCACCGTCACCGGGATCAGCACCTTGAGGTTGCGCCAGTTGCGGCCGGCGATGATCTCGGTCGCCGCCGCAGCGGCAACCGCCAGCAGGAAGGCGCAGTCGATGACGCCGGCCGCAAGCCAGCCGATCTGGCCGGAAAAGAAGACGGCGAAACGGCCAGCCACCCACAGGAGCACCAGCCCCAGCAGCGGCATGCCCTGCACCGGCAGCCGGCCGGTCCAGTTGGGAATGGCGGTCAGCAGGAAGCCGGTCATCACTGCTGCCAGATAGCCGAACAAAAGTTCGTGCACGTGCCAGTCGACCGGCGCGAACAGGCTGTCGATCTGCAATTTTCCGTAGAACAGCGGCAGCCACAGCAGGATGGCCAGCCCGGCATAAAGCGAACCGAGCAGGAAGAACGGCCGGAAGCCGTAGGACAGGATCGCCGGGTGATTGCCGGGTCTGGTGCGAGGGATGGCCACGCTCGGGTTCTTTCAAGGGCCGGATGGCCGGCCGTGGGCGGCGCGGGTCAGGCCCGCGCCGCGCCGTTTATCGGTCAGTTGGCGGGAACCTGGGCGAGAAGCTCGGCGAAGGCCGGCTTGGCCTTGCCGGTCTGCTTGACCGCCTTGGCCTGTTCCAGGTTGACCGGCTTGCCGACCACGATCAGGGCGACCATGCCCATGCCGTAGTGCGGCGTGCACTTCACGCCGTAGACGCCTTCCTTGTCCAGCGTCACCTTGAGCTCCTGGCTGATCTTGCCCTTGAAGGGCTCGGCCCCTTCGGGGATCATGCCCTTGATGGATTCGGCGTCGTGCCCCTTGTCGGTCGGCACGAAGGTGACGGTGTCGCCGGGGGCGGCCTGGATGAAGTCGGGCTGGAACACCATGGCGCCCTTGTCGCCCTTGTTGAGCATCTGGACCTGATGGTCGGCAGCCTGCGCGGCGCCCGCGACCGTCATCGCGGCCAGCGCCGCTGCAAGTACCATAATCCGTTTCATTTCGATCTCCATTCTCACTGCGGCCAGCTATTGGTCGAGGGGAGGTATATGGCGGGCGGGCAAACTTTGTTTGTTGCAGCGCAAATTTCGGCGAGAATGCCGATTTGCCCCGAAGCTTGCGGTTTCACCGTCGAAGTGTGAAGTTGCGCCGTTTCCGGAGAACACGGTCGGCCCGGCCGGAACAAGGGTTCCATGTAGGAGAAATGCTTGAGCCATCTTGATCGCTCGCTGATTGCAGGACTTCCCCAGTTCCAAGGGATGGAGCCGCACGACCTCGACTATGTGCTGATGAACGCCCGTTCGCAGCTTGTCGCCAAGGACGCGGCGGTGTTCGAGCAGGAAGCCGAGGCGCATTCCTTCTTTCTCCTTCTCGACGGGCATGTGCGCGTCGTGAAGACCACGGCGGACGGCCAGCAGGTGATCGTGCGCTACATCAGCGCCGGCGAATTGCTGGGCATCGCCCATGCGCTGGGACGCACGACCTATCCGGCCAGCGCGATCGCGGCGGTGGACTGCGTCGTGCTGGCCTGGCCGGGGCGGCTGTGGGCGGAGTTTTCCGAGCGCTATCCCGCCTTCGGCGCCAGCACCTACAGGACGGTCGGCGCCCGCCTGCAGGAGGCCCATACCCGCGTCGTCGAGATGTCGACGCAGCAGGTCGAGCAGCGCGTCGCCCATGTGCTGCTGCGGCTGGCCAAGCAGACCGGCAAGAAATCCGAAGACGGCATCCTGATCGATTTTCCGATCTCGCGGCAGAACATCGCCGAAATGACGGGCACCACGCTGCACACCGTCAGCCGGTTGCTGAGCCTGTGGGAGACCAAGGGGCTGGTGCGCAGCGGCCGCCAGAAAGTAACCATCGTCCAGCCGCAGCGGCTGTTCATGCTGGCCGAGGGACGCCTGCCGAAGGAATGAGGCGTGCTGTCCCCGTCAGGGGACGATCAGCGTGCCCGCGCCGTGCTCGGTGAACAGTTCCAGAAGCACTGAATGCGGCGTCTTGCCGTTGAGGATGACGACGCCTTCGACGCCGCGCTCGATGGCCTCGATGCAGGTTTCGACCTTGGGGATCATGCCGCCCGAAATGGTGCCGTCGACGATGAGGTCGCGTGCCTGCGCCACCGTCAGTTCGGGCATCACCTGGCCGTTGGCGTCGAGCACGCCGGGAACGTCGGTCAGGAACAGGAGGCGCGAGGCGCCGAGCGCGCCGGCGATGGCGCCGGCGAAGGTGTCGGCGTTGATGTTGTAGGTATGGCCGTCGCGGCCGGGCGCCACCGGCGCCAGCACCGGGATCATCTCCGAGCGCGCCAGAAGGTCGAGCAGCCGGCGGTCGACCTCGACCGGTTCGCCGACGAAGCCGAGGTCGATCACGCGCTCGATATTGCTGTCCGGGTCGGTGACGGTCTTGCGCGCCTTCTCGGCGAAGACCATGTTGCCGTCCTTGCCGCACAGGCCGATGGCCCATTCGCCCTCGGCATTGATCAGCGCCACGATCTCCTTGTTGATCGAGCCGGCGAGCACCATTTCGACGATCTCGACGGTCTTGGCGTCGGTTACGCGCAGGCCGCCCTCGAACTTCGATTCGATGCCCATCTTGGTCAGCATGGCGCCGATCTGCGGGCCGCCGCCATGGACGACGATGGGGTTGACGCCCGACTGCTTCAGGAGGGCGATGTCGCGCGCGAAGGCCTTGCCGAGCTCGGTGTTGCCCATGGCATGGCCGCCATACTTCACGACCACCGTCTTGTTCTCGTAGCGCTGCATATAGGGCAGGGCCGCCGAGAGCAGGTCGGCTTGCATTTCGGCGCTGGCTGCGATGTCCGTCATCGGCATGGGTTCCCGGCTGGCGTGGAAGGACGGCCGGGGTTTAACCGG
>Ga0182735_1001503_pt1 | contig 15508 bp, 12 predicted proteins | sample eDN5th30CKraftMG_FD_128524 | JGI IMG/M metagenome (GOLD analysis project Ga0182735, IMG submission 128524) | Enriched Miracle-Growth compost microbial communities from Emeryville, California, USA - eDNA 5th pass 30_C Kraft MG (version 2) (version 2) ... | reverse complement strand
GCCGAGCAGCATGCCGGCGGCGCCGGCGAGCGCCGCGCCGAGCGCCAACGTGAAGCCATAGATGCGGCCGGTGCGGATGCCGGAAAGCTGCGCCGCCATCTGGTCCTGAAAGGTCGCGCGCATCGCCCGGCCGAGCGTCGTCTTCTGGATCAACAGATGCGCGCCGAGGATCAGCGCCGCACACATGAACACCAGAAACAGCCGCGACTGCGTGACGACCACCGGCCCGAGAAACAGCGGCTTGCTCTCGAACGGCGACGGCACCTTCTGCGGCGTCGTGCCGACGATCAGCAGCGCGGTGTTGGTGATGAAGATCGACAGGCCGATGGTCAGCAGGATGGTCGGCTCCTCGCCCTGCCCGCGCACGCGCTCGATCATCAGCCGGTCGACCGCGTAGCCGATCGCCGCCAGCACCGCGACCACCACCGCCAGCGCCAGGAAATAGTTCAAGCCCAGTTGCTCGGTGAGCGCCCAGCCGAGCAGGCCGCCGATCACATAGAGTTCGCCATGAGCGAAATTGACGACCCGCATGAGCCCGAACACCAGGGTCAGCCCCAATGCCGACAGCGCATAGAAGGTGCCAATCACCAGGCCATTGGCCAAGAGTTGCAGAAATAAATCCATCACGGCGTTCTATATGTTGACGAACCGGCAAAAAGCCGCGGAGGCGACACCGCCGTCTCCGCGGCCGACGTCAAACCGTCGTCACTGCTCGACCGAGGTCGTCGCCGTCACCACCGGCACGCCCTTGCGAAGCTGAACGAGCACGACGTTGAAGCCGCTTGCCTGTCCCTTCGCATCGAACTTGAACTTGCCGTTCGGCCCCTCGTAGTCGGTCTTGGTCAGCGCCTCGCGGATCTTTTCCGCATCCGTCGAACCGGCACGCTTGATGGCGTCGGCGAGGATGTTGATCGCGTTGTAGCCGGCGGCGGAATACTTGCCGGGCGCTTCCTTGTAACGGGCGACATAGGCATCGACGAACGCCTTGTTCTTCGGCGTCTCCATCGTCGAGGCATAGGGCACCGCCGCATAGATGCCTTCCGACGAGGCGCCGGTCAGCTTGATGAAGTCGGACGTCGCCCACGAGCCGACGCCGAACACCTTCGTCTGGATGCCGAACTCGGCCTTCTGCTTGACGAAGATCGAGCCGTCCTGGGTCTCCGCGGCGACGAACGCGCCATCGGCGCCCGAGGCCCGCAGCTTGGTGAGGAGTGTGTAGAAGTCGGAGGTTCCGTGCTCGAAATATTCCTTCATCACGGTCGTCGCGCCGAGCGCCGTCATCTGCTTCTCGAACTCGGCGACGCCGCCGCGACCCCAGTCGTCGTTGACGCCGATATAGGCGACCTTGCGCAGCTTGAGCTGGTCAAAGAGGATCTTGGCGAACGACTTGGCCAAAAGCGCGTCGGTTTCCGTGGCGCGGAAGAACCAGCGGTTGCCCTTCTCGGTGAGTTCGGCGTTCGACGACACGCCGGTGATCAGCGGGATCTTGTAGTTGGCCGCCACCGGCATCACCGCCAGCGTCGCCGAACTGCAAAACGCGCCGGACAAGGCAACGACCTTGTCGCGCTGGATCAGCTTCTCGGCGGCGTTCACCGAGTTCGCCGGCTTGCACTGGCCGTCCTCAATGATCAGTTCCAGCTTCTTGCCGAGAACGCCGCCCTTGGCGTTGATCTCGTCGAGAGCGAGCTTGGAGCCGTTGACGTCGGTGGTGCCGTTATAGGCGACCGAGCCGGTCAGCGGCTGAACCAGACCGATCTTCACCGTCTCCTGCGCCTGAGCCGCGACCAGCCCAAGACCGAATACGCCCAGAACACCGAGCGGTAGTGCCTTTGAGAGTCTCATCACTTGTTCCTCCAGGATTTGACGTGTTCAGTTTCTGTTATCTGTCCTGGGCTCAACGCGAGCCGAGGAGTCTTGAGAACCATGCGCGGATGCGCGCCAGCAGCGCGCTCCACATCAGATTGCCGGCATCCAGCACCTCGGCTGAGGGCGGCACCGGCGCCGCGCTCGGCGCGGCCTGCCCGCCGTCTGCCGTCCGCGCGCCATCCGCAGCGAGCCGCGCCTCGAAGTTCTTGATGAACTCGGCGGTGATGCGGTTGGCGATTTCCTGAATGATGCCGCTCTTGCCGAACTGCGCCAGCGGGCCGGCGAGGTTGATGTCGGACACCACCTCAACGCGCGTCGCGCCGGGTGCCGCGCCGTCTGAGAGTTTATAGGTCATGCTGCCCGAGGCGCGCGAACTCGAGCGCGTATCGGCGCCCTTACCGGAGACGACCGAAGTCCATTCTTCCCGCTTGCTGTCGATGCCGATATCGCCGTCGAAGGACGCCGCCATCGGCCCGACCTTCACCTGCATGCGGCCGCGATACTGGTTGTTGCCGCGATCCTCGACGATCGAGGCGCCCGGCAGGCACTGGGCGACGAAATGCACGTCGCTCAGCCGCATCCACACCGTCTCGCGTCCATAGGGCAGCTCGAACGTCTTTTCGATCTTCACGAGCCCGCCTCCTCTTTATGCGGTTGCTTGCTGGCCGTGGGATTGGCTCCCGCCGGCTCGGACTGCGCCTGCAAGGCGTGCGCGGCGTGCTCGATCGAACGCACGATGCCCTGATAGCCGGTGCAGCGGCACAGATTGCCGCTCATCGCCACGCGGATGTCGCGGCCTTCGATACCGGGCTTACGCTTGAGCAGGTCCCAACTGCTGATCAGCATGCCGGGCGTGCAGAAGCCGCATTGCAGCCCGTGCTGATCGTGAAACGACGCCTTGATCGTCGCCATCGTCGGATCGTCGGCCAGGCCTTCGAGCGTCGTCACCGACGCGCCGTCGATCGATGCCGCAAGCGCAATGCAGGAGCGCGCCGGCTCGCCGTCGATCAGCACCGTGCAGGCGCCGCAGACGCCGTGCTCGCACCCCAGATGCGTCGCCGTCAGCCGCAATTCCTCGCGCAGGACATCGGCGAGGCTGGTGCGCGGCTCGACCTCGAAGGTCTGCCGGGTGCCGTTGACGGTCGCGGAAACCGATATCTTCATGCGCGCTGCCCCGATGCCAGAACGGCCTTGCGCACGGCGCGCAGCACGACGGTGGCGTGCATACGCCGTTTCGCCGGCGAGAAGTCGCGCCCGCAAGCGGCAAGCTCGGCGTCGATGACCGGCGACAGGCTGTCGTCGGTGCGTCCGGCGGCGACCTCAGCCGCCGTCCGTGCCAGTACGATCGGCGCGCCGTCGGCGGCGCCGAGTACCAGCCGCGCCGTCGCGCGCGCGGCGTCGATCAGCGCGATCGCCATCGATTCCGCATATTCGCCGGTCTTGCGCGCGGCCTTCTCGTGCCCCCACCGCTCGCTCGCCGACCGGCGCGGCACGGCGACGGCTTCGACGATCTCGCCGTCCTGCAACGCCGTCATATAAGGACCGACGGCGAAATCCGCGGCGGCGACCGTCCGTCGCCCGGCGGGGCCGGCAATGAGAATGTCGGCTTCGAGCGCGATCACCGTCGTCAGCCAGTCGGCGGCCGGATCGGCGAGCGCCAGCGCGCCGCCGATGGTGCCGCGCGTGCGCACCGCTCGATAGGCGATCTGCGCACCGACATAAGGCATCAGCCCGTTGCTGGCGTCGGGGACGCGACGATCCTCGAACGCCGCGTGCGTGGTCAGCGCGCCGTAGCGGATGCGGTCTTTCTCCTCGCCGATCTCTTTCAGAGCGGCGATGCGCGACAGATCGATCAACCGATCGACCGGCGCCAGCCGCAGGTTCAGCATCGGCACCAGCGACTGCCCGCCGGCGAGCGGACGCGACATCACGCTCATATCCGCCAGCATGGCGACGGCTTCATCGACCGTCGCGGCGCGATGATAGGTAAAAGCGGCGGGCTTCATGCGCGCGCCTCCGCCGCTGCGAGGATGGCGTCGAGCACGCGCTCCGGCGTCGCCGGCGTTTGCGTGACCTCGGCGCCGAGCGGCCGCAGCGCATCGTTGATGGCGTTGATGATCGCCGCCGGCGGCGCGATCGCACCGCCCTCGCCCATGCCCTTGATGCCGAAGCGCGTGTGCGGCGACGGCGTTTCCATATGCAGCACGCGCACGTCCGGCACTTCCGTCGCGCCGGGGATCATGTAGTCGAGAAACGTCGAGGCGAGCGGCTGGCCGTTGTCGTCATAGGGCATCTCTTCGTAAAGCGCCGTGCCCAGCCCCTGCGCGACGCCACCGACGACCTGCGCCTCGACGATCATCGGATTCACCATCGTGCCGCAGTCGTGGCAGACGACGTAATCGAGAATCTCGACATGCCCCGTCCCCGGATCGACGGCGAGCGAGCAGGCATGCGTCGCATAGGAGAACGCGCCGGTGGAGCGGCCGGGCTGATAGACGGCGCTGACCTCCAGCGCCGGGTCCTCGCCTTCCGGCATGCGCTCGGGATGCAGGAACGCGGCTTCCGCGATCTGCGCGAAGCTCACGCTCTGCTGGCCGAAGAACGCTTTGCCGCCGGCAAGCGTGACGGCATCCTTCGGCGCCTGCAACAAATGCGCGCCGATGCGGGTGACCTTCTCGGCCAGTTGCGTGCAGGCAACCGACACCGCGCCGCCCGCCATCGTCATGCTGCGCGAGGCGAAGGTGCCCATGCCGTAGGGCGACACCGAACTGTCGCCGTGGCGCACGATAACATCCTCGACCGGAATGCCCAGTTCCTGATGCGCGACCTGCGCCAGCGTCGTTTCCAGGCCCTGCCCGTGGTTCTGGATGCCGACGAACAGGATCAGCTTGCCGTCCGGCGTGAACCGCGCCAGCGCCGGTTCGAAACCGAACACCACCGGCAAGCCGCGCGCCACCCATTCGGCGGTGCCGTGCGCCGACTGCTCAGTGTAGCTCGCCATGCCGAAACCGATGAGCCGGCCGTCCGGCAACGGCTTTCTCTGCCGCGCGCGGATATCGGCAAGGCCGATGGCCTCGATCGCCTGTCGCGCGCAGGCCGGATAATCGCCGCTGTCGTAGAGCTTGTGCGTCACCGAGCGATACGGCATGGCGCTGATCGGCACCATGTTCTCGATGCGTACATCCGCCGGCTCGCGCCCAACCGCGTGAGCGACCGCATCGACCAGCGTCTCGATCGCAAAGCAGGCGCCGGTGCGGCCGACGCCGCGATAAGGCCCAAGCGGCGATTTGTTGGTCGCCAGCGTCAGCGCGCGCGCATGATAGACCGGGATGTCGTAGGGGCCGGTCATGATGCCGGACGACATGCCGGCTTCCATGGCCGCGGTCCACGGCCAGACCGAATAGGCACCGGCATCGACCACCACGCGCGCCTCCAGCCCGAGGAGCTTGCCGCGCGCATCCGCATAGGCGGTGAGGTCGTAACGATGCTCGCGCGCATGCGGCGAGGCGATCAGATGCTCGCGGCGATCCTCGATCCAGCGCAGCGGCCGGTTGAGCTTCATCGACAGCGCCGCGATCGCCAGTTCTTCCGGGTGGAAATTGTTCTTCGGCCCGAAGCCGCCGCCGACGTCGGGCGCGATGACCCGCAGCTTCGCCTCGGAGACGCCGAGACATTGCGCCATGATGGTGCGGATGACGTGCGGAAACTGCGTGGAGCTGTAGACGGTGAGTTCGTCGAGCCGGCGGTTGTAGTGCGCGAGGACGCCGCGCCCTTCCATCGACACGCCGACATGGCGGCCCATGCGCAGGCTCTTGCGCACCGTCACCGCCGCCTTCGCGCGCACCGCGTCGAGATCGCCGTTCTCGATCTTCGAATCGAAATAGACGTTGTTCGGCCAATGGTCGTGGACCCTCGGCGCATCGGCGTCGAGCGCCACGTCGATATCCCAGACGGCCGGCAATTCCTCGAAATCGATCACGCAGGCTTGCGCGATGTCCTCCGCCTCGGCGCGGGTCGGCGCGATGCAGATGCCGATCAGATCGCCGACAAAACGGACCTTGTCCGAAACCAGCGCCGGATAGTCGGAGGCATTGAAGCCCTTGGCCGTGCTCGCGGCGACGATCGGCTTGGCAAACGCGATATCCTTGGCAAAGAAAACGCTGCCGCGATAAGCCTCGGGAACGTCGATGCTGCGGATGCGCGCATGGGCGAGCGGGCTGCGCAGAAACGCCACCTCGGCCATGCCCGGCACGCGCAGATCGCCGAGATATTCACCCTGCCCGTCGAGAAAGCGCCGGTCCTCGTTGCGCTTCACCGAAGCGCCGATCCCCTGCTCCCTCCCGACCTCCCTAGGACTTACGAACGATTGATTCATTCTATGGTTCTGTGTGGTATCAATCGAATAGTTCTATTTTCGGATATCGTATTTCGTATACGATCTCTGAAACTCGAATAAGTCAAGAATGTATGATCGTGACCATGGAAGACTCCGCGATGGTGGGCTCGGGAAAAAAGCAGAAGACCTCGTCGAACGGTGCGGCCGGCACGCCGCCCGTCATCCGTTACGCGCCAATCAACGACCAGATCCTTCCGCATTTGCGCAAAGGGATCGTCGAAAACCGCTGGAAATCCGGCGAACGTCTCTCGGAGCCGCAGTTGTGCCGCGAGTTCGGCATATCGCGCACGCCGTTGCGGCAGGCGCTCAAGACGCTGGAGGCGGAGGGGCTGGTTCAGCTCGTTCCGCATGTCGGCGCCGTCGTCACCGCCCCTGACGCCACCGAGGTCGGAGAAACGATGGAGATCCTGATCGGGCTCGAACAGCTCGCCGCCACGCGCCTCGCGCAACGGCGGCCGGAGCCGGTGTTGAAGGAGATCGCGCGCATCTTCGACGACATGAAACGCGCCGCCGAACGTCGCGATGCCCAGCGCTATCTCGAACTCAACGACCAGTTTCACTTCACCATCGTGCGCGGAACGGGCAACCGATCGCTCGCCGAACTGCACGAGAAGATCATGTGGCACGTCCACCGCGAGCGCCTGCGCGCCAACGAGGAGGAATCGGTGACGCCGCAAAGCGCCGAGAACCATACGGAGATCGTCCGTGCCATCTTGACCGGCGAGGCGGAACAGGCGGGCCTTGCCATGCGGCGGCATCTGGAGGAAATCAGCCAGCTCATGCTGTCGCGCCGGCAGCAGGAACAGGACGCCGCGGCACGCAGCAAAAAAACCGGACAAGGCACCGGCGGAAACGCTAGAACCGCCCGGCGCGGACAGGCAGGATAACGGCGCAACGCCTCAAGCCAGGACGAGACACGAGCAACGATAGGGCACAAGCGATAGGGCAAGCGACATGGCAAGAGAATTCCGCATCGCCTTCATCGGCTGGGGAGCGATCAATTCGCGCGTCGGCGCGCTGCTGGCGCAACGCAAGGCGCCGGTCACGATCGTCGGCATCGCCACGCTCGACACGCCGGAGGCGAGAGCCGTCCTGCCCGCCGGCGTGCCGTTTCTCGCCGCGCCCGAACAGCTCGCCGCGCTGAAGCCGGACCTCGTCGTCGAGGCGGCCGGGCGCGCCGCTATCGACCGCTGGATGCCCGCAGCGCTCGCCGCGGCGCCGGCCGTCATCATCGCCTCGACCAGCGCCTTCTGCGACGATGCGCTGCTGCCGCGGCTGACGGAGATCGCACAGCAGCACGACAGCCGCATCCTGATCCCCTCCGGCGCGATCGGCGGCATCGATGCGCTCGCCGGCGCGGCGGTGCTGACGCTCGAGACGGTGCTGCACCAGATCGTCAAACCACCGCACGCCTGGAAGAACACGCCGGCGCAAACGCTCCTCGACCTCGACAATCTGCGCGAACGCACCGTGTTCTTTTCCGGCACCGCGCGCGAGGCCGCCACGCAATATCCGCAGAACGCCAACGCAACGGTCGTCACCTCGCTCGCCGGCATCGGCGTCGACCGCACGCGCGTCGAACTGGTCGCCGACCCGGCGGCGAAAACCAACGGCCACCGCATCGTCGCCTCGGGCGCCTTCGGCCGCATGGAAATGGTGCTGGAGAACAACGCGCTCGCCACCAATCCGAAGTCTTCGGAATTAACGGCACTCAGCCTGGTGCGGCTGATCGAGAACCGCATCAAGCCGGTGGTGGTGTGATCGCGCGCTAGCGCCGCGACAGATAGCGGCCGGGCGTGACGCCGAAGGCGGCGCGAAACATCGCGATGAAGGCGCTCGGCTCGTCGAAACCGATCTCGTCGGAAACCTTGCCGACCGACATGCCCGACGCCAGCAATTCCAGCGCGCGCAGCAGCCGCGCCTGCCGGCGGAAACTGCGCAACGACAAGCCGGTGTCCGCCTTGAACTGCCGCTCCAGCGTGCGCGGCGTCAGCGAGATCGACGCCGCGAGTTCGCCGAGCGTCCTGCCGTCGGCCGGGTTCTCCAACAGCCGCGCCGCCAGCGACAGCAAGGCCGGCGATTTCGGCATCGGCAATTGCAGCGGCAATGTCGCCGATGCCGCGATCCGGTCGAGCAGCACCGAGACGACGCGGCCATCCGGCCCGTCCTCGTCGTAATCGCGCGGACGCGCGACAATGGCGCCGATGAGTTCGCGCATCAGCGGGCTGATCTGCACCACCGTCGTGCGCCGCGGCAGGTCCGGCACCGCGTCGGCGGCGACATAGAGCGTGCGCAGACGGGTCGAGGCGAGATGCCGCGTTTCATGCACGGTGTCCGCCGGCACCCAGACGGCCCGTTCCGGCGGCGCGATGAAGGTCGAGCCTTCGGCCGTCACGGCGATCGAGCCGGAGGTCACCGCCAGGAGTTGCGAGCGCCGATGGCTGTGCGGCGGCAGGCCGCCGCCGCGCTTGAGATCGAGGACATAAGCGACGATCCGCCCCGGATAATCGCCGACCGGCGCCTGTCTCAGCTCCGGGTGGACGTCGTCCGCCGGCAAAGCCGGCGGTGCGGTGGGGAGGCGGTCCAACATCTTATGTCGTTTCAGCGATATATTTTGGCAGAATATAGATAACACGACGAGATCGCGCTCGCTACACTCCCGCGCGTCGGATGGCGCGGTCAGCGCGCACGATCCCAATCCATTCCAGCGCAGGAGACGGCAGAAATGATGTCAACCGTAGTCGGCGGCGCGATGCTGCCGCATGCCCCGCAGTTCTTCACCATGCCCGACACCGAGGACAAGCAGACGGTGGAGCATGTCCGCGCCGTGGCGGCGACGATCGGCGAGAAGCTGCGGGCCTTGAAGCCCGACCTGTGGATCATCTTCTCCAACGATCACGCGGAACAGTTCTTCCATAACGCGGCGCCGCCCTTCACCGTGCATGTCGGCGGCGAAGCATCGGGCGAATTCGCCGGGCGCAAGTTTCACTGGAAGGTCCCGAGCGAGATCGGCTTCGAACTGGTGCGCCAGCTCTACCGCCAGAACTTCGACCCGGCCTTCACCAGCACGGCGAAGATCGATTACGCGATCGGCATTCCGCTGACCCATCTCGGCGTGACCGAGCCGGTGCTGCCGATCTTCGTCAACGCCTATCTGCCGCCGCAGCCGACGATGGAGCGCTGCTATTCCTTCGGCCAGGCGGTGGCGCGCACGGTGACCGCGCTCGGGCTCAAGACCGTCATTCTCTCCAGCGGCGGCATGTCACACTTTCCCGGCACCGATCGCTATTCCAACCCCGAACTGTCGTGGGACAACAAGGTCCTCGAAAAACTGAAAGCCGGCAATCTCAAATCGCTGATCGGCTACGACGAGACCGAACTCGACGATACCGGCAATATCGAGTTGCGCTGCTGGGCCTGCGCCGCCGGCGCGCTCGGCGAGCGCAAGCCCGATATCGTGTCGATGGAGCCGAGCTGGCATCACAACTACGCTTCGCTCGGCTGGGTCGGCGCGCAGATCGAGGAACGCGCCGCGCATTACCCCTCGATCAAGCCGGAACTCGTCGAACTGACCACGGCGCTGCACGGCCTCGCGCATCAGGAGGCCAATCGCACGCAATTCGTCAGCGATGCGGCCGCCTATGCGGACAAGTTCAACCTGACCGGCGAGCAGCGCGACGCATTGATCAAGCTCGACGTGCCGGCGATCGTGAAAATGGGCGCGCACCCTCTTGTTCCGTTCCTGGCGAACATGCAAATTCAGCGTCTTCGCAGATAGCGGTCGCAAATAGCAGTCGAAAGAGGTCGTAATGTCCGCGCTTCCGGTTTTCTCCGCGTTCGTCAACGGCAAATCGATCGAAGCCGCGGACGCGGCATTCGACCTCGTCAACCCGCAGGACGGCCGCGTCATCGGGCGGATTTCCGAATCCGGCAAAGCCGGTGTCGATCTGGCGGTGAAAGCCGCGGCGGCGGCCTTCGCGGCGAACCGCAAGCAGCCGACGCATCAGCGGCTCGCCTGGCTGAAGGCGGCCGCCGGCACGCTTGCCGATCATCAAAAAGAGATCGCGGCGCTGATCTGCGAGGACGTCGGCAAGCCGATCCGCATCGCCACCGGCGAAGTCAAGCGCGGCGTCGATTTCCTCGAAGCGACCGCCGCCGCGCTCAGCCAGCTCGGCGGCGAGACGCTGCCGCTCGACGTCACCGCGCCGGGCACCGGCCATATCGGCTATGTGCGCCACATGCCCTATGGCGTGGTCGCCGGCATCACGCCGTTCAACGCGCCGGTCAATCTGCTCATTCAGAAAGTCGCGCCGGCGATCGCCGCCGGCAACGCCATCGTCGTCAAGCCGGCGCCGGCCGCTACGCGCACCGCGCTGCGCATCGCCGAATTGTTCCAGGCGGCCGGCTGGCCGAAGGATCTGTTTACCGTCGTCACCGGCGATCGCGAGAGCGCGCTGGCGCTCGCCGCGCATGACGAGGTGCGCGCGGTGTCGTTCACCGGCGGCACCGTCGGCGGCGAGGCGCTGGCGCGGGCGGCGGGTGCGAAGAAATTCCTGTCGGAACTCGGCTCGAATGCCGCCAATATCGTGCTCGCCGATGCCGATGTCGCGACTGCCGCCAAGAAGATCGCCGCCGCCGCGTTCGAGGCGAGCGGCCAGCAATGCATCTCGGCGCAGCGGATTCTCGTGGCGCGCGGCTCGCTCGACGCCTTTCTCGACCATTTCGTCACCGCCGCGAAAGCGTTGAACGTCGGCGATGCGAACGATCCCAAGACCGATGTCGGGCCGATGGTGACGAAGGCCGCGGCGGAGCGCGTCATGGGCATGTGCGCGGATGCATTGACAAAAGGCGCGCGCTACGCGCTCGAACCGCGCCGCACGGAAGCGCTGGTGACGCCGGGCATCCTGGTCGATATCACGCCGCAGGCCCGCCTCTGGCAGGAAGAAGTCTTCGGGCCGGTCGCGCTGGTCGTCCCGTTCGATACCGTCGACGACGCGCTGCGCATGGCAAACGATTCACCGTTCGGCCTGCAAGGCGCCGTCTTCACCTGCGACCTCGCGGCGGTGCTGCGCTTTGCCGACGATTTCGACGTCGGCGCGCTGTGGGTCAACGAAGCGACGCGGTTCCGGCTCGACGGCTATCCGTTCGGCGGCATGAAGCGCAGCGGCGTCGGCCGCGAAGGCGTGCGCTACGCCATCGAGGAGATGTCGCAGCTCAAATTCATCGGCATTACCGTCTAGACACCGGGTGACCGCTCCCTGCGGGTGCGGCGGGCCGATCTGCCCTATTGCGTCGGGCGGACGGGGGGCCATATTGTCCCCGCGCCATGCGCGCCCTGCAATTCCGATTCGCCGGCATGGCGGGAACCGGCCGGACCATGGCCGGGATCAGCAGTCAGCATGCCCTTTCGCCGCACCCTCGCCCGCACCGTTGCCAGCCGCCCGGCCCTCGACCGGCTGCGGATGCTCGACACGCTGCGCAAGCGGCCGATCGCCGAAACGCTGGCGCCGCTCTCGCTGACGCCGCTGACCATTCCGGCGCTGCGGCGGCGCGCCACGCGCTACGTCGCCGACGACCCGCATCCGGCCGGCGAGATGCGCATCGCCTCCTACAACATCCATAAATGTATCGGCCGCGACGGGCATTTCGACCCGCGGCGGACGCTCTCGGTCATCAAGGAGATCGGCGCCGACGTCGTCGCCCTGCAAGAGGTCGATCGGCGCTTCGGCGCGCGCGCCGGGCTCCTCGATCTCGATGCCGTGCAGCGCGAGACCGGCCTGGTGCCGGTGCTGGCCAAGCGCCAGCGGCGCAGCCACGGCTGGCACGGCAATCTGGTGCTGGTGCGCGAGGGCCTGGCGGCCACAGTGGCGACGCTGGCGCTGCCCGGCGCGGAGCCGCGCGGCGGGCTCGTCGTCGATCTCGACCTGCCCGGTCAGCCGCTGCGGATCATCGCCGCGCATCTTGGCCTGTTGCGCCGTTCGCGCGCCCAGCAGATCGACACCATCCTGGCATCGGCCGAAACCGCCGACCGGCGGCCGGTGGTGCTGCTCGGCGACCTCAACGAATGGCGGGTCGGCCGCCGCTCGGCGCTGCGCCGCCTCGAACCCGATTTCGGGCCGCTACAGGCGCATGTCGCGAGCTTCCCGGCGCATTTCCCGATCTGGCCGCTCGACCGCATCGTCGCCAATCCGCGGCAGATCGTTTCGCACATCGCGGTCCACGATTCGCCGCTGGCGCGCCTGGCCTCCGATCACCTGCCGGTGACGGCGCGGCTGCGGGTCGATCTCGGAATCACCGCCCTCGCCGACCTGTCGCCGGCCGCATAGGACGTTACTCGTCGTCAGGCATGCGCATGCCGAGCGCGCGGATGCGCTCGCGCACCGCCTCGTCGGCGAGCGCATTGAGAAACGCGGCGACGGCCGGGTGCGCGCGGCGGCTCTCCGGCAGCAGGAAATCGTAGTGCTCCGGCGTCACCGGCAGGAAGCCGAGGCCGTAGAGCGTCGCCACCGGGCTGATCGCCACACCCCAGTCGGCACGCCCCTGCGCAATCGCCGCGGCAACCGCATTGTGCGACTTCGGCTGATTGGCGTAACCGGGGGGCCGCGCGCCCTTGAGCAGGCCATCGACGAGAACCCGCGTGCCGGAACCGGCATTGCGGTTGACCATGAGGCAGTCGGCGTCCGCCAGCGCCGCCGCCACCGCGTCGGCTACAGAGCATCCTTGAAAACGCGCATCGCCCGGCCGGAACACGATGCCCTGCATGCGCCGCCAGCCGGGCACCAGCGTGAAACCCGGCGTCACCAGATGCGCGTTGTAGATGCCGGTCGCCGGATCGACGAGATGCACCGGCGCCAGGTCGCACTGTCCTTGACGCACGGCGGCAACGCCGCCCTGGCTGCCGACCGCCAGCACCCGTGCCGAGACGCCGCGTTCCGAGAGCGCGCCGACCACGACGTCGAGCGCGACGTCATGGCTGCCCATGATGACGAGGTCGGGCGCGCGCGCCGCGGTGCCGATCAGCGTCACGCGCGCGATGCTGCCGGCCTCGCGCGCCCCGGCGAGCGCATCGATCTCGATGAAGCCGTCGGCCTGCGAGAAGCTCGTCACCGCGCCCGACCCCTTGCCGGTCGGAAAGGCGACGGCGCCCTCCTCGGTCTGCGCCAGTGCGACGAGCAGGAATTCCTGGCGCCCGAGTTCGGAGGCCACCCGCACCGGCAGCCGCGCCTCGACCGTCCGCGCCGTCTCCGGCGGCAGCCCGGCGAAAGCGCGGATCACCGGCGCAACGAAAGCATGGAAGGTGAAGATCGCCGAGGTCGGGAAACCCGGCAGCACCACCACCGGCTTGCCGCCGATCACTGCCAGACACAGCGGCTTGCCCGGCTTGAGCGCGACGCCATGCACGAGGATGCCCGGCTCGCCGAGCCCCGTCAGCACCCGGTGCGACAGGTCGCCGGCGCCTTTCGAGGTGCCGCCCGACAGCACCACCATGTCGCAACCGGCGAGCGCGTTACGCACCGCGTCGGCAAGCGTCGTCTCGTCGTCGCGGAACGCGCCGTAGGGCACCGGCTCGCCGCCCGCCTCGGCGGTCGCCGCGGCGACGATGGCGCCGTTGCTGTCATAGACGCCGGCCGGCCGCAGCGGCTCGCCCGGCGCCACCAGTTCATCGCCGGTCGAGAGCACCGCGACGCGCGGCCGGCGCACGACCTCGACATCGGCAAGGCCGCACGCCGCCAGCATGCCGATCTCGCGCGAGCCGAGCCGCGCGCCGCGCCGCAGCAGCGTCTCGCCGCGCGCGATATCGGAGCCCGCATAGGCGACGAACTGCCCCGGCGGCGCCGGCCGGCGCAGATCGATGGTCAGTTCGATGGTCTGCGGCGCGCCCTCGCTCCCCAGCCCGTCGCGCAGTTCGGTGTGCTCGACCATGACCACGGCATCGGCGCCGCGCGGCATGACGCCGCCCGTCGCGATCGCCGTCGCCGTGCCCGGCGTCACCTCGATCCGCGGCAGATGGCCGGAGGCGATCACCTCGGCATTGAGCCGCAAGGGCTTCGGCGCCAGATCGCTGGCGCCGAGCGTATCGCCGGCGCGCACCGCAAAGCCGTCGACGCCCGAGCGGTCGAACGGCGGCGTATCGACCGGCGCGGCGATATCATGCGCCAGCACGCGGCCGATGAGATCGGCGAGCGCGACACGCTCCGGCGGCAGCGGGCGCAGATCAAGATGCGCGGCAAACCGCGCGCGCGCCTCCTCAGCCGAGACGACGCTCAGAAACTGCTCCTGCCGCGCCGCCTGGCGCACGGCATCGCGCAACGCTTGCTGTGGCATCGTCGTCAACGTCATAGCCAGGCGTTCACCGTCACCGTGGTGCCGGCCGGATAGCCCTCGCTCTGCGGCGGCACCAAAATCCAGCCATCGGCGCGCGACAGCACCGTGAGCGGCAGATCGCGCGCCGCCAAGGGCTCGGCCTTGCCGGCGGCAAGACTGACCGGAACCACGTCGCTGATGCCGATCGTCGATGTCACCTTGCGCGCCAGCACCGCCGATGTCGTCGGGTCTTCGGCGCAAACGCCGCCAAGCAGCGCTGCGAGCGGCCGGCCGAGCGTCAGCCACGCCGCCAGCGCCGCGTCGATACGGCCCGGCAGCATCAGCACCGGGCATTGATCGAGGAGGCCGAATGCCGCGCTCTCGCCGGGCGAGAGCGCGATGCCGTGCGCAACGATCCGCCCGCGCCGCCGCATGGTGAGGATCGCATCGTCGCCGTCTCCCGCGCCGGTCGCGCCGAGCGTCACCACCGCATCCGCATCGAGCGCCCCGGTGGCATTGGCGGCATCGAGCGCCGCCGCGAGATCGCCCGGCGCGGCAATCGTGGCAGCGGCGCCGTGCGCCGTGAGATCGCGCGCAAGAAGCGCCGCGATGGCGCCGGCAATGGAACCGGCAAGCGCGTCGCGCTTTGCCGCGGCGAACAGGAAACGCGGCCGGCGCACCGCGACCTGCGACAGCCCGGCGGCCGCCAGCAGCGCGACGTCGCCGGCGCGCAGCCGCTCGCCGGCACGACGCAGCACGCCGCCCGGCCAGTCGGCGCCGGCCGCCGCCACGCCCTCGCCGGCCGTCACTGCCGCCAGCGCCTCGGCCCCCGCCGGATCGATGCGCACCGCGTCGAGCGGCGCCACCGCATCGGTCGATGCCGGCATCGGATCGCCGACGGCGACGCGCAGCGGCAACGCCGACAGCCGCGCCGGCGCATAG
>Ga0182735_1001501_pt1 | contig 15513 bp, 13 predicted proteins | sample eDN5th30CKraftMG_FD_128524 | JGI IMG/M metagenome (GOLD analysis project Ga0182735, IMG submission 128524) | Enriched Miracle-Growth compost microbial communities from Emeryville, California, USA - eDNA 5th pass 30_C Kraft MG (version 2) (version 2) ... | reverse complement strand
CGACGCCTACGCGCAACGGCAGCGAGCGCGGCTGGATCCCCGGCGGGCCTTCGGAAAAATGCCCCAGCCGGGCGACCTGGGCGCGGGGGCCGGCGCACCGGTCCCCGCGCGGGCAGGGCGGGGACCGGCGCCGGTTTCCCCGGACCCCATCTATGGCTGCGTGGTGGACGGGCAGGGCAATGCCATGTCCATCACGCCGTCTGACACCATGTACGATTCGCCCATGATCGACGGGCTGGGGCTGGCCGTATCGACCCGCGGCATGCAAGGCAGGCTGCAGGACGGGCACACCTGCTTCGTCGAGCCGGGCAAGCGCCCGCGCCTGACGCCCACACCCGCCATGGCCTTGCGCGATGGCGAGTTCGAGATGGCCTGGGGCACGCCCGGCGGCGACGTACAGTGCTCGTCGATGCTGCAGGTGCTGCTGAACGTGACGCGCTTCGGCATGAGCCTGCAGCAGGCCATCGAAGCCCCGCGGGTGGCGACCTTCAATTTCCCGAATTCCTTTTCGCCTCATACCTATTACCCCGGCCGCCTGTGCGTCGAAAGCCGTTTCGACGATCACACCGTGTCGGCCCTGGCGGCGCTAGGCTACGACATCGAATGGTGGTCGGACAAGTCTTTCAACGCCGGCGCCGTCTGCGCGATACGGCGCGATGCCGCCACGGGCTTGCTGCACGCGGGCGCCGATCCGCGCCGCGCCGCCTATGCCTATGCCTGGTAGCCGCACATGACCGACCACAGATTCATCCTGACGCTTGCCTGCCCCGACCGGCGCGGCATCGTCCATGCGTGCGCGGGCTTCCTGGTCGAGCACGACTGCAATATCGGCGAGTCCGCGCAGTTCAACGACGGCGACCGCAGGTTCTTCCTGCGCTTGGCATTTGCCACGCAGGACGGCGACTTGACCGTCGCCCGGCTGCGCGACGCCTTCCAGCCCATTGCCGGCCAGTTCGACATGGAATGGGACATCGTCGACGCCCAGCACAGGCCGGCCACGATCGTCATGGTTTCCAAGCTGGGACACTGCCTGCACGACCTGCTGCTGCGCTGGCGCACCGGCCTGCTGCCGGTCGACATCAAGGCCGTGATTTCCAACCATCGCGACTTCTACCAATTGGCGGCGTCCTACGATATTCCGTTTCACCACGTGCCCGTGCGTCCGGACAACAAGGCAGAGGCCGAGGCGCAACTGATGCAGATCGTCGAGCGGGAAAGCGCCGAGCTGGTGGTATTGGCCCGCTACATGCAGGTGCTGGGCGACGACACCTCGCGCCGGCTGCACGGCAAGGCCATCAATATCCACCACAGCTTCCTGCCCGGCTTCAAGGGGGCCAAGCCTTATTACCAGGCCCACGAGCGCGGCGTGAAACTCATCGGCGCCACCGCGCACTACGTCACGACGGACCTGGACGAAGGCCCGATCATCGAGCAGGCCGTCGAGCGGGCCGACCACACCATGAGCCCGGAGGCCCTGACGGCGCTGGGCCGCGACGTGGAAAGCGTGGTGCTGGCGCGGGCCGTGAAATGGCATGCCGAGCGGCGCGTGCTGCTCAATGGCAACCGCACCGTGGTGTTCCGCTAGCGGCGCGTCGAGCCGTTCCCGCCGGCGCGCGGAAGGCGCCGGGCCAGAGCGGGGCATGGCGCTTCGCGCCTACGGATATGTCGTGCCGGTTCTAGTAAGCGTTCGGAGGCGTTGATTAAATCGTCGGCGTGCATCCAACAAACTCACGGCACACATACACAAGGGGAAGTCATGTTACGCAAGATCCTGGCAGCATCCGTGCTGACAGCCGCCGCGGCGGCTGCCAGCGCGGCCTATCCCGACCGGCCGGTGCGCATGGTGGTGGCCTGGCCGCCCGGCGGTGTCACCGATACCGTGGGGCGTTTCGTCGCCGAGCGCATGTCGACGGTGCTGGGGCAATCGGTAGTTGTCGAGAACCGTGCCGGCGCCAACGGCATTGTCGGCACGCAGGTCGTGGCCGGGGCGCCGGCGGATGGCTATACGATCCAGATGGTCACGGCGGAAACCCATGCCATCAACCCGCATGTCTATCCGGACCTGAAATATTCCCTGTCCAGTTTCGAACCCATCGCCTTGCTGGGCACGGTGTCTTTCGTGCTGGCCGAGAACGGCAGCGCGAAGCCCGCATCGGTACAAGAACTGGTGGACGCCGCCCGCCAGGCGCCCGACAAGATCAACGCCGGCAGCTATGGCATCGGCAGCACCTCGCACCTGGGCCTGGCCACCTTCGAATCGGTGACCAAGACCTCGTTTTCCCATATTCCCTATCAGGGCGTGGCGCCGGCCATGAACGCGCTGTTGTCCGACCAGGTGCAGATCGCCTTCGTCAATGCCTTCAATGTGGTGGGGTTCTACAAGTCCGGCAAGGCCAGGGTCCTGGCGGTGGCCTCGAACAAGCGCCTGAATGTGCTGCCGGACGTTCCAACCTTCGACGAACTGGGCTATGCCGGCGTGCGCGCCGGCAACTGGTACGGCCTGGTCGTGCCCAAGGGGGTGCCCAAGGATATCCGCGATCGCCTGGAGGCCGCCCTGCGCGAAATCGCCGGCAGCAAGGCGTTCGTCGATAAACTCGAGTCCATGGGGGTCGAGAACACGTTCAAGAACAGCGCCGAGTTCCAGAAATTCCTGGACAGCGAGAACAGCCGCCTGGCCAAGATCACCAAGGAACGCGGCATCACCGCCCAATAGGGCAGGCAAGAGGCAGCCATCATGACGGCGACATCGGATTTACGTAGGCGCATGCGGCAGGGCGACCGCCTGGTGGGGCTGTTCGCGCGCCTGATACAGCCCGAGGCCGCCGAACTGCTGGCCGACGCGGGGCTGGACTTCGTCATCCTGGACGTAGAGCATGGCACGCATGGCCGCACCGAGATCAGCCGTTTCGTGTTCAGCGCCCAGGCGCTGGGCCTGCCGGTACTGGTGCGGCTGCCCGATGCCACGGAAACCTGGATCCAGCACGCCATCTCCATCGGCGCCGCGGGCGTGGTTATTCCGCACGTCAATTCGCCGGAGCTGGCCCGCCGGGCCGCCGGCTTTGCCCGCGGGCTGGCCATGGAGCGCGCCTATGCCGGCATGGCAAGGCGCTCGGCCTACCGCAAGGGCAGTTGGGCCGACTTCCGCCAGCAGGCGGCCGACACGCTGGTTTTCGTCGCGCAGCTGGACGAACCTCCCGGCGTGCCCATCGCGGCGGACGTGGCGGCGCTGGACGATGTCGACGGCCTGTTCCTGGGCAGCCTGGGGCTGGCGCTGGCCATGGGCCACGGCGCTCCGTCCGCGCCGGCGGTGGACGCCGCCCTGGAGTCCATGTGCCGCGCCGGCGTCGCGGCGGGCAAATCGGTGGGCGTGCATGTGATGGATCCGGCCCAGCAGTCGAACTGGCTCGAGCGGGGCGCCCGCCTGCTGGTCGTGGGCAGCGACTACGCGCTGTTGCGCAATGGCGCCGCGGCGCAGGCCGATGCCTTTCGCCAGTTGCCCTGAAGCCGGATAACGAGCGGCCCGGGGCCGGCCCGCGGTCAGTACGTGGGCGGCGAAATCACCCAGACCACCACGGTATCTTCGCTGGTCTGGTTGGCCCAGTGGAACGGTTCCCGCACGATGCGGAAACTGTCGCCGGCCTGCAGCCGGAAATGCCGCTTGCCTATCCACAGGTCCAGCGTGCCCTTGACCACGTAGCCTTCTTCCTCGGTCTGCCGCAGCGCCGGCTTGCTCAACTTGGCGCCGGGCTCGAAGGTGCACAGGAAGGTCTCGAAGGCGCCGCCGATATCCGGCGACAGCAGCTCTTCGCGCCATTTGCCCTCGGTATTGCCCAGGCGCCGGCGGCCCGCCGCCCGCACGACGCGGCCATGCTCGGCGGAGGGGGTCTGCGCCGGCATGAAGAACCATCCCAGCGGCACGTCCAGTTCCGCCGCGATCGCGCGCAAGTCGGCGATGGAAGGCGGGGCCTGCCCGCGTTCCAGCAGGCTCAGGAAACTGATTGACCGGCCGATGGCGCCAGCCAGATCGGCCAGCGATTTGGACCTGGCCTTGCGCAGCTTGCGTATTTCCGCGCCCAGCATGACATCGTCCAGTATGTCGCCGTCGACGAGGTTGGGGCTTTCCGTGGTGGAAATCTTCATGGCTTGGTGTGGGCAAACGGTCTGGAAGCAGGCGAAATTCTACGCCACTGCGAATTTGGCGACTTGTCTTGCATTCCATAAAAAAATAGCTATTATTTTTTTATTGAAAAAATATAATGGGAATAATTTTAGGAGACTGCCCTATGGAACTGCCCTCAACTGCGGACGTCGTGATCATCGGAGGCGGGGTCGTGGGCTGTTCCATTGCCTACCATCTGGCCAAGCTGGGCATCCGCGACGTGGTGCTGCTGGAACGCAAGCAACTGACTTGCGGCACGACCTGGCACGCCGCCGGTCTGGTGGGGCAGCTTCGCGCCACCCGCAACTTGACCGAGCTGGCCAAGTACACCACCGACCTGTTGTTCCAGCTGGAACAGGAAACTGGCCAGGCCACCGGCTTCAAGCAGAACGGCTCGATCTCGGTCGCGCTCAATGGCGAGCGCATGGAAGAGCTCAAGCGCCAGGCCTCGATGGCGCGCAATTTCGGCCTGGATGTGGACCTCATCGGCCCGGACGACATCCTGCGGAAGTACCCCTATCTGGAAGCGAAGGGCATCGTCGGCGGCGTCTTCCTGCCCAAGGATGGCCAATGCAACCCCGTCGACCTGACCGCCGCCTATGCCAAGGCGGCTCGCCAGGGCGGCGCCCGGATCCTCGAGAACGTCAAGGTCGAGCGCATCCTGAAGAACGGCGGCCGCGCCGTGGGCGTGGCCACGTCGCGAGGCGAGCTTCGCGCCCGGACGGTCGTCATCGCCGCCGGCATGTGGTCGTACGAGCTGGGCCGCCAAACGGGCGTGAACCTGCCGTTGCACGCCGCCGAGCACTTCTACATCGTTACCGAACGCATCAAGGACCTGCCGGGCAATCTGCCGGTATTGCGCATTCCCGATGAATGGGCCTATTACAAGGAAGACGCCGGCAAGATCCTGCTGGGTTGCTTCGAACCGCACGCCAAGCCCTGGGGCATGGACGGCATCCGCGAGGATTTCTGCTTCGATACCCTGCCGCAGGACATGGACCACTTCATGCCGGTGCTGGAGAAAGCCGCGGCGCGCATGCCCATGCTGGAGCACACGGGCATACAGACCTGGTTCAATGGCCCGGAAAGCTTCACGCCCGACGACCGCTACTTGCTGGGCGAAACCGCCGAGGTGCGCGATCTGTTCGTGGCTTGCGGCTTCAACTCCATCGGCATCCAGAGTTCGGGCGGCGCCGGCAAAGTGCTGGCCGAATGGATACGCGATCGACGCCCGCCCATGGACCTGGTCGATATCGAGGTGCGGCGCATGCTGCCATTCCAGGGCACGCGCGCGTACCTGCGCGACCGCACCACGGAAACGCTGGGCCTGCTGTACAAGACCCATTGGCCGTTCTACCAGTACGAGTCCGCGCGTGGCGCCCGCCGCACCGCATTCCACGACCGCCTGGCAGAAGAGGGCGCCGTCCACGGCGAACTGGCCGGCTGGGAACGCCCCAACTGGTTCGCGCCGCCGGGGGTGGAGAAGCAGTATCGCTACAGTTACGGGCGGCAGAACTGGTTCGCGCACACGGCCAGCGAATGCCTGGCCACGCGCGATCGCGTCGCGCTGTACGACCAGAGCACCATGACCAAATTCCTGGTCGAGGGCCGCGATGCCCTGGGCGTGCTGGAAACGATGTCGGCCAACCGCATCGACGTTGCCGTGGGCAAGCTGGTGTACACGCAATGGCTGAATCCGCGCGGCGGCATCGAGGCCGACCTGACCGTGACCCGGTTGCGCGAAGACCAGTTCATGGTGGTGTCGTCCGCGCCCACGCATTTCCGCGATCTCAGCTATTTGCGCAGCCGCGCGGCCGCCGCCGCGCATTGCTTCGTCGTCGACCAGACCGCCGCCATTCCCATGCTGGGCGTCATGGGCCCGAACGCGCGCGCGCTGATGCAGGCGGTGGCGCCCGGCACGGACTTTTCCAACGAGGCCTTCCCCTTCGGCACTTCGCAAATCATCGAGATCGGCTATGCGCAGGTCCGCGCCAGCCGCATCACCTATGTTGGCGAACTGGGATGGGAACTGTACATCCCGGCCGAGTTCGCCCTGCATGTCTACGAAAGGCTGCGCCAGGCGGGAACCGAATACGGCCTGGCCCTGGCGGGCATGCACGCGCTGAACGCCTGCCGCATGGAAAAGGGCTACCGGCACTGGGGCGACGATATCAGCGTGGAAGACACTCCGCTGGAAGGCGGGCTGGGTTTCGCGGTGAGCTGGGACAAGCCCTGGGATTTCATCGGCAAGGAGGCCCTGTTGCGGCAGAAGGAAGCCGGCCCGTTGACGCGCCGCCTGCTGCAGTTCAAGCTGCACGATGGCGACCGCCTGCTGTACAAGGAAGAGCCGGTGTGGGTGAACGGCAAGCGGGCCGGCTACATCACGTCGGGCATGTACGGGCATCGCATCCAGGCGTCGCTGGGCATGGGCTATGTGCGCGCCCAGGAACCCATCACGCCGGAATGGATCGCCCGGCAATCGTTCGAAATCGAGGTCGCCTGGCAACGCTACCCGGCGACCGCCCAGCTGGCGCCCATGTACGATCCCAAGAACCTGCGCGTGAAAAGCTGAGGCCGCGACGCGGGCCGCCTACGGCTTGGGAATCTTGGCGATTTCCAGCAGCCTGGCGTAGCGGTCGGTCTCGCCGATGGCGAATTCCTTGAATTTGTCGCCATACAGGCCTGGCACGGGCTCGGCGCCGAACTGCGAGATCAGCTTTTCCACCAGGTCCTTGTGCTGCATGGTGCGCTGCATGGCCGCGATAATGGCCTGCGCGGTTTGCGCCGGCATGCCGGGAGGCCCCCAGATGCCGTACCAATTGCCGTACACGAAATCGGGGTAGCCGGATTCGACCATGGTGGGCAGGTCGGGGGCCAGGCTGCTGCGCTTCGCGCTGGTCACGGCCAGGGCGCGCACCTTGCCGCCGCGCACGAAAGGCATCATGGAAGGCGCCGAATCGAACATCATCTGCACCTGTCCGCCGATCAGGTCGGTGATGGCGGGCGCGCTGCCCTTGTACGGAATATGCTGGATGTCCAGCTTGCGCATCAGCTTGAATTGCTCGCCGGCCAGGTGCGCGGACGAGCCCGTGCTGGATGACGCGAAGTTCATTTTCCCCGGGTTGTCCCGCGCATAAGCGGCGAGATCGGCCACCGACCCGACGGGCAGCTTGTCGTTCACGGCCAGGATGAGCGGCACGCTGACCAGGACTCCCAGGTGCGTGAAGTCGCGCACGGCATCGTAGGGCATGTCGCGCATCAGGCCGGGCAGGATCACATGGATCGTGGGGTTGATGAGCAGGGTATTGCCGTCGGGCGCCGCCTGCGCCACGTAGCCGGCGCCGATCATGCCGCTGGCGCCGGCGCGATTGTCGATCACGATGGGCCGGCGCAGCTCGGCCGCCAGCACCGGCGCGATGACCCGCGCGACCGTGTCGGCCGGCCCGCCCGGCGGATAGGGAACCACCAGGTTGATGGGCCGCCCGCCGGGCTGGGCCATCGAGGCCGACGCCAACACCGCTTGCGCCGCCAGGGCGAACAACCCCGCGACCGCTCGTCCAAGCCTACGACGCAACATTGGTTTCCCCTTGAGAGCCGGCCGGGCGGCGCGCGGGCCTGCCCGGCCCTAGTTGAGCTTGATGCTGGCGGCGCGCACGATGTCGCCCACGTAGTCGTATTGCCGCGCGGTGAAATCCCGGAAGGCCGCGCCGGCCAGGTCGGAAGGCTGCGTCCCCAGGTCCTTCAGGCGCTGGCGGACGGACGGCTGCCGCAGGGCGCGCGCGATGGCCTGCGAGAGCGCCTCGGCCACGGCCGGCGGCATATTGGCCGGGCCCCATATGCCTTGCCAGTTGCTGTAGACGAAAGCCGGATAGCCGGCCTCGCCGAAGGTGGGCACGTCGGGCAGGATGTCGGCCCGCTCGGCGCTGGTCACGGCCAGCGCCCGCAACTGCCCGCCCTTCAGGAACGACAGCGCCGAGGGCCCCTGCTCGAACATGACCTGTACGCGGCCGCCGATCAGGTCGGTCAGCGCCGGCGCGCTGCCCTTGTAGGGCACGTGCGTGATATCGACGCCGGTGATGCGCTTGAATTGCTCGGCGGCCAGGTGCGACGCACCGCCGGGGCTGTTGCTGGCGTAGTTCAGTTTGCCGGGATGGGCTTTGGCATAGGCTACCAGTTCGGCCACGGACTGGAAGGGCAGGTCGCGGTTGATCACCAGCACGAACGGGATGCTGTTGACCTGCGCCAGCGGCGTGAAGTCGTTCATGGTGTCGTACGGCAGGCGCATCAGGTGGGGCAGCACGACCTGGATCGAGGTATTGAACAGCAAGGTCGACCCGTCCGGCTCGGCACGCGCCACCGCGCCCGCGCCTATGGTGCCGCTGGCGCCTGCCCGGTTGTCGACGATGACTGGCCGGCCCAGTTCCCGGCCGATCGGTTCGGCGACCAGGCGGGCAACCACGTCGGCGGGGCCGCCGGCCGGATAGGGCGCGACCAGGCGCACCGGCCCGGTCTCATCGGCGCGCGCTGCCAGCGACGCGCCGCCGGCCGCAAGGACGATCAAGCCTAATGCCGCGCGGCGAAGCAGGGTGGCAAGGGTCATCATGGCCGGCTCGGGCTATAGCAATGGATGTATTTTTCTTCATGAATAAAAAAATATCCACTATAGTTTTCCCTAAAAAAATATCTAATAAATTTTTCCAGGAAAGCATTCGGCCGCCGGATCGCATCCTGGCGCGCATGGCGCCGAGGCTCGGCGCGCGCTGCACACTTTTATATATATAAAAATGATTAAATATTATTTTCTTATATATATGGATAATGAAAGAATCCCACTTATCTCCGGTTCTTTCATTGTGCGAGCCCCGATATGAAACGCCTTTCCCTGCTGTTCGCCGCTGCCGCCCTCGCGGCCGGCGCCGCCGCCGGCGCGCAAGCCGCCGCGCCTTTGCTGACCCCCGCCGAACTGAACGGCGTGCGCGCCGACGCCTCGGTGCGCATCATCGATATCCGCCCGCCGCAGGAGTACGCCGCCAACCATATTCCGGGCGCGCTGTCGGCGCCGTACCCGCGCTGGCGCGGGCCGGCCGAGAATCCCGGACAGTTGCCCCCGCTGGACAAGCTGACCGAACTGGTGCGCGGCCTGGGCCTGGACAAGAACATCCATGCGGTGGTCGTGTCCTCGGGCGCCGACGCCACCGATTTCGGCAGTTCGGCGCGCGTGTACTGGACGCTGAAGTACCTGGGCCTGACGCAACTGTCTATCCTGAACGGCGGCGTCAAGGCCTGGGCCGACGCCGGCCTGCCGCAAGACCAGGCCACGCCGTCGGTGGCCGCCAGCGGCTACACGCCCGTGCTGGACAAGTCGCTGATCGCCACGCAAGACCACGTGCTGGCACAGATCGACAATCCCAAGGCGCAACTGGTCGACGCGCGCCCGTCGAATTTCTTCCGCGGCGAAGTCAAGGCGCCCACCGCCAAGGTGCCCGGCACCATCCATCGCGCGCTCAATCTCGAGCACAGCAAGTGGTTCAAGCCCGGCACCGCGATCTTCGTCTCCACCGAAGAAGCCAAGGCCATCGCCGCCACGTCGCTGCCGGAACCGGCCGACGAGACCATCTCGTTCTGCAACACCGGCCACTGGGCCTCCACCGACTGGTTCGCGCTGTCGGAAGTGGTGGGGCAGAAGAACGTGAAGCTGTACCCGGCCTCGCTGGCCGACTGGACGCAGGCGCCGCAGGAACTGCCCATGGATAACGTGCCCAGCCGCGGCCAGCAGATCCTGAAGAGCCTGAAAGACCTGGTCAGCTGAACCCGGATCCGGTACTTCCGCTTCCCGCCCTCCGTCACCCGAAAGACCCGCCCCATCCAGATTCTGGCAGCATCCCTTCCATGACGCGTCTTCCTCTTGCGGCCTTGCTGGCCGCCTTTTTTCTTGCCCTGGCCTGGTTTGTTTCGCTGCGCCAGGCCATTCTTTTCCTGGTCGGCATCGGCATGGGCGCCGTGCTTGCCGGCGCGCGATTCGGCTTCACCACCGGCTGGCGGCGGCTGATCGAGCAGCGCGACCCCAGCGGCGTGATGGCGCAATTGCTGTTGCTGGCCGTGGCGGCGGCTGTCTCCATGCCCTTGCTGGCCGCGTTTCCCACCGACCTGGGCGCGGCGCTGGGCCCACCCAGCATCAGCTTGCTGGTCGGCGCTTTCGTGTTCGGCGCGGCCATGCAGGTGGCCGACGGCTGCGGGTCGGGCACGCTGTACAAGGCCGGCATGGGCGTCCCGTTGAACATGGCCATCCTGCCGGTCTTCGCGGTGGGCAGTTTCCTGGGTTCGGCTCAACTGGAACAGTGGCTGCAACTGGGCGCCACCCGGCCCGTCAGCCTGGTGGCCACCTTCGGGCCGTGGGAAGCCTTCGGCCTGACCTGCGCGGGCCTGTTGCTGCTGGGACTGGCGGCGCGCGCCTGGGTGGGCAAGGGCGCGACCTGGTTCAGCCGGCGCCTGGTCATCGGCGCCATCCTGCTGGCGGCGCTGGCGATGCTGAACCTGCTGATCGCCGGCCAGCCCTGGGGCGTGGTGTACGGCTTCGGGCTGTGGGCCGCCAAGGTCGCCACCGCGGTGGGCGCGTTCGACCCGGCCGCCAACGCATTCTGGAGCCAGCCGGTCAACCTGGGCAACCTGTCGCAGTCGGTGTTCCTGGACGTGACCTCGATCACCAATATCGGCATCCTGGCCGGCGCGCTGCTGATCGCCGCCGGGAAGTCCTCCGCCGCGTCCCAGCGCGCGCCGCTCACGGCGCAGCAATGGCTGGTCGGCATCGTCGCCGGGTTCCTGCTGGGCTATAGCTCGCGCCTGGCGTTCGGCTGCAATATCGGCGCCATGGTCAGCGGCATTTCCACAGGCAGCCTGCACGGCTGGATCTGGGTGCCGGTGGCCTTCTGCGGTTCCTTGATCGGCGTGCGCATCCGTCGCCGTTATGCCTTTTGACGGGAGAGCACCATGAAGAAAACCGTATCGCCGCTTGCCATCGTATTCTGGGCCGTGCTGGTGGCCTTCTTCGCCTGGGACTGGGCCGTGTCCGACCCGGTCAACGTCCGGCGCGAACCGCCCCTGATCGCAGCCGGTTCCGGCCAGGCGCCCACCGGCGGGCACTGCGCCTCGACATTCTGAAACCCCAAAAAGCAGCCGGCGCATCACAGGCGTGATGCGCCGGCTTTTTCAATGGCGAAGCGCGGCGGCTAGAACAGCGTCAGCCCGACGCCGATGACGATGCCGCTGACGAGCAGCTGGATCAGGCAATACCCCATGATGTCCTTGGCCTTCAAGCCGGCAATCGCCAAGACCGGCAGGGCCCAGAATGGCTGCAGCATGTTGGTCCACGAGTCTCCCCAGGCGACGGCCATGGCGACGCGCGGGATATCGGCGCCCAATGCCTGGGCCGAGGCGATGACGATGGGGCTTTGCACTGCCCATTGCCCCCCGCCCGAGGGGACGAAAATATTGACGATGCCGGCGCTGATGAACGTCCAGAGCGGCAGGGTGGCCGCGGTGGAAATCGATACGAACCATTCCGACAACGAAGCCGCCAGGCCGGAATCCATCATGATCGCCATGATGCCGGCGTAGAACGGGAATTGGATGACGATGCCGGCGCCGCCGCGAATGGCTTCGTCCAGGCAGGTCAGCAGGCGCCGCGGCGTGCGGTGCAGCACGATGGCCAGGAACAGGAACGTGAAGTTGATCACGTTGAGGTTCAACCCCGCGCCGCGCACGACGTAGTAGTCGAACAGGTACGCCAGCCCGGAAAAACCGATCAGCATGGCAATGACGGTGCTGTTCTCCAGGCGGGCGGCCGGCCGCTGGTCTTGTGTATCGGCGCGGTCCGGCTCGGCCGCGTCCAGCTTGGCGGGATCTACATAAATACTGTCTTCGGCATCGGGCAGCATCAGCCGGTTGATCAGCGGCACCAGCACGAACAGCGCAACCACGATGACCAGGTTGAAGGTCGCGAAAATGGTGTCCGACGTCGGCACCACGCCAATGCGGTCCGCCGAAAAATGGCCCTCGGTGGCGATCGTCAGCGGAATCGAGCCGGCCAGCCCGCCGTGCCATACCAGGAAGCCCGAGTAGGCGCTGGCGACCAGCAAGCGATAGTCGACCCGCACCTGGCGGGCGATTTCCTTGGCGAACAGCGCGCCCACCACCAGGCCGAATCCCCAGTTGATCCAGCTGGCCGCCAGCGACACGAGCGACACCAGCACAATGGCGCCGCCCGCGCTGCTCGACAGGCTGGCCAGGCGGGTCAGCAGCTTCTTGACCAGCGGCGTGCTGGCCAGCATGTAGCCGGTGAGCAGCACCAGCAACATCTGCATGGCGAAAGTCAGCAGGCCCCAGAACCCGTTGCCCCACCAGCGCACCACTTCCAGTGGCGTGCGGCCCTCGAACAGCATGGCGGCCGCGGCGGCGACCAGGGTAAGCAGGACGACGAAAATATAGGGATCGGGCAGATAGCGTTCGACGAGCTTCACCGATCCGCGCGATAACAGTTTGAACACGAGATCTCCTTATTGCGGCACGTGCCGGATGTCCGGCTGTATCGATACCTTACTTGATTCCGATGAAGGGCAGGGCGGCGCCCGGCACCTGCGTCTCGGGCAACTTGCCGTCCCATTTCTCGACGGCGTTCAGATTGACCAGGTTGGTGTTGGTGGCCAGCGCGCGCGCCTTGGCCTCGATAGCGGCGGCTTCGGCATCGCCGCGCAGCTTGATGCCGTCGGCTTCGGCCTTGAACGCCGCCACGCGCGCGCGTGCCGCCGCCTCGGCCTGCACGACCTGGATTTCGGCCTGGATCTCGGCCGTCTGCTTTTGCTGGCGAGTGGTCTCGATCTGCACCTGGGCCAGCATGCGCTTTTCGATGCTGTCTTCGTACGCCTTGGAAAACCCCACTTCCTCGATCTGCACGCTGACGACATTCACGGGCACGTCCTGCAGCGCGGCGCGCATGGCGGCGTTGGCGTCCATGCCCATTTTCTCGCGCTGCTGGATGGCGCTGGCCGCGGTGTACTTGCCGAACACGTTCTTGATGACATCGAAGGTGCGGCGTTCGATGACGCGCAGTTCCACGTTCTGCAGCGTCTGGTATTCGGAATACAGCTCGGCCACCTTGCCCGGCGGCACCTGGTAGGTGATGGATACGCGCAGCGTGGCCGGCTGCTGGTCGTAGCTGTAGGCCTCGAGCGGGGCCGAGTGCTGCCCGCCGAAAGTGATGGTGTGGTCGCGCACCGAAATCGCATGCACCGTGTCGATGACCGGTATCTTGAAGCCCAGCCCCGGCTCGGCCACTTCCACGATCTTGCCGTTGCGCAGCACCACGCCGCGGTCGCCCTGGTCGACCTGGAACCACGATCCGAAGGCCAGCATCACGATCACCGCGAAGATGGCGATGCCCAGCACGCCCCACTTGGCCGCGCCGCGCGTTTGCTGCGCAAGATTTTCCAGTTGTTGTTTGGTTGCCATGAAAATCAGTTTCCTTTATTGGCTCGATTGCGGCGTTCGGCGCAGTAGGCCTTGATCCCTTTGACCAGAAAAAAAGCGACCACTGCCGCTCCGACGATCATCAATACGGTTCGCATGCGTTGTGTCCCTGAAGCTGGTGCGGGTCGAATAATACGCCGATTGCCGCGAACACCCGCCGCGTGTTCCGCGCTGCCGCCGCGATCGAGAAAGTGGTGTTTACCCCAATGGCACGAAAATTTGCGTGAAAATATAAAGACGACTTGGAAATTTGCGTCAGACCGAATGGGCCGAACATGGCAACCAAGCTACCCACCACCGTCGAAGACCTGCATCGGCTTGTAGAAAACGAGCGATCCGGTCACGGCCGCTCGCGAATGGGCGAGCGAACGCTGGCCGTGCTGATGGACATGCTGGCGCGGCCGGGCCCCGCCGCGGTGCAGAGCATTTCCGAACTGGCCCGCCACAACGGCGTCGATCCGTCGACCCTGACCCGGCTGGGCAAGCGCCTGGGGTTCGACGGCTTCGGCGGGCTGCAGGATGTGTTCCGGCGGCACGTCGCGGCCACCCAGCCGTTCTACAGTGTCCGTGTCAACGAACATGTCTCCCGCAAAGGCGAAGACCCCGCCACGGTGCTGCAGCGCCTGGCGCAGAGCGAGTGCCAGAAGGTGCTGGCCGTTGCCGGCAACCTGGACAAGCAAGCCGTCGACGCCGCGGTGGAGCAATTGACCAAGGCCAGGAATGTGTACGTGCTGGGCTTGCGCGGCACCTATGCGCTGGGCCATTTCTTTGGCTACTTCCTGGCCGCGATGCGCGATTCGGTCACCGTGCTGGGCGGGCCGGGGTTTCCCATCGAGGCCGACCTGGCCCGCATGAAACCCGACGACTTGCTGGTGGCGATGTCGTACCGGCCGTATACGCGGGTGGTCGTGAAGGCCGTGGAACTGGCCAAGTCGGAGGGGATCCCCGTCTTGTCGTTCACCGATGCGGGCTCGGCTATCGAAGTCGCCGGCAGGCAGGGCACCACTATTACGTCGGCCCAGCCGTATTACTTCGATTCCATTCTGTCTCATTTCTTTGCCGCCGAAGCCGTCCTGATGGCGCTGCTGCGTCGACTCGGGCCCAAGGCCCTGGCCTCCATCCGCCGCCGCGAAGCCTTTGTGAAGGCCATGGATATCGAGGTCTGACCGGCGGCCGTCGCGCGGGGCAAGGCCCGCCCCGGCAACAGAAGCACCTAGAGCGTAGAACCGAGGATGTTGAATGAGCACGATTGAACTGGTTGGAATCTGCAAGCGCTACCACGATTTCACCGCCGTGGCGCCTACGGATCTCCGCATCGAGCAGGGCGAGCTGGTGGCGCTGCTTGGTCCCAGTGGGTCCGGCAAGAGCACCATCCTGTCCATGATCGCGGGGCTGGTCGCGCCCACCGAAGGAACGGTTCATATCGGCGGACGCGACATCACGCACGTGCCGCCCGCGCAGCGCAATCTGGGGATGGTGTTCCAGAGCTATGCACTGTTCCCGCATATGTCGGTGTACGACAACATCGCCTTTCCGCTCAGCATCCGCGGGGTGCCGAAGCGGGACATCGCGGGCCGGGTGGCCAAGGCGCTCGCGCAAGTCCGGCTGAGCGGGCTTGAACGCCGCCGGCCGTCCGAGCTGTCGGGCGGCCAGCAACAGCGCGTTGCCCTGGGCCGTGCGCTGGTGTTCGAGCCCGAGATCCTGCTGCTGGACGAGCCGATGGGCGCGCTGGACAAGAACCTGAGGGAAGAAGTGCAGCTGGAGCTTCGGCAGCTGCAGCGGGAACTGGGTGTGACCACCGTCCTGGTGACGCACGACCAGGAAGAGGCCCT
>Ga0182735_1001495_pt1 | contig 15563 bp, 16 predicted proteins | sample eDN5th30CKraftMG_FD_128524 | JGI IMG/M metagenome (GOLD analysis project Ga0182735, IMG submission 128524) | Enriched Miracle-Growth compost microbial communities from Emeryville, California, USA - eDNA 5th pass 30_C Kraft MG (version 2) (version 2) ... | reverse complement strand
GTGCCGGTGATCGCTTCGGGCGGCGTCGGCAACCTCGATCACCTGGTGGAAGGCATCCGTTCGGGCCATGCCACAGCGGTGCTCGCCGCTTCGATTTTCCACTTCGGTGAGTTCACCATCCGGCAGGCCAAGGAGCACATGGCGCGCGCCGGACTGCCGATGCGGCTTGACCCGTGAACGCCTCAGGTCTTTGCTAGGATCGGCGAACGATACAATGAGACGACAGGAATCCGGAATGCCAAGGAAGGCGCGATGAGCGGTTTCACCATTCACGATCTGGCCGGCATCATCGATGCCCGCGCAGCCTCGAGCGGAGAGGTGTCCTATACGCGCAAGCTTCTGGACAAGGGGCGGGAGCATTGCGCCAAGAAGCTCGGCGAGGAAGCGATCGAGGTCGTGATCGCGGCGGTCGAAACCGGGGGCACGCGCGAGCATGTCATCGCCGAAAGCGCGGACCTGATTTTCCATCTTCTGGTGTTGTTGAAGTCGTGCGGCGTCGCGCTGCCGGAAGTCGAAGCTGAACTGGCGCGCCGCACGCAGATGTCGGGGCTGGAAGAAAAGGCGTCGCGCAACGCTTGAACGGCGCGCGTCTGAAGTGTGCTTGCGTATCCGCGACGGTCCGCCGTTCCGGAATGAGAAGGAAGAGGCCGGGGCGATGACGACGGGGGCCGAGCCGCAGAAATACGATCCTTATCGCTCGTTCACGCGCGCGCAATGGGCAAATCTGCGCGACGACACGCCGATGACGTTGAAGGCGGCGGAGATCGAGCGGATGCATTCGATGCTCGACCGTCTCGACATCAAGGAGGTCGAGGATATCTACCTGCCGCTGTCGCGGCTGTTGTCCTATTACGTCAGCTCGGCGCAGCGGCTGTTCGAATCGGAGCGGCGATTCCTGCGTATCCGCGACCGCAAGATGCCCTACATCATCGGCGTCGCGGGCTCAGTCGCGGTTGGCAAGTCGACCACCGCGCGCGTGCTGCAGGCGCTGCTGGCGCGCTGGTCGCCGAAGCCGAAGGTCGATCTCATCACCACGGACGGCTTCCTGCATCCCAACGCCTATCTCGAACGCGAAGGGCTGATGGGCAAGAAAGGCTTTCCAGAAAGCTACGATCTCGGCGCGCTGCTGACGTTTCTGTCCGACATCAAGGCCGGACGTCGCGGCGTGCGCGCACCGGTCTATTCGCATCTCACCTACGATATCGTGCCGGACCAGACCATCGAGATCGACCAGCCGGACATTCTGATCGTCGAGGGGCTGAACGTGCTGCAGACCGGCTGTCTGCCCGCCGACGGCGAGGCGGTGCCGTTCGTGTCCGACTTCTTCGATTTTTCGGTCTATATCGATGCCGAGGAAGACATCCTGCGCGAATGGTACGTCGAGCGCTTCCTGAAACTGCGCGACACCGCGTTCAGCGATCCGCGATCCTACTTCCATCGCTATGCGAGCCTGAACGACGAGGACGCGCGCGAGAAGGCGCTGTCGATCTGGAATAAGATCAATCTCGTCAACCTGCATGAGAACGTGCTGCCGACGCGTCCGCGCGCGACGCTGATCCTGAAAAAGGGCAGCGAGCATGTGGTGGAAAAAGTTTCGCTGCGCCGCCTGTGAAGTGCCGTCATGGCGCGGGGCAGCTCCGAAGAAAGCCGGCTCCGTGACCGCCGGGTTCGATCAGATCTGCTTCGCGGTCGCGCGCAACGAGGGAACGAGAGTTTCAGGCCGGCCCGCACCAAGCAACGTACTGACGTCGCGGCCGACGCATTGGAATTCGGCCGGCTCGTTGGCGTGGGGACGGATGAGGGTTTCGCGCCAGGCGATCCGGCGCGGGCCGAATGCGGTCCGTATTTTCTGGTCGTGGACGCGGGTGCCGCCCGCTTCGGTCGTGTCGCCGCCCTGCTCGAGCACCGGCAGGAGATAGGTCGTGCCGATCAGATCTGCGCGCGGCTTGCCTGCATAGGCGCAGAAGGTGTCGTTGACGAAGGTGAGGCGCCCGCTTGCGTCGCGCAGCACGATGAGGTCGCTCTGCGATTCGAACAGGCGGCGCGCGCGTTCCTCGGCTTCCTTCAGCTCCCAGTTGCGGTCGATCAGCGATTCGTTGTGAAGCGCGACCGCGCGCATGCGCTTCTTCAGCCAGCGCATCCGCATGCTCAAAGCGACCAGCGCAAGGCAGGCGAGCGCAAACAGAAAGCTCACCCCGACGGCGAACGCATGCGGATTGAAATCCGCCGATTGCGAAAGGGTGCCGCGGATGAAGCCGTAGCCGCCGCCGAACGTCGCGAAGAAGATCATCGTCAGGCGGACGATGCCGGCGATCCGGCGATGACGGCGGAAAAAGCCGCGCAGCCGTGCCTTCAAACGCTTCGCTCCGCCCATGCCATCGCCCATGGCAGCATTCCCGCTTCCGTCATCCCGATTGTCCGGCGCCAGACTGCCGCTGCTGCCTTGCCGATGAATTGAGGCGGGCGGCTGACGCCGCGCGCGATGGAAAGATGGCTAACGAATCCTTAAAGCTGGGACAGCACCAGCTTGCCCGGGCGGGGTGCTGCTCCGATCAACAGCGCCGCGGCGTCGCGGACCGAGATCTTGGCCGAATTCACATAGAGGCGGTAATCGCCGGGCTGGTCGGACAGATAGATGATCGGTTCGGACGCCTTCTCGTGGCTCGCGATGGCGACATAGCGCGTCGCGGCCGTGATCGGGCAGCCCTTCCGCGTCGGTGCGGCATCGTCAGAGGCGTCGACATCGTCGGCGACCGTGAAGTCCGCAAGCTCGGGGCGGTCGACGATCTGCACGCGCACGGTGGCGCGGCTCGCATCATCGGTGAAGGAGACATGCTGTTGCGGCTGCCACGGCGCGCTGGCGAGCTGCACCGAGGAGCGGCCGAGCGGGATGCAGGGCTGCGAGGCGGAGGTGAACTGTCCGCCCGCCAGGATACCGACGGCGAGGAGGGGGATGGCTGACGCCAGCATCCGGATATGCAACATGACTCGACTCAACGCTTACAAAACAACCGGCCGTCGTGCGGCCATGGTTGGCAAAGCGTAAAGCGCGATCGTTACTTTGGCGTTATCAAGCGGCGCGGCGCAGCTCTTCGGCGAGCACCCGGTACGACAACGCCTCGGCCAGATGCACGCGGCCGATCCTGTCGGCGCCGTCGAGATCGGCGAGCGTGCGCGCCACCCGCAGCACGCGATGATAGCCGCGCGCGGACAGTCGCAGACTGTCGGCGGCTTCGCGCAAAAGCGTGCTGCCTGGCGTGTCGAGCGTTGCGATCTCCTCCAGCACGGCGGCGGGCGCCTCCGCATTGGTGCGGACATGCGGCAGGTCGAGCGCGGCGTAGCGCTTCAGTTGAATGCCGCGTGCGGCCGCGACGCGCGCCGCCACCTCGCGCGATCCTTCCGCCGGCGGCGGCAGAATGAGGTCGGCGGCGGTCACCGCGGGCACTTCGATGCGCAGATCGATGCGGTCGAGCAACGGCCCCGACAGACGCGCCTGGTAATCGGCGCTGCAACGATCGATCCGCCCGCGCTTGCAGGAGAAGCCCGGCTCGTAGGCGTGGCCGCAACGGCAGGGGTTCATCGCCGCCACCAGCATGAAGCGGGCGGGATAGGTGATGCGGTGGTTGGCGCGCGACACTGAAACCTCGCCGTTCTCCAGCGGCTGGCGCAGCGAATCGAGCACGCGCGCGTCGAATTCCGGCAATTCGTCGAGAAACAGCACGCCGTGATGGGCGAGCGAGATCTCGCCGGGTCTCGCGCGCATGCCGCCGCCGGTGAGGGCCGCCATGCTGGCGGAATGATGCGGCGCGCGAAACGGGCGCTTGGACGACAGCGCGCCGCCGTCGAGTTGTCCGGCGACGGAGGCGATCATCGAGATGTCCAGAAGTTCGGACGGCGACAGGGGCGGCAGGATCGAGGGCAGCCGCGCGGCGAGCATCGACTTGCCCGCGCCCGGCGCGCCGATCATCAGCAGATGATGCCACATTAATCTAAGGAAAATCTCCAAGCAAAGACAATAGCTTACGAAATGCGAGGCGGCAGGGCCCTTTCCCCGAGCGAGTGAGCCCCCTCTCTTTCTTCCCGAAGATTCCTGACGCGCAGCGGCAGGGAAATCGCCCCCGATGTTGCTCTTTCCCGTCGCGTCGTTCGCCCCGAGACCGACAGGCGCGCCGTGGCGACGGTTCAAAGGGGGGTGGTGCGGGCGCACGGAGGCCGAAGGCCGTAGGAGCCACGGCCTCCTTTGAAAGGCCGTAGGCCGACCGGCGGCGCGGGGTGCCAGGTCTCGAAAGGGGCGGACGACGAGACGGAAAAGCCGAATGGTCGAATTCGAAATCTTGTTCCGGAAAGATGGAATATAATCTCACCAATAGGAATATATGTGATGGCTGCGCAGCCAAAAATGAGCATTAATTCCTACGAAAAAAGGTGCTAAATTACCTCTATCCGTTTCGCCGTCGTCATCCGCAGCCATTTCCTGGAATGCTGCATAGGTATCGAAATACCGAATTGCGAGATTGTGGCGAAAGTCTACCACAATTGAAGGCGTTTGCGCGGGCATTTAAAGCCCTCGGCGGGTGTGGGGTGGATGATTGCCCGCCGGGAAAAAGACCCCCACCAATCAACGCGGCAGGAGGCTGCGTTGGCCTTCTCCGCGTGCTGCGGGCCACCCGTCGAGTGGCCCCGGCGTGTACGAAACAGGCGCAGCCGTTTCCGACGTGACGGCTGCCATGATGCATTTCCTGGAAGCCTGCCACTCGCGCAGGCAACGCTTGGGATGTTGACGCGCGACGGCGCCGCGAGGTGGCGTCAGTCGTCTCTGGAAAGAACCACGAAGAAATTTGCAATGGGAAGTAGTCGCAGGCGTCTGTCCGAAAAACAGGACCGTCACGCCCGCGCCCAAAAAATTATGGCTATCAACGCGCAGACAGCTCCCGAAACAGGAGGTGCCCAGAGGAACACTGGGAGAGTCTGTTTGGCAAGTCGGTTCATTTCCTCAGGAAGAGGCTTTCCGCTCTCGTCTCGGCGCAAGGTTCTTCCAACACGTTCAGTGTGCTTGCCTGAAATGAAGTAGCCGATGATTGTTCCAGCGACATAAACACTAATGGCGAGCCATAAGTTTTTCGTTGCGTACCAAGTAAAGAAGGGGGGGATGAACCCGATCAGTACCTTAGCGGCTTTCAACGGGATTGGTAGATCGTTGTAATCAGACATCTATTCCCTCAGCAAAATTTAAGCCCGTCGAGACGCTAGACGATGCGAGCCACAAATCAACCGTGCATGAGATTCAAAGATTTCAACGCGGCAGGAGGCTACGTTGGCCTTTCCCGCGTGCTGCGGGCCACCCGTCCAGCGGCCCCGGCGTGTCAGGAACAGGCGCAGCCGTTTCCGGCGTGACGGCTGCCATGATGCGACGGCCGGCTGCCTGCCACTCGCGAAGGCAACGCTTGGGATACTCCCGCGCGACGGCTGCGAGGCGTGGCCAGTCGTCTTGGTCGAGGGTGAGGAAATACATTTGCAATGGTATGTCATCGGCAACGGACGTCTGATGGCCGAGGACGTGGCACCATGGGCGCCCTTCGACACGAATTCGCTGATGATGCTCATGACGACGTGCCGTCATTCCGTCCGTCCTGATCCAGGCGGCAAGATCCGGCGCATAATAGGCCCACTCGTGGCGCGGCGACCGCCCGTTGGCGCGTTCCAGGATGTAGCGACGAAGGACATGAGGTTGAACGGCCATCACACGTCCAGCCTGTTTTCGTTGTCCCGGTCGTTGTCGCGACGTCGCGGTTTCGGGGCGGTGAACTTACGGCCGGTGAGGCGCTCGTATTCCGCAAGTTCGCCATCCCCGATCTGCTGAAAACGTTGAAGTTCAGGAATGATGTAAGCAACGCCTTCGGCCGAAAGTTTCTTGCGTTGGTCATCGTCAAGGAAAGACGACACGAAGGCTTGCAACGGCTTCGGAAGCCGTTCGAGAGCTTCCAGATCGCCGCCCGCCGCGGCTTTGACGTCTGCCGCGACGACAACTGCCGAGCGAGCAGCGGAAAGCGTCCTCGTTGTTGTAGCCACGGCTTCCTGTTCACGGCGCCAAGCCGCTTGAATCTTTGCGGAGGGATTGCAGTTATCGACGGCGATCCCGCGCCTCTGCGCCGCGATCCAGATGGCGTCTTGCTCCGCCGGTGTCCAATCCCCGTCGAGATAAAGACCGCCGTTCCAAGCGTCTGCTGCTTTCGTGAGGGTGGCGTTGATGGCTTCTTCGGTCAGGCCGCCGTGGATTTCCATGTGGTTGCCGTGGTCGAGGATTCGTGCGCGGCCGACGGTGATCCAACATCCGTCCGGTGCTGCTGTTGCAGCAAACCCGCGGGCCGCCCACCAGATGGTCAAAGATTTAACGGCGTCCTCTGACGTCTTCGTAACTTTAAGAGCATCCGAATTTTCGGCGAAGCCAGCGGTTTGCGCGAGGTGTTCGACGTCACAACCGATTTTTGATGCGAGTGCTGCGGCGAGAACTTGAGCACGGCCGGTCGGCCCCCAAGTCCTGACAATCCGGTGCGTGGCGTCGACCTCGATCCAGCCACCATCATTGAGCATGATGCGCGCGGTCGACTGTCCCGGCGCAGGCATTTTTATCATGCGCAAGTCGTCGGAAAATGCGTGTCCGTTGAAGCCCGATGGAGCGATCTTTTCGAGCAATTGTGCTTTGAAATTCTTTGCTTTTATCGCCTTCATGATTTCCCCCTTCGCCTGAATTACCCCTTGCAGATCGATGTTTTTTATTTGCTTGACGGCGGCAACGTCGCGCAGGCGCTTTCGAGCCGCTGCAAGGTCGCTGTGTGGTGCCCGAGAATTTCCACGATCGCACTCAAGAGGGATTTCAACTCGTCGATCGGGCTCGTCTCGCCGGTCGGCTCCTGCAACAGGTCCAGGAGCGGCAATAGTTTCTCGGTGTTCGCCTTGGTGATCGTTGTCGTGTTCAGAATTTCGTCGGCTTGATCGAGCATTTTTAACGTCCTCCACGTTCGCAAAAGTGATTCCCGCAAGCCGCCGTCTAATCATCGCGGCGGTTATGCGGTCTTCGCCTGCGGCGCGTGCTGCCGCGGCGAGTGTCCGATTTAAAGAATGCATTGATCCGGAACGATCCACCAAAACGAGGCCGCGTTCGCCGGTGGCAACGGCGGACCCGAAGGCATGCAACATGACGGCGAAGGACTTCGCGTCATCAGAGGCTTGCCATGCGGCGTATGCTTGATTTCTGATTTCGTCGATCGGAACGGCGGTGCGTTCGGCTTGCGCGCGTTGGCGCGGCGTCGAATGCGCGACGGGGCGCTTGCCGTCGAGCAAGCCCGCCGCTTCCATCGCGTCGGCAACGTCGGCGCGGCCCTCCTTCCGGAGTGCGGCGGCCGCACTTCGATTGTGCTTGCCTTTCGTGAATTTGAGTCCGTGCTCGAATTCAACGATGCGTGAGATTTTTTCACGGCGCGCGTGGTCGTGAGCGAGGGAAACGACGGAGCCGTCTTCCCGGACAAGGGAATAGACTTCGTGGCGATGCTTTCGGCCGTTTTTAATATGCACAACGCCGCAACGCGGCGCGTTCTCGAGTCCGAATTCGCGCTCGTAGTGGCGCACAAAAGTCTCGATGACGGAATCGGGATCGGCACAATCGGTCGGCGGGTCGATGTGAACGTGATGCACGGGCCGCGACGTCCGACCGTGGGCAGCCGACGCGACCAGTTCCCGGATTTGTCCTTTCAGGTCGTCGGCGGCGAGGCCCCGCGCGGGCATGACGATGACCTGCTGACCGTCCTTCCGCTTGAGCAGATGACGGGACAAGGCATCGCCGCCGGTGCCGCGTGTTGCGCCTGCGATCATGCGGAGACGTCCGCCGCGTTGAGGCGGTCAACGAGGCGAACAAGATCAGCTTGGGTGGCGCGGATATCCCGGAGAACAGATTCCGCCGTCGCGTGCCCGGGAACGCGGCCGAGTTCTCGAAGCGCCTTCGCAACCTGAACTGTCGCCCCTGTCAGCCGCCCGACTTCTCCGACCAGGCGAGCGACGGCCGCGATGTCGGCATCCGGAATGACAACGCGACGTCGGGGCGGTGACGGCGGCAATGCCGGAAGTGCTGCACCGTTTGGGAGGGCCTTCACGATCGCGCTGCGCGCGAAACCGGAAACGGACGTCTCAGCCTCGATGGCTGCGGCGGAGAGTGCTGCGGACGTCGCAGGATCGAGGCGGACGGACAAGATGGACATGGCATTCCCTCAGTGAAGTCGTTTCACTGAGGATGAGTTCACCGGCGCGAATTGAACAAGCCATGTTGTCGGACGCAATGCGCGTGCGGGACAAGCCATAGCGTATGACGTCGGGTTGAATGAGGTGCAACCCATGTCGTCACACGATGACGGCAAAAACGGCCGCAGGAAGCCGTTGGGTGGGGGTCAAGGGGGAGGCATCGCCTCCCACCTTGCCAGATTGGGGTCATGAGCGAAGCGAAGCGGAGCGTATGACACCATGGCTGGCTAACTTCGATTTCGCGAATTCGTCGGGTGATTACACGTCAAGCGATCGCGGAGGCCACGAGAATCCCCGTCAGGTTGTCAACAATGGGCCGTTTCGGCTGCCGTAGCGACCTTTCCGACGTCGCGACGTCTCAGGCTTCCGCCGCTTCCTCCGCAAGCATCGACCTCTCGATTGCCTCGATCTCCTGCACTGCGTCCCACACCTCACCGATCTGGCAATAGGCTTCGGCGATCATGCCCGCGATCCTCGCAAACCCAGTGTTGTCCGCGTATTGCAAATTCCGGAAACCGCACATAGCGCTGTCCAGTTCGTCGCGCAGATGGTGGTAACGTTTGACGCTGAACGGATGTTGGTCGGTCGGAATGGTGGTCAACTTCGTGTGTTGGGCCATGATGATGCTCCTTATCGGCAAGATGCGGTTAGCGGACGGCTCGCTTCATGCTCGCCTCGGCCGCTGCCACCGCAGCCGGGAGCGTGCTGACGTAGCCGAAATCATCGCCGCGTCGCCCTGAAGCTTCCCACAGCCACCGGTCACCTTCGCGCATGACAGAGGCGGACGCGCATCGTATGCCTGTCCAAAATTCTGCACATCCACAGATCACACGTTCGTCCTCAAGATGGGTCTGGATACGCCCGCCGGTCTTGTCGCGCTCGTCAATGAAGAACGACCAAGTCGTATCCCCGAACGCTTCGAAGCCAATGAATGGGATAACATTGCTCATCGTAAAATACCTTTCGTTTGATGCGACGACAACCAAGCGCGTTTTCGTTGTGAGGTCAAAATTCAAAAAGTGCCTGTGCCGCAGGCGCTGGCAAGGACTCAAAGGATTCGATCCTTGCAAATTTTTTTGCGAATCTTTGCCGCGAAAGGATTCAACAGGACATCCGCGGCGACGTGACGCGGTCATGCTGCGGTCTTCCATGACGTCAGGAACGCGGGCTTCCGGAAACGAGGCGTCGGCTTCGGCGGCAGCGTAGGACGAACGATCGGCGGTGACGGCTTCCATTCCGGCATCCGAACGGTCGGCGCAGGCGGCAATGCCGGGCGTTGGCCGTAGGAAATTTTCGGACGCTCGACGTCAAACGGAATTGCATCGTCCAACCATTCCGACTCCGAAAGATTCCGGCCTGCCTTGCGCGCCTTTTCCTTCTCAGCCCAGAAAGAATCTTGTCTGGCTGTTTCCGCGTCGTACAGCTTTGCGGCGTCGGCAACGGCCGGGGACCATTGATGACAACGGGTCGGCAAAAGCGTTTGCATGCGTGTTTTAAGGGCCTGAACAAAATCCGGGGGAGAAACATCACCCGGAAGATGAAGGCGCTCAAAGAGCCGTTTTTTCGATTTCTCTGGAAGGCGTGGGATGTCGCAAAACGTAAGGGTGGGAATTATCGTAAGAGTGTTGAAGATAGAGGCCGATGACCCTGCACGTTCCACGACGTCACGAGAAACGGCTTTCTGGGCCAGCAGATTAATGTAGTGAACCCGACGGCTATCCAGTGCCTCCAGTCCGCGACGTCCGTTCTCGGTCGTCGGCTCGGGCGTGTAGTTGCGGACCACGATGTAGGTTTCCGCCAGTACGTTTGAGCGGGCTTGCGGCAGGGTCGTGCATAGGATTTGGTTTTCGACGGGATCTGATTCTTGATCGCCGTCCGTGCCGGCCGGCTCATCATTCCGGATGCGGCCTTCACGGCGGGCTTGGGCGTGCTCGTCGTCGCGGTTCGTATTCTCAATGTCGTTCCAGATTTCCCGGATCGAGCGGCGGACACGAACGATCTTTCTGACTTCGCGGTCATACCTGACCTTTTGGCCGGATTCGCGTAGCGCCTTGCGCCAGGTTGCGAACCCACCGACCGGTCGCACCAACTGTTTGTTATGCAAAGTCACCGCGAGAAATGCCGTCTGGTCGCTCGTTAGCGAGAGGATTTCGCCGGGCTTGCAGACGTATTTGATGATTTCCGCGGGGTCCTTTACGCGGCCGGCATCGTGAAAAAATGAGGTGTCGAACCGCTTGCGGCCGAACGCCAAGAACTCACGCCATTTCTTCGCTCCGAACGCCTTCTTCGGCTCATAAACGACGTTGGCATGTAAATTTACGGTCCCTTCTTTGTCGAAAGTCATTTCGATCGTCACGAGATGAATATCGACAGGACACGTCTCGACGTCCTTTGCCTTTTCAAGGAAACGGCCAATCTTCGCGCTGAACGCTTTGTATTTTTCCGGAAGCTCATCGAGGGGGAAGCGCGGGCCGGATGACACGACAAGGTACCGGGAATAACGGCGGGCGTTCCGGTTCTCTGACAGGAACAAGCGGAATTCTGAAAGCAAGTCGGCGCGGTTTCTCTTCGCGACGGATGGGATGATGTTGCAATTCCGCCATTTGCTTTCGGCTTCGCGGATTGCACCGGTAACGGTGCCGATCAAGACGACGTTGTTTTCGCCCTTCTGGTACGGATTCCAGCCGACAGATTCGAGCTTTTGAGCGATGATGCGGCTTTGTTGATTGATCTCGCCTTCGGTGAGCAGGCTGGCCACGAAAGCCATGGGCGACGTGACGAATCCGGCGTTGCCGGAAAGCAAGGCATCGTGCGTCTTGATATCGTCGTTTGCGGCCGGTGGTGGCGTTGCGACGTCAGAACCAGCACGAACGATGTCCGTTCGGCGGGGGCTGTTGACACATGCAGCGTTGAAAGCGACCATCGAATTCTCCTTGATGACCCCTCCGCGAGTGCCTGCAAGCACAATGACCGGAGGGGTTTGTCATTCAAGGCTCAGAGCAATTTCTGCGTAGGTCAAATGCGCGAAGGAATCCGCCGACAGAATATGTCGCTCGTCATTTAATGATCGTTGTCATTCCGGAATGATCGCGAAAGCCAATAAGTTCAGGTGTTTTTACGAGTCGTCTCGGTTTTCCCCACACGACGCCCCGCCCTTTCTTGCCACCTAAACCGAACTGCTGCGGGACCGGCCTTCGGCCTTGCAATAGGGCCGTGGCTCGGCTTCGCCTGCGCCCGCACCCAGACCCCATTGCATCCCGCCCCAGCCCGGTTTTTCACGGTGACAAGGGCGGGACGACGTGCGGGGAAAGACCACACCGGAGGGCGATTTCCCTGCCGCTGCGCGTCAGGAATCTCCGGAAAGAAAGAGGGGCGAACAACGCTTAGGGAAAGGGCCCGGCGCAGCGCACCGTCTCTCGGCGCCGCGACCATGGCCGGATGATGCCGAGCCCGTCGGATTGCTTCACAATTTTACAGATGCTTTCCTGAAGTTCGGCGGTGGCGTATCCTGCGCGATCATTTCCGGATCATCGGCAAAGTAATCGAGGCCATGGACGTCGTCGTCGTTGAGCCAGATGAACCACGATTTCGTTTTAAAGCCGTATGCCGCCCAAGGGACTCGTCCGGGTGGCAAACTTATCTGCGGAATGAGATTCGCTGAGGCGCCGAACTGCGAATGAAATTCCACGATCTGCACGAGCTTTTTGAGTTCTTGGGCAAGCCGTGTCCGAACCGTGAAGCGATGACCATCACTGACGACGGGCATCACTTTTATCAAGTCGATTGTGTCCCTCACGAGAGTTTGTACGCCGGGGTCCGCCGCCGATTTTGCGGCTTCCCTCTTGGCCTTCGCAAGTTCGTCCTTGATGTACCTGACCTCGGTGGCGACGGTCTCGAATCGTTCGACGGCAGCATCGTCGCCGCTTTCAACAAGAGCGATCAATCGTGATCGTCTTTTTTCAGCGTCAGCAAGCTGTGCTTGAAAGACATCGACTCTATCGGATTCTTTATTCTGTTTTTCTCCGAACAAGATGGCGTTGAGATCGATGTACGTCACCGCTTTCAGCAACCGCGCCTCGATCTTATCGACCCGCCATCGGCTGACATTTGAGCATTCGAACTTGCGACGCGCGGACGAACATTCGAAATATGTCCCGCCCTTCGGCAACGGGCCTTTGTTGATGATGTGCATGGCACTCCCGCAGTCGCCGCATTTCGCTAGCCCTTGGAGCAGATGCGCGACACCTTCGCCCTTCCGTCCACCCCGTCCCCGGCGACTTTCCATCGCGGATTGCGCGCGCCAGTACGTGGCTTCATCGATAACCGCCGGGTAGTAATCCTTGACGGGATCGCCTTCCGGTTTTCGGGCCCAGTGTCGACCGACATGGGGTTGATATTCGCCAAGGACGGTCCGCGACGTCAGAAGACGTCGCAGGCTTGACGTCTGCCAGCCATTATTTTTCTTTTTTTCCGACGACATGAAGGTCGGGACGCCGTCCGAGTTTAGCGCCTTGAGAATTGTTCGGCTGCCATGACCTTCAATCGCCAGCCGAAAGATGCGCTGAACGATCTGCGCCTTTTCTGGAATGACCTCATATTTCTTATTGACGATTCGAATCCACGCTGGACATCGCCTCGTCAGCGGTCGGCCTTCTTCACGAGCAGCCTTTCGCTTTTTCGCCCACGCCTCCCCAACGCGCTTTCCCTTGGTGCGGGACTCGTCATGCGCTCGCGCCATGACGGCGATGGAAACGATAAGGGGCGACCAATCGTTGAGTAATCGTTCCTGGCTGTACTCTTGCCCGTCCACGAGCGTGACGATGGTGATTCCGTTCCGGATCAGGTCGAATAGACGCCCGGCGGCATCAAGGACGGCCTCGCGGCTCAACCGGTCGAGGGATTCGACGATCAGGATCGAGCCTTTCGGAATCTTTCCGGATTCAACGAGATCAAGGAAAGAGCGGAGCGCGCCGGTCGTGCGGTTCGTGCCGGTGTAAGCCGAAACGCCAAGGTCGCGCAGCGTCTCGTCGAGGATCAGTCCGCGTTCAGCGCACCACTTACGGGCGTTATCCAATTGCCGCCGCAAGCTGTCGCCCTTGGCCTGCTCAGGCGTCGAAAAACGTATGTAGCTGTAGACTTTTTTCACTGATGCCACCTCAACCTCTCACCGGATAACCGGGAGAAGTTAATGTAGCATCACCTCAGCAGATGGTGCCCACCCGCCGCGGCGATCTCGAGCGCGCGCTTGGCGCTTTCCTGCCCCTTGATGTCGCGCAGGTCGAGGGTCTCGCTGGCCTGCTCGGCAATCCTCGGCTCGGGCCGCGACAGCACCTGCGTGCCCTTGAAGTGGTTGGCGATCTGGATCAGCGAGCTGGCTGCGACGATGTCGAGGTCCGGGCTCGCCCACGCCGCTTCCGCCCCGCAGACCGCCGGGCAGATCAGGCCGTGGTCGCGCGCGTTGGCGCCGATCGCGGCGGGCAGCACGCCCGCCACCTGCGCGATCGAGCCGTCGAGGCCGAGTTCGCCAAGCACGGTGAAATTGGACAGCGCGTCGGGAGGGATCGCGCCGATCGCCGCCATCAGGCCAAGCGCGATCGGCAGATCGTAATGGCTGCCTTCCTTCGGCAGATCGGCGGGCGCGAGATTGACGGTGATGCGCCGCGCGGGTAGCGCCAGCCCGGAGGCGATCAGGGCCGCCCGCACCCGCTCGCGCGCTTCCGATACCGCCTTGTCCGGCAGCCCGACGATGTTGAAGGCCGGCAGTCCCGGTGCGACCTGAACCTGCACATCGACGGCACGCGCCTCGATGCCTTCAAAGGCCATGGTGGAGACGTGCTGAACCATCAGAGGCCACCTCGCCGGAAAATGCCGGTGGAACCTTACCCGTTCGGCGGATCAGTGCAAGAACATTAAAGGAACAAATGTGGATTATGTGGCCTGGAAGCCTCAGGCCAGGGCGGACGCCAAGGTGACATGGCCCATCGCCGGATCGCAGGCCTTCGACCGCAGCTTGAGACCGAAGACATGCGGAAAGCGCATCAATTCGATGTCGAAATCGCCTGCCGAAATCGGCGCCGCCTCCAGCGCGGCCTTGGGGCCGTAGAGGCGGCCCCAGACATCGATCCCGGCGAATTGCGGCAGCTGGGACAGGCGCAGATTGCCGATGCTGCCGGTGAAGTTCAGCATCATGCGAGCCCGGTCGTTCATCATGATGACCCAGCCGTCCTTGGTGTGGCCGACATCGTTGGCGATCGGGCAGGCCACCACCATGGCGTCCGGCGCGGTCTTGAACAGCTGGTCGTAGACTTCGCGGTGGTGATCGATCAGCTCGGAATAAACCACGATGCAGACGGCGGCATCGGCGATCGGCACCGGCAAGACCAGGCGCTGCCAGATCTTGCCGGTCTGCGAGGTTGGCAGCGTGTAGCGCAGGCAGGCGGGCGTCAGGCTGTCGGCGACCTTGCGGTAGATCTGTGCGTATTCGCCGCTCATCGGATTGCCGCTGGCGGATAACAGAATTCCGGCGCGGTCGCGGCCGATCGCCCTTTGCACCGCTTCGCCGACATAGGTGTAAACGAAATCGTCACCCGCGGTCATCAGGTAGACGAGGTTCTCGCGCAGCGGATAGTTCGATTCCTCGGTGAGGCGCTGCAGCGTCAGGTCGCCGGTGGCGTGCAGGGTTTTCCACTTGGCCCACAGGAATTCCATCGGGGCCGTGGTGATTTCGCGTGGAATCGATGCGCCGCTGAAAACTTCGAGAGTCATGAATCGGCAATCTGCAATGAAAGATGCGCCGCCTGCCGCAATGAAACCAAGGCAGGGGCATCCATAAATTGCCAGACGATCGTCAGTAATTCCTTAAAGTGGAACGCTATCGTCGCCGCGCCTCGATGGCATTCCAGACATGGGCGGCGACGTCCGGCCCGCCGAGATTTGCGATGGCGCGGATGCCGGTGGGCGAGGTGACGTTGATCTCGGTGAGGTGTCCGTCGATCACGTCGAGGCCGACGAGCAGAAGGCCTCTCTGCTTCAGGCTGGGGCCGACCCGCTCGCAGATCTCGCGCTCGCGCGGGGTGAGGTCGGTCGCCTTCGCAGCGCCTCCGCGCACCATGTTGGAGCGCAGATCGTCGGCCGCGGGCACGCGGTTGACCGCGCCCGCGAAGTCGCCGTCGACCAGCATGATGCGTTTGTCGCCGTCGCGCACGCCCGGCAGGAATTTCTGCACCACCCACGGCTCGCGGAAGGTGACGGAGAACAGGTCGTGGAGCGAG
>Ga0182735_1001486_pt1 | contig 15619 bp, 8 predicted proteins | sample eDN5th30CKraftMG_FD_128524 | JGI IMG/M metagenome (GOLD analysis project Ga0182735, IMG submission 128524) | Enriched Miracle-Growth compost microbial communities from Emeryville, California, USA - eDNA 5th pass 30_C Kraft MG (version 2) (version 2) ... | reverse complement strand
GTCAAGGTCGGTGCGAGGACGTCTGTGACGGTGAGGGTGGTGGCGCCGGGTGCGGTGTCGCCGGTGTCGGGCACGGTGACGGTCCTGCAGGACGGTCGCAAGGTCGGATCGGTGGCCGTGGGCGCCTCGGGTGCGGTGAAGGTCACGGTTCCGGCACACGCCAAGGTGGGTTCGTACGTGTTGACGGCGACGTACTCGGGTAGTGCGGGGATCAGGGCTTCGGTGTCGCGGGCGGTGTCGTTGAAGGTGGTGAAGGCCAAGGCGAAGGTCTCGGTGAAGGTGGGGAAGAAGAGGGTGAAGTCTCATGCCAAGGTGAGGCTCACGATCAGGGTGAAGGCGCCCGCGGGGGTGGGCGCGAAGGGCAAGGTCACCGTCTTCGATCGTGGACGCAGGGTCGCTACGGTCAAGGTTCCTAGGTCGGGCAAGAAGGTCGTGACGGTGCGGATCTCGAAGAAGGTCGGCAAGCACTCGATCACGGTGCGGTTCGCGGGCGGCGCGAGCCTGACGGCGGCCAGGGCCACCACCGAGGTCACTGCCAAGAAGTGACCTGACAGCGTGACGAGCGGGTGCGAGCGCCCCGAGACCCTGACGGGTCTCGGGGCGCTCGTGCGCCGCACGGCCCGGCGCGAGGAGCGCGGGGTGCGCCGGCAGGAGGGGACCCGCGCACCCCGCGTGGGCGCTCGACGGCCGAGAGGAAGAGCCGTGGAGCGCCCGAGGCCGACTAGCTGGTCGGCAGCTTCGTCTGCTCGACGGCCCGCTGCAGCGGCACGAGCCGCGTGAGCTGGGTGACGTGGTCGGTCGTGAGCTCTTCGAGGCTCGCGACCTGCAGCAGCTTCATGGTCCGGACGATCTGCTCGTGCAGGATCTCGATCATCCGGTCGACCCCGGCGCGGCCCCCGGCCATCAGCCCGTAGAGGTAGGCGCGGCCGACGAGCGTGAACCGCGCTCCCATCGCGATCGCCGCGACGATGTCCGCTCCGTTCATGATGCCGGTGTCGATCGCGACCTCGACGTCCGCCCCGACCTCGCGCACCACGTGCGGGAGCAGGTGGAACGGTACCGGGGCACGGTCGAGCTGGCGGCCGCCGTGGTTCGAGAGCACGATGCCGTCGACGCCGAGCCCGGCGAGCCTGCGGGAGTCCTCGACGTTCTGCACGCCCTTGACCACGAGCTTGCCCGGCCACATCTCCCGGATGACGGCCAGGTCGTCGAACGAGATCGACGGGTCCATCGCGGAGTCGAGCAGCTCGCCGACGGTCCCACCGGTGGAGCTGAGGGAGGCGAACTCGAGCTTGGGGGTGGTGAGGAAGTCGTACCACCACCACGGCCGGGGCAAGGCGTCGAGCATCGTGGCGAGCGTCAGCTGCGGGGGGATCGAGAAGCCGTTGCGCTTGTCCCGCAGGCGGGCTCCGGCGACGGGGGTGTCGACCGTGAAGAACAGCGTGTCGAAGCCGGCGGCCGCCGCCCGGCGCACGAGCTCGTAGGAGATCTCTCGGTCGCGCATGACGTAGAGCTGGAACCAGTTGCGGCCGTCCGGGTTGGCGGCCTTGACGTCCTCGATCGAGGTCGTGCCGAGCGTCGAGAGGCTGAACGGGATCCCGGCCGCGGCCGCCGCGCCCGCACCCGCGATCTCGCCCTCGGTCTGCATGAGCCGCGTGAACCCGGTCGGCGCGATGCCGAAGGGGAGTGCTGACGTCCCGCCGAAGATGGTGGTGGTCGTGTCCACGGTCGAGACGTCGCGCAAGATCGACGGGTGCAGCTCGACGTCCCGGAAGGCCTGCCGGGCGCGCGCGAGAGACAGCTCGCCCTCGGCGGCGCCGTCGGTGTAGTCGAAGGCGGCGCGCGGCGTCCGGCGCTTCGCGATCGCCCGAAGGTCCTCGACCGTGAGCGCGGAGGCCAGCCGGCGTCGGCGCCCGTCGAGGTCGGGCCGCTTGAAGCGGACGAGCTCGAAGATCTCGGCGGGCCGGGGGATCTGGCGCTGGACCATGGTCACCTCGTGGGTTCGTAGCGGACAGGGGGGAAGGAGCCTGCGACGACGGCGCGCAGCGACTCGAGGTCGCCGTCGACGAGTCCGTGCGCCCGGGCCTGGACGAGGATGTTCCCGATCGCGGTGGCCTCGGTGGGGCCGGCGAGCACGGGCATCCCGGACCGCTCGGCGACCGACTGGCACAGCAGGGTGTTCTGCGCACCGCCACCGACGAGGTGGATCGCGCGGACCTCGTTGCCCGACAGCGAGGTGGCGCGCCCGACGACGTCCACGAAGGCCTGGGCGAGGCTCTCGACGATGGCGCGCACCAGCGCCGGCCGTGAGGCCGGCGCGGCCAGGCCGCGCTCGCGGTACCAGCTCTCGATCCGGGAGGGGATGTCGCCCGGGGCCAGGAAGCGGGGGTCGTCGACGTCGAACACGACGACCGGCTCGACGACCTGAGCCGCCGCGGCGAGCAGGTCCTGCAGGGTGCTCGACCGCTCCTCCGGCGTGGCGTGCCGGTCCCAGGCCCGGATCGACTCCGACAGGAGCCACGTCCCCATGACGTTGTGCAGGAAGCGCACGCGGTCGTCCACCCCGAGCTCGTTGGTGAAGCCGGCGGTGCGTGCCTCCTCGGTGAGCACCGGCGCGTCGAGCTCGATCCCGACCAGGGCCCAAGTGCCGCAGGAGACGTAGGCGACGTCGCGGTCGACGCTCGGGACCGCCGCGATCGCCGAGGCCGTGTCGTGGGAGCCCACGGCAGTGACGGCCAGGGTCGCTCCGACCGTCGCGGCGGCGTCGTCCGTCAGCGTCCCCAGCGAGGTCCCGGGATCGACGAGGCGGGTGAGCAGGTGGAGCGGGACGCCGAGGAGCGCCGCGAGCTCGAGGTCCCACTCGCCCGTCGAGGCGTCGAGCAGCCCGGTGGTCGACGCGTTCGTCCGCTCGGTCGAGACGACGCCGGTGAGCCAGTAGGTCAGCAGGTCGGGGACGAGCAGCATCGTCTCGGTGAGGTCGAGCAACCCGTGGTCGCGGTCGACCGCGAGCTGGAAGACCGTGTTGAACGGGAGGTGCTGGAGCCCGTTGCGCCGGTACATCTGCTCGTGGTCGACGACCGCGTGCACCGCTCGCACACCGGCCTCGGTGCGGGAGTCGCGGTAGTGGTACGGCAGGCCGAGGACGGCACCGTCGTGCAGCAGCGCATAGTCGACGGCCCAGGAGTCGATGCCGACGCTGACGATCTCGCCCTCGGTGAGGCGCACGGCCTCGGCGAGCCCGGCGAGCACGCTGCGGTAGAGACCGAGGAGGTCCCAGTGCAGCCCGTCACGGGTACGGACCGGCTCGTTGGGGAAGCGTGCGACGTGGCGCAGCCGCAGCGCCCCACCGTCGAGGGTGCCGACGATCACGCGTCCGCTCGTGGCGCCGAGGTCGACGGCGACGACGTGCCCTGCGGTCATCGCAGGAACGCTGCGGCGACGCCCGCGTCCACGGGGACGTGCAGGCCGGTGGTGTGGTCGAGGTCCGACGAGCACAGCACGAAGACCGCGTTCGCGACGTGCTCCGGGAGCACCTCGCGCTTGAGCAGGGTGCGCTGGGCGTAGAAGGCACCGAGGTCCTCCTCCTGGACGCCGTAGACGGCGGCCCGCTTGGCGCCCCACCCGCCCGCGAAGATCCCCGACCCGCGCACCACGCCGTCCGGGTTGATCCCGTTGACCTTGATGCCGTGCTCGCCGAGCTCGGCGGCGAGCAGGCGGACCTGGTGCGCCTGGTCCGCCTTGGTCGCCGAGTAGGCGATGTTGTTGGGGCCCGCGAACACCGAGTTCTTCGAGGAGACGTAGACGATGTCACCGCCCAGGCCCTGGTCGATCATCGCTCTCGCGGCGGCGCGCGAGACCAGGAAGGACCCCTTCGCCATGACGTCGTGCTGCAGGTCCCAGTCGGCGACGGTGGTCTCCAGGAGGGACTTGGACAACGAGAGCCCGGCGTTGTTCACGACGAGGTCGATCCCGCCGAAGGCGAGCAGTGCCGCGTCGACGGCGGACTGCACCGCCGCCTCGTCGGTCACGTCGGCGGCGACGCCGACCGCCACGTCCGTCGAGCCGATCTCGGCCGCGGCCTGCTGAGCCTTGGTCGCGTCCAGGTCGGCGATCACCACGCAGGCGCCCTCGGCGGCGAGCCGGGTCGCCACGGCCTTGCCGATGCCCGAGGCGGCCCCCGTCACGAGCGCGACGCGGGTGGCGAGCGGCCGGGGGCGCGGCCGCCGCCGCAGCTTGGCCTCCTCGAGGGCCCAGTACTCGATGCGGAACTTCTCCGTCTCGTCGATGGGTGCGTAGGTCGAGAGCGCCTCGGCGCCCCGCATCACGTTGACGGCGTTGACGTAGAACTCCCCGGCCACTCGGGCCGTCTGCTTGTCCGCGCCGTAGCTGAACATGCCCACACCGGGCACGAGGACGATCGCGGGGTCGGCTCCCCGCATCGCCGGGGGCTCCTCCCCGCGGGCACGGGCGGCCTGGGCGCCACGCTCGTAGTACGCGGTGTAGTCGGCCCGGTAGGCCTCGTGGAGCCGGGGGAGGCTCGCCAGGACGTCGTCGACGCTCGCGGTCGCGGGCAGGTCGACCACGAGCGGCTTCACCTTGGTGCGCAAGAAGTGGTCGGGGCAGCTGGTGCCGAGCGCCGCGAGCCGCGGGTGGTCGGCAGAGGCGAGGAACTCCAGCACCTCGGGCGAGTCGGTGAAGTGGCCGACCTGGGGGTGGTCCGTCGACGCGAGGGCACGCAGCCGCGGCGCCAGCGCGGCCGCCCGTGCGCGCCGCTGCTCGGCGGGCAGGGGGGCGTAGCCGTCGAGCTGCGGGCCGAAGGGCTGGGACCGTCCGTGGGACGAGATGTAGTCGGCTGCGGTCCGGATGATCCAGCGCGAGCGTTCCTCGGTCTCGGCGCTCGAGTCGCCCCACGCGGTGATGCCGTGGCCGCCGAGGATCGCACCGACGAGCTCCGGGTTCGCGGCCTTGACGCGGGCGATGTCGAGCCCGAGCTGGAACCCCGGGCGCCGCCACGGGACCCACGCCACCTTGCCGCCGAAGATGCGAGAGGTCAGCTCCTCGCCGTCGAAGGCCGTCGCGACGGCGATGCCGGCGTCAGGGTGCAGGTGGTCGACGTGCGCGGCGTCGACCAGGCCGTGCATCGCGGTGTCGATCGAGGGCGCGGCACCACCTCGGCCGTGCAGGCAGTAGTCGAGCGCCGCGACCATCTCGTCCTCGCGCTCGAGACCGGGGTAGCCGTCCACGAGCGCGCGCAGGCGGTCGAGGCGCAGGACCGCGAGCCCGCTCTCGGTGAGCGTGCCCAGGTCGCCGCCGGACCCCTTGACCCACAGCAGGTCGACCGGGGCGCCGGTCACGGGATCGGTCGACGTCCCCTTCGCGGAGGTGTTGCCTCCCGCGTAGTTGGTGTTCCTCGGGTCCGCCCCGAGCCGGTTCGAGCGAGCGATCAGCTCTGCCGTCGTCGTGCTTGCACCGCGATCGGTCATGAGAGTCAGCTCCATCCCGCCTGCGTGCCGCCGATGCGGTCCGCCTCGATCCGTTCCTGGTACCCGCTCGCCAGGTAGGCGCGCATGGGGTTCGCGGGCAGGCCCTGCTGCTCGCGCCACGCGGCGAGGTCGCCGCGCACGTCCGTGTAGAAGGCGTCCATGAAGATCTCGTTCGCCAGCAGGACGTCGCCGTCCTCCTGCGCCTGCGTCAGGGCCTCGTGGTCGACGAGCAGCGCGCGCGCCATCATCTCCTGGACGTTGAGCACCGAGCGGATCTGGCCGGGGATCTTCTTCTCGATGTTGTGGCACTGGTCGAGCATGTAGGCGACGTCGCTGTCGGGGCCGAGCGCGCCGCCGCGCACGCACTCGAAGAGGATGCGGAACAGCTGGAACGGGTCGGCCGCGCCCACGATCAGGTCGTCGTCGGCGTAGAAACGGCTGTTGAAGTCGAACGAGCCGAGCTTCCCGAGCCGCAGGAGCTGGGCGACGATGAACTCGATGTTCGTGCCCGGGGCGTGGTGACCGGTGTCGAGGCAGACCACCGCGCGCTCGCCGAGCGCCGTCACGTGCGCGTAGGAGGTTCCCCAGTCGGGGACGTCCGTGTGGTAGAACGCGGGCTCGAAGAACTTGTACTCGAGGACCAGCCGCTGGTCCTCGCCGACGCGCTCGTAGATCTCCGCCAGGCTCTCGGCGAGGCGGTCCTGGCGGCCGCGGATGTCTCCCTGACCCGGGTAGTTGGTGCCCTCGGCGAGCCAGATCTTCAGGTCCCGCGACCCGGTGACCGCCATGACGTCGAGGCACTCGAAGTGATGGTCGATCGCCTTGCGCCGGATCTTCTTGTCGGTGTGGGTCAGCGCTCCGTACCGGTAGTCGTCGTCCTGGAAGGTGTTGGAGTTGACCGTCCCCAGCCGCACCCCCTGGTCCTGGGCGTAGGTCTTCAGCGCGGCGTAGTCGTCGACCGTGTCCCACGGGATGTGCAGCGCGACGGTGGGCGCCAGGCCGGTGAAGCGGTGGACGGTCGCCGCGTCGGCGATCTTCTCCTCCACCGTCCGTGGGGTGCCGGGCGTCCCGAACACGTGGAAGCGGGTCCCGGAGTTGCCGTAGGCCCAGGAAGGTACCTCGATCGCGAGGGCGTTGAGTTGTGGTGCGATGGCATCGAACGAGGGCATGACAGTTTCTCCTGGTGGAACGAGCGGCGCCGGTCTCGATGAGAGCTCGAGACCGGCGCACGCAAGTGAGCTACGGGGTTCGAGCGGTCGGATCAGCTTGCGAAGTCGGCCACGTTCTCGGGGGTCACGAGGGTGACGCCCATGTAGACCTCGCGCTCGTCGGCGTTGTCGAAGGGGAGGGGCGTGCCGTCGAGAGCGTCGGCTGCGAGGTCCACGGTGAGGGCGCCCATGCCGGCGGGGTCCTGAGCGATCGTCGCGGACAGCTGGTCGGCCTGGATGGCCGTGATGGCCTCGGCGTCACCGTTGAACCCGACCGTCACGATGTCCTTGACCGGGTCCTTGCCCGCGTCCTTGATCGCGTTGGTGGCCGCCACGGCCATGGGGTCGTTGCACGCGAACACGCCGGCGACGTCGGGGTCCTTGGCCAGGGCGTCCTTCATGATCTTGTAGGCCTCTTCGGCCTTGCTGTTGCCGGAGAGCTCGGTGACGACGTCGTAGCCCAGCTCCTTGATCTTCGTGTCGAAGGCCTCGTTGCGACGTGCGGCGTAGACGGCCGACGGCTCGCAGGTGATGGAGACGACCTTCTTGCTGGTGGAGCCGTTGGCCTTGATCTGCTTGTCGATGTACTCGGCAGCCTGGACGCCGCCGTCCGCGTTGTCCGAGATGACGATCGCGTCGAAGGGCGTGCCGCCGCCGCCGATGTCGTTGACGATGACCGGGATGCCCTTCTGCTTGGCCTTGGCCACGATCGGGCCGAGCGCGTCGGGCTTCACCGGGCTGATGATCAGGACGTCGACGCCCTGGTCGAGGAGCGCCTGGGCCCCGGTGACCATCTCGTTCTCGTCACCCTTCTGGTCGTGGAGCTTGAACTCCCAGCCGCGCTTCTCCACGGCTTCCTTCGTTCCCTCTTCCATCTTCTGGAAGTACTCGTACTGCATGTCGTAGACCGAGAACCCGACGACGACCTTGTCGTCGGCAGCCTTGGTGGTGCTGGTACCGGACGCTCCGGGCGTCGGGTCCGTCGTGCTGCTGCATCCGGCGAGTGCCAGCAGCAGGAAGGCTCCCGCGGCAGCGAGGAGCTTGGAGTGCTTCATGGGTGGTGCCTTTCTCTCTCGGCCGACGAGGTGCCGGGCCAGTGGGTGCAACGTTGTTGTTACGTTTCATGGAGGCGGACGGCGAGCCCAGGCGTACCTGGTGCGCGCCGCGCCCGGATCAAGGGGTGACGGGCAGTGCTCGTCGACGTGCGAGCACCGCCCGAAGGCGGCGACCGTACTTGTTGCGGACTCCGTCGATGCCGAGGGCGACGATCAGGACGCATCCGAGGACCATCTGCTGGGCCCCGGCGCTGACGCCGCGGGCCACGAGCAGGTTGTTGAGCACCGTGACGAGCAGCACGGCCGAGAACGTGCCGACCAGAGAGCCCTTGCCGCCCTGGAGGCTGGCGCCACCGAGCACGGCCGCGGTGATCACGCGCAGCTCGAAGCCGTCCTGCGTGGCTCCGTCGGCGGTCCAGATCCGCGTGATGTAGGTCAGCACGGCGATCCCGACGGCGAGACCCAGCAGGCCGAACACGAGGAACCGCACCCGCGTGGCCGAGATGCCCGAGAAGCGCGCCGCCTCAGGCGACGACCCGTAGGCGACCAGGCGGCGCCCGGCCGAGGTGCGACGCAGCAGCACGTACACGGCGGCGAAGAAGAGGCACATCAGGACGAAGGGCACGGGCACCTGCCCGATCACCGTGCTGCCGAGCCGTGCAAAGGTCGAGTCGATCTCCGAGTAGCCCAGCGTCGCGGGCGCGTCCTGCGTCAGGATGTACGCGATGCCGCGGAAGACGAACAGCATCCCGAGCGTGGCCACGAACGGAGGCACCCGCAGCCAGGTCACGAGCGCACCGTTCACGCTCCCGCAGGCCAGCCCGGCAGCGACGGCGACCCCGATGGCGAGGGCGGTGCCGCCGGCCTGGAAGGCGAGGAGGCTGAGGACGCTCACGAGGGCGAGCTGACCGCCGACCGAGAGGTCGAAGGTGCCGTTGATGATCGCGACGGTCATGGCCGCCGCGACGATGCCCAGGTAGGCGCTCTCGGTGAGGATCGACTGGACGTTCGACAGCGACAGGAAGCCAGGGTTGATCGCGCTGCCGACGACGACGAGGGCCACGAGGCACGCGCTGATGCCCCACCGGTCCCACAGGCGGCCGAGGTCGGCGCCGGTCCGCCGCTCCTCGGTGGTGGTGCTCTGCTGCGTGGTCACGTCGTGGTTCTCCCTCGCTGAGACGTGGTTGCGAGCGTCAGTTCTTGTTGTCATCGAGCGCCTCCAACGGGACCCTGCGACGGATGGCCTGCACGGCGAGCGCCGCGACGAGCAGCAGGCCGATGCTGATGCGCTGGTAGGCGGGCGGGACGTTCATGAGGTTCAGGCCGTTGCGGATCACCTCGATGAGCAGAGCGCCGAGGACGGTGCCGAGGATCGAGGCGCGCCCGCCCAGCAGGCTCGTGCCGCCGATCACGACGATCGCGATCGCGTCGAGCTCGAACCCGAGGCCGAGGTTGCCGGACCCCTTCTGCAGCTGGGCCGAGATCACGATGCCCCAGATCGCGCCGGCGACGCCGATCAGCGCGTAGACGGCGATCCGGACCTTGTCGACCGGGAGGCCGGACAGCCCGGCGGCGTCACGGTTGCTCCCGATGGCGGCGACCCAGCGGCCGAACCTGGTGCGGTAGGTCACGTACATGGCGAGGACGGTCAGGACGACGGCGACGATCACGGGGAACGGGATGCCGAGGGGCCTGCCGGCCGCGAGGAACTTCAGGGTGCTGTCGTTGACGATGACGTCCCGGCTGTCGGTGTAGACGCGGGCCAGACCGCGCACGATCACCATGCTGGCGAGGGTGGCGATGAACGGTGTGACGCCCAGCTTCGTGACCACCAACCCGTTGGCGACACCGACCAGCAGCCCGACCACGAGACCCGCGACCAGCGCGGCCACCGTGCTGTGACCGTCGCGGATGATCGTGCAGGTCACCGCGCCGGTGAGCGCGACCGTGGCGCCGACCGACAGGTCGAACTCGCCCATGGTGATGCACAAGGTCATGGCCAGGCCGGGGACGACGATGATGCTGGCAGCCACGAGCACGTTCCCGAGGTTGGTGCTCGTCAGGAAGTTCGGCGCCATGACGGCGAACGCCACGACCACGAGGATCAGCGGCGGCAGCAGCGGGAGGGTGCCCAGCGCGCTGCGCAGACGCCGGCCGCGCCCGGGGGCGACGGGCGGTGAGGCCTGCGGTGGCGTGGTGACCGGTTCGGTCTGCAGCGCGCTCATGCGGCCACTCCGATCCGGCGCCCGGTGGTCGCGCAGGCGATCACGTTCTCCTCGGTCGCTTCTTCCCCCGAGAGCCGTCCGACGACGACCCCCTGGGAGAGCACGACGATCCGGTCGCTCATCCCGAGCAGCTCGGGCAGGTCGCTGGAGACCATCAGGACGGCCACCCCCTGGGCAGTGAGCTCGTTGACGAGCTGGTGGATCTCGGACTTCGCGCCGATGTCGACACCACGGGTGGGCTCGTTGAGGACCAGAAGATGGCCGCCCGGTGCGAGCGCTCTGCCGAGCAGCACCTTCTGCTGGTTCCCGCCAGACAGGTTGCTGATGAGCTGGCCGGGCCCGCTCGCCTTGATCTGCATGCGTTCGCGGTAGGTGCGCCACACCGCTCGTTGCTTGCGTCCCGACAGCAGGCGACCCGCACCGCGCAGGCGGTCGAGCACCGTGACGGTCAGGTTGTGCTCGACGGACAGGTCGGGGAAGGCCCCGGCCTGCTTGCGGTCCTCGTGCAAGAACCCCACACCCGCGTGGACGGCCTCGGCAGGCGTCGACGGCGCGAACGGCGCCCCGTTCAAGGTCATCGTGCCGCCGCGCACCACGGTGGCCCCGAACACCGCCTGGGTCAGGTCGACCTGACCGGCCCCCGCGACCCCGCCGATGCCGACCACCTCTCCGGCGCGGACCTCGAGGGACACGTCCTTGAGCACGCGTCCTGCCCGCAGCGACTCGACGCTCAGCACGATCTCGCCGACCTCGGCGCGCTCGCGGTGGAACACCGACTCGACGTCGCGGCCCACCATCCGGCGCACGAGCTCGTCCTCGGTGGTCTCGGCGATGTCCAGGGTGGTGACGTACCTGCCGTCCCGCAGCACCGTCGCGCGGTCGGCGACGGCGAAGACCTCTTCGAGGTGGTGGCTGACGTAGATCACCGACCGCCCCTCGGAGCGCAGCTTCCGGACGACCTCCAGCAGGCGGGCGACCTCGCTGGAGGCGAGCGCGGCGGTGGGCTCGTCCATGATGATCACCCGACCGTCCACGGACAACGACTTCGCGATCTCGACGAGCTGCTGCTCGGAGACGCTGAGGTCGCCCACCCGGGCGTCGGGGTCGATGACGACGTCGAGCTGGGAGAAGATCTTGCGGCACTCGGCGCGCATCGTCGCATAGTCGATGGCCCGGGTGACCTGGTGGTGGGGCTCGCGCCCGACGAACACGTTCTCCGCGACCGTGAGGTCTGGGAAGAGGGTGAACTCCTGGTAGATCACGGCGATCCCGGCATCCTGCGCGTCGCGCGGGCGGGACGGGCGGTAGGGCTTCCCGTCGAGCTCGACGGTGCCCCGTGTCGGCGTGTTCACGCCGCCGAGGACCTTGAGGAGGGTGGACTTGCCGGCACCGTTCTCCCCGACCAGGGCGTGTACCTCGCCGGGCCGGACCGAGAAGGACACGTCGTCGAGCGCTCTGACGCCCGGGAACTCGACGGTCAGGCCGTCGAGGCCGAGCAGCACGCTGTCACTCACGTGGTGGCTCCTTTGTCACTCACGAGGTGCTCCGCCACTCTGCGGAGCGCCCATCTAATGAATCGATTCACAATCGCCTGTCGACTATCTCAGGTGGGGAGTGCGACGTCAACCGTTCCCGCGAAGTTTTTCGCCCGGGCCTCACGCGGTCCCGAGGGCCCGGGAGCGCGCACCTGCTCACCGGGCCCTCGGAGTCTTCGAGGTCCGCACCGCGGTCGTGGCGTAGCCCGTGGCCGTGATCACGACGCGCGCCCGCAGCCGGTGGCCGCGGTCCGCGCGCACGGGCCGGTAGGTCGCGCCCTTGGCGATCTTCTTGCCGTCGCGCAGCCAGGTGACCTTCGTCCGGACCTTCGTGGGCGTGTAGCGACCGGGGATCACCCGCAGCGTGCCGCCGACCGAGGGGGAGCCGGTGATCCGGGGCTTCTTGCGGACCGTGATCGTGCCCTTGCGGACCTTGACGGCCTTCGAGCGGACCGTCAGCGAGGGGTGGCCCGAGGCGGTGACGGTGACCCGGACGCTGATCTTCTTGCGCAGGTCGGCCTTGCGCAGCACGTAGGCGCGCCGCGAGCCCTTCTTCCCCGCGATCGCCTTGCCGCCCCGCAGCCACCGGTAGGAGACCTTCACGGGCACGGAGTACGAGCCAGGCTTCGCCTTGAGCGTCTTGCCCACCCGAGCCTTCCCCGTGACCACGGGGACCTTCGTCACCTTGATCGCGGGACGGGCGGGCACGTGCACCGTCACGACGGCGCTGGCGTTGCCCGCCAGGTCGGTGGCTCGCAGCCGCACGTCCTGGGCACCGTCCCCGAGCCGCAGCGGCGCGCGATAGTCGAACCAGACGACGCCGTCCAGGGAGTACTGGGCGCGGGCGGGGTGCTCGTCGTGGGTGGTGACGGTGAGCACGCGGCTCGCCGAGACCGTGCCCGTGACGGTGGGGGCGACGGTGTCGATGCGTACGTCGACCGTCCGGGGCGACGAGGCGTTCCCCGTCTCGTCCGTGGCGCGGTAGCGGAGCGTCGTCGTGCCCTCGGCAGTGACGGGGACGGGTGCCGTGTACGGCTGCCACACCCCGTCCGCGTCGCTCCACTCGATCGTGGGCGCCGCGTCGCGGTCGTCGGTCGCGGTCAGCTCCACCGTCGCCGGCCCGCGCGACCAGCCGGGCTCGCTGCCGGGGACCGTGCGCACGGTGGCGGTGACGTCGGGGGGTGTCGCGTCGTCCTGGCTGGGCAGGGCCCAGACGTCGGCGAGCGAGGGGTCGGCGTAGTCGGGGTCGGACCGGCTCTGCAGGCGCACCCTGACCGTGGAGGAGGTGACGAACCGGGCGGGGACGTAGAGGCGGTAGGCCGCGGTGCCGGTCTGCCGCAAGGGTCGCACGTTGAGCCGGGTGGCGACGAGCTCGCCGTTCACGGAGACGAGATAGCTCTTCTTCTGCGGGTCGGCGTTGTAGGTCTCCAGGCCTTGCAGCACGAAGCCCTTGCCGGCCTCGACGGTCAGGTCGAACTCGTACCAGGCGTCGGGGATGCGGTACCCGCCGAAGCGGCGGGTCAGCCCGGCCTCCACGTTGGTGCCGCTCGTGGAGGAGGCGGTGAGGTGGTGGGCGGCCTCAGAGGCCGCGTCGCCGAGATCCACGTGGTCGGTGAAGGTCTCCGGAGGTGTCGGGAACGAGGGGGCGATCGTGGTGCCGACGGAGTCGACGGGGCTGCCGTCGACGACGAAGGCGGCGCTCACCGGGGTCTCCCGGTCGTCGAGGAAGCCGCCGGGGAACAGCAACGACGTCCCGGTCGCCGTGCCGCCGGGCGCGACGGTCACCGGTGCGGAGCGCTTGGCGGTCCATCCTTCCGGGCCGCTCGCGACCACCGTGCCGGTCACCGGTGTGGCGCCGGTGTTGGCGACCGTGAGCGAGACGGCCGCCACCGTCGCCGCGGCGTCCACCGTGGCAGAGGCCGAGCGCGCCGTCACCGAGGTCGGGTGGAGCGCGATGTCTTGGCTCACCGACGGGACGAGCGAGACCGGGCCGAGCAGGCCGGAGTCGTAGGCCTGCTGGCCGCGGGCGTTGCCGTCGGTGTTGGTGACGGTGACCTCGATCGTGTTGGCGCCGGCGTGCAGGGTGCCTGCGAGGTCGAGGGTGTAAGGCGCCCAGATGCGGGTGCCGACGGCCTGGCCGTTGACGCTCACCTGGGCGACGTTGGCGACCTTGCCCAGGTCGAGGCGCCAGTCGGTGCCTGCGAGCCGGTCGGCGCTCAGGGTGACCTGCTTCGTGTAGGTGGCGTTGCCGGAGTAGTAGGGCGCGAGGTCGGTCCAGCTCTTCAGGGGCCGGTCCACGGGGGTGGATCCGTCGCCTAGGGCGAGGTGCCAGTCGCCGTCGAGCGCGACCGGGTCGGGCACCGTGACCGGTGACCCGGTCCCGGCCAGTGCCTGGCCGTCGGCCTCGCCGCGCAGCGTGGTCGTGCCCGAGGCCGCGGTCCGCACCGTGGCGACCAGCTGGCCGTCGACCACCTGGGCGCCGGTCACCTCGCCGTCGCCGATCACCTTGGCGACGTGGGCGCGCCCGTCGTCGGCAGAGACGGTCACCCCGAGCGGGGCACGAGGATCGAGGGTCATCGGCACGACGACGCCGTCGTCGGTCTCCTGGTAGGTGCCTGCGACGGACACGTCGCCCGTCTCGGGGTCCCAGACCGCGGGCAGCCCGTGGGAGGGGAAGGTGACGTCGACGGTCACGGGGGAGCCGCTCTCGTTGAGCAGCAGGTAGCCGTCGGTGCCGTCCTGGGAGAAGCGCAGCACGCGCACCCCCGCCTGCGGGCTCGACAGCGTGACGGCCGCCTGGCCGAGGCTCGCGGCCGCGGGCCCGGCGCCCTGGGGTCCGTCCGCGGTGACCACCCGGGCGCCACCACGCTCGCCGATCTGCGCCACGACGGCGGCGAGCTGGTCGTCGCGGCCCTCGATCTCCTTGGCGGGCGGCGCACCTGTCCACACGACCTGGCCACCGGCGTCCACGAGGTCGCGCAGCGTCCGGGCCGCCTCGAGGGAGAGGTAGGGGGCGCGGGGCACGACGACGGTCGTGTAGGTCATCTCGCCGACCTTGAGCGCACCGTCGGTGACGGTGGCGTGCGCGATGACCTCCGGGTCGTCACTGAGCGCGCCCTCGTCGAGCAGGTCGAAGTCGACCTGGGAGTCCTCCAGCGTGTTCTCGGTGGCGATCCAGTCGCTGTCGCTGGCCTGCCAGTCGTCGGTGCGCTGCAGCGCCTCGTTGGACCGGGACATGTTGAGCAGGGCCGTCGGGGCTGCGGTGGTATGACGGCCGAGCTCCATGAGCCGGCCGGTCCACTCGTTGAGGTCGCCGATCCAGGGCCACCAGGTGTTCTGCTTCATGAACACGGGTGGGTAGGGGATGCCGTCGATCGCGTCGTAGGTCGTGTGGAACAGGGTGTAGTTGATGCCGCGCAGCGCCGACATGGCCGTCGCCTCGCGTGTGTCGTCGAGACTCATCTGCCAGCCGGTCCCGCCCATGATCTCGTCGTAGACGAGCGGCCTGCCGAGCTGGTGCGCCACGCTCGCCGCGGTGCGCGGCAGGAACCGCGCCGCGCCGTTGTGCGCGTCGTTGAAGATGAGGTCGGTCCCGGGGACCTGGACCCACTGGTGCATCGTGAGGAAGTTGCCGGACAGGCGCAACCCTTCGGCGGGACCGTGCTCGTCCCACAGCGGGTTGGAGAGGATGGTCACGCCGTGGGCCTCGGTCCACTCGTACTTCGGCTTCCAGTACGCCTCGACCCACTGGTCGGACGCTGCCTGGTAGTAGGCGGCCCTGGCGGTGTCACCCCCGCGACCCAGGTCCGAGAATACGGCGGCCATGGTCGGCGCGATGTCGTGGCCGGCCGCGGCGAGCCGGTCCACGAGCTCCGGCGTGTAGGGCACCGCGCCGGACCGCTCGCGGTAGCTGAGCTCGGACTCGTCGTCGGCGAAGCCGACGAGCACGTCGCCGAAGGCCCAGCCGAAGCGCTCGTAGTACTCGTCCATCACGACCTGGTCGTAGAGCTCCTGCGCGTCCGTCTCGAGGGAGTCGAGGTAGCCGCTGTCGCGGTACTGGAAGGCGAAGGCCTGCAGCACCCAGCTCCCGGCCGGAGCGGTCCACTCCTGGCC
>Ga0182735_1001485_pt1 | contig 15620 bp, 9 predicted proteins | sample eDN5th30CKraftMG_FD_128524 | JGI IMG/M metagenome (GOLD analysis project Ga0182735, IMG submission 128524) | Enriched Miracle-Growth compost microbial communities from Emeryville, California, USA - eDNA 5th pass 30_C Kraft MG (version 2) (version 2) ... | reverse complement strand
TTGCCTTCGATAGAGACGATACCGGCCGTTTTTACATCACCGAGTCACTTACCGGCGCCATTCTTGTGGCGCAGACTCAATATTGAGTAGCGGTTGGGGTTCGGATGCGCCGGATACGGGCCTGCCGCTCGGCTTCACCCGGCGCGCTGGTGAGGCGCCACGTCCCTCCTGGGTGTCGCGGCCAAGCCATGATGTAAAACATGGCCGCTTCGCCGTATTTGCACATTGGACGTCACATCCATCATTCCAGCCGACCCCTATTGCCTGACAAAACTCAAGGCTGGAGGTCAGCCGTTCGTGCATGGCGCATCATGGCGGTAATATCCAATTAGGTGGGATTGCGAGAAGGGTGGACTTGTACCAGTATCAAAGCATAAGATAACGGGCTTCGCAGATATACTTCATCAACATGGGAAATCTTGGCAAACAGCCGGCTGATGCCACCGCATCGAAGTTCTATGTAACGGCGGTGGAAAGGGCCATGCGGGTATTGACGGCGTTTGACGCGACGCATACTCATCTTTCGCTCTCGCAGCTATCCGATATCACCGGGCTCGATATCAGCGCCATCCAGAGGTTTACGTATACGCTGGTTGCCTTGGGTTATCTGCGCCGCGATGAGGAAACGAAGAAGTTCGAGGTCACTCCGCGCTTGCTCGACTTTTCTCATATCTATCTGTCCGCCAATGACATATGCGCCAAGGCGACGCCCTATCTGCAGCGCTTGGCCCATGAAACGGAAGAGGTGGTGAATCTCAGCGTGCTGGACGGGACGGACATGGTGCTGGTGTCGCGCATCGTCAGCCGGCACGCCATCAATCCCAATATTCAAGTGGGGTCCAGAATGCCGGCGTTCTGTACCGCATCCGGCCTGGCCTGGCTGTCTGCGTCGAGCGACGCGGAAGTCGACGCGATATTGTCCGCCTCGATGCTCCATCCATATACCCGCAATACGCAGACGAAGCCGGCCGATATAAAACGCCGCCTGCAGGGAATAAGAAAGGACGGCTACGTCTATACCGAAGAAGAGTACAGGCTGGGTAGCGTATCGACCGCAGGCCCGATACGGGATGCGAAGGGGCGGGTGCAGGCGGCGCTCAGCATATCCGTTTCTACGCCCCGGTGGAATAAAGCCGTCGATGCGAAACGATATGCCGATCTGGTGTTGGCGACCTGCGCCGCCATTTCCTCGCGATAGCGGGACGTGCCGCCACGCCACGGCGCCAAACAAAGTGTGGCGGCTGCCCGCCTTGCGGATCGTCGGCGCAAGCCCGGAGCGCTCCGGCGCAACGCCCGGTCAGCGCCCCTGGAATGTCGGCTTGCGTTTCTGGCTGAAGGCCGCGGCGGCGTTCTTGTAGTCTTCGCTGTTGTTGGCTTTGTCGGAAAGCTCGGCGATTTGAGCTTCCCGTTCTTGCAGCCGGTTCGCCGCAATCGCATTCAATTGCATTTTGCTGCCGGCTATGGAAAGCGGCGCGGAATCCATCATGCCGGCGCCGAACTCCTGTGCCGCCTTCAGCACGTCGCCTGTTGTCAGCAGGTCCAAAAACCCCGCCTGGCGGGCCTGCTCCGCATCCACCATGTCGCCGGTGTAAAGCCAGCGCCGGGTTTCAGAAATGCCGATGAGATGAGAGAGCCGAATCAGTTGTATGGTGGGGTACACGATACCCAGCTTCGCCACCGGCACGCCCACCTTGGCGCTCGCATCCCCCACCCGGAAATCGCAACACAAGGCGAGGCTGCACCCTCCGCCGACACAGACTCCGCTCAAGGCCGCTATGACGGGCACGGGAAGGTCCTGGACCGCTGCATAGCATTCTTGAATACGGGCCCGATAGGTCTCGGCCTCTTCCGGGTCGTTCATTGCCGCGCGGAACGCAATGATATCGTCGCCCGCGCAGAAGTGGCCCCCTTCGCCGGTAAGAATCGCCAGCCGGAGCGCTTTTTCGTGGGCCAACTCCCGAAATATATCGCGCAGCCGCGTCCATGCCTCGAAGTCGCACGCATTGCGCCGCTGCGGCCGATTGATCTTGACAATGGCAAGCCGCCTATCGTCGCTGGTTTCTATGATGATGGATTCAGTCATTGTTAAATTCTTGCTTGGACGCAATACAGGTCATCGCCCGCGGAAGTTTATTTGCTGATCTTGTACCCGGATTCCGCCAGGCTCCAGACGCCTGAAACGTCGCGCGAAAGCTCTTTCTTCTGTATTCGCTGGGTGGCGGTTTTCGGGAACTCGTCGATGAACTCTATGTAGCTGGGCACCTGGAAATAGGGCAGCCGCGATTCGCTCCATTTGATCAGATCGAGCGGGTCCACCCGGGCGCCGGGCTGCAGCCGAATGAACAGCTTCAATTCATCCTCCCCGATATCGCTCGGGACGCCGACCAGGGCCGTCTCTTCTATATAAGGGTGCTCGGCGAAAACGCGTTCCACTTCCCATGGGGAAATATTGATGCCTCTGCGCCTCAGCATTTCCTTCTTCCGGCCGGCGTAATAATAGAAGCCGTCGGGGTCGCGCTTCGCCAAGTCCCCGGTGCAGAACCATTCGCCGCGCCGTGATGAGCTTTCCGCCTCGGGGTTGCGGAAGTATCCCAAAAAATGCAGCCCCGCCACGCGCGAGCGTACGACTATCTCGCCGATCTCTCCGTCGGGAACCGATAGCCCTTGCTCGTCGAGCAGGTCGACATCGAAATATTCCAAAGGCTTGCCCACCGATCCCTTGGGGCCGTGGGGATTGACGGTGACAAAGGTGATCATCTCTGAAAGGCCATAGCCCTCCCGCAGTTCGACGCCGAACCGCTCCGCAAACTCGTCCCACAGGTCCGGTGGACACCCGCCGCCCCAGGCGATCCGTACGCCATGCTCGCGGTCCGCGGCGCTTGGCGGCTGTTTCAGCAGCATAGGCACGACTGTGCCCAGATAATGAATGTGGGTGGCCTCGTAGCGTCGGGCGTCCTCCCAGAACCGCGATGCGCTGAACCGTTCGAGCATGGCCAGTACGGTCCCCTGGATGAGCGCGGATATCACGACGGCGACGCCTGCCCCATGGTGCAGGGATTCCCACAATAGGAACACGTCGCCGGCCTTGGCTTCGGTCAGCCGCAAAATCGCCATGGGGCCGGCGCGCAGCGTGCGGTCCGATTTCAAAACGCCTTTGGGCGCGCCTGTGGTGCCCGAGCTTGGCGTCAAGGCCAGGATGTCGTCGGCGGAAACGTCGATATCCGGAGGAGACGAGGGGTAATCTTGGTACAGCTCGAAAGCATGCTCCGCTGCGCCCGCAGCCCGCCACAAGGTCGTACGCATGGCGATATCGCTATCGGATAGGACTTCCTTGTACCGGTGGTCGGCGATCAGGGCGACAGGCTGCAGATTTTCGAACACGTGCCGCAAGGCCGCGCCTTTCAAGTGCACATTCACCGGAACCCGCACGGCGCCGATCTTCATCAGGGCGAACATCGCCACCAAGTGGTCGGGGTGGTTGGGAAGCATCAGCGCGACATGGTCGCCCCGGGCCACGCCGCAAGCCAGCAGATAATTGCCGAGCTGATTGACTTTGTCGTTGATCTGCGCCAGCGTATATTGTTCGTCTTTGAAACGAAGGTATACGCGGTTCGGCTCTTCCCTCGCGCGGCGCTCGAGAAGGGCGGAGACGGTTTCGTCGCCGACGGGGGCGATATCGATGTGATTCGATGACATGGTTTTCAAGAAAATAAAAAAGACGGGGCTTATGGAGCCATGGGCGGTTATCGAGCCGCCCGGGTCGCGAAGAATTCTTCCATCATCCGCGCCGGCTCGCCGGATGCATAGCATTCGCGATGGATACGGATTGCGGCGGCGATGGTTTCCTGGAAGCTCGCTTCCGTCATTTCTTTGAATCTGGCCTTGTCCAACTTCATCGCAATGGGAGGCTTGGCCGCCAATTCGCGCGCGATGTCAAGGCTCTTGGCCAGGACTTCGCTTTCCGGCACGAGGTAATGGATCAGGCCGATTCGATGCGCTTCTTCCGCGTCCATCATGCGCCCGCTCAGTGTCAGTTCTATGGTCCTGGACAAGCCCAGCATTTCCTTCATGATCCATGGGCCTGTAACGCTGGCGATGCCGGCATTGATCTCCGGCTGCCCGAGCTTCACGCCGGCATGGCCGACGCGTATGTCGGTCAATAAGGCCACCTGGAATGCCGAGCCGGCCGCGGTACCGTTGAGCGCCGCAACGAGAGGCTTGGGGAAGCTGCGCAGGGTGTTGTAATAGCGCTCCCATTCCCCTATCCATGCCTCGGCGCGGTCGGCGTCGAAGTCATGCGCTTCGTTCAAATCCTGGCCTGCGGAAAATGCCCGGTTTCCGGAGCCGGTCATGACCAGCGCGCGCACGCCTGCGTCTTTGGCGGCGGACTCGATGGCGGCGATGACCTCCAGCCTCATGTCGGTGTGCCAGGCGTTCAGGCAATCGGGTCGGTTGAGCGTCAATAATGCGATGGAGTCGGTTACGTCGTATTGGATGTATTTCATGGTGATTGATCGAGCGCGCTTTTTCAGTTGGCCAAGGTGATGTGTGTTTCGTCAATGACGCGGTTCCATTTGCCTACTTCATCGGCGACCAGGGCGCGCGCGCTTTGTGGCGTGGTAGAAACGATTTCGATGCCTTGCATGCTCATCTTCTTTTGCACCTCGGGATCCTGCAGCCCCTTTTGCAGGGCATTGTTCAGCTTTTCGACGATGGCGTCGGGCGTCTTGGCCGGAACCAGCAAGCCATAAATCGATGTCGCCTCCACGCCCTTGAGGCCGGCGGAAGCCAGGGTGGGCGCATCCGGCAAGACCGTCACCGGCGTGGCCGATGCGACCCCCAGGACTTTTATGCGGCCGCTGGACAAGTTGGCCAGTGTCGTGGGCGTCGTGGCGAACATAAGTTGTATCTGCCCCGACATGAGGTCCACCATTGCCGGAGCTGCGCCTTTGTAGGGTACGTGCAGGATGTCCACGCCGGCCCGCAGCTTGAAGAGTTCCCCAGCGGCATGCTCGAGCGAACCCGGGCCGGATGACCCGAAAGCGATCTTGCCGGGGTTTTTCTTCAGATAGTCGATGAGCTCCGGCAATGTATTCGCGGGAACGGCGCTATTCACCACCAGCGCGACGGGAAGCTTGCCCACCACGGCTACCGGCTTGAAGTCGTCGAGCAGACTGTAGCCCACCGCTTTTTGCCCCATCAGCTTTGCGTTCAAGGAATATGAGGTCAAGGCGGCCATCAGAATGCTATAGCCGTCGGGCGCCGAACGGGCGACGTACTGGGCGCCCACGTTGCCCGAAAAGCCCCCTTTATTCTCCACCACCACGGGTACCGACATATGGTCGTTCAAGACCTGCCCAAGGATCCTGCCCACGGTGTCCACGGCGCCGCCGGCGCTGTACGGGACCACCAGATTGATGGGCTTGTCGGGATAAGAAGCCGAAGCAATGGCGGGGATCGCCAACACTGCCGCAAGCGCCGCGGCGCGGCAAAAACCGCTGAAAAGCCTGGGTTTCATGATCTGACTCCTCCTGGATATGATCATACGTTAATCAATAAATTATTATTGTCTAGCAATAAATAATTAGTATATCAGTGCAGGATGTTTTGAAAACTGGGGTATTCCCGGAGATGTCCCTCGGGGCTGTCCTGAAGGGCTGGATTCCAATTCAATGAAGGCGCCGGCGCGCCCGGGCGGGTTCGCGCATGGCTGAGAGCGGCGTGGCCGCGGCAAGATTTCCAGCAGCCGCCCGGCTCGCACGCGGTTTCCAGGCGTCTGGTACAGTGCTCATTCCAGCCTGCATCCTGTCTATGGAACCCATCCCATGAGAACGCTGTTGATAGCCTGCCTGCTTGCTTTCCTGGGCGCGCTGCTGATCGCCTTCCAATACAAGCCGCGGCCTTTGGAGACGCAGCTATTGCATTTGCAGGTCCGGCAGGCCATGCCTGAATTGGCGAACGAACTGGCGGACGAGGCCGCGGAAATCCAGGCGCTGCTGCTTGCTTATGCGGATGATCCGGTCTTGCTGGCGAAAGCGCGATTGGCGCTCCTGCGTTATGCCGATATGGCCAGGCCCGTGTTGCTGATGTTCGGGGAAGAGCCGGTGTTTCAGGACGCGTTGCGCCGTTATGGCGAAGATGTCATGCTGCCCATTCATTATTTCCTCAGCCACGAAATCTTTACCCTGGACTTGATGCGCGGCCTGAGCGAGACGGCGCGATCGGCGCTGGGCGCAATTCGGCGGCTGTGGAGCGATGGCGAGGCGCCGGCCGCGAACGGCCCGCTGTCCAGCGAGGAAAGGGGCAGATATGCGATTCATTTCCTCCAGGCCGAAGGCTACGATTTTCTCGGCCAGTTCATGGTGGATCCCAAGGGCAGCGTGGGCTGGATACAGACCGAACGCGTACTCGAGGGCATCAATAGTTTTTTTGCGGGCGGCGTGAAAGGGTTGGAAAGCAAGTATCGCCACGATGAAATGATTACCGCCGGCGACGTGGGCTGGGCAGCGCTCGATGTGGCTGTCGGCGTCGGCGCGCTCAAGATCTTGCGCATGGGCAAGGCGGCCGCGGTGGGCGGCCGTCCTCTTGGTTTGGCGCAGCGTTCCGCGGTGCTGGGATCCGGTTTGTGGCGCGGCAGCGTGATAGGCGCAAGGCTGGTGAAGTACGGTGCGCCGGCGGTGCTGGCGTATATCGCCGTCCGACATCCCAGCGTGCTGAATTCGCTGTTTGGATATGTGGCGGAAACCGCGGGTTTGCCGGTCCGCGTGGTGCAAGTCGCGGGCTGGACGCTGGTGCTGCTTCCCGTGCTGCTGCTGTTGCGGCTGCTCCTGAGGCCGCTGGGCTGGCTGCTGGCGGGGTTCGCGGGGCTGTTGCGCGGGCTGGACGGCCTGCTGCGGAGTCGGAACGCCGGAGGTCGATATGCCGGGCATCGCTACGCAGGGGACCGCAGCGTCGGGCGCTGAAGCGTTGGCCGCCGAAACGCCTGATGCGCATCCATATGATGGCGATGGCCCGTCATGGTAAGCGGCTGGTTGGCGGGCCGCTGCGCTTTATTTGCTTATCGCCAAACGCACGCCGAGGTAAACGAACAGCGTTCCGGCGACGCGATTCAGCCAATTCGCCCCTTTGCCGCCGCGCAGCCGCTTGCCCCAAGCCGCTGAAAACCATACCAGGCAAAGGCACCAGACCAGGCTGGTAAAGACGAAGCACGCGCCCAGCACGAGGAAGGCCGGCAAAGTGTCCGCGCTTTCGGCGGCAATGAACTGGGGCAGGAAAGCCAAGAAGAAAAGCGCGACCTTGGGGTTCAGGACATTGACCAGCAAGCCCTGACGATAGACTGAAAGAAAACCCGCCGAAGAACACCCGGTCTGCAGCGGCGAAGCCGATGGCCGCGCCAGAAGCATGCGCAGGCCCAAATAAATCAGATAGGCGGCCCCGGCCAGCTTGATGGCGACGAAGGCGGTGGCGGACGCGGCCACCAGAGCCGACAGGCCCAGCGCCGCCGCGAACGTATGGACGACCGTGCCGCTGGCGATACCCAGCGCTGAAGCGATGCCCGCCTTGCGGCCTTGCGAAATGCTTCTTCCAAGGATGTAGAACGTATCGGCGCCGGGCGTCAAGTTCAGAATGATGCTGGCGGCCAGGAACACGCCGAAGTCGTGGATGCCGAACATGGGGAGGAGGGCGTCAATGTGAAAGATTATCATTCGATTTTAGTCGAAAAGACGGCCCTCTCGAGACCCGCATGCATTGTAAGGGTGAACCCTGATAAGGCGCCTCGGCGCGCGTCCGGAACCAAAGAAATATTGGTTGATATGCATCAATACAAAAGCGGAAGCGCGCCGCCGCAATGCTTGAATATCGGCACTACTTATATAGAATGCTACACAGGCGTGGCGAGATGTTCATTGCCTCAAGGCTGTGCCGTGTTGTGTGATTTCATAAACCCCCCGCCGGAGGTGACCGCCGAGGGCTCGCATGGCGGCTGTCATGCAGGCAGAAAGGTGTTCATGCGCATTCGATGATCAGCCAGCAAACGCCCAGTACCAGGGACCAGCAAAAAGCCTTGTGGCTCAGCACATTCGCTTTCACGCTCTGCTTCGCGGTCTGGACCATCTTCTCCATCATCGGGCTTTCCATCAGGGATGAACTCGCGCTCTCCGAATTCCAGTATGGCCTGCTGATCGCCACACCGGTATTGTCGGGTTCGCTGATACGGCTGATCCTGGGCGTATGGACGGAACGCTACGGTGCGCGGCTGGTGTTTCCGATTCAAATGGTGCTCACGGGCCTGGCGACCTACGCGCTGACGCTGTCCCACACCTATTACACCCTTTTGCTAACCGCGCTCGGCGTGGGGCTGGCCGGGGGCTCGTTCATCATCGGCGTTACCTACGTTTCAAAATGGTTTCCCCAGAAGCGGCAGGGAACCGCCCTGGGCGTTTTCGGCATGGGCAACGTAGGCTCCGCAGTGACCACGTTCCTGGCGCCTTTCGTGCTCGTCGTCTGGGGCTGGCATCGCGTCGCCGAACTGTGGGCGGCGGCCATTGTCATCATGGGCATCGTCTTTTATCTGTTCGCCAAGGACGATCCGGACTTCGCCGCGCGGCGCGCGGCGGGCGTGACCTCGCCCACGCTGGCGCAGCAATTCGAACCACTCAAGAAGCTCCAGGCCTGGCGCTTCTCGCTTTATTACTTTTTTGTGTTCGGCGCCTTCGTCGCCCTGGCTTTGTGGCTGCCCCACTACCTTGTGCAGGTATATGGGGTGGATGTGCGCGTCGCCGGTACGGCGGCAGCCACCTTCGGCCTGTCGGCCAGCATCTTCCGGGCATACGGCGGCGTGCTGTCCGACCGTTTCGGCGCACGCGCCGTCATGTACTGGACCTTCGGCTTTTCGCTGCTGTTCCTGTTCATGCTGTCTTATCCGCCCACCGACTACGTCATTCACGGCAAGCACGGGCCGATCGCTTTTTCCACACGCATGGGGCTGTGGCCCTTCATCGGCATCATGTTCGCCCTGGGCTTCTTCATGAGCCTGGGCAAGGCCGCCGTGTTCAGGCACATACCCGTCTACTATCCCAAGCATGTGGGCTCGGTCGGCGGCCTGGTGGGGATGATAGGCGGGCTGGGGGGCTTCGTGCTGCCCATCGTGTTCGGCGCGCTGCTGGACATGACAGGCATCTGGACCATTGCCTTCATCTTCCTGTTCTTTCTGGTCCTGGTCTCGCTTGCCTGGATGCACTTCTCGATCCGCGCCATGGAGCGGCGCGCGCATGGACAGGCGCTGGATCGTTTGCCCAGCTTCCCTGAACTGAAGGAAATCCACGATCCCGACCGCACCGCGATGCCGCGCGTCATCGAGGACTGGCGGCCGGAGGACCCGACATTCTGGGCTCAAAAGGGGCGCCGCATCGCAAAGCGCAATTTGTGGATCTCCATCCCGGCGTTGTTGCTGGCCTTCGCTGTGTGGATGGTCTGGTCGGTGGTGATCGCGGAACTGCCCGCCATCGGCTTCAACTTCAGCCAGGATCAGCTTTTCTGGCTGGCGGCGCTGCCCGCCTTGTCGGGCGCCACCCTGCGGATATTCTATAGTTTCATGGTGCCCATCTTCGGCGGGCGCCTATGGACCACGATCTCGACTGCCTCGCTTCTGGTCCCCGCCGCCGGCATCGGCTACGCGATCCAGGATCCGACCACGCCTTATCTGATCTTCGCCGTGCTGGCCTTGCTGTGCGGCCTGGGGGGCGGCAACTTCGCTTCGTCGATGGCCAACATCAGCTTCTTTTTCCCTCGCGCCGAAAAAGGCAATGCCATGGCGTTGAATGCGGGCCTGGGCAACCTGGGCGTGTCGGTCATGCAGTTCCTGGTGCCGCTGGTCATTACCGCGGGCGTCTTCGGCGCCGTTGGCGGCGCTCCGCAGGTGCTGTCCGATGGCCAGCGCGTCTGGCTGCAGAACGCGGGCTTCGTCTGGGTGCCCTTCATCATCGCCTCGACGGCGGCGGCCTGGCTGGGCATGAACGACATCGCCGACGCGCGGGCCAGCTTCCGCGAGCAGGCCGTGATCTTCACGCGTTCGCACAATTGGGTGATGTGCCTGCTCTATGTGGGCACCTTCGGCAGCTTCATCGGATATTCAGCGGGCTTCCCCTTGCTGTCGCGCATCGCATTTCCGAACGTGGACGCGCTGCAGTACGTCTTCCTGGGGCCGCTGGTCGGCGCCCTGAGCCGCGCCGGTACCGGCTGGCTGTCCGACCGCGTCGGCGGCGCACGCGTCACATTCTGGGTGTTCGCGGGCATGATCGCCGCCGTGCTGTGGGTGATCTGGTCGTTGAACATAGGCTCATTTGCCGGCTTCTTCGCCGGCTTCATGGCCCTGTTCTTCTTCACGGGCGTGGGCAACGCATCCACCTTCCAGATGATTCCGGTCATCATGCGCAAAGAAGTCGCGCGCCTGGCGCCCGATCAAAGCGCCATCGACCAGCGGCGCCAATCCGAACGCGAGTCCGCGGCGATCATCGCCTTTACCAGCGCCATAGGAGGTTATGGCGGCTTCTTCATCCCGAAGGCCTATGGCACTTCCATCAGCATGACGGGGGCGCCGCTGGCCGCATTGTGGGCCTTCCTTGGTTTTTATGTGATCTGTCTGCTGGTCACCTGGCTGGTATACACCCGCCGCGGTGGCTTGCTGTACGAGGTCGAACGCACGCGCCTGCCCTCAACGGCCGCCGCCGTATAAGGAGTCGGGAACATGATTGGGCTTAACCAGCTTAACCACTAACAGAGGATGATCGTAGAAAGGTTGCATGGAAACACCAGAGCAGCCGGGAAGCGTTCATAAATGATAACCATGAGCCATCTTCTGGATCGCTTGAACTTTCTGAAATCGCTGCGCAAAGACACGTTCTCCGACGGTCACGGGCAGACCACCATCGAAAACCGCGACTGGGAAGACGTCTATCGGCGCCGCTGGCAGCATGACAAGATCGTGCGTTCGACCCACGGCGTCAACTGCACCGGGTCCTGTTCCTGGAAAATTTACGTCAAGTCCGGCATCGTGACATGGGAGACGCAGCAAACGGACTATCCGCGCACGCGTCCCGACATGCCCAATCATGAACCCCGCGGCTGTGCGCGGGGCGCTTCCTATAGCTGGTACCTGTACAGCGCGAACCGGGTCAAGACCCCGCTGATCCGCGGCCGCCTGATGCGCTTGTGGCGTGAAAAACGCAAGACCATGACTCCCATCGGCGCCTGGACGTCCATCCAGAACGATCCGGCCGCGCGCGAGAGCTATACGCGTATACGCGGCAAGGGCGGCTTCGTCCGCGCCAGCTGGGAAGAGGCCACGGAAATCGTCGCGGCCGCCAACGCCTATACGGCGCGCAAATACGGCCCCGACCGGGTATTCGGCTTCTCGCCGATTCCGGCGATGTCCATGATCTCTTACGCGGCGGGCACGCGCTATCTGTCCCTGCTGGGCGGCACCTGCATGTCGTTTTATGACTGGTATTGCGACCTGCCGCCCGCCAGCCCACAGACATGGGGCGAACAGACCGATGTGCCCGAATCGGCCGACTGGTACAACGCCGGCTATCTGCTGCTGTGGGGGTCCAACGTACCGCAAACGCGTACGCCCGATGCGCATTTCTATACCGAAGTGCGTTACAAGGGCACGAAAAGCGCGGTCATCTGTCCCGACTATTCCGAGGCGGCCAAGTTCGCGGACATCTGGCTCAACGTCAAGCAGGGCGCCGACGCCGCATTGGGCATGGCGTTCGGCCATGTCATCCTGCGCGAATTCTATCTAAATCGCCAGGTCCCGTACTTCCAGGAATATTCCCGGCAATATTCCGACATGCCCATGCTGGTGCGTCTGGACCAGCAGGGCGACCGTCTGGTGCCGGGCCGCCAGCTGCGCGCTTCCGACTTCCCCGACAACCTGCAACAAGCCAACAACCCCGAATGGAAGACCGTCGGCGTCGACCAGGCCACGAACCAGATCGTGGCGCCCAATGGCTCCATCGGCTTCCGCTGGGGCGAAAAGGGCAAATGGAATCTGGAACAAAAGGCGGACGGCGTCCAAGTCGAACTCAAGCTCACGCTCATCGACGATGAGGGCCGCGAGACCGTGGCCGTCGATTTCCCGTATTTCGGCGGCGAGGCGACCAATGGCTTCGCACTGGACGATCGCGGCCAGATCCTGACGCGCAATGTGCCCGCCAGGCGCGTCACGCTGGCCGACGGGCAGCAAGTTCTGGTCGCAACGGTGTTCGACCTGCTTTGCGCCAATTACAGCCTGGATCGCGGCTTGGGGGGCGACCACGTAGCCAGCGACTACGATGCCGACGTGCCGTTCACTCCGGCATGGGCCGAGCGCATCACCGGCGTGCGCAGCGACAAGATCATACAAGTCGCGCGCGAATTCGCCGACAATGCCGAAAAAACCCGCGGCCGTTCCATGGTGATCATCGGCGCGGCCATGAATCACTGGTTCCACATGGACATGAACTATCGTTCAGTCATCAACATGCTGGTCATGTGCGGCTGCGTGGGGCAATCGGGCGGCGGCTGGGCCCACTATGTGGGCCAGGAAAAACTGCGTCCGCAAACCGGCTGGACGGCGTTGGCGTTCGCCCTGGACTGGGCGCGTCCGCCGCGGCACATGAACTCGACCTCGGCCTGGTACGCCCATACCGACCAGTGGCGCTATGAAACCGTAACGGCCCAGGAACTGCTTTCGCCCACGGCGCCCCAGGGCGACTGGCAAACGCTCAGCCTGATCGACTACAACATCAAGGCGGAGCGCATGGGGTGGCTGCCGTCGGCTCCGCAGCTCAAGACCAATCCGCTCGATGTGGGCCGCAGCGCCCGGCAGGCCGGCGTCGACGTCAAGGAATACGTCGCCGAACGCCTGAAGTCGGGCGAGCTGCAAATGTCCTGTGAAGACCCGGATGCGCCGGAAAACTGGCCGCGCAATCTTTTTGTCTGGCGCTCCAACCTGCTCGGTTCATCGGGCAAGGGGCACGAATACTTCCTCAAGCACCTGCTGGGCACGGACCATGGCGTGCAGGGCAAGGATTTGGGCAGCCAGGGCAGCACCAAGCCTATCGAGGCGGTCTGGCATGAAGACGCCCCGGAAGGCAAGCTGGATCTGCTGGTCACGATCGACTTTCGCATGTCGACCACGGCGGTTTACTCGGACATCGTTTTGCCGACGGCCAGCTGGTATGAAAAAGACGACATGAATACGTCGGACATGCATCCCTTCATCCATCCGTTGCAGGCGGCGGTCGATCCGGCCTACGAATCGAAGACCGATTGGGAAATCTTCAAGTCCATTGCGAAGAAGTTTTCCGAAGTGGCGCCCGAGATCCTCGGCGTCGAAACCGATGTGGTGCAGCAACCCTTGCAGCACGATAGCGCTGGCGAATTGGCCCAGGCCGTGGTGCGCGACTGGAAGCGGGGCGAATGCGACCTGATCCCGGGGAAGACGGGCCCGGCCTATATCGCCATCGAACGCGACTACCCGAATCTGTACAAGCGCTATACGGCCCTGGGGCCGCTGATGGAAAAAATCGGCAACGGCGGCAAGGGCATCAGTTGGGATACTTCCACCGAAGTGAAGCATCTCAAGGCGCTCAACGGCACGGTCACGGAAGAGGGAGCCACCCAGGGCATGGCCCGCATCGACACCGCGATAGACGCGGCGGAAGTCGTGCTGATGCTGGCGCCCGAGACGAATGGCGAAGTCGCGGTCAAGGCCTGGGCCGCCCTCGAGCAAGCGACCGGGCTGCATCACGCCCACCTGGCCGAAGTCAAGGAAGACGAAAAGATCCGCTTCCGCGACATTGCCGCCCAGCCGCGCAAGATCATCACGTCGCCTACCTGGTCCGGCATCGAGAGCGAACACGTTTGCTACAACGCGGGCTGGATCAACGTACACGAGCTCATCCCATGGCGCACCGTAACGGGGCGCCAGCAGCTTTACCAGGATCACGAATGGATGCGTGCGTTCGGCGAAGCGCTGGTCACCTGGCGTCCGCCCGTCGACCTGAAGACGGTCGGCGCAGCGGCGACACGGTCGCTGGCGCCGGGCGAGCCCCACGTCGTATTGAACTTCCTGACTCCGCACCAGAAATGGGGCATCCATTCCACGTATTCCGACAACCTGCTGATGTTGACGCTGAACCGGGGCGGTCCCGTGGTGTGGATTTCTGAAGTCGACGCGAAGAAAGCCGGACTGGTCGACAACGATTGGGTCGAGGTATTCAACATCAACGGCGCCATTACCGCTCGCGCCGTGGTCAGCCAGCGCATGAAAGAAGGCTCGATGTTCATGTACCACGCCCAGGAAAAAATCGTCAACACCCCGGGCAGCCAGATTACGGGGCAGCGCGGGGGCATCCACAATTCTGTCACCCGCATCGTACTCAAGCCCACCCACATGATCGGCGGCTATGCGCAACTGGCCTATGGCTTCAACTATTACGGCACGGTCGGCTCCAATCGTGACGAATTCGTGATCGTGCGCAAACTCAGCAAGATCGACTGGCTCGATCGGCCCGCAACAAACCAAATCGAGGAGACCTTGCAATGAAGGTACGTGCACAGATAGGAATGGTGCTCAATCTGGACAAATGCATAGGCTGCCACACCTGCTCAGTCACTTGCAAGAATGTCTGGACCAGCCGCGAGGGCGTCGAATACGCTTGGTTCAACAACGTCGAGACCAAGCCCGGCATCGGCTATCCCAAAGACTGGGAAAACCAGAAGCGCTGGAACGGCGGTTGGGTGCGCACCTCGTCCGGCGCGCTGCAGCCCAAGCAGGGCGGCAAATGGCGCATCCTGGCCAATATTTTCGCCAATCCCGACTTGCCCGAGATCGACGATTTCTACGAACCTTTCGATTTCGACTACGACCACCTGAAGTCCGCGCCGGAAATGCAGGCCTTTCCCACCGCGCGCCCACGATCCAAGATTTCGGGCGAGCGCATGGAAAAAATCGAATGGGGGCCCAACTGGGAGGAAATCCTGGGCGGCGAATTCGAGAAGCGCTCCAAGGACTACAACTTCGAAGGCATCCAGAAGGAAATTTACGGCGAATACGAAAACACCTTCATGATGTACTTGCCCAGGCTGTGCGAGCACTGCCTGAATCCGGCCTGCGTCGCATCCTGTCCGTCCGGCGCCATCTACAAGCGCGAGGACGATGGCGTCGTCCTGATCGACCAGGAAAAATGCCGCGGCTGGCGCATGTGCGTGTCGGGCTGTCCTTATAAAAAGATCTATTACAACTGGTCTACCGGCAAATCCGAAAAATGCACCCTGTGCTATCCCCGGCTCGAAAGCGGCCTGCCTACCGTCTGTTCCGAAACATGCGTGGGCCGCATTCGTTACCTGGGCGTCATGCTCTATGACGCCGACCGCATCGCCGCGGCGGCCAGCGTCGAAAACGAAAAAGACCTCTACGATGCCCAGCTAGGCGTCTTCCTCGACCCCAACGATCCCGAAGTGATCCGCGCCGCGCGCGCCGAAGGCGTGCCCGAGGACTGGATCAAGGGAGCGCAAGAGTCGCCGATCTGGAAGATGGCGATGGAATGGAAGATCGCCTTCCCATTGCA
>Ga0182735_1001483_pt1 | contig 15624 bp, 14 predicted proteins | sample eDN5th30CKraftMG_FD_128524 | JGI IMG/M metagenome (GOLD analysis project Ga0182735, IMG submission 128524) | Enriched Miracle-Growth compost microbial communities from Emeryville, California, USA - eDNA 5th pass 30_C Kraft MG (version 2) (version 2) ... | reverse complement strand
TCGAAGGGCAACCGGGTCCATCAGGGGCGTGGCGGTTCCACGCAAGGCGCCGTGGCAGACAAATCGCGTCATAACAAAACCAAAGCAACCAAGGACAAGAACTCCGGCAAGACGCCAGCTCGTGGCGCTTCCGGGAAGAAGGCTGCCGCCGTGGCAGCCAGCACCTCCAAAAGCAAAAGAAGTGTAATGCCAGCAAAGAAGAGCACCAAGCCTGCCGCGAAATCCCCTGCCAAGGGAGCCGCGAAGCCGGCCGCTGCCAAGACCAAACCGGCCGTCAAGCCGGCTGCCAAGGCCCCTGTTGCCAAAGCTCCCGCTGCGAAGGCTCCCGCCAAGACCGTGGCGAAGGCCGCACCGAAGCCGGTTGCCAAGCCTCCCGTGAAGCCCGCCGCCAAGCAGGTTGCGAAGGTAGAGGAACCGAAGAAGGTTCTGACGCAGCGCCAGGGCTTCAAGACCAACGAATTCGTCGTTTATCCGGCGCACGGCGTCGGACAGATTCTTGCGATCGAGGAGCAGGAGATCGCAGGCGCGACGCTCGAACTGTTTGTCATCAGCTTCATCAAGGACAAGATGACCCTGCGCGTGCCAACCGCGAAAGTCATCAATGTCGGCATGCGCAAGCTGTCGGATCCCGCACTCGTCAAGCGCGCGTTGGAGACTTTGAAGGGCCGCGCGCGCATCAAGCGCACGATGTGGTCGCGCCGCGCGCAGGAATACGAGGCGAAAATCAATTCGGGCGACATCGTCGCCATCGCCGAAGTGGTGCGCGATCTTTATCGCTCCGAGTCGCAGCCCGAGCAGTCCTACAGCGAACGCCAGCTTTACGAAGCGGCGCTCGATCGCCTGTCGCGCGAGATCGCGGTGGTGCAGCACATCACCGAGACCGAAGCGGTCAAGGAAGTCGAGGCCAACCTCGCCAAGAGCCCGCGCCGTGGCGCTGCCAAGGCGGAAGCTGGTGCAGATGCCGTGGCGGGCGAGGCGTCGGATGATGATGGCGACGACGATGATTCCGTCAGCGAGGACGAGGCGGCCTGATGCTGCCGTCTGATTAATTGGAAAAAACCCGGTCCTTGCGGCCGGGTTTTTTATTGTCGCGCGGAAAGATGGAGCCTTTTGGTCCCTCAATCGACCACGATCTTGACGCGGTCGTTCGGCCGGAGGGCTGCGCGCTGGTCCAGTCCGTTGATGATGCGGAAACGCTCCAGCGGGCGATCAACGCCCTGCATTCGCCGCGCCATCGATTCCACGGTATCGCCGGGCTTCACCGAGACGACCCTCAAGCGCAGCGGCCTTGCTGCCTGGATCTCATTGAGCGTCAGGCGGCGGAATGAATTGACGGTTTCCCGGAATGCCTTTTCCGCGTCGGCTGTCTTGTCCTTTGCCGCGAAGATGAAGCGGTAGACGTCGCCGCCGACGCGCAGCGCGTAGATGCGGAATTGCCACTGGTCGCTGCTGGCCGTCGCGGTTGCGGCGGGATAGCCGCCGGTGATGCTTTCCTCGACCGACGCCGTATCGACGTTCTCCATCCAGCCGGACTTGAGATAGGCGGCAAGCGACAATTCCTGCGGCACCCGCACCACGTCGAACCGTAACGCCTGCGCGCCGCCTTCGCGCACACCGACCACGGCCTGCGCGGTGTTGTCGAGCGTATAAGCCTCCGGTGCGAGGAAGGTGAAACCGAGCTTGGGATGCAGGAAGCGCCGTCCGCGCACGAATCCCTCGCTGGGGTCCTCGCCATAGACCAGATTGTTGATCGCGCTGAGATAGGCGTCGCGGTCGCGCTCATGGCTGCCCGAGGCTGCGTATTGCTTGGCGTTGTTTTCGGCGCTCTCGACCCGCTCGGGCGTGGCCGGGTGGGACGACAGGAAATCCTGCGAGCGCGGATCGGCGGTGTGCGATGTCTTCAGCGCGGCATTGCGCTCCATCGCCGAAAGGAAACGGGCTGCACCGTAAGGATCGAAATTGGCCTTCGCCGCAAGCGCGACGCCGATCGCATCAGCCTCGAATTCCTGAGCGCGCGAGAAGTTGGCCATCGTCAGCTTGGTCTTCGCCAGCGCCAGCGCCTGCATGTTGGCGTCGCCATCCATTTGGCCGACCACATTATTGACGAGCGCGGCGCGCTTGGCCTGCTCCTCGCGGATCGAGGCGTGCTTGGCGAGAACGTGCGCCATCTCATGCGACAGCACGCTGGACAATTCCGATGTGTCGCTCGCCAGCGCGAGCAGTCCGCGCGTGACGTAAAGCTGGCCGGTCGGCAACGCGAACGCGTTGACCGCGCCTGAATTGAGGATCGTCACCCGATAGCTGAAGTCCGGCCGGTCGGAGGCCGCGACGAGGCGATCCACCGCCTTGGTGATCAGCGCCTGAAGTTTCGGGTCGTTATAGGCCCCGCCATAGGAGGCGAGAATGCGCTGATGCTCGCGGTCGGTCGCACTGGTTTCCGGCGAAGGCCGCGTCGGCTTGATCGTCGGCGGGGGCTTCTCGTTGCCGGAGACCTGGAAGCGGCCCATGTCGGTGCAGGCGCCAAGTCCGAGCGTCAGACACAGCAGCGCCGCCGCAGCGATGCGGCTCACTCCGTGATCTTTCGTCGGCGCTACTCGTGCCACGCGCGTTATTTGCCTCCGGCCGCAGCCGTCCTTGTGTCGTTGACGAGTTCGATCTGACCGGGCACCGCTGCTTCGATGCGTGGCCCGCCATGTTGCGAGATCCATCCCCGGACCCGAACCCGCTGTCCTGTCAATGCCGCGGCAGTCAGCCCCGCAGCAGCAAAGCTCGCCATCATGCGACGGGAAACCGTCACGGCAAAGCCTTGAATCCGCCGTCTGTCAAAATTCAGGTAAAGCGTGGCGCCAGCCTGCCGGGCGGATAATATTGTACCTTCAACGAGGGTAAAACGGCCGATATATTTCAAGATGTCGCTCGTCGCGGTGGCGTCCAGCACCAAGCCGGGCTGGGACCAGACGCCGAGCCGGGCTGTTCCCGCGTGAAGTTCCGCCTGCTTCAATTCCGTCGCGCAGGCTTTGTCGCCGGTGGTAACCGACACCACGGCATGTCCGTGCCTGACAAGCGCGCTCTGGAGCGTCGCATCGCTGTCCGTCAGAAAGACGAATGCGTGCTGGCGGCCATAGCGGTCCGGGGCATCGTCGCTGCCGTGCAAGGTAACCGCCTGCCTGAGCGCACGATCGCGCAGCCAGGCGATGCCCGCCGTGTCGGCGGATGCCGGGATTTCGATCCCGCTCAGGCGAACCTCGCGGCCGTCGTCCAGCCGCAGCGTGCGGGCATCAAGGATGGCCGCAACCTGTCCTGTGCCAAGAAGAGGGCCGTCACAGGCCGCCTGTGCGGCTGGAGTTGCAAGGGCCACGGCCCATGCCGAGGCGAGGAGGAGAAAACCGCGCCGGCGTCTCAGTGATCCGCCGGCGCGCATGTTGTCAGCGATTGCTCGGATCGGAGATCACCCCGCGGGCGACCAGCCTGTTCCAGATGAACAGCACCAGCAATGCGCCCAGCGTCGCCGCGATGAAGCCCGCGCCCTGATTGGGACCGTAATGGCCGATCGCCTGACCGATCCATGTCGCGAGGAAGGCGCCCGCGATGCCGAGCACGGTGGTCAGGATGAAGCCCGACGGATTGTTCGGGCCCGGTGACAGCAGCCGCGCGAGGATGCCGGCAACGAATCCGACCAGAAGGATATAGAGCATCGCAAAATTCCTTATTGCAAAAAATGAAAGGACAGAGCGGCAGGCTTACAGCCAGCGCGACACTTCCTGTTCGTTGGGCACCCGGCCGTCCGGCGTGAGCTGGTGGATGATGTTCGGCAATTCCTGCGCGAGACCGTCGAGCAGTTCGTTGCGCGAGAGGCCGGTTTGCGCGGTGAGCGTGTTGATCTGATCGGCGCCGAGCGCGCTCGCCAGGTCGTTCGAGGTGATCTGCTTGTTGGAGCCGGGACCGACCCATGAATTGGCGGCATCGCCATGGCCTGCATCCTGGAATTGCTTGAGCAGATCGTTGAGCCCGCCGCTCAATACGCTGCCCGCCGCGCCGCCGGCGAGAAGGCCGCCCAGCATGCCGCCGAGATTGCCCTGCAGGAGTCCGCCGAGGCCGCCGCTCAGGCCTCCGGTTGCCATGCCGCCGGCCGGTGCCGTCGTGCTTCCCGGCAAGGTCGAGTTGCCGCCGCTGGGCGCGGTCGCCGTGCCTGTCGAGCCGGTCACGTGTTTGACCGCCTTGTAGGCTAGGAGCGCAAGCACCGCCATGGTGAGAGGTGACATGCCTCCGGAGGCGGCAGGATCTTTCGGGCCGCGCGGCCCATTTTGCATCCCATTGAGGACATCAAGCAAACCCATGGCAAAACTCCTTTGGTCCCTAGTTCCATTCAAGGATAGGCGCAGCCGAAACCCCTCACAAGGGAACGGCCACGTAGAATTTGCACAATGCCGCCACGACAGTGTGACGTCTTCAAGACGTTGATACCGTCAAAACGGGAGAGCTTAAGAGCGGGATTTCGCGCCGCGCCGCTTGCGGGCGGTCTTGCGCTTTTTCGTCGCGCGCCGCTTGGTGGTTTTGCGCGCGCTCTTTTTGCGTGTCGTCCTTTTGACAGTCTTCTTCGTGGTCTTTTTGGCCGCTTTACGGCCGGTCTTTTTCTTCGGGACTTTCTTGCCTTCCTTGCGCGCCTCGGACAGCCCGATGGCGATGGCCTGCTTGCGGCTGGTGACTTTCTTGCCGCTGCGGCCGCTCTTGAGCGTGCCGGCCTTGCGTTTCTTCATCGCGCGTTCGACCTTGCGGGCCGAGCCCTTGGAGTATTTTCTCGCCATGTCGCGCTCCTGTCTGGTGGGGGTAAAATCCACAGGCACCCGCCTGGTTCCCGATTTCCAGATTTCGCCGTCAAGTTGCGGTACCTAGCAACGCAGGAGATCGGTCAAGGGGGATGTGCGCTGGCGAGAGTGGAACCGCTCTGGTATCAACGTGGTCGCGTCGCGGACACCGAGAGTGCTTCGCAGCCGCATGTTCGTCGTTGATCGATCGCGTCCGAAGTCCGTTCTCAGTCGTCACCCGGATCATCCATGACCGTTCCTCCGCCTAACACTTCCGCCGTTCCTGCCGACCCCCGCCGTAATTTCTCGATCGCTTTCGGACTCGAACGGATCGGTCTGATCGCGGTCAAGGCGCCGGTCCTGTCGCTGGTGGTTCTGGCAGTCCTTTGCGTGGGCGCGTTTCTGGGCCTTCAACGCATCAAGATCGACGACTCGCTCAGTCAGTTGTTTCGTTCCGATACCCCCGAATACAAGCAATATGAGGAAGTGACCAAGCGCTTCCCCTCCAGCGAATTCGACGTGCTGGTGGTGGTCGAAGGCAAGACGCTGCTTGAGCGAAATTCGCTGGAGAAGCTGCGCGATCTCGTCACCGACCTGCAACTGGTGGACGGCACCCGCGGTATCATCTCGCTGTTCTCCGCACGCCAGCCGCCCGAAAACGGCAATCTGCCGGCGGCGCTTTTCCCCGAGACGCTGCCGCAAGGGCAGGCGTATCAGGAGCTCATCGCCAGGGTCAGAAACAACGAGGTCATTCGCGGCAAGCTGCTATCCGAAGACGGCACGCTGGCGCTTGTCGTGCTCGCGCTCGATCCGAAAGTCGTTTCCAGCAAGGGGCTCGGCAAGACTGTCGGAGACATTCGCAAGCTGATGGCTGAGGATCTCGCCGGGACCGGATTGACGAGCCAGTTATCCGGCGTGCCTGTAATGCAGCTCGAAATCCGCAACGCGGTCGAGCGGGACGGCCTCACCTACAACATCGCTGGCATCCTCGCGGGCTGCCTGATAGCCATCGTGTTTTTCCGGCGAATATCGTTCATGGTCGCTGCGGCATTTCCGCCGCTGCTCGCGATCCTGCTGTCGCTCGGCACGCTCGGCTGGCTCGGCTTCAGCCTCAACATGTTCCTGAACGTGATGACGCCGCTCATCATGGTCATCAGTTTCGCCGACTCGATGCAACTGACCTTTGCCGCGCGCGACCGCCTGATCGCGGGCGAGGACAAGCGCACGGCCTTCCGCAATGCCGTGCTGGTCGTCGGCCCGGCCTGCGTGCTGACGCATGGCACCGCCGCGCTGTCCTTCATCGCCTTGCAGTTCTCCGATTCCGACCTGATCCGGAAATTCGGCGAGGCCGGACTGATGGCGACGATCATCGCGCTGGTCGCAGTGTTGTCGCTGGTGCCGGTGTTCGGCGTGCTGCTGGTGCGCAAGGAGAACCTGTTCGTCACCAAGATCAAGGGCGCGGACGCAGGCGTCGAGGCGCTGCGTGCCTTCTGCCGCTGGATCGCCGTGCGCATGGTCGGGCATCCCGGCTTCTTCAGCCTGATCGCGCTTCTGGTGGTGCTCGGGCTTGGCGTGATCTACGCCAACCTGCAGCCGCGCTATCGCCTTGCCGATCAGGTGCCCGACAAGAAGCAGGCGGTCGAAGCCTCGAGCCGGCTCGATGCCAAGCTGACGGGCGCCAATCCGATTGATGTGCTGATCGAATTTCCCAAGGGAGAAGGTCTGTATTCGCCGCAGACGTTGCAGGTGATCGCCGCCGTTCACGGCATCGTCGAGACCCAGGCCGGCGTCGGCAATGTCTGGTCGCTGGAAACGCTGCGGCGCTGGCTGGCGGAGAAGGCGGGGCGCTCGGATGTGGCGACCCTCAAAGAATATGTCGACATGCTGCCCAAGCATCTTGTCGGCCGCTTTATTTCGCCCGATCAGGACGCCGTCGTGGTGTCGGGCCGCGTGCCCGATCTCGATTCCAGCCAGATCCTGCCGACGGTGGAGAAACTCGATGGCGCGATGGCGGCGGTGCGGCACGCGCATCCCGGATACCAGATTGCGGTCACCGGATTGTCAGCCATCGCGGCGCGCAACAGCGCCAGCATGATCAGCAAGCTCAATCATGGTCTCACCATCGAGTTCCTTCTGGTGGCGGCTTTCATCGGGCTCGCGTTCCGTTCGCTGACCATCATGTTTGTCAGCATCCTGCCCGGCATTTTTCCGGTGGTGTTGTCCGGGACGGTGCTGTGGCTGATGGGAGAGGGGCTGCAATTCGCCAGCGTGGTGGCGCTGACCGTCTCGTTCGGACTGGGCCTTAGCGCGACAATTCATTTCCTCAATCGCCTGCGACTGGAGGAGCAGCCCGGCGTGGACGAAGGGCTCGCGGTGGAGCGCGCGACCGTTCTGGTGGGGCCCGCGCTGATCCTGACCACGGTGGTGCTGGCCTGCGGACTGGTGGTGACGGTGTTCTCGGATTTGCCGTCGCTGCGGTTGTTCGGCTGGCTCAGCGCATTCTCGATGATCGCGGCGCTGGTCGCGGACCTGTTCATTCTGCGTCCGACCGCGATGTTCCTCATCAGCCTGTCGCACCGGCTGCGCGGGACCCGCCGCGCCGAACCCAAGCCGGCGGAATGAGGCAGGCCCGCGGCAGTTCGACGTCGCTTCCAGAAAAAAATCTCCGGGTTTTGGCCCGGAGATTTTTTGCGATAGCTGGAAGACTTCAGCGGGTCAGCGAGATGTTGACCCCACGCAGTTCGCCCTTCGACGAGATGGCAATGGTCTGCTTGTTGCCGCGAGTCGCGATATTGAAGGTCGCCGCATATCCGTTGGTTTGCACCAGCGCGGTGACCTGACCGCCCGACACCCGCCCTTCGACGTTGCCGTTGACGCCGCGGCTCGACTCCGTCCACGAGCCGCTGAGCTGGCCACCGCTCGAGCGTACCTCGCTGGCGAGATCGAAGCGATAGCTGTCGCTCGCGCAGCGCAGATTGATGTTCACCACATTGTTGCCGTTGCTGGTGGTGTACTGCCCGCGGCAGCGAATCCGCTCGTTGCTGGTGCCGTTGTTGCTGGCGATGGAAATCGTGCCGCTGCCGGACCAGTTGCCGGCGTAATCGGCGAACGCGCCGCTCTCGGCATGGCTGGCCGAAGAGGGCAACAGCATCGCGGCTCCCAGGACGGCGGCAGCGACGATGCCCGGCAAAGTTCTTGAAAAACGGATCATGTGACGAGTTCCTGCAGTGAGCATGTTTGCTGTGGTTCTGTTCCGCAAGCCTGTATGGCCCGCTTCAGGTCATGGCGAAAGTCGGGCGGCAGCATAGGAATCGCTGGCCCCAGGATATAGGAACCGGCTCGGAAGCGCCAAGGGGGCAAGAGTCGCAAGCTTCCGGTTCATCTCCATGCCTATTAAGTCGGCTGGGCCGGAAAAAGGTTCAACGCATCGGGAGTAATCCGCCGGCCGTCGGGCCGGGCCTCAATCATATGATGAAATCTCGATCAGGCTTCCGTCCGGGTCGCGGCAGTACACCGAGGTGAGGGTGCCGAGCGCGCCCTGCTTTTTCACCGGCCCTTCCTCGATGGTGACGCCGCAAGCCCGCAGATGAGCGACGACGGCCTCCGGGGTCGCGGCGGCAAGGAAGCACAGGTCGTCGCTGCCCGCCGCCTCGTGATCGGCGGTGAACCATTCCACCTTGTCAGTCTGGACCGGCCGCAGGTTGATCTTCTGCTGTCCGAATCGCATGGAGATGCGCGGGGCCTTGCCCTGTCCGGGATCAAACACGACGCGGGTCATGCCGAGGACGCGCTCGTACCATTGGGCCGAGACTTTCGCGTCCGAGACATTGACAACGAGGTGATCGAGCGCATCGACAGTGATTGTCATGTGATCTCCATATGAACTGCGAAATGGATTGCGGACCTGGTCGCCCGGCATCAAGCGGATTGTGCGGCAGACGTGAATCGGTTGGCAACTGTATGGTGGCGCGCCGCACGATACATCTGCGTGAGGGTGTTTCACGTCGTCAAAATTCTGAAAAATGGAATCGCCGCTTGAATTTGAATTGATCAAATAGGGACGGCGTTAATTCGTTATTGAGTCCCGTCCTTTACGGTACCGCGGGTGCTGTAGAAGACAGTAGGGGGCAACGGTGAAGTTCAAGTCTATTTCGGTTCGCATTATGGTGGCGATTTCTCTCGTCGCCGCAGCTTCTTGCGCGGTGCTGGGCGGCTTTGGCCTGTGGCGCCAGCAGGCGACCATCGACACCGCACTGGAGCGCGAATCGCGTGCAGACTACGCCAACCTGACGGCCGCGCTCGATGCGGACACGCGCACAACGCTCGCCGTGGCGCATTCCCTGTCCGTCATTCCCCAACTCAAGGCGCTGGTGAGCGCCGGCGATCGCGATGGTACGATTGCACTGACAACGAAGGTGTTGGACAAGATCAAGCCGCTGGGTCTCGAACTGATCACTATCCAGACGCCGCCCTCCATTTCCTTCATGCGCGCTCACGCACCGAAGGTGTTCGGCGACAATGTCGGCTCCCGCCGCAAGATGGTGGTCGAGGCGATGGCCAATAAGACGGCGCTTGGTGGCGTTGAAGTCGGCCGTGAAATCCTCAACGTGTTCGGTTCAGCACCGATGATCGACGGCGACAAGGTGATCGGCAATGTCGACATCGGCGAACCCTTCGGTGAAGCCTTTGTCAAGAACATGAAGGCGCGGTTCGGCGTCGATGTCGCGATCCATCAGATGAATGGTGACAAGGCCAAGACCCTCGCATCCACGCTCACGGATTCCACGACGAGCGCCGACGACGTCAATCGGGCTTTGAAAGGCGACATTTTCACGCGTCAGGGCGAGCAGGCGGGCCGCCCCGTGGCTACCGTCTTCGGTCCGATCAACAGCTATTCCGGCAAGCCCGTCGCGGTGTTCGAGATCGTGCGCGATGCGTCGGCCTATGCCGCGCTGAGGCACAGCTCCGCGATGTGGCTTGGGCTGATGACCCTTGCCGCAGTCATTCTCGCCGGTCTGATTTCAGTGTGGATCGGGCGCGGTCTGGCCCAGCCGATCCGTGCGCTGGAAGCGGCGATGCGGGCGATCACTGCTGGTGACCACGAACTGGTGGTGCCGGGCGCGCAGCGGGCCGATGAAATCGGCTCGATGGCGGCTGCGGTTGAAGTGTTCAAGGACAGCCTTGCAGAAACCGGCCGTCTGCGGAGCGCGCAGGAGCAGCAGCGGGTAACATCCGAGGCGGAACGGCGCGAGACGTTGCATGCGCTGGCGATGCGGTTCGAGGAAGGCGTTGGTCACATCGTCTCGTCCGTCAGCACCTCGGCGGTGGATTTGCGGAGCACGGCGGAATCGATGGCCAGCACGGCCGAAGAGGCCACCAGCCAGACCGACCTCGTGGCGCGTGTCTCCGAGGATGTGTCACGCAGTTCGCAGGCGGTTGCGGCGGCGATCGAGGAAATGAACGCCTCAATCAACGAGATCGCCCAGCAGGTCAACGAGTCGACCAAGGTGACGGGCGATGCGGTGGCACAGGCGAACAACACCAATGCCGGTGTCCGCGATCTGGCTCAGGCCGCGCAGCGGATCGGCGACGTGGTGAAGCTGATCAGCGAGATCGCCGCGCAGACCAACCTGCTGGCGCTCAATGCCACCATCGAGGCGGCGCGCGCAGGCGATGCCGGCCGTGGCTTTGCTGTTGTCGCGTCCGAGGTCAAGGAACTGGCGACGCAGACCTCGAAGGCGACGGACGAGATCGCCGCACAGGTGGCGGCGATCCAGTCCGCAACGCGCACATCGGTCGATGCGATCGACGAGATCACGCAGACCATCGGCAAGGTGAACGAGATCGCCAGCGCGATCGCGTCTGCGGTCGAGGAGCAGGGTGCGGCGACGCGCGAGATCGCCAACAACGTCTCGCAGGCGGCGGAAGGTACCAGCGAGGTCTCGAGCAACATCGCCGGCGTCCGCGACGCCGCGCGTGAAACCGGCGTCACCGCAGGGCGCGTGGTCGATGCGGCCTCCGCACTCTCTGAGAACGGCGAGACGCTGAAGCAGCAGGTCCAGGCCTTCCTGAACGAAGTGCGGGCGGCCTGATCGTCGCTGCGCTATTATTTGCTGGCGGTGGTTATGCCGCCGCCAGCTTCTCCCTTGGCTATGGCAACACGCTTTCGATGCGTTCGCTTAAGTGAATTGCCATTAATTGCCGCCAGTTATCGCCGGACTATCAAAGAAGATGTCTTTGATGTCCTTGGCCGTGGTCTTGATCGATCCAGCTTTATTCATGAATTGAAGAATGGATAGGAAGCTGCGCGGAGTTGTCGTCCACTTGTTCGTCGGATTGCGGATGATCTTCTCCGCATCTTCTATCGACATTTTCGAATTTTCAGCCTTGATCCAGAGCGCTGCGACCCCCGCCGGATCGCTTTTTATCATCTCCTCGCTTTCCTGAACGGCTGCGACGAATGCTTTTGTGACTCGGGGATTCGCTTGGACGAACTTTGATGTAGCCCAGACCACGTTGTTGGAATGCTCCCCGCCCACAACGTCGAAGCTGTTCAGGACCCGATGAGTCCGCTTGTCTTTCAGTTCGATAGATTGAAAAGGCTCTGTGGTGAAATGGGCGTCAATTTCGGTGTGTCCACTTAACAGCGCAGCCATCGCGTCTGGATGCCCCATCGACACTGTGAAGGGATCAAGCTTGTTCTGCTGTCCGGGGCCGAACTGCTTCTCCGCCGCCATTTGCAGGACCACGGCTTGAATCGATGTTTTGATTGCCGGCAGTGCGATTTTGTCCGCAGAAGTAAAATCCGCGACTGTTTTGATCTTCTGGTTGGTCGTGATCAGGTAGTAGGGCATCTGATTGAGTCCCACGACGCCTTTCACCTTCAGGTTCTTTTGAGTCTTGTCCCAAATGGTGAGCAGCGGCGGGATGCCGCCCGATGCGAAATCCAGATTGCCTGAGAGGAGGGCTTCGTTCATCCCGGAGCCGGAACTGAACCTGAGCCATTCGGTCTTTACGTCGAGGCCATCCTGTTTGGCGTGTTTCTCGATGAGCTTGCGCTCTTCCATGACGGTGAGCGTCAAATACGAGATGCCAAATTGTTTGGCGATCCGGACCGTTGAAGTCTCCGCCACCGCTTTCATCGGCAGGATGGAGACAGCGAGGAGTGCGAATAAAGCAGTGACGTGCCGGTTAGCCATCATTTCCTCCTGATGTTGCGAACAGCAATTATCCTCGTTGGCTTCTTCGTTCGATCACGACACCTGCAGGTTCTTCGATCATCTTGACGATAACCGTGTGATCGCTATCGGGGCCGAAACGTTCGTTCGATTTTTTCCATGTCGCGGCGACGGCCTTCGATACTTCGAGATCGAGGCCCAGCCGTTCGATTTCCTCCAGACAGAGTTTGACGTCCTTAAACATCAGGCCTGTCGCGAAGCCGTGATCGAACGTGCGGTTCAGGACGGCACGCGGAAATTTGTCCAGCGTCGCGTTATTGCGCCCGCTCGAAACGTTGATCACATCGACCATGATGGCCGGGTCAATTCCAGCCTTCACACCTGCCGTGATGGCCTCCGCTGCGATAGCCATCGATGCCGCAGCCATCAGATTGTTGCAGAGCTTCATCATCTGCGCCGCGCCCGGCGCTTCGCCAATGAATGTCGCCTTGCCGAAGTGATCGAGGATCGGTTTGACGTTCTCGAATGTCTGCTTTGGTCCCGACACCATCAGGGCAAGGGTGCCGTCGATCGCTTTGGCAACACCGCCACTAACCGGGCAGTCGAGGAAGGTGACGCCGGTGCCTTCCAATTCTCGCGCTATTTCTGCCGCCACCTTGGGGCCGGTGGTGGAAATATCCACGATGGTTTCAATCGCTCTGCCTGAACTCATCAAGCCGTCCTTGCCAAGGACGACCGATTTGACGGTGTCAGGCATTGGCAAGCTGATGATGACGATCGTTGTCTTCGCAGCTAAATCGGCCAGCGAGGAGGCCTGCTCCGCTCCAGCCTCGACCGGATCGATGAGTGCCTCCCGCCGTGTATCGTAAACAACGACATGCTCACCTGCGGCAAGGAGGCGGCGCGTCAGAGGAGCGCCCATCTTCCCGAGGCCGACGAATCCGATGACTTGCTTCATTATCGCAACCTCTAGACACCGCGTTCCTTGAAAACTTCGGAAGCTCGCTTGAACGCATCAAGCGAAGCCGGAACGCCGCAATAGATTGCGACCTGAAGAAAGATTTCTTTGATCTCTTCCTTGCTCACGCCGTTCGTCAACGCGCCTGCAAGGTGGAGATTCAATTCGGGGCCACGGTTCAGTGCGGCGAGCATCGCGAGATTCAGCATTGACCGGGTTTTCTTCGACAGCCCGGGGCGAGACCACACATACCCCCAGCAGTACTCTGTGGTGAGGTCCTGGAATGCCATCATGAATTCGTCAGAGCCGGCGAGGACTTTGTCGACCGAGGCTTCTCCCTGCACTTCTTTGCGAGTTTGAAGCCCCTTTTTGAACAATTCGCTCTTCTTGCTGACGTCGATTCCGCCGGTTTTCTGCGTCATTTCCATAGTCCTCACATTGGCTCAAATTCATATATCTCATACATATGACTTGCCGTCGAGTCCTAATGGAATCCAGAAATCCGAGGTCCCTAAACCTTTGAACGTTGAACGATCTGTGCGAGAAGTTTCGTGAAGCGGAGCGCGTTGCCAATGCAAGCCATGCCTAAAAGCCCCCCACTGTATATCCAGGCGCGCGAAGCTTTGATGCGCCAGATCCTCGAAGGCAGATTGCGGCCGGGGGACTTCCTGCCGAGCGAGCAGCAACTGGCGAATGATCTCAATATTTCTGTCGGCACCGTTCGCAAGGCAACAGACGATCTCGTTACGCAGGGCATTCTTGAGCGGCAACACGGACGCGGTACGCAAATCGTGCCGCATACAAGCGACAGATCCCGTTTTCGCTTCTTTCGGTTTGTTCACCCTGATGGCAGACCGGCGCGGCTCGCAGCGCGGCTATTGTCTCGAAAGACTCAGACTTCAACCAAAGAAGATCAGCGCCGCCTCTCCCTGAAGAGCAATGAGCAGATCATAGTCATCACGCGTTCTCGAGCCGAAGACGGAGTGCCTTTGGTGTACGAGAGAATAGCGATCCCGGCGAAGCGGTTCGAAAAGCTCTCTATCGAGCCTCACCGGGATATGCTTGAGGAGATTTATGTCCTCTATCAGAAGCAGTGCGGTGAAATGGTTCGCGCCAGCGATGATCAGGTGGAGATTGATCTGGCGCCGGTGGCTGTCGGCAAGGAATTGAACATCGCCGCCGGTTCGCCGGTCTTGCTTGTCAAAAGAGTAGCCGTGTCGCTGTCCAACAAGCCGATTGAATTCCGTCAGAGCTGGACATCTGCTCTCCGCTACATTTCGCACCTGGAATAAGCGGCGGCGCGCCCTCCCGCTTCGCATTTGCAACATGGCTTGCTCAGCCCGCATGCGGCATGTCGCCCAAAATCCACACGCTTTGAAAATCTGTGGTCGACAGGTCTGAAACGCCCGCTTCCGCAGGCGTGTGCGCCTTTTCGCGTTTCCGGCCGGGTTCCATAGTGCCAGCCGGGAACTGAGGATCAGGGGGCGATCAAATGACAATGCGTCAATATTTCATCGTGGCTGCCGGCTTGGGCTTGATGACGGCGAGCTCCGCGCATGCCGAAAACATTCCATCCAATGCAGAACTGTTTCGCATGCTCAAAGCGCAACAGCAGACCATTTCCGAACTGCGCGCGGAATTGAAGCAAGCGAAACAGGAGCGGCACGCCGCAACTTCGAGAAGGGCTCGCGAGGCGATACCGCCAGCCAGGTCCGCCGCTCGCGGTGCCGCCGCGGCGGCAACTCCACCCGCGCAGGCGTATGCGATGTACACCAAGGGGCCCTCGGTCTGGCCGGAATCCGGCCGAGGCGCCTATGTCGGCGTTTTCGGCGGAGGGGGCAGCCGCAGCGGCACCGGCGTCAGCCAACTCGGCACCGCCTTTTTACTAGAGGCCCAAGGAGGCCCCTTGGCCGTCAATGCCCAAGGGCGAACCAATAACGGCGGCGTCGGTTTCGGCGGCGCGCATATCGGTTATGAATGGTCGTACGGCAAGTATCTGCAGCCAGCTTTGGAGCTCGAAGGGTTCTATCTGGCAGGCAACCAGCAACGCGCGACACTGGCGAATCCCACAAACCGTCTTGATGAGCACACCTTCAGCGACACTTTCCCGAGCCGCACCACGGTGCTGCTGGCGAACATGGTTGTCGGCTTCCGCACACCCTATCAGGGCTTCACGCCCTATGTCGGCGGCGGCATCGGCGCCGCCAACATCTCCATCAAGGGCGCGACATCGACTCAGACCGACCCGGCGGAGCCCGGCATCAACCACTTTAACGCGAACCCTGACTCCTCGGCCTGGACCTTTGCGGCACAGGCAAAGGTTGGCGCGCGCATGCCGCTTGGCGACAGCGGCGCTTACCTGTTCGGCGAGTACCGCTATCTGTATGTCGGCGACGTGAATCAGGTTTTTGGCTCGACCGTATATCCCGGTCATGCCGCGACGAGTCCGTGGACGGCCAGTTTCGGCGGGACGTCCAATCATCTGGCAGCGGCCGGTGTCGGCTTCAGCTTCTAGGGACGCGGTGCACTGGGCTTCAAGCGCAGGGCGGGACTTCTCGCCCTGCACCCCCAGAGGCGGCCCCGGTAGCCTCCTCGCGCCGCCTCTGCTATCAACGGCCCGCCGGTCCCGTAGCTCAGCCGGATAGAGCGACGGTTTCCTAAACCGTAGGTCGGAAGTTCGAGT
>Ga0182735_1001480_pt1 | contig 15647 bp, 13 predicted proteins | sample eDN5th30CKraftMG_FD_128524 | JGI IMG/M metagenome (GOLD analysis project Ga0182735, IMG submission 128524) | Enriched Miracle-Growth compost microbial communities from Emeryville, California, USA - eDNA 5th pass 30_C Kraft MG (version 2) (version 2) ... | reverse complement strand
GAGCGTTTCGCGCAACGCGTGCTGGAGGCCGAGCCGAAAACGCTGCTCGACGAAAGCGGCGACAATCTCGATCCGCACAAAGTTTGGGCGGCGCTGATGACCAACGAGAAGCCGGGCGGTCATGGCGAGCGTTCGGTCGCGGTCGGCACCATCGACATGGCGGTATGGGACGCGGTGGCGAAGATCGCGGGCAAGCCGCTGTTCCGCCTGCTGGCCGAGCGGCACAACCGCGAGGCTGATCCGCGCGTGTTCGTCTACGCGGCGGGGGGCTATTATTATCCCGGCAAGGACAATTTGGCGCTTTGCGCGGAAATGCGCGGCTATCTGGATCGCGGCTACAACGTCGTGAAGATGAAGATCGGTGGTGCGCCGCTTGCGGAGGATCGCCAGCGCATCGAGGCGGTGCTCAAGGAGATCGGCAGCGAGGCGCAGCTCGCGGTCGATGCCAACGGCCGTTTCGATCTGGAGACCGGCATCGCCTACGCCAAGATGCTGCGCGACTATCCGCTGTTCTGGTACGAGGAGGTCGGCGATCCGCTGGATTTCCAGTTGCAGGCGGCGCTGGCGGAATTCTATCCGGGGCCGATGGCGACCGGCGAGAACCTGTTCAGCCATCAGGACGCGCGCAACCTGATCCGCTATGGCGGCATGCGTCCGGACCGCGACTATTTGCAATTCGATTGCGCGCTGTCCTATGGCCTCGTCGAATATCTGCGCACCCTCGACGTGTTGCGCACCCATGGCTGGTCGCCGTCGCGCTGCATCCCGCATGGCGGGCACCAGATGTCGCTCAACATCGCCGCCGGTCTCGGCCTCGGCGGTAATGAAAGCTACCCCGATCTGTTCCAGCCCTATGGTGGCTTCCCGGACGGCGTGAGGGTCGAGAACGGTCACATCACCATGCCCGATCTGCCGGGCATCGGGTTCGAGGGCAAGTCGGATCTCTATAAGGAGATGAAGGCGCTGGCGTCATAACGCCGCGCCGATTATCGGCTGCGCCGCGAAATCGAGACTTCCAATTTAAAACCATTCTAATCTGGCGCCGATCAACCCCGGTTGACTTGATCGGGACCAATCCTTGGGCCAGTGGATGTCTCAAGGACAGCGGATATGAATGACGACCACAAATCGAACGGCAACGCCCCGATCTGCCTCGGCGAGACGCCGCGCGGCTTTTCCGGCATGATCGAAGCCATCGTCGTCACCGGCGATCATAACGGCGTGCCTGCCGCGGAGATCGAGCGCCGCCTGCTTGAACTCGGCTTCGTCGAGGGCGCGCGGGTCGAGGTGTTGCATGAAGGCCCGATCGCGAGCGATCCGATCGCCGTGCGCGTCGACAACAACACCATCGCCTTGCGCCGCCGCGAGGCGATGTCGATTTTCGTGGCCTGACGGGTCATGGCCAGCATCACCGAGATCAGGTCGTGGCGCTTTGCACTGGTCGGCACGCCCAACAGCGGCAAGACCGCGCTGTTCAATGCGCTGACCGGCAGCCGCCAGAAGGTCGCCAACTATCCCGGCGTCACGGTCGAGCGGAAGACCGGCACGTTTCAGACGCTGTCGGGTCATCGCATCGATCTGTTCGACCTGCCCGGGACGTATTCGTTGCGCGGCCGCAGCCCCGACGAGGAGGTGACGCGCGACGTGGTGCTCGGTCGCTTCGCCACGGAGACGCAGCCGGACCTGCTGCTGTGCGTGGCGGACGCCACCAATCTGCGCGTGGCGCTGCGTCTCGTCACCGAACTCAAGCGCGCCGGGCGGCCGATGCTGCTGGTGCTCAACATGATCGACATCGCCCGCCGCCGCGGCATCGAGATTGATCTCGCGAAACTCGAGGGCGAACTCGGCATTCCGGTCGTGACCTCCACCGCCGTACGGCGCGGCGGCACCGAGGAATTGCTGCGCCGCCTCGACGACCTCGCGTCTCACGGCGCGGGCGAGGCGAGTGAAAACAGATGGAGCGCGCCGACCGCCGCCGATCTGCGCGCCGCGCAGCGCGAAGCCGACCGCGTCATCAAGGCCGCCGTCAGTGAACCCGCGCGTCCCGATACGTTGACCGGCCGCGTCGATGCGGTGCTGCTGCATCCGGTCGCGGGTCTTATTATCCTGCTGGCCGTGCTGTTCGTCATGTTCCAGGGCGTGTTCGCCTGGGCGCAGCCGCTGATGGATCTGATCTCCGGCGGGTTCGATGCGCTCGGCACGCTGGTCCACGACATGCTGCCGGACGGGCTGTTGCAGAGCTTCATCCAGAAGGGCGTGATCGCGGGCGTCGGCAGCGTCATCGTGTTCCTGCCGCAGATCATGATCCTGTTCCTGTTCATCCTGCTGCTGGAAGACCTCGGCTACATGGCGCGCGCGGCGTTCCTGATGGACCGCATCATGGGTGGCGCGGGCCTGCACGGACGCGCCTTCATTCCATTGTTGTCGAGTTTCGCCTGCGCCATTCCCGGCATCATGGCGACGCGCGTGATCGACAACAGGCGCGACCGCCTGACGACGATCATGGTCGCGCCGCTGATGACGTGCTCGGCGCGCATCCCCGTCTATACGCTCATCATCGGCGCGTTCGTGCCGGACCGCACGGTCTGGGGCATCGTCGGATTGCAGGGCCTGGTGATGTTCGGGCTTTACGCCATCGGCATCTTCAGCGCGCTGGCGGCGTCCTTCGTCGCCAACCATTTCTTCTGGCGCGAAAGCGCGACGCCACCTTTCATGCTGGAATTGCCCGACTACAAGCTGCCGCAATTGCGCAGCGTGGCGATGGCGCTCTATGCGCGCGTGATGATGTTCCTCAAGCGCGCGGGCACCACGATCTTTTCGATGATGGTGGTGATCTGGTTCCTGGCGTCGTTTCCGCGTCCGCCCGCCGGCGCGACGGAGCCCGCGATCGATTACAGCCTTGCCTCCATCATCGGACGCTGGATAGAGCCGGCGCTGTCGCCGATCGGCTTCAATTGGCAGATCAGCGTCGCGCTCATTCCCGGCATGGCGGCGCGCGAAGTCTCGGTCGCCTCGCTCGGCACGATCTACGCGATCGGCGGCGGCGACGAGGCGACGGCGCAGATCGGGCAGGCGCTCGCGGGCAACTGGAGTCTCGCCACCGCGCTCGCGTTCCTCGCCTGGTTCATCTTCGCTCCGCAATGCGCCTCGACGCTCGCGGTGATCCGGCGCGAGACCGGCGGCTGGCGCTGGATGTTCATCACCTTCTTTTACATGCTGGCCTTGGCCTATCTCGCGGCCTTCATCACTTTCCGCATCGCAACGGCGCTGGGCTGGGGATAGGCCGCTAATTGTACTCTTCGTCATGGCCCGGGCTTGACCCGGCCATCCACGTCTTTGTTTGCTGCCGTTATGTGAAGACGTGGATGCCCGGCACAAGGCCGGGCATGACGGTGGAGAAATTGCGGACAAGTCTGGTCTAAGCGCCGCGCGCCCGCAACAGATCGTCCAGATCGAGCCGTCGCGTGAACATCGCCAGCGAGCCGTCGGCATTGCGCGGCCATTCGTCTTTCGGACGATCCCAATAAAGTTCGACACCGTTCTGGTCCGGATCGCGCAGATAAAGCGCCTCGCTGACGCCATGGTCGCTCGCGCCATCGAGCGGAATCCTGGCTTCGATCAGCTGATGCAGCGCATCGGCCAGCGCCGCGCGGGTCGGATAGAGGATCGCGGTGTGAAACAGGCCCGTGGTGCCAGGCGCGGGCGGTGAGCCGCCTTTGCTCTCCCAGGTATTGAGGCCGATATGGTGATGGTAGCCGCCCGCTGAAATGAAGGCCGCCTGATCGCCGTAAGTCTGCATCAGCTCGAAGCCGAGCACGCCGACATAGAAACCGAGCGCACGCTCGAGATCGGCCACTTTCAGATGGACGTGGCCGATCCGCGTGCCCGCCGCAATCGGTGTGGGATTCGTCATGTGCGCCTCAGCGGATCGGCGGCGCGTATTGGATGCCGCCCGCGTTCCAGAGTTGGTTGAGTCCGCGCGGAATGCCGAGCTTGGAGCCGAGGCCGACATTGCGCTCGTACATCTCGCCGTAATTGCCGACATGGCGAACGATGCGCGCCGCCCAGTCGTTGGTGAGACCAAGCGCCTCGCCGTAATTGCCCTCGGTGCCGACAAGACGCATCACGTCCGGCTTCTTCGACTTCAGCGCCTCGTCGATGTTCTTCGAATTGACGCCGAGCTCCTCCGCGTTGAGCATCGCATAGACAGCCCATTTCACGATCAGCATCCACTGGTCGTCGCGCTGGCGAACCACGGGCGCGAGCGGTTCCTTGGAAATAATGTCGGCGAGGATGACATGGTCGTCGGGCTTGGCGAGGCTCTGCCGGTAGGCATAAAGCTGAGAGGTGTCGGTGGTCAGCACGTCGCACTGGCCGGATTCGTAAGCCTTGAGGAGGTCGCCGATATTGGCGAACTTCATCTCGTCATAGGTGATGTTGTTGACCTTGAAATAATCCGCGAGGTTGAGCTGTGTCGTGGTGTCGGACTGTACGCAGACACGGGTGCCGCCAAGCTCCAGCGCGGAATCGACGTTGCGCGAACGCCGCACCATGAAGCCTTCGCCGTCATAGTAAGACACCGCCGCGAAGGTGAGTTCGTAATCGACCTCGCGCGACATGCTCCATGTCGAGTTGCGCGACAGGATGTCGACGGTGCGGTTCTGCAATTCCTTGAAGCGCTGATTGGTGTCGAGGGGAATGAAATTGACCTTGGTGGGGTCGTCGAAGATCGCAGCCGCGACCGCGCGGCAGATGTCGACGTCGAAGCCGGACCAGTTGCCTTTCTCATCTTTTCTGGAGAAGCCGGGCAGCCCGGCATTGACGCCGCAGTTCACCGCGCCACGCTTCACCGTGCGTTTCAGCGTCTGGGTATCGTAGCGGTCGAGAGCGATGAACGCGCCGGCGGCGACGATCAGAGCCGCGAGAAGCCCGAGCAAGAGGCCCGAGCGGAAGGTGCGTGAGAAGATTGCCATGTCGATGCCCCGTGTCCCCAATCGGTCGTGACTGTATCGAAATCAGATTTGCGGCTTCTGCCGGACGACGACCTTGGTGCCGACCGGAATGCGCTCGTAAAGATCCTCGATGTCGGCATTGACCAGACGGAAGCAGCCGGACGACACGGCGGTGCCGATGGTCTGCGGCTGGTTGGTGCCGTGGATGCGATACACCGTGGTGCCGAGATAAAGTGCGCGCGCGCCCATCGGATTGCCGGGGCCGCCCGCCATGAAGCGCGGCAGATAAGGCTGACGCTGGATCATTTCCGGCGGGGGCGTCCAGTCGGGCCATTCCTGCTTGCGGGTGATCTTCAGCAGGCCCTGCCACTGGAAGCCCTCGCGTCCGACGCCGATGCCGTAGCGCAGCGCGCGGCCGTTGCCCTGCACGACATACAGAAAGCGCTCGGAGGTCGAGACGATGATGGTGCCCGGCGGTTCGGTGGTGCGATAGAACACCGTGGTGCGCTTGAACTCCGGCGGCAGTTCTTCTTCCGCCGCGCTCGGCACGTAGCCGGGCTGGTCGCCATCGACATATTGCGCCGGGTAGCGGCCTTGCGCCGCAGCAGGAGAGATTGCCACAGCACTGAGCGCCGCGAGACAGGAGAGCAGGGGAAGCAGCCGGGATGCGATCATTTCAAGCTCCGCATGATGGCCGCTATCAAATCCGACCGCTGCGGTGCTGGCAACCCTCGAAGCCCGGCTTCGAAGAAGTCCATCTTCGAAAGACGAATCCGCGTTGGTTCAAATTTGACGAATGTCCGCGAATGTAGTGCGACAGCAGTCTCTTACCGGTGCGGGGCGATCCATAGCCGCAGGATATAGGAAACAAGCCCGACGGTGGCGACGCCGCCCGCCCAGAGCGTCACGAACCAGATCAGGCGCGTCATCAGCGGGCGAGGCGTCTGTTTGGGCTCGGTCAATGGTAGCCGCTTCCGGCCTGGACCTTGCCGCGAAACACCCAATAGGCCCATGACGTGTATGCCAGAATCAACGGAACCAGGATGGCGACGCCGACCAGCATGAAGTTCAGGCTCTTCTCCGGCGCGGCTGCCTGCCAGATCGTGATGGTGTTCGGCACCAGATAGGGCCACATGCTGATGCCGAGTCCGCCATAGGACAAAGCGAACAACAACAGCGTGAGGAAGAACGGCCGGTAGTCGTGGCGTCTCTTCAGGTTGACCATCAAGAGCGCGCTGACGATCGCGACCGCAAGCGGCACCTGTGCCGTCAGCATCACGCGCGGCCATGCGAACCAGCGCTCCGCGTAGCCGTTTTGCAGAAACGGCGTGGCTAGGCTGACCCCGCCGATCGCGGCAAGCGTTAGGAACAGTAGCCTCCAGCTTAAATGATAGGCGCGCTCGCGCAGATCGCCTTCGGTCTTCATCACGAGCCAGGTCGCGCCCAGCAGGCTGTAGCCCGCGACGACGGACAGTCCGGTGAGAATGCTGAACGGCGTCAGCCAGTCCCACCAGCCGCCGCCGTAATGGCGTCCCGCGACAGGCACGCCCTGCAGGATCGCGCCGAGCGCGATGCCTTGCGCGAGTGCCGCGAGCAGCGAGCCGCCCGCGAACGCCGTGTCCCAGCGGTTGCGCTCGCTCTGCTGCGTGCGCCAGCGGAATTCGAAGGCGACGCCGCGGAAGATCAGCCCGATCAGCATCGCGATCATCGGCGTGTAGAGCGCGGGCATCAGCACGGCATAGGCGAGCGGAAAGGCCGCCATCAGCCCGCCGCCGCCGAGCACCAGCCACGTCTCGTTGCCGTCCCAGACCGGCGCTACCGAATTCATGATGACGTCGCGATCCTCCTTCGCGGAGAACAGCGGGAACAGCATGCCGAGCCCAAGGTCGAAGCCGTCCATCACCACGTACATGAACACCGCGAAGGCGATGATGAACGCCCAGACCGTCGGAATGTCGATCATCGTGCTCATGAGCGATGCCTCTCCGCCACGGATTGGGCGGGCGTGATGCCGGCGGCGCGGATCGGCGTATCCCGGCCCGGACCTTCCTCGCCGTGATGCGGCGGCTCGGCCATCAGGCGCAGGATATAAAGCACGCCGACGGTGAACACCGCGAAATAGACGATGATGAAGGCGATCAGCGAGGAGGCGACGGCAGGTGTGGCAAGCGGCGAGGCGCTGTCGGCCGTGCGCAACAATCCCCAGACGAGATAAGGCTGCCGTCCCGCCTCGGTGGTGATCCAGCCCGCGAGCACCGCGATGAATCCGGCAGGCCCCATCGCCAGCGCGTAACGATGCAGCCACTTCGCGCCGTACATGGTGCCGCGCCAGCGCGTCCACAGGCTGAACAGGCCGAGCCCGAGCATCAGGAATCCGATGCCGACCATGATGCGGAACGACCAGAACACCAGCGGCACATTCGGCCAGTCCTCACGCGGCACGGTGTCGAGACCCTTGAGCGGCGCATCGAGCGAGTGCTTGAGGATGAGCGACGACGCTTTCGGCACCTCGACGCTGTATTTGACGGTCGCGTTGGTTTGATCGGGCCAGCCGAACAGGATCAGCGGTGCGCCATTCGGATGGCTCTGGAAGTGCCCTTCCATCGCCATCACCTTGGCGGGCTGGTGTTCGAGCGTGTTGAGGCCGTGCGCGTCACCGGCGAGAATCTGGATCGGCGCGACCAGCGCCGCCATCCACATCGCCATCGAGAACATCACGCGCGGTCCCTCGCGCGAGGAATCCCGCAACAGATGCCATGCGCCGACGCCGCCGACCACGAGAGCGGTGGTGAGAAAAGCTGCGAGCACCATGTGCACCAGCCGGTAGGGGAAGGAAGGATTGAAGATCACGGCCCACCAATCGGCCGGAACGAACTGTCCGGCCTCGTTGATGGCGTAGCCGGTCGGCGTCTGCATCCAGGAATTGGCCGACAGAATCCAGAAGGCCGAGAACAGCGTGCCGATCGCGACCATCAGGGTCGCGAGGAAATGCAATTTGTGTCCGACGCGCTTGAGCCCGAACAGCATTACGCCGAGGAAGCCCGCTTCGAGGAAGAATGCGGTGAGCACCTCATAGGCCATCAGCGGCCCGATCACGGGCCCGGTCTTGTCGGAGAACGTCGCCCAGTTGGTGCCGAACTGGTAGGACATCACGATGCCGGACACGACGCCCATGCCGAAAGCGATGGCGAATATCTTCAGCCAGTAATTGAACAGGTTGATGAAGACCTCGCGGCCGGTCCACAGCCAGAGCGCTTCGAGCACGGCGAGATAACTGGCGAGGCCGATCGAGAAGGCCGGAAACACGATGTGAAACGACATCGTGAAAGCGAATTGCGCGCGCGCGAGATCAATTGCGCTGATGCCGTCCATATCTGCGATACCCACTTAATCTGTATCAAGTAAGCTGTATCGAGATATAGCACGGCGAAGTGGCCGTTCAACGACTTGGCTATATTACATTTTTCAATAATGCCGAAAAGAAATAGGTATTTGATTTATCGGACGTCGATGCGGCGGAAGCCATTCCATAATGCCGTCGCGGCGCCCGATGTCAGCACCGACAACGCGCGTCCGGTCTGGAAATTGCCGTTCAGCGACAGTCGCGGCAGCGCGGTCAAATGATCGGCATGTCCGGGAAACAGCATTCCGGGCCGCGTCGTCACCGCGGTGTCGAAGCCGAGCGCCGTGGCGGTGTCGAACTCGCGGCGTCCGGCGGCAGCCTTGTCGCCATAAGGATAGGCGAAATGCCTGACCGGGCGCTCCAGCGCCGCGGCGATGCGCTCGCGGCTCGTTGCGATTTCGTAGCCAGCCTGTTCGGCGCTCTCGTGCGCGAGATTGCAATGGCTGATGGTGTGCGCGCCGATCGTCACCAGCGGATCGGTGGAGAAGGCTTTCAGCTCATTCCACGACATGCACAACTCGCGGCTGATCGTTGTGTCGTCGATGCCGCAGCGCCGCGCCAGCTGGCCGACGGCGGCGTTGATGTCGCGATCCGTCGGCAGGCGGCGGAGATGGTCATGCAGGCGTGCGAACGCGGCCTGCTTCTGCGCGGGCGTCGCCGCCTCGATCCGCACCTCGACACCGTCGAGCGGGATGTTGATCGCCTCGCTTTGCGCGACGATGCGCTCCAGCGCCACCCACCACAGCCGGCCGGTGCCGGCGGCGAAATCGCTCGCCACATAGACGGCCATCGGCGCGTCGTAGCGCCGCATGATCGGCAGCGCGTAATCGCGGTTGTCGCGGTAGCCGTCGTCGAACGTGAAGACCGCGAAACGGCGTTCGAATTGCCCGCCGGTGAGGCGCCTGCGCGCTTCGTCGAGGCTGACGATGTCGATGTCGCGGGCGCGCAGATTTGACAGTACGATCCCGAGAAAGTCGGGTGTGATTTCGAGGTGCCGGTTCGGCTGGAACGCCGCCGGCGAGGCGGGCCGGACGTGATGCAGCATCAGGATGAAGCCGACGCCGCCGGTCAGCGGTTGCAGCAGCCGGTATGCGCCGGTGGCCGCCATCGTCTCCAGACCGAGCCGGATCACCGTGCCGCGCAGCTTTTTCATGCATCCGTCCAAAACCGTGGTTGAAGCGGATTTTCTGGCAGAATCGGCTGAAGAATAGGTTATCCAGAGCCCCGTCGTCGCAATGGCACAGCGGCTCATCTTCCAAATTGACACTGCCGCAAGGGTTTGATTTTTCTCATATCTCACGCGAAGGATGGGAATGAGCGAGTTTTCCAACTGGGTACGGAAATGGTGGCCCGGATTGATCCCGCTGGCCGCGCTATGGGTGGCGGCGGCCTGGACCGGAACCGTGCCGATGGAACAGCACCTGACGGCGCGCGCCGCGGCTGCGCTGAAGGAATCGGTGCTGGACAAGACCCAGATCGAAGTCTCCGGGCGCGATGTCCGGCTGTCGGCGGACGCTTTCTCCGAACAAGGCCGCCGCACCGCCGTCGATCAGGTCGCCAGCGTGCCGGGCGTGCGGATGGTGCTCGACCAGACCCAGCTGATCGCGGAAGTGACGCCTTATGTCTGGTCGATCGGCCGCGACGTCGTCCATGTGACGCTGGGCGGGAATGCGCCGTTGCCTGCGATCAAGACGCGGCTGCTCGAGGCCGCGCGTAGCGCGGCGAACGGCACCGAAATCGTCGATCAGATGTCGCTCGCGCGCGGCGCGCCGGTCCGTTTCGATTCGGCGGCGCTTCTGTTGATCGACCAGATCGCGAAGCTGAAGGACGGCCGGATTTCTCTCGCCAACACCAAGGTGACGCTGGAAGGCTCGGCGCGCGAGATCGGCGGCCGCGAGGCGATCGCGGCGGCGCTGAAAAACCTGCCCGAGGGTTACACGGTCGAGAAGAACGCTCTTTATGCGCCTCCCTATCTTTTCCAGGTCAACAAGGACCCGGTCGCCTCGACGCTGACATTGACCGGCTATGTGCCTGACAACGCCGCGCACGCCGCCATCGTCGCCGCGATCGGCCGCAAATTCGTCGGCGAGAAGATCGAGGACAAGCTCAAGGCCAGCGCCGGCGCGCCGCAAGGGTTTCTCGCCGCCGCGACATTGGCGTTGAGCGGTCTGTCGCGCCTGTCCACCGGCACGCTGACGATCCAGGACCGCGACATCAAGCTCGCGGGCGACGTGCTTTATCCGGGTGCGAGCGCGCTGATCGCTGAGGATCTTGCCGCGAAGCTGCCGCAAGGCTGGAAGCAGAAAGCGGAATTGACGGTGAAGCCGGTGGCCGCGCCGGTCAACGCCACCATCTGCCAGCAATTGCTGACCGGTTTGCTCGCCAAGGGCACCATTCGCTTCGAGACCGGAAAGGCCGTGATCGACCTGGATTCGGCGGGGCTGCTCGACCGTCTGATCGAGGCGGTGCTGCGCTGCCCGTCCTCGCAGATCGAAATCGCGGGCCATACCGACAGCAACGGCGAGAAGGATGCCAATCTCGCGCTCTCGATCCGGCGCGCGCAATCGGTCGCAGACTATTTCATGAAGGCCGGAATTCCGAAGGAGCGCATCACCGCGGTGGGCTTCGGCAGCGAACGGCCGGTCGCGAGCAACGACACCGAAGAGGGCAGGGCACAGAACCGCCGCATCGAATTCGTGGTGAGGTAAGGCATGAGCTATCTCGTGGCGTTCAACTGGGGGTGGATCGCCGGCGCCGCGGCGCTCGGCTTCGCGACGGGATGGGTATCGCCGATTTCCCGCGTCCGCAGCCTGACGCGCATGGGGCTGCGCATCGCCTTCGCGGCCATTGTGGCGCTGCTGGCGCTGTCGTTGTGGCGGGTGCTGCCGGGGCGGCCCGGCTACTGGCTCGACCTCGGCCTCGTGATGTTTGGGGCGTATCTCGCCGGCTGCGTGGTCGGCTCGTGGCTGCGTTATGTCTTGTTGCTGCGGCCGGGGCGGCCGCGCGACGAAGAGGGCTGAGATTTGACCGATCTGGGGCCGCGAAATGCCGCAATCCCCGCGCTTTATCTCGCGATCCCGCCGGTGGTCTGCTAGGACGATGTCGGGGACGGAGAGGCTTTGAGGATTTGATGCTTGAACCTGTGCGCAGAGCGCTGGCGTTTCTGCGAGAGAGGCAAATCCTGCACAGGCTGGGCGTCGCTCTGAGCGTCACCGTTATCTGCTTTGCCCTCTACATTCTCTACCAGATGCTGCGGGACATGGATCCCGATGAGGTGCTCAAGGCCCTGAAGGGGACCGAGATCAAAACGGTTGTCTGCGCCGGATTGTGCGTTGCGGCGGGATATTTCACGCTGACCTTCTATGATTTCTTCGCCTTGCGGGCGATCGGCCGCAGCGAAATTCCCTACCGCATCGCGGCTTTCGCCGGGTTCACCAGCTATTCGATCGGCCACAATGTCGGCGCCAGCGTTTTTACGGGCGGCGCCGTCCGCTACCGGATCTATTCCTCCTGGGGCCTGACCGCGATCGATGTCGCCAAGGTCTGTTTCGTGGCCGGGCTGACCTTCTGGCTCGGCAATGCCGCCGTGCTCGGCATCGGGGTGGCATATCATCCGGAAGCCGCCTCCTCGATCGACCAGTTGCCGATCTGGCTCAACCGCGTGCTGGCCTTGGCTTTGCTGGCGATCCTGTTCGGCTACGTCATCTGGGTCTCGTCGCGGCCGCGCAATGTCGGGCGCGGCAACTGGACGGTGACGTTGCCGGGCGGCCGACTGACGCTGGTGCAGATCCTGATCGGGATCATCGACCTCTCCTTCTGCGCGCTGGCGATGTATATTTTGATGCCCGAGGAGCCCCATGTCGGTTTCGTGGTGGTCGCGGTGATCTTCGTGTCCGCCACGCTCTTGGGGTTCGCCAGCCACTCGCCGGGCGGGCTCGGCGTGTTCGACGCCGCGATGCTGTATGGCATCATGCATTTCGACAGCCAGTTCGATAAGGAGGAACTGCTGGCCGGGATGCTGCTGTTTCGCGTGTTGTACTATATCGTGCCTTTCGTGATCTCGGTCATGCTATTGTTGTTTCGGGAGGTCATGCTGGGCGCTCAAGCGCGGCGCGAGCCGGGCTTGCGCCCGCACGACGACACCTCAGCGTCAGAGTCTTGAACGTCAGGATCTTCATGACGGCCGATGCATCCACCCCTCCGCCCTCGACGCCGTACTGGCTGAAACAGTTGCGGCGCTCCAGCCTCGTCGTGCTGGTCGCGGGTCTTTCGCTCGGCACGCTGGTGGCGATGCACGATCTGAGGCTGTCGAGCGCCATTCTTGTTTTCTTCTGCATTGCCGGCGTCGCTTTGGTTCCATTGCAGTCGCACGACGGCGTTCGGGCGCGCGATGCGAGCGGCGGCGAAAGGCTGACGGAAGCCGCTGCGGTTCGCGCCGTGATAGGCGCGATGCCGGAGCCGACGGTTCTGCTCGATAGGGTCGGGCGCGTTCTGCATCTGAATGCGCAGGCCGCGCAGCTTGCGCCCGCATTGCGCCGGAACGAACTGGCGTTGTTCGCGCTGCGCTCGCCGGAGATCATCGCCGTGCTGCGCGAGGCGATCGCCACGTTGCAGCCCCAGCGCGCCAGCTATGTCGAGCGGGTGCCGGTCGAACGCTGGATGGAATTGATGGTGACGCCGCTTGCGGTGCCGACCGATTTCGGCGGCGCGGACAATTGTTTCCTGATGACGTTCCGCGACCAGACGCCGCTGCGCCGCGCCGAGGAAATGCGCGCCGATTTTGTCGCCAATGCGAGCCACGAATTGCGCACCCCGCTCGCGGCGCTGTCCGGTTTCATCGATACGCTGCAGGGCCCCGCGCGTGAGGATCCCAAGGCGCGCGAGCGCTTTCTCGGCATCATGCACGCGCAGGCGACCCGCATGGCGCGGCTGATCGACGATCTGCTGTCGCTGTCGCGCGTGGAGTTGAGCGCGCATGTGCGGCCGGAGGCGCGGGTCGATCTGCTGGTGATCCTGCGGCAGGTGATCGACGGGCTCGAAGTGCTCGCGGGCGAGCGCGGCGTTGTGATCGAAACGCAATTACCGGAGGCGCCGGTCTTTATCGCCGGCGACACCGAGGAATTGCTGCGGGTGTTCGAGAACCTGATCGAGAACGGGCTGAAATACGGCGCATCCGGCGGCAAGGTCACGGTCTCTCTGGCGCGGACACAGCCGGGAGAGGGCGCGGCGGAGATTCGCGTCGCGGTCCGCGATTATGGCCCCGGCATCGCGCCCGAACATTTGCCGCGCCTGACCGAGCGTTTCTATCGCACCGATGTCGGCGACAGCCGCGCGCAGGGCGGGACCGGGCTTGGGCTGTCTTTGGTCAAGCATATCGTCAGCCGCCATGGCGGCCGCCTGCTGATCGAAAGCGTTTTCGGCAAGGGCGCGACCTTCACGGTCTGTTTTCCACCGCTGAAGGCGGCGGCAGAGTCTTAAAAGACCATTAATGACAGTGGCTTGGCCATGTCATAGGAGTGTCATCCAACCTTTATAAAAGCTGCACGGGGCGCCTCTAAACGGGCGCCGCGGGCCAACTGGGCCCCCGCTGATTACAGGGAGATTACCAGTGAATTTTTTCAAAGCCATCGTCGCGGCCGGCCTGGTTGCCGCCTCGACTTCCGCCATTTCGCTTCCGGCGACGGCGGCCGACATCACGGGTGCGGGCGCGACGTTCCCGTTCCCAGTCTATTCGAAGTGGGCTGACGCCTACAAAAAGGAAACCGGCAACGGCCTGAACTATCAGTCGATCGGTTCGGGTGGCGGCATCAAGCAGATCCAGGCCAAAACCGTGACGTTCGGCGCCTCCGACATGCCGCTCAAGGCCGAGCAGCTTGAGAAGGACGGCTTCGTCCAGTGGCCGATGGTGATGGGCGCGATCGTGCCGGTCGTGAATCTCGAAGGCGTGAAGCCGGGCGAACTGGTGTTCGATGGCGCGACGCTTGCGGACATCTATCTCGGCAAGATCACCAAGTGGGACGATCCCGCGATCAAGAAGCTGAACCCGAAGGCCAGCCTGCCGTCGACCGCGATCGCCGTGGTGCGCCGCTCGGACGGCTCGGGCACGACCTTCAACTTCACCAACTATCTCTCCAAGGTCAGCGCCGACTGGAAGTCGAAGGTTGGCGAGGGCACCGCGGTTGAGTGGCCTGTCGGCGTCGGCGCCAAGGGCAACGAAGGCGTTTCGGCCAACGTCAGCCAGACCAAGAACGCGATCGGTTACGTCGAGTACGCTTACGCCAAGCAGAACAAGCTGATCTATGCCGGCATGGTCAACAGCGCGGGCAAGACCGTGCAGCCGACCGTTGCGGCATTTCAGGCGGCTGCCGCCAACGCCGACTGGTCGAAGGCTCCGGGTTATTACGTGATCCTCACCAACCAGCCCGGCGATGCGTCCTGGCCGATCACCGCTGCGACCTTCATCCTGATGCACAAGGAGCCGACGGATAAGACCGCGTCTGCCGAAGCCATCAAGTTCTTCAAGTGGGCGTTCGAGAAGGGCGGCAAGATGGCCGAGGATCTCGACTACATCCCGATGCCGGCGTCCGTGGTCAAGCAGATTGAAAAGACCTGGTCGGCTGACATCAAGAGCTGATTGTTGCCGGGGGAGAGGCAAGCCTCTCCCCCGTTCGTTCTTTCAAGATTGTTCGTGTTGTGAAGATAGGGGATTGGCGTGGCAGAAATGGCCGTTCATGGTACCTCGATGGAAGCCGCAGGACCGTACGACCGTGCCCGCGCTTTGAGCGCCTTCAAGCTGGGCGACAAGACATTCTACTGGATGACGCGCCTTAGCGCGCTTCTGGTTCTGATGCTGCTCGGCGGCATCATCATCTCGCTGATCATCGGCGCATGGCCCGCGATCGTCCAATACGGCGCCGCGTTCCTGACGACGTCGCGCTGGGCGCCGTCGGCCGATCCGCCGGTTCTCGGTGCGCTGAGCCCGGTCTACGGCACGATCCTCACCTCGGCCATCGCCATGCTGATCGCCGTTCCGGTCGGTCTCGGCATCGCGATTTTCCTGACCGAACTGTGTCCGATCTGGGCGCGCCGGCCGATCGGCATGGCGATCGAACTGCTCGCGGGCATTCCCTCGATCATCTACGGCATGTGGGGTTTCTTCGTCCTCGGCCCGTTCCTCGCCAACACGATGCAGCCCGCGCTTATCAATTTGTTCGAGGGCGTTCCCGTACTGGGTTCGATCTTCGGCGGGCCGCCGTCCTATCTCAGCCTGTTCAACGCCTCGCTGATCCTCG
>Ga0182735_1001476_pt1 | contig 15655 bp, 13 predicted proteins | sample eDN5th30CKraftMG_FD_128524 | JGI IMG/M metagenome (GOLD analysis project Ga0182735, IMG submission 128524) | Enriched Miracle-Growth compost microbial communities from Emeryville, California, USA - eDNA 5th pass 30_C Kraft MG (version 2) (version 2) ... | reverse complement strand
CCGAGATCGTTGCGCGGCAGCTTGAAGCTCTGGGGTACAAGGTCACGCGAGGACTTGCGAAAACCGGGATCGTCGGCACTTTGACGAACGGATCAAGCCGCAAGTCCATCGGCATTCGTGCTGATATCGATGCGCTTCCCATTCATGAGCAGACAAATTTGCCCTATTCCAGCAAGTCTCCGGGTCTGATGCATGCCTGCGGACATGATGGCCATACGACCATGTTGCTCGGTGCTGCCAAGGCTTTGGCGGAACGCCGTAATTTCGACGGAACCATTCATCTGATTTTCCAGCCCGCTGAAGAAAACTTCGGCGGCGCCAAGATCATGATAGACGAAGGCCTGTTCGACCGGTTCCCCTGTGATGCTGTTTTTGCTCTTCACAACGATCCCGGCATTCCGCTTGGCAAATTTGCCTTCCGCGATGGGCCGATCATGGCCGCGGTCGATGAGGCTATTATAAGGGTGAACGGTTACGGTGGACACGGCTCGGAGCCGGAAAAGACCGCTGATCCGATAACGGCGGGCGCATCGATTGTGATGGCCCTGCAGACCATCAAGTCGCGTAACGTGCCAGCGCTCGACCCCGCAGTTGTGACCGTTGCCGCATTCCATGGCGGTTCAGCCAGCAACATCATTCCATCGACCGCAGAAATCGTCGTCGGTATTCGCACTTTTTCGCCCACCATCCGCGATCAGATCGAACAGCGGATCAAGCGTGTTGCAGCGCATCAGGCGGAGAGCTTCGGACTAACTGCTGAAGTGGAGTATCTGCGCAGTTACGACGCAACGATCAATCACAGTGCAGAAACAGATTTTGCACGTACTCTGGCCATCAAGTCGTTTGGCGCGACGAACGTGATTGATCTGGAGCGTCCTTTCATGGGCAGTGAGGATTTCGCCTATATGCTCGTTGAGCGACCCGGAACCTACTTCTTTGTGGGAGGAGGCAGGGGAGAGAACGATTTTCAGCTCCATCATCCCTCTTATGATTTCAATGACGACCTGATTCCCATCGGCGCGGCCTTCTGGACCGAGCTTGCTGAAACCTACCTTAAATCTGAGTGATCCCATGGCAGCCGTATATGAATTCAATGCAGCTATCGTCCGCACGCCGGGACGATCCGTCGTCAATGGTTTGCGTGCCGATGACAGGGGCAATCCGACCTATGAGGGCGTCAAGGAAGAGCACGAAGCCTATGTAGAAGCGTTGCGGAACGCAGGTGTCGACGTGACCGTTCTTCCGCCGATGGAGGATTTTCCGGATTCGATATTCGTGGAAGACCCGGCGCTGGTGTTTCACGAAGGAGCAGTTCTGTTGCGCCCAGGCGCACCATCGCGCATGGGCGAAACGGCTGAAATCGAACCGGTTCTGCGTTCCCATTTCGAGAGGGTCGTGCCGCTTCCTTCACCGGGATTCGCCGATGGCGGGGACGTTCTGGTCACATCATCGACAGTGATGATCGGCCTGTCGGCGCGTACCGATAAAGGCGGCGCCGAGGGACTTCGTGCAGCGCTGGCTACCCTCGGTCGCGCCGCGGAAATCGTCGAGACACCGAAGGGCGTGCTGCATTTCAAGACCGATTGCTCACTGCTGGACGAAGAGACAGTGCTTGCAACACACAGGCTGGCGGGTTCCGGTTTCTTTCGAGGTATGCGCGAAATTGTGACGCCGGAGGGTGAAGAGGCGGCGGCCAACGCGCTTCGGGTCAACGATGCCGTATTCGTCGGTGCGGATTATCCCCGCACAATCGATCTGCTGGATAAAGAGGGATATAAGGTCGTCGCCTTGAAGACCGGGGAAATCGGCCGGATCGATGCCGGTCTGTCGTGCATGTCGCTCAGGTGGCGACGGTAATCAGAAACGGGCTTTAAAATGGATCGGCGCGGTATTCCGCGCCGATTTTCGTTTGTACCGCTCAGGCCCACACCCGATGGCGCGTTTAACGAACCAAAGAACGTTTGAAGCGAGCTTCGAGTTTCGCCTGACCATATTCCAGAACGACGGACAGGGCCCAGTAGATCATCGATGCAGTTATGAGCATTTCGATGTGCCGGAACTCGGTCTGGCCCTGTGTGCGGGCAAGATACATGAGTTCCCATACGCCAATGACGGAGACCAGCGACGAGTCTTTCAGCATGGCGATGAACTGGTTGCCGGTAGGCGGAATGATGATGCGCATTGCCTGAGGAAGAATGACGAGCCACATCGTTTGCGATGGTCCAAGACCCAAAGCGGCTGCGCCTTCCTGCTGGCCGCGAGGAATGCTTTCGATGCCGGCACGAAAGATTTCCGTCATGTAAGCGCCGTAGCACAGGGATAGCGCCAGAATACCGGCAGGGATCGGCCCGATGACATAACCCACCTGAGGCAGGCCGAGGTAGATAATGTAAATCTGCATCAGCAACGGCAAGCCGCGGAAGAGCGAGGTGTAGAACGTCGCCAGACCGTAGACCAGACCGTTCTTGGAGAGTTTGGCCACAGCGCCAATGAGCGCCAGAACGGTTGCGAAGAAGATGGAGGCGGTGGAAATATAAAGCGTCGTGACGACGCCCTGACTGATGAGAAATCCGATCTTTCTGGCGATGAATTCAAACGAGAGATTGAATGAATAAAAGAAGATCATCAGCAGCAGGAACAGTTCCGTCCAAATGGCGATGATCTGTGCCCAACGCGGAAAAAGTCTCAGAAAGCTCCAATTGGCGAAGATTATGAGACTGAGCAGAACAGAGGAAATCAATGTCGCCTTGGTGAAACCCGCCTTCGCGACCTTCGGGTCGATGCCAAGCAGGTTTGTTATGCCGGAAAACCGGACATTCATGAAACAGAAGAGCGCTGTCAGGATAACAAAAAACGCTACCTGAACAGTACGTTTGGCGGCCTCAGGCCGTGTCAGAAAAAACCTCCCGAGCATATTCTCTCCCCTGTCAGCTTGCTTTTCGCTCGGCAAGCCAATCCTGCATCTGCAATTTCCAATAGGTCAGCTGGGCAGCTGCGAGACCCGCAGCACCTCCGGCCCAGACGAGCCCGAACTTTTCGAAAAGCTTGTACCGGTCAGTTTGTCCGCAGATGGCTTCGGCTACGACCTTGCCGCCGATGGCGGTCGTGTTGAGGCCGTGGCCGCCAAATGCCGTGCAATACCAGGTGGCGCGATCCAGCTTGCCGATCTGTGGCATGAGATGTCTCGCATAGGACATCAGGCCGGACCATGCGAGTTCCGTCTTCAGCGAAGCAAGCTGAGGGTAGGTTCCCACCATTTCGTTGCGCAATTCCCGGACGACACCGGGCGTATCGGCTGCCCGTGTCGTGATGCGCCCACCCCATAACAGCCTGCGGCCACCATCGATCACGCGATAATAGTCGCCCGCCCGTCGGTTATCACCGATCGCGGATGTGGTGCGGATTGCCGATGCAATGAGTTCCGGCGCTTCCTCACTCACCATCACATAGGTTGCGATGGGCAGGAAGGCCCGCTTGATCTGCCCGACCAGTCCGTCGGTGTAACCGCCAGTGGTTATCAGCACTGCGCCGGCTTTGACTTGTCCTTCGGCTGTCTTCACAAGCTTGCCATCACTATGGTCGAGCAATTGGACAACACGGCTATGCTCGAATATCCGCCCGCCAAGCCGCTCTATCTCTCGGCCGAGCGCCCGCAAATAATTCAACGGATGGATATGAAAGGCGTTCGGGTCGGTCACAGACTGGAAGTAACGTCTGGAATTAAGGATGTTGCGCGTTTCGGCTGTTGTGTGAAAGTCGATCTTGTAGCCATAGTCGCGGTAGAGTTCATCGGCGTAGTGTTTCAGGCTGTCGCCATCGTCATATCGGCGAACGCTCATAATGCCGGGTGATAGCTGGGCTTCCTCGATCTTCAGCGCGGCAATGTTCTGGCGAACGAACTCGACGCCTTCGATCGACATTTCGTGAAGCGTTTTGGCGGCAGCACTCCCGGCGCGGGCGGCAATCGCGTCGCCGCCAGTCGCGAAGCCGGGGCTGACAAATCCGCCGTTGCGCCCGGATGCGCCAAAGCCGATGCTTTCGGCTTCCAGGACAACAACCTTCTTGCCTGCACGTGACATCTGCAAAGCGGCCGACAATCCGGCAAGCCCGCCGCCAATCACCGCGACATCTGCTGTTATTTCGCGATCAAGCGTCGGACGCGCGAGGTCGTCTGCCTTGGTGCGGCTGTAATAAGTGACGGGATATGTCATGGTAACACCAAAATAAGCATATCGCATGAGCCATCGTTACGATGGCTCACGACAATATTGATGTAAAAGGCAGGTCAGTCGGCGCTATAGTCCTTGCCGTACCACTTTGCCGTGAGTGTCGCCAAAGTACCGTCGGACTTCATCTCCTTGATGATTTCGCCAATCTTGGCAGTCCAATCCGGGTCATTCTTTTCGGCAATAACGACGAGCGGTTCACGGAAGGCGTATTCGCCCTCAAGGATCTTTACAGGATAACCGTTCTTGATGGCATTTTGCGCTGTCTGCTCGGGTGCGACAATCGCATCGATACGAACGCCATCACCCAGTCTCAAATCGTCGAAAGGCAGCATGGAATCCGCGAAGGTACGAATTTCGCCCGGGTCAAGCTTATACTCGATCGGGGGAAGGCCGGGCGCGTCGATCTCCAGTTGGTGACGCGCATAATCTTCTGAAGTAGTTGCGGTCTCGACGCCGATAACCTTGCCTTTGAGGTCCGCGACCGACTTCGCTTCGCTGTCCTTGTGCACGACATAGACGTATGGGCTGTAATAATAGATGCCGGCAAAATCGATGACATTCGCGCGCGCTTTGGTCGGTGTGACCGATCCGACGCCGACGTCATAGCGCCCCTGCCAGCGCCCGCCGGTCAAGGTTGCCCAGTCCGGGGTCTCGAAGGATACGGCGACGCCGAGACGCTTGCCAATCTCGTTGGCCACGTCGACGTCGAATCCTACGAGCTGGTTGGAATCATCCAGAAAGCTTTGGGGAGGCCAGCCTGCATTAGTTGCAACAACCATGGCCTTCTTTTCCATGACGCGATCCAGCGTCTCTCCAGCATGAGCCGCGAATCCTGTCGCCAGAATGGCGCCTGCAATGCCCATTATTGTTATGATTTTTCTCATCTTATCGAACCCCTCCACTGGTTGGATGGATGAGCATTGCATAAACGCGAGAGTGTCGGCTAGGTGGCTAGAAGAAACGAATTATGAAATTAGCGTATGATTATATGCTGCCCACGCAGGATTCCTGCTGAGGCAGGGCGAATTCGGGGCCTTCTTGCTCGAGGCCCCGATATGGCGAGCGACGCCATCCGTCGTCGATTATTGATTGCGTACCGCCATCGCCGTGACTTCAACCCGCATCTCGGGCGTGGCAAGTCCCGCAACGCCAACGGCGCAACGAACCGGAAAAGGCTTTTTGAAAAAGCGCAGATAGACTTCGTTAAAGGCGGGGCGCTCGTTGATATCGGTCAGGTAAATCGTCAAGTGAATGACATTCGCCAGGCTGCTGCCCGCCTTTTCCAGCGATGTCTTGAGGCTGTTGAGCGTGCACTCGCTTTGAGCGGTTATATCGCCGGTTTCCATTGTCCCATCGGCCCGGATGGGAATGTGGGTGGTTACCAGAAAATTGCCGACACCTGCGACATCGGAAGAAATCTCGCTTTCGTCCGCGTCTTCGAGGAAGTAGGGCGCTGTGCTGTTTGTCATGGTCATTCTCCAGGAGGTATTCCAAAAGGGCGAAGCGGTTGTCGGACACATTGCCCATTAAAACAACCGGATAGAACATCATTATGTATAAAGGCGAACTGATCTTCCGTCTCTGAACATCGGAGCAATCGTTCCGTCCTCGCCTTGCTGCCGACTGCCATAACCGAGGTAGCAATAATGTGTACTGATCGGGCCGGGCAACCTATTGCGATGGTGGCCGGGCAGGTCTAAGAAACAGGTAGGAAGCGAGGAGGCTTCCCTCAAAGACGACCGGTTCCGGTCCGAAGGCAATCCATGACAGAAAAACATTCTCATCGCGGGCTCGTTGTTGCCGCGATCATGGCAAGCATGGCCATGATCGCCGTCGAGGCGACGATTGTATCGACCGCAATGCCGCAGATCGCTGCGCAGCTGGGCCAGCTCAATCTCTATTCCTGGGTTTTCTCATCCTTTCTTTTGACCCAGACGGCCACGACAGTCGTGTTCGGAAAACTGGCGGATATTTATGGTCGCAAGCCGGTGCTTCTTTTCGGCATCGCCTTGTTCCTGATCGCTTCGGTACTGGCCGGTTTCGCATGGTCAATGCCTTCAATGATTGTTTTCCGGTTATTGCAGGGCATCGGGGCAGGGGCGATCCAGCCAGCATCCATGACTGTTGTGGCAGACCTTTTTCCCGGAGCTCAGCGCAGCAAGGTCCAGGGATATCTTGCCAGCGTCTGGGCGTTGTCTGCGGTGGTCGGCCCGCTGCTTGGCAGTTTGATCATTCACAATCTCAGCTGGGCTTGGGTGTTCTGGATCAACGTGCCGGTCGGTATGCTGGCGGCGTCGGGCTTTCTCCTCTTCCTGCATGAGGAGAAACGTTCCAAACCCGTATCGGTCGATGTGCTTGGCGCAGCGCTTTTCGCCGTCTCCATTTCCTCATTGATGATCGCGCTCACCCTGATGGAGAGCGCGGTTTCGCTGGAAGTGATTCTGGCGTTCATTCTCTTCGGCATCTCGCTGATTGCCTTTATCTGGCAGGAGCGGCGCGCGAAGGAACCCATGGTCGCGCCCGGCTTGTGGCTGAAGCGCCCTATCGCATTCTCCAATCTGGCGGTTTTCCTGGCCAGCATGTCGATCATGGGGCTGACGACATTCCTGCCGATGTATGTGCAGACGGTTCTCGACCGTTCTCCGGTGGTTGCGGGCTTTGCCTTGACCATGCTGTTGCTTGGCTGGCCATGCGGAGCAACGATTGCTTCGCGGCAGTTTACGCGGTTCGGATTGCGGCCATTCATGATTGTCGGAAGCATCTGCATTCCGATAGGAACGTCTCTGCTCGTCATGCTGGACCCGTCAAGCTCCGCCACACTGGCGGGCGCCGGTTCGCTGATCATGGGATTCGGTATGGGTCTGCTCAACATCGGGGCGCTGATTCTGACGCAGGACAGCGTGAACTGGTCCGAGCGCGGCAGCGCCACGGCATCGAATGTCTTTTCGCGCAATCTGGGCAGTACGCTTGGGGCGGCCATTCTGGGGGCGGTGCTGACCTACGGTCTTGCCAACGCAAATCAGGGTGTAGCGATTACGTCAGACCAGCTTCGGGACCTGCTGAATGGCGCCGAGATGCTGATCGATCGGCAGGAGCTTCGGCTGGCGCTTCAACATGCCCTTCACACAACTTTCATTGCGATGATGCTTATCGCCGTGCTCATCGTGCCAGCCTGCCTCTGTGTTCCAGCGGCTAAAAGGACTTACGAAGAAAACGTGGTTACGTAACACTTTGTGTTACTTCACAATCAAGGTTCAGCTCGCGGTCAGCATTCCACGGGCTGAACTCGTGACCACACGGCAACCGCACTGCTCCGGAGTAATTCCTGCGGAATGTCAAATATGCTTGAAACGCAAAAATCCCGGACAAAGCCGGGATTTTGTTGCCTATACTTAACGGAAAACTGGAGCGGGCGAAGGGATTCGAACCCTCGACCCCAACCTTGGCAAGGTTGTGCTCTACCCCTGAGCTACACCCGCTCGCGCCAGTCGTTTCCGTCAGGCAGGCGGTATATGAACTAACGCTTCCGAGATTGCAACAGGGAAATTACAGGAAAATGTCGTTTCAACGAAATTAGCTGTCATGGTTTTGGTAACTAATTGTAAATATGAAATTATTTCAAAACGTAGAGCGTAGTTTCCGCTGTGATTTTCTCTCAAAACAACAAGGCAGGCGCGTACACGAATAAAGGAACCTAGGCTTCGCCAGGACGAGTCATACCGTCGCGCTGGATGGGAATAATCCCAATTTGTTTTGTCTGGTTTCTAAGCCTGCATCCATGGTTTATAAGCGCAGCTGTATGTCGTCGAAGCGTGAGGAGCGTGACGACATGCACGACATATTCAGTACCGAACAGAATGGGTGGATCATGCCTTTGTCGCCGAGCGAGCTACACGACTATCTTCAGAAACTCGGTATCGAAGTAAAAACCGTCGAACATCCTCCCTTGTTCACGGTCGCCGATTCCCAAAACCTGCGAGGAGAAATTCCCGGCGGTCATACCAAGAATCTTTTCCTGAAAGACAAGAAGGACAATTTTTTCCTCGTGACAGTCGAGGAAGATGCGACAGTCGACTTGAAGTCGATTCATCAGTTGATCGGTGCGGCAAGCCGGGTTTCGTTCGGCAAGCCGGAAAAGCTGATGGAATATCTAGGCGTGATCCCCGGTTCGGTCACAGTGTTCGGCGCGATCAATGATACTGAACATAATGTACAGATTATCCTCGACGCCGATCTGATGAAATACGATGTCATTAACGGGCATCCGCTGACCAACGAAGCGACAACTTCGATCAAGCGCGACGACCTTGTGGCTTTTCTCAAGTCCACGGGACACGAGCCGCGCATTCTTGCCGTTTCCGAGGGTGCGAAGGCGGACGCTTCGGTATAAACTGCTTTTCAACAGGGACGGCCTGCTCTGCGATGGGCGATTGAAGTGGAAAGCGGGAGCGCTAGGTTACGGTGCAACTTGCTGAAACGACCGTCTTGAAAATGGCTTTCGAAGATACGAACTGAATGAACGACGCCGGTTTGCACGCGGAATGGCAACGGCCGGAAAATACGAAGGAATTCCTTATGACCAGCCAGAATAATCCTTATGCAGGTGCAGGTGGCCAGATGACGGCGAATGTCTCTTTCGGTTCGACGCCGGCGGCTGCCGGGGGAACCGATCTCGTCAGGGACACGACAACGGCAGGCTTTCAGGCGGATGTAATTGCTGAATCCCGCAATCAGCCGGTGCTGGTGGATTTCTGGGCGCCGTGGTGCGGCCCCTGCAAGCAGTTGACTCCGATCATTGAAAAGGCGGTCCGCGAGGCTGGCGGCGCCGTCAAGCTGGTCAAGATGAATATCGACGATCATCCGGCAATCGCCGGCCAGTTGGGCATTCAGTCCATTCCGGCGGTAATCGCTTTCGTCAACGGTCAGCCGGTTGACGGTTTCATGGGGGCTGTGCCTGAATCGAAGGTGAAGGAGTTCATTGCCAAGATCGGCGGGCCGAGCGACGCGGAAACTGCGATTGCCGAGGCAATCACTGCGGCGAACGAGCTGGTCGAAGCTGGCGATTTCGTTCAGGCATCGGAGATATTTTCGTCCATCCTTCATGCGGTCCCGGGTAATGTCGATGCAGTTGTGGGCCTTGCGACCTGCCTTCTGGAATCTGGAGACGCGGAAAAGGCACGGGAGATTCTGGCCCAGATTCCGGCAGACAAGCAGAATGCGCCTGCCGTTCGAGCTTTGGAAGCACGTCTTGCGCTGGCTGATCAGGTCAAGCTCATCGGTGACCCGATTGAACTCGAGAAACGAATTCAGGCCGACCCGAAGGATTATCAGGCGCGGTTCGACCTTGCGCAGGTGCGCAACGCGCAGGGACGGCGTGAAGATGCGGCCAATGAGCTGCTTTTTATCATGAAAGCTGATCGCGAATGGAACGAGGACGGAGCACGCAAGCAGTTGCTCCAGTTTTTCGAGGCTTGGGGCAATGCCGATCCGGCAACGCTCGGTGCGCGGCGCAAGCTCTCGTCGCTTCTCTTTTCCTGATCGCGAGCGGTCTGGAGCATGGCGGCAAACTGTGCTTTGCGCGCCATGCGGATTCCAACTGTTAGGACACATGTTCCGTGAGTCCTAAAAGGAGGTTGCAATGCAGGTGGGCAATGCCCGTTACAGGACGGGCGCCGATATTCCTGAGACTGTGCCGGTTTTCCCGTTGAAGGGAGCGCTGCTTCTGCCCGGTGGCCAGCTTCCGCTCAATATTTTTGAGCCGCGCTATCTGGCGATGGTCGAGAATGCTCTGGCAGGCAAGCGCATCATCGGCATGATCCAGCCGAAAATCGACGGCGAGGATGACGAAGCGCTTGATGAGCTGGATGAAAGCCTTCGCCCGCAATTGAGTAGTGTCGGTTGCCTTGGCCGTATAACAACTTTTGCGGAAACGGGCGATGGCCGGTTGCTGATTACCCTTCAGGGCATCTGCCGTTTTCGTGTTCGCGAGGAAGTCAATTGCCGGCAGCCTTATCGGCAATGCCGGATCATGCCGTTTCTTGCGGATCTGGAGGAAGCCCGGGATTCATCAGAGATTGATCGGGAGGCCTTGCTGGGTGCGTTTCGCGATTATCTGGAAGCGCACAATCTGGAAGCCGATTGGGATAGTATAGCCCGGGCGAACAACGAAACCCTCGTCAATGCGCTTTCCATCATGTCGCCCTTCGGCCCGGCTGAAAAGCAGGCGCTTCTGGAAGCTCCCGATTTGAAGACGCGTGCCGCGACTTTGATCGCCATCACCGAAATGGTGCTGGCTCGGGTCAAGGACGACGATTTCGGATCGCGTTTACAGTAGATTTCAGGAATACGATCATGGACGACAAGACGGATACCGGCAATATAGACGTGCGCCTGTTGGAACTTCTGGTATGCCCGATAACCAAGGGCCCGCTTGAATATGACGCGGAACATGGTGAGCTGATCTCGCACAAGGCGAAGCTCGCCTATCCGGTCCGGGGCGGCATTCCGATCATGCTGCCATCCGAAGCGCGCAGTTTGACTGAGTGATTGCCAGGCTTTTCTGCAAGTTGCTTTGGGCGTCGACGCTGGGCCGCGTCTGCTATCCTGGCTGTTATATAATTTCCACACAAGCCACTATCTTTTTCATAAGTTTCAGCCATGCGCATTATTGCTTGTCGGACAACGGGGCTCTATAACCCTCGCGGAACTTGATAAAGATGATGGCGGACGGTGCTACGCTGTTCGTTATTGTCGTGAATTTGAACGCGGTATTCTCGAAAAAGCGGGTCTCCGTTTTGCGGAATACGCGAAATAAAACAGAGGCTTGGCATTATGGCATCCAGAAAACTCCTTCTCCTGCCCGGCGACGGCATCGGTCCAGAGGCGATGGCGGAAGTCCGCAAGATCATCGCTTTCCTCAACTCAGGCCTCAATCTCGGTTTCGAGACGGAAGAAGGTTTGGTTGGCGGTTCCGCCTATGATGCGCATGGCCAGGCGATTTCCGATGCGGATATGGAGAAGGCGCTGGCCGCCGATGCCGTGCTTTTCGGTGCCGTTGGCGGTCCGAAGTGGGACAGCGTGCCTTATGAAGTGCGCCCTGAAGCCGGTCTTCTGCGTCTGCGCAAGGACATGCAGCTTTATGCAAATCTGCGTCCGGCCATCTGCTATCCGGCGCTGGCCCATTCTTCCTCGCTGAAGCCGGAAGTGATCGAAGGTCTCGATATCCTCATCCTGCGCGAGCTGACTGGTGGCGTCTATTTCGGCGAGCCGAAGGAAATCATCGATCTGGGCAATGGCCAGAAGCGCGGCATCGATACGCAGGTCTACGACACTTACGAAATCGAACGCATCGCCGATGTTGCCTTCGAGCTGGCGCGCACGCGCCGCAACAAGGTCACGTCGATGGAAAAGCGCAACGTGATGAAGTCCGGCGTTCTGTGGAATCAGGTCGTGACCGCACGTCACAAGGAAAAGCATGCCGACGTCGAACTGGAACATATGCTGGCCGACGCTGGCGGCATGCAGCTCGTCCGCTGGCCGAAGCAGTTCGACGTCATCGTCACGGACAACCTGTTCGGCGATATGCTGTCTGATGTGGCCGCGATGCTGACCGGCTCGCTCGGCATGCTGCCGTCGGCTTCGCTCGGTGCGGTCGATTCCAAGACCGGCAAGCGCAAGGCGCTTTACGAGCCGGTCCACGGTTCGGCACCGGATATTGCCGGCAAGGGCGTCGCCAACCCGATTGCGATGATTGCTTCGCTTGCCATGTGCCTGCGTTATTCGTTCAACCTTGTTGACGAAGCCGACCGTCTGGAAGCAGCGATTGCACAGGTTCTCGATGACGGCCTGCGCACGGCCGATATCTGGTCGGAAGGCACGACCAAGGTCGGCACCGTCGAAATGGGCGACGCCATCCTCGACAAGTTCTCGAAGCTTTCCGCTGCGTAAGCACGTCAGGATCGCTTGATATATGGCCCGTCATGCATTCTGCATGGCGGGCTTTTCTTTTTTGAATAAGTGCCCGATTTGAGGCTGTAAACTCGTGCTTCGCTGCATAAGAATAGCGGCATGTTGTTCACGCTCCCTGATCAAAACAAACTTTACGATGCACTCGTTGCCCGCGATGCCGCTTTTGAGGGCAGGGCCTATGTCGGCGTTATCTCGACCGGAATTTTCTGCCGCCTGACCTGTCCGGCGCGAAAACCGAAACAGGAAAACTGCCGCTTCTTCGCATCTGTTGCCGAATGCATGGCCGACGGATTTCGGCCTTGCAAAAGATGCCATCCGTTACAGCCTGCCGCGGAAGCGGAACCTTCCGTCAGGAGGCTTCTCGAAGCGCTTGAAGCCGACCCGCAGCGCCGCTGGAGCGAAGAGGATGTTGCCCGAATGGGGCTTGATCCTTCTACCGTCCGTCGCAGTTTCCGCCGTCATTTCGGGATGACGTTTCTGGAAATGGCGCGACAGGAGCGCCTGCGGCACGGGTTTCAGGCGCTTGCCGATGGCGGGCGCGTGATCGATGCACAGATCGATGCGGGGTTCGAATCTCCCGAAGCTTTCCGCGGTGCCTTTGCGCGTATTCTTGGGCTTCCTCCCGGCAAATTGCGGGGCGACGGTTTGCTGCGCGCCGACTGGATCAAGTCACCGCTTGGCACGATGATCGCGATCTGCGATGCGCGAAACCTGCATCTCCTCGAATTTGTCGACCGCAAGGCGTTGCCAGCCGAACTGAAGAAGCTTTATGCCACTTGCCGCGGTGATCTGGGGATCGGTCGTTTCGATACGCATGATCTTGTCGAGCGACAGCTGAACGCCTTTTTCGAGGGCAATTCTCCGACGTTCGATCTGCCGCTGGTCCTGCATGGGAGTGCCTTTACGCAGCATGTCTGGCGCGAGCTCCAGAATATCCGGGCAGGGGAGACACGCAGCTATAGTGAACTCGCGCAGGCCATGGAAAAACCGCTTGCCGTGCGTGCGGTGGCGCGGGCCAATGGCGCGAACCAGATTGCCATCATCATTCCCTGCCATCGCGTGATCGGTGCGGACGGGTCGCTGACAGGCTATGGCGGCGGACTGTGGCGCAAGCAGAAGCTGATCGAGATCGAGGCGCAATATCGCTGAGAATCTAGACTGTCCACGCAAAAACGCCGCCCTTTTGGGGGCGGCGTTTCGCATTGCTGTTTGCAGGATCAGTCGAGCTTGTGCAGGTCGACGCCCTTGGTTTCCTTGACGAAGATCATGCCGATCACAAAGGTAACGGAGGCGATGATGATCGGATACCAGAGACCGTAATAGATGTCGCCCTTGGCAGCGCTGAGTGCGAACACGCCAGCCGGAAGCAGACCGCCGAACCAGCCATTGCCGATATGATATGGCAACGACATGCCGGTGTAGCGGATGCGCGTCGGGAACATCTCGACGAGGATCGCGGCAATCGGGCCATACACCATCGTCACATAGATGACGAGGATGGTCAGGATCGCGATTGTCAGCACCCAATTGACCTCTGCGGGGTCGGCAACCATCTTGAAAGCGCCGGCGCCCGGGATCGTGAAGACGGCCTGCGGTGTGCTGACGCCGAGCCCGTCCGCCTCAGTCTGGGTCAGAAGCTTCTGCTTCACCAGATCGGCAGCCGGAACCATGGTCTTATCGCCAGCGCGGATTGCTTCGGCATTCAGCTGAAGTTCCGGATTGGCGGCGACGAATGCGTCGAGCTTGCTGTCCGGCACTTTCGCGGGATCGCGAACGAGCGGGAAGCCGGCCTTCTGCAAGGCAAGATTCACGTCATGAGACAGGGCCGACTGCTTGGCCGCAGCGTCTGCTCCAGCCTGAACAGCGTCGTAAGACGTGATCGTGCTGTCACCGAGCGTGATGGTCGCAGGCGTTCCGGCTGCTGCCGTTTGCACGATTTCATAAGGCACAGAGCTCTTGGCGAGGAAGCTTGTCGCGACATCGCAAGAGGTCGTGAACTTCGACGTGCCGGTGGCGTTGAACTGGAAGTTACAATCACCGGGAGCAGCCGTAACGGTCGCCTTGATCGTCTGTTCCGCCTGGGCCAGAGCCGGGTTTGCGGCATGGGTGAGCGCCTTGAACAGCGGGAAGTAGGTCACAGCCGCCAGAAGCAGGCCCGCCATGATGATCGGCTTGCGCCCGATCTTGTCCGACAGCCAGCCCCAGAAAACGAAGAAGCCGGTGCCGATCAGAAGGGCAATGGCCACCATGATATTGGCCGACTGATTTTCCACCTTCAGAACGTTCTGCAGGAAGAACAGGGCGTAGAACTGACCGCAATACCAGACCACGGCCTGACCGGCGGTGAGGCCGAAAAGGGCGATGAGCGCGATCTTTGCATTCTTCCACTGGCCGAAAGCTTCAGAAAGCGGTGCCTTGGAAGTCTTGCCTTCTTCCTTCATGCGCTTGAAGGCGGGCGATTCGCTCATCTGCATGCGAATCCAGACGGAAATACCGAGCAGGACGATGGAGACGAGGAATGGAATGCGCCAGCCCCAGGCAGCGAAAGCTTCCTTGCTCATCACGGCCTGGATGCCGAGGATCACCAACAGCGACAGGAACAGGCCGAGCGTTGCCGTGGTCTGGATCCATGACGTGAAGAAGCCACGACGATTGTTCGGAGCATGTTCCGCAACATAAGTTGCTGCGCCGCCATATTCACCGCCGAGTGCCAGACCCTGCAGCATGCGCAGGGCGATCAGGATAATCGGTGCGAAAATGCCGAGCGTGGCCGAGCCGGGCAGGATACCCACGAGGAACGTGGACGCGCCCATGATGACGATGGTTACGAGGAACGTGTATTTGCGGCCCACGAGATCGCCGATGCGCCCGAAGACCAGCGCGCCGAACGGGCGGACGAGAAAGCCTGCCGCGAAGGCGAGCAGAACGAAGATGTTTCGGGTTGCTTCCGGATATTCATTGAAGAAAGCCGCGCCGATAAAGGCCGCAAGCGTTCCGTAGAGATAGAAGTCGTACCATTCGAAGACGGTACCAAGCGATGACGCAAAGATCACCTTGCGTTCTTCGCTCGTCATTTTCTGCGTGCCGACCTCGGCACTTGACGAGACTGCCATTAATCTGTCCTCCCAAACAGAGCCCATACGGGCAAATGTAAGACGATACTTCTTCACCGGGTAAAATGAAGTTCGCCTGGTGCGCCGGGAACAGTTCCTCTCAACTGTCCGGACGCTCTCCTCACACTTGCATGATGAACCGAAAAAGGGGATTCGTGCAGTAGTCTTTAGTATGAGACAGAGTTTGCGGCTTGAAATACTGAAAGAAAGCAACAAAGCGCCAAAAAAAGTGCCCGTCGTGAGGGTGGAGAATTGACTCCATCCATAAACCGCGTAAAAGCAGTGGCGAACGAAGGAGAACCCGCGTGGATCGCGTCAACGTAGCGTCAGTTTCGCTTGGAACTG
>Ga0182735_1001475_pt1 | contig 15657 bp, 12 predicted proteins | sample eDN5th30CKraftMG_FD_128524 | JGI IMG/M metagenome (GOLD analysis project Ga0182735, IMG submission 128524) | Enriched Miracle-Growth compost microbial communities from Emeryville, California, USA - eDNA 5th pass 30_C Kraft MG (version 2) (version 2) ... | reverse complement strand
GTCGATGCGATCCTCGAGATGTGGTACCCGGGCCAGGAGGGTGGCACCGCCACCGCCAACCTGCTCTACGGGAAGGTGAACCCGTCGGGCAAGCTGCCGATCACGTTCCCGAAGGACAACGACTCCACGCCGTTCTCCGGGCACCCCGAGCGCAGCTCGGGCTCGCAGGCGTCGGACGAGACGACGACCACCATCAAGTGGTCCGACGGCGTCGACGTCGGCTACCGCTGGTACACGGACCCGGCGGCGAACACCGCCGGCGTCAAGCCGCTGTACGCGTTCGGGCACGGGCTGTCCTACACGTCGTTCTCGTACTCCGGCCTGGGCGTCAGGCTCGCCTCCGATGGCGGTCTCGACGTCACGTTCACCGTGAAGAACACCGGGTCGGTCGAGGGCGGCACCTCGCCGCAGGTCTACCTCGGTGCCTCGCCGAACCTCGCCGCACCGGTCTACGACTCGCACGGCATCGTGGTCTCCGGCTTCCAGCAGTCCGCGCAGAAGCTGGTCCAGTTCGAGCACGTCACCCTGAAGCCGGGTGCCGCCACGACCGTGACCCGGCACGTGGACGCCCAGCAGGTCTCCGCGTGGGACACGGTGGCCCAGAAGTGGGTCGTCGGCACCGGTGCCCGCAAGGTCTCGCTGGCCTCGGCCTCCGACGAGATCCAGCAGACCGTGACCGTCGACGTGCTGGCGTCCGTCAAGGCGCCGACGCTCACCAAGAACCTGGCCGCGACCACCACGGTCAAGGTGGGCAAGAAGGTCACGCTCAGCGCGGCGGCGACCGGTGCACCGGCACCGACCGTCCGCTGGCAGCGCAGCACCAACAAGGGCAAGACCTGGACCGACGTCGCCGGTGCCACGAGCACCACGTACTCGTTCACGGCGACCAAGAAGGACGCCGGCCTGCGGGTGCGCGCCGTGTTCACCAACGACCTCGGCACGGTCACCACCAAGGTGACGACGGTGAAGCTCTCCGGGGCGCTCACCGTCTCCAAGCCTGTCATCAAGGGCAAGGCCAAGGTCGGGGTCACCCTCAAGGCCTCGGTGAAGAAGCACACGGCGGGCGCGAAGGTGAAGTACCAGTGGCTGCGCGGGGGGAAGGTCATCAAGGGCGCGACCTCCGCGAAGCACAAGGTCGTCAAGAAGGACAAGGGCAAGAAGCTCTCCGTGAAGGCGACCGTCTCCAAGACGGGCTACGTCGCGGTGTCCAAGACCTCCAAGGCGACCAAGAAGGTCGTCAAGAAGTGACCGGACCGGCCTGAGGGCTCACGAGCCGCTCTCCCTCGTCGTCGGCTCGTGAGCCGGGGCGGGTGGCCTCCGCACGACGCGGAGACCACCCGCCCCGTCGTGCGTGCCGCCGTACGATGGAGCTCGACCACGAGCGAGGAGAACCATGCGGGCGCAGGGCGGGCCGGGCGCGTCGTCCGACGACGGCGAGCCGACGGGGAGGCTGCCGTCCTTCGGTCGTGCGGTGCTGGTCTGGGCGGTCGCCGTGGGGGCCTACACGATCGCCGTCGGCCAGCGCTCCTCCTTCGGCGTCGCGGGCATCGACGCCGCGCACCGCTTCGGTGCGGCCGCCACGATCCTCTCGCTGTTCACCGTCATCCAGCTCGCCGTCTACGCGGTCGCCCAGCTGCCCGCGGGCATCCTGCTGGACAAGGTCGGCTCGCGGCGCATGATCGCCACCGGCGCGATCGTGATGGCGGTGGGTCAGGTCGGCATGGCACTGAGCCACACGGTCGGGCTCGCGCTCGCGGCCCGCGTGCTCATCGGCGCGGGCGACGCCGTCACCTTCGTCTCCGTGCTGCGGCTCATCCCGTCGTGGTTCCCGACGCGACGCGTACCGCTGTTCACACAGCTCACCGGCATCGTCGGGCAGCTGGGGCAGGTGATCTCCGCCGTCCCGTTCGTGATGGTGCTGCACCACCTGGGCTGGAACCCGGCGTTCCTCGGGATGGCGGGGCTGGGGCTCGTGGCCGGGATCGGCGTGTCGGCGTGGGTTCGCGACCGCCCTGGGCACGCCCGCCCCGGGCACGCTGCGGTGAGCGAGACGGGTCTGCCACGGGAGACGGCGGGGCCTGGCACGGTGGTGCCCGAGGCCGCCGCCCCGGCACCGACCGCGCCCGACGCGAGCGGTCTCGTCGGCGTCGTCAAGGCCCCTGGCTCCTGGCTGGGCTTCTGGACCCACATGGTCACGAGCTTCAGCGTCAACGTCTTCACCCTCATGTGGGGGTACCCGTTCCTCGTCGTCGGGCAGGGGTTGACGCCCGGGCAGGCGAGCGGGCTGCTCACGCTCAACGTCGTCGTCGCGATCCTCGCCGGGCCGGTCATCGGCGAGTTCACGGCACGCCACCCGCTGCGCCGCTCGTGGGCCGTGATCGCGATCGGCACCGGCGTCGGGCTCGCGTGGCTCATGGTGCTCGTGCCGTCGACGCCGCGGCCGCTGTGGCAGCTCGCGCTGTTCGTGGCCGTGCTCGCGGTGGGCGGCCCGGGATCGGTGATCGGCTTCGACTACGCGCGGACCTTCAACCCGCCGGGGCGGCTCGGGGCGGCGACCGGGCTGGTCAACATCGGTGGGTTCTCCGCGGCGGTGGCGGCGATCTTCGGCGTCGGGCTGGTGCTCGACCACGTGCGCCCGGGCGGCGACTACACGCTGGGGGACTTCCGGGTGGCGCTCGCGGTGATCTTCATCCCGTGGGCGATCTCGATGGCGGGGGTGCTGTTCTTCCGAGCGCGCACCCGCGCGCGGATGGCGGACGACGGCGTGGTGGTGCCGCCCCTCGCCGAGGCGTGGGCGCGGTGGCGGTCCAGGGGCTGAGCGCTCGGCAGATCGAGGAGTCTTCGAGCCGAGCGTCCGAGCACCGGGCCGCGGGGCGCCCGACGTGCCGGACCGCCGACGTGGCTCGTGTCGCAGGCGCGTTCTAAGGTGACGGGATGACGACCGCAGATGCCGCTGGCGCTGCCAGCACGCTGCCCGACGGCGCTCTTACTGACGCCGACCTGCGTGCCCTGCGCCTGGACGCGCTCGGCCTGCGTCGCGCCACCTCCTCGTCGGCCCCGCGCTCGCAGTCCGACCTCGTCGAGGACCTGGCCGCCGTCGGACGCCGGTTCCTCGCGATGCAGGGGCAGGACTTCCCTGCCGTGCGATGGGCGCTGGGGCAGCGGGTGCCGGGCGCGACGCACAGCGACGTGCGGGCGGTGTTCGACGCCGGGCTGCTGGTGCGCTCGTGGCCGATGCGCGGCACCCTCCACGTCGTGCCGGGCGAGGACATCGGCTGGGTCCAGTCCCTGACCACCGAGCGTCTCACCGGGGTCTCGGCGCAGCGGCGTCGAGAGTACCTGGGGCTGGAGCTGACGACGATCGAGCGGGCACGCGAGGTCGCGCTCGAGGTCCTCGCCGGACGGCGCGCGCTGAGCCGCGACCAGCTGATGGCGGCATGGCTCGAGCGGATCCCCGAGATGCGTGCGGAGTGGAGCTATCACGTGGTGTGGTTCCTCGCGCAGACCGGCACCCTCTGCCAGGGCCCGATGTCCGACGACCGCGAGCAGGCGCTCGTGCTCGTCGACGAGTGGGTCCCCCGGCCGCGTCGGCTGGGTCGCGAGGAGGCCCTGGTGGAGCTGGCGCGCCGCTACGTCGCGGCGCACGGTGCGGTGTCGATGAAGGACTTCGTGTGGTGGACCGGGCTGCCGCAGCGTGACCTCAAGCTCGGTCTCGCCGGGGCGGGCGACGCGGTCACGACGGCTCTCGGTCCGGACGGGGTCAGGTACTTCGTCGACGCGGCGCGACTGGACGCCCTCGCCGCGACAGGACCGGCGCACGACCTGCCGCCGCACGTGCTGCTGCTCCCCGCCTTCGACGAGTACCTGCTCGGTTACGGGGACCGCTCGTCGGCGCTCGACCCTGCTCACGCCCAGCAGGTCTGCCCGGGCAACAACGGCGTCTTCCGCCCCACGGTCACCGTCGACGGCGTCACCCTTGGCACGTGGAAGCGCGAGCCCGCACGTGTGAAGGACGCCGGTCCGCGACTGACCGTCGCCCCGTTCGACGCCAAGACCGCGAAGGTGCTGCGGAGCCGGGCGGTCAAGGCGCCGCTCGCGGCGGCAGCACGTGAGTACGGTCGGTTCCTCGTGGCGCCCTCGGGCACGGGGCTGCTCGAAGGGCCGCCGGTGGAGGTCACCGTCGCGGCGGCCTGAGCAGAGGGCGCACCACATGGGTTGCCATACATGTGAGGCTGACTGATCCGTACCGTGCCCTCACGGTGAAGTGGTGGCTGAGGAACGAGCGGACGACGTCGCGTACGCGCGCGCCCTCGGTCTCCACTTCCAGCGGCTGCGCGCCGCAGCAGGGCTCTCCCAGGAGGAGGTCGCGCACCGGGCCGGCATGAGCCGCAACTACTACCAGCTGCTCGAGCAGGGTCTGTCGAACCGCGAGCGGGCGTCGCCGGCGAACCCCACCGTGGTGATGCTGCTCGCGCTCGCCGATGCCTTCGGGGTCGACGTCGCTGACGTGGTCCTGCCCCGAGACCGGGCCCGGCCGGGCGGCGACCCTCCCACGGGCGGCGGCGCACGATAATGACCTGAGGCGCACGCTGACCGTCCTCCCGGCCTCAGCCGGGACAGCGTGCCACGAGGGAGCATCACGTGAGCAAGCCAGTCCTGCTGATCGTCACGGCCAGCACCCGTCCGGGTCGCGTCGGCGGTGCCGTCGGAGAGTGGTTCGTCGACCAGGCGCGTGCTGACGACCGTTTCGAGGTCCGTCACGCCGACCTCGCGGAGGTGCGGCTCCCGTTCCTCGACGAGGCCGCCCATCCCCGGCTGCAGGAGTACGAGCACGCCTCGACCTGGGACTGGTCCGAGACCGTCGACGCGGCGGACGCCCTCGTCTTCGTGAGCCCGGAGTACGACTACTCCCTGCCCGCCTCGCTGCTCAACGCGATGCAGACCCTCTCCGTGGAGTGGACCTACAAGCCGCTGGCCCTGGTCACCTACGGTGGCATCTCCGGCGGGCTGCGCTCCGCGCAGACCATCCGCACCGTCGCGTCGAACCTGGGGATGTACGTGGTGAACCCCGCCGTCGCGATCCCGTTCGTCGCCCAGCACCTCGACGAGGGCACCTTCGTGGCGCGCGAGTCGATGGAACGCAACGCCACCGACATCTTCGTGGAGCTCGAGCGGGTGTCCGACGCGTTCTCCGGGCTGCGCGCCGAGCGTCGGTCCCACGAGAAGAAGCGACCGACCGACGTCTGAGAGGACGCGACCCCCCGGCCGGGCGCGCTCCCGTCACGCCACCACGCACCCGTCGAGCGCCTTCGCCATCGCGTGAGACTCCGCGGGCGTGACGCTCAGGCCGTAGGTCGACTTCACGTCGATCTGCTTGACCACGTAGACGCAGCGGTACCCGGTGCTGGGCGGCAGCCACTGCGAGGCGTCCGAGGCGCTCTTGTCCTGGTTGGCCATGCCGTCGACCGCGAGCAGGTTGCGCGGATCGTTCGCGTAGGCGAGGCGTCGCGCCGAGGTCCAGGTGCTGGCCCCGCTCGCCCAGGCGTTCGCGAGCGCGACCACGTGGTCGATCTGCACGTCCGCACTGTGCTCGCCCCGCACGAAGCTGATGGTGCGGCCGGTGTACGGGTCGGCGAGCACCCCGCTGGCGATCACGCAGCCGTCGGTGGCGGGCTTGACGGTGGTCGCTGTGAGATCGCGAGCGAGGATGTCGTTGCGGGTGTCGCAGCCGTTGTGGTCGACGTCGGACCACGCCTGGCCGAAGGCGTTGCGGTCGTAAGGGTGCGCGGGGGACGTCGTCGTGGTGGCGAGGCCCGAGAGCTCGGTGCGCGCGAGGGCGAGGACCGCCGCGGTGACGGGGTGGCGGGCCGCGCTGCGGCGGTGCTGGACGGCGGTGACGGCGACCGCGAGGGTGACGACGAGGGCCAGCGCGAACAGGGCGAGGAGGGCGGTGCGGGCGCCGCTGGGCCGGAGATCGGCTGCAGGTGCGCGCTGGGTCGATTCGCCCCGTTGCGGGCTGATGTCCCCCGCCGCGCCGGCGAAGGGGTCGGTACCGAGCATCCTGTGCCATGACATGGAGACATCGTGACGGTGGGCCGCGGCCTCTGGGCGGGGCCGTCGTGGCTTGTGGACAACCTGGTCGGCGCGAGGGTTGTGGGCGACGTGGGCTCAAGCCCCGCCCGCCCCGCGCCGATGACTCACATCGTGCCGCCCCTCGATCCCTGGTTGTCGTCCCGGCTCGGCGGTGTCGAGCCCGGCGAGCCGACCACGTACAAGGTCCGGGACACGCGGAAGTCGATGCAGGATCCCGCGAGCCCGTTGTGGCGACCCTCGCAGACACCCGGCCGACGACGAGACCAGATCGGCTCTGACGGGTCCGTGCCCTCGCGGCGGGCCTACCGCCGGGCGCGTCGGCTCGAGCGCCGGGCCCTGAGGTCAGAGCGCGGGCGGCGTCGGGGGTCCCGCCGGTCGGTCGTGCATCCTTCGGCCCGGCGAGACGCCTGCCCGCCCCCGCCCCGCAGCCACCGGTGGGGGCGTTGGGTCGGTCTGGCGATAGGTCTGGTCTTCGCCGTGCGTGCACTGATGTGGATCGTGCTCGAGGCGTCCTCGCGGTTCTGATGCCGAGGTAGTGGAAGGCGCGGTCGCACGCACGCCTCAGTCCCAGGCCGCGTACGTGACTCGCGCCTGCCATCGACCCCATCGGCCCGACCGGGCGGTGCACCCCCAGCTGCCGGTCCTCGGTGTGCCGTCGTCGACGTGCTGCAGCGCGTTTCCCGAGGTGATGACCTGGTCGCCCACCTCTGCGACCGCCGTCGTATCGAGCCCGCCACCGTGGATCGCCAGGGTCTCGCGGACCGCCGTCGTGCACGCACCGAGACCTGACTGCGACGAGGGCAGGGCTGCGCGCAGAGCCAGCGCTGCGACTGTGAGGACCAGTGCGGTCGCCAGGGCTCGCCGCACCTGACGATGCCGTGACCGTGCCAGGTGCGCAGGGAGCAGCTCAGCGTCCTCAGATCCCGAGTCCCGGTCCGTCATGCAGCCATCTCACCACGGGCCCCCACGGATGAACAATGTTGGATCATTTTCGTACCTGTTGCTTTGTGTGACTCCTTGGGGGATGCTGAGAGAGCGCGCCCTCGACGACGAGCCCCGCGCAGACAGGCGACCGGACGGGCGACGATGCCCAGGGTCGCAGTAGCTCAAGGAGGAGCTGGAAAATGAGATCTCTAGGAAGAGGTCTGTCCCAGGCTGGGACGACACTTCTCGCCACCACGCTGGTGGCAGCCGCGCTCGTCGCGGTCCCCACGCAGGCGGACGCCCTCAGCGGCACCGCCAGCTACACCCCGGTGGAGAGCAACATCTCTGGCAAGTACTGGGTGTCCGGCACGGCGTCGGACGGCGACGCCTCGGCCGCGCTCGACGGCGACCCCGACTCCACCTGGCTCGCGGGCAGCGCCCCGGCGACGCTCACGGTCGACCTGGGCGGCGCCTACGACTCCGTCCACAAGGTCGAGACGGTCTTCGCCTCGAACCACGCCACGTACACCTACAAGATCGAGGGCACGACCGCCGGTGGCGGCTGGGTCGTGCTCGCCGACCGTTCGCACAACACCAAGCCCGGTGGCATCTTCACCGACGTCTTCAGCCTCGCCGGGCTCACCAAGGTGCGGCTCACGATCACGGGCGGGACCCCGGTGGGCGTGCGTGAGCTGCGGGTCGTCAACTACCTGCGTCCCGACCTGGACAACGGCTCGGACTCCTCCGAGCAGATGAGCAACACGACGGCGTACTACTACAACGCCGGCAACAGCCCCGCGGTCGAGGGCGTCCGGGGCGGTCGGCTGGCCGACCCGGGCTCCGAGCAGAGCGGCAACAACTACTTCGGCCTGACGAAGGACCTCGGGTGGGACACGACGCGCCTGCGGGTGTGGAACGAGCCCCGCTCGGAGACCTCGGGCACGTTGTCGACGGGCACGGGGACGAACTCGCCGGCGAACACCCTGCGTCTTGCGCGCTCCGTCGTCGGCGCCGGCCAGAACCTCGCGATCGACCTGCACTATGCGGACTCGTGGGCCGACCCGCAGAACCAGCCGAAGCCGTACGCGTGGGCGGGACTGTCGTTCACCGACCTCCAGCAGGCGGTCTACGACTACACCTACAGCTTCACCAACAGCCTCGTCGACCAGGGCACGACCCCGACGATCGTGGCGCTCGGCAACGAGATCACCAACGGCATGCTCTGGGGCTCGGAGTACGACGAGGTCACCCCGTACGTGGACCACCACCACTACTACACCTCGGGCCTGTACAACCAGGCTCCCGGCGGTGGCGTCGAGTGGGAGAAGTACGAGGAGGCCGCGGGAGACACGAGCTCGGCCGCGTACCAGGAGTTCCTCGCCTCGGTCGGACGTCTCGCGCAGCTGATCGACGCGGGCAACCGTGCGATCGCCAAGATCAACTCCGAGCGCGGCACGCACATCGCCACCCAGCTGCACTTCGCCTTCAACGTCTTCGAGCAGCCGTCCGGCCAGCCGAAGGTCCAGCTCGACCCGGCGCAGGTCTTCCAGCGCGTGCAGACCCTCATCGCGACGCTCAAGTCCGACCTGGACGCGCGGGGCGGGATGGTCGACCGCATCGGCCTGTCCTACTACCCGGACTGGCACGGCACGTACGACGTCGTCCAGCGCAACCTCGTCGAGATCTCGCGGATGCTCCCGGGAACCCCGGTCAGCATCGTGGAGTGCTCGCCGAAGTACACCGGCACCGTGACGGACCCGCTGTCCGACCCCAACCACCCGGTCGGGTTCCAGTACTCGGTCCAGTCCCAGGGCGATGACACGGCGGACATCCTCAAGACGATCAACGACGTGCCGAACAATGCCGGGACGGGCGTGTGGCCGTGGGCGGGGACGAACGTCTTCGGTACGGGCAGCGGTGCCAACGGCACCCTGCGCGCCTCGTTCAAGGTCTGGAACGACGCCTTCGCGAAGAACGTCGTCGAGTCCGAGGTCTACGCGTCGACGACGGCGGGTCTCGACCCGCTGCTGCCCTCGACGGTGACCAGCCTCGATCTCGCCACCTCCGCGAAGTCACAGGTTCCCGTCCAGTGGGACGCCGTCGACCCCGCCAGGCTCGCCCAGCCGGGGACCTTCACGGTCCACGGCACCGCGCAGGTCAGCGTGCCCGCGGCCGGCCGCGGCGCGGCGATGACCGACGTCGAGGCGACCGTCGAGGTGCTGCCCGCCGACCCCGACGCGCAGAACCTGCAGGTCGTCGTGCCGCAGACCGCCCCGGAGGGCGAGTTCGTCTGGGCGATCGACGGCTCGAACGGTCTCGTGGACCTGGGCACCGCCGAGCTCACGGGCGACCATTACCGAGCCACCGGCTCGATCAACCCGGTCCGGGTCACGGACACCCGTCGCGGCGGACCGCAGTGGTCGGTCTCCGCGGTGGTCTCGGACTTCGTCTCGGGCGACTCGACCTTCTCCGGCAAGTACCTCGGCTGGGCTCCGAAGATCACCGACAACACGGTGTCCGCGGTCCCCGGGGCCTCGGTGGCCACGGGCTTCGTCTCGGGCCCGGGCCTGTCCCAGTCCGCCACCCTGGGCTCGGCGCCGGGCTCGCACCCGGCGGGGTCCGCGCTGCTCGGGGCGGACCTGACGCTCGAGCTGCCCACCACGGTCTCTGACGGGACCTACCGGGCTACGCTCGTGCTCACGGCACTGAGCTAGGACGGGCGCTCCGCCCACACCGGGTCGCCGTCGGCCGCCGTGCGCGGCCGACGGCGACCCTCCCGACCTCTGGAGACCTCGACGATGAGAAACCGTTCCCGAGCGCTCGCGGCGCTCCTCGCGCTCGCCGCGAGCGCGCTGATGCTCCTGCCTACGACGACGGCGAGCGCCGCCGACGACCCGACGGTCACGTGGGGGGTGCGTCCCGCCGACAACGACCAGGGCTCAGGTCGGCCGAACTACTCGTACACCCTGGCGCCCGGCAGCACAGTGCAGGATGCCTTCGTCGTCACCAACCACGGTGACAAGACCATCTCCCTGGCCGTCTACGCCGCGGACGGGTTCGTCTCGACGTCGGGACAGCTCGACCTCGTCGGGCACGACGTCGCCTCCACGGACGTGGGCGCATGGCTGCAGCCGGGCAAGGGATCGATCAAGATCAAGCCCGGGAAGTCCGTGCAGGTCCCGTTCACGCTCACGGTGCCGGCGGACGCGACGCCCGGGGACCACACCGGGGGGATCGTCAGCTCGATGGCGACCGTCGGCGACTCCTCGATCTCCGTGGAACGGCGGCTCGGCTCTCGCGTCCACGTCCGGGTCGCGGGCGACCTGGCTCCGGCGCTGACCGTGGAGGGCATGTCGGTGACGCACTCGGGCAGCACGGACCTGGTCCCCCGCGGCACGGCGACCGTCCGCTTCACCGTCGTCAACACCGGCAACGTGCGGCTCGGCGGGACGGTGGCGCTCCGCCTGCACGGCCCCTTCGGGCTGCTCGGGACGACCGCGACCGTGCCCGACCTGCCCGAGCTGCTCCCCGGCTCCCGGCACGACGTCTCCGTCACCGTGCCCGACGTCCCGGCGACGCTCGCCGTCTTCGCGGACGCGACGGTGACCCCCGTCGTCGTCGACGCCGCTGCCGGGACTGTCGTGCCGGTGGTCGTGCGTGCGAGCGGTTGGGGCTGGGGGGCTCCTTGGCTGGTGCTGCTGGTCGTCGCGCTCCTCGTGGCCTGGGCCGTGCGCCGCCTCGTCGTGCGACGGCGACGCCGCAAGGGGCGCCGCGCCGTCGCGGTACCGGTCGACCCGGACGCGGCGGTCTCGGGCACGACGGCGTCGGGCTCAGTGGCCTCAGGCGTGGCGAGCGCGGAACGTGTGCCCGGTGGTGACAGCCCCGGAGCGCCGGACGACGTCGCCTGGCTGCCCGAGCCCGCGGCTGCCGCGAGCACCTCCGAGGCTCCCGACGGCCCGACGAGCTGACGGCGCGCGACCCGGTGCTGCTGCGCTACCTCACGGCCTCACGGCCTCACGGCCTCACGGCATGACGAGCACGGCCTTGACGGCCTTGCCCGAGGCGGTGTCGGCGATCGCCTGGTCGATCTGGTCGAAGGGGTACTTCGTGACGAGCTGGTCGAAGGGGAACTGGCCCGCGAGGTACAGGGAGACGAGCTGCGGGATGAAGTTCTGCGGCACGGAGTCGCCCTCGATGGCGCCCAGGACCGTCTTGCCGGAGGCCGAGAGCAGCCCGAGGTCGAGCGTCGTGCCCGGGCGGGGCACGCCGACGAGCGCGATGGTGGCGCCGAAAGCCGTCGCCTGGAACAGCGACGCGATCACGGGCGCCACGCCGGTGGTGTCCAGCGCGTAGTCCACGCCGCCGCCGGTGATCTCGAGGATCCGTGCCGCCGCGTCCTCGTCCTTGGAGTTGATGGTGTGCGTCGCACCGAGCTTCTTGGCGAACTCGAGACGGGAGTCGATGATGTCGACGGCGATGATCGTCGTCGCGCCGGCGACCTTCGCGCCCATGACCGCGGAGAGACCCACGGCGCCCGTGCCCGTCACGGCGATCGACGCACCGGCGGGCACCGCGAGGGAGTTGAGCACGGTGCCGGCACCGGTCTGGATGCCGCAGCCGAGCGGCCCGGAGATGTCGACCGGGGCGCCCTCGGGGAGCTTGACGACGTTCTTCGCCGCGGCGATCGCGTGGGTGGCGAACGAGGACTGGCCGAAGAAGTTTCCGCTGACCGGCGTCCCGGCGCCGGTGGACAGGGTGTGGCTGCCGTCGGCGCGCACGCCACCGAAGTTCTCGGCCATGAAGCTCACGCAGTAGGCCTCGCGCCCGGCCAGACAGTTGCGGCAGCGGCCGCACGCGGCGAACGACAGGGCCACCTTGTCCCCGACGGCGAAACCGCTCACCGCGTCCCCGACCTGCTCGACGACGCCGGCACCCTCGTGCCCGAGCACGTAGGGGAACGAGCCCGGGATGTCGCCGTGCTGCACCGCGAGGTCGGTGTGGCACAGGCCGACGGCCTCGATCTTGACGAGCACCTCGTCGGCGTGGATGTCGTCGAGGACCAGGTCCTCGAGCCGGAACGACTCGCCTGCGCCGGGAAGGACAGCGGCGCGCACCGCAGTAGTCACGTTCTCATCTCCGTTGGTTGAAGGATCAACTACTAACCTACGCCTGGATCCTGGGTGCGCACCCCGTGACGGCAGAACGTGACGAGCCAGACAGCCCGCGGCCACCCTCGCCACGGACACGCTCGCGCCACCGTCCCCGCGGCGCTAACGTCGAGAGCGTCCGTCGTCTCACCGGAAGGGGAATCATCGCTCATGGATGTCGCCCAGCTCCTCACCGATGCCTTCGGGCGCATCCCCGACGGTGTGCACCGCGTCGTGGAGGGCCTCGACCCCGACGACCTCGCCGCTCGTCCCGCCGCTGACGCCAACTCCGTCGCGTGGCTCGTGTGGCACCTCACGCGTGTCGAGGACGACCATCTCGCCGACGCCTTCGACCTCCCCCAGGTGTGGGACTCCGAGGGCTGGGAGCAGCGCCTCGGCCTGGACCTGCCCCCGGGCTCGACGGGCTACGGTCACACCTCCGCACAGGTCGCGGCGGTCCGCGTGGACGACGGCGCGCTCCTGACCGGGTATCACGACGCCGTCCACGCCCGCACCCTCGGTCTCGTCGCGGGACTCACGCCGGCCGATCTCGACCGGGTCGTCGACACGTCCTGGACACCGCACGTGACCCTCGGGGTGCGGCTCGTGAGCGTCGTCAACGACGCCACCCAGCACCTCGGGCAGGCCGCCTACGTCAGAGGGCTGCTGGTCGGCCGCCGCTGAGCGGGCAAGGCCGGGCAGGCAAGACCGAGCGGGCAGGCCAGAGCGGCCGCGGCTGGACGGGCCGACGGGTCGCCGCGCGGTCACCGCTTGTGCGGCGCCACCCCGCGCACGCTCGCCTCGCCGCCCACCGGGAACCGCAGGCGGTTGCGCGCCAGCTTCGCCTGTGCCGCGGCACCGAGGTCCACCCCCAGCACGTCTGCCAGGCGCACCAGGTAGATGAGCACGTCGGCGAGCTCGTCGCCGATCCGCTCACGTCGCTCGGGATCGGCGAAGTGCTCGTCGAGCTCCGCCTCGCGCAGCCACTGGAGCAGCTCGACGACCTCGCCCACCTCTCCCGTCATCGCGAGCGCGAGCGACTTCGCGTCCTGGAACTTCTCCCAGTCGCGCTCGCGGGAGAAGGCTCGGACGTCGGCGGTGAAGGAGGCCAGGTCGGTCATGCCCACGAGCCTGCCACTCCTGGGGCCTGGGCGACAGCGCGTCCGGGCCGTCGCACCCCAGGTTCCGCACGCCCGAAGACGCGCCGGGACGATCCTTGCCAGACTTGCGCCATGACGACCTCGCCCACGCGTGCCCAGATCCGGCGCTGGCGCCGCAACCTCGCCGACGAGCGGGCCGAGGCCTCCGTCTACCGCGACCTCGCGCGCAAGCGGTCCGGCGAGGAGCGTGAGATCCTGCTCGCCCTCGCCGAGGCGGAGGGGCGCCACGAGGAGCACTGGCTCGAGCTCCTGGGCGGCGACGTGGGTCGCCCGCTCCCGGGGGCCCTGCGCAGCCGCGTGCTCGGTTGGCTCGCCCGCACCTTCGGTGGCGTGTTCGTCCTCGCGCTCGCCCAGCGGGCCGAGGCGCGCTCCACCTACGACGTCGACGTCGACGCGACCCCCGCCATGGCCGCCGACGAGCGCATCCACGAGGAGGTCGTGCGCGGGCTGGCGACCCGCGGGCGCACCCGCATGTCGGGCACCTTCCGGGCCGCGGTCTTCGGGGCGAACGACGGTCTCGTCTCGAACCTCGCACTCATCCTGGGCATCGGCGCCTCGGGGGCTGCCAACCAGACCGTGCTGCTCTCCGGTGTGGCGGGCCTGCTCGCGGGCGCGCTCTCGATGGGAGCCGGCGAGTTCATCTCGATCCGTTCCCAGCGCGAGCTGCTCGAGGCTTCCTCCCCCGACCCGCAGGCGGCCACGGCGATCCCGCACCTCGACGTCGACGCCAACGAGCTCGCCCTCGTCTACCGTGCCCGCGGGATGGGGCCCGCGGAAGCCGAGGAGCACGCGCGCCAGGTCGTGGAGACGTACTCCGTCGGCACGGTGATCGCTCCCGCGGCCGACGACGACCTCGAGTCGCACGGCACCGCCTGGGGCGCCGCGCTGTCGAGCTTCTGCTTCTTCGCCTCCGGCGCCCTGGTCCCCGTGGTCCCGTACCTGCTCGGGCTCCAGGGCTTCGCGGCGATCGCGGTCGCCGCCCTGCTCGTGGGGATCGCGCTCAGCCTCACGGGCGCAGCCGTGGGCCTGCTCTCGGGGACCTCTCCGACCACCCGTGCGCTGCGCCAGGTCGCCATCGGGTTCGGCGCCGCAGCCGTGACGTACGTGCTCGGGCTCGTCTTCGGGTCGACGGTGGGCTAGTCGAGCCGCGGTCGAAGGTGGACGCCAGCGTCTCGCGATGTGGGCAGCGTTCGATGAGGACAGTTCCTGAGTGAAACACTCCAGAAAAGACCTCCACGCCTCGCACCATCCCCGGGAGCCCCCATGACCGTCGAGTTCGTCAACGCCATCTCCGCCTCCAGCCTCCGTCGCCACGAGGACAGCGCGGCGTTCCGTTTCGTCGACGCCGACCACGTCGCCCGCTACGCCCGCACCCTCGAGCAGTGGGGCTTCGACCACACGTTGGTGCCCTACGGCTCTGCGAGCTGGGACCAGTTCGTGGTCGCCACGACGGTCGCCAACGCCACCGAGACGCTGCGCCTGGTCGTCGCGCTGCGCCCCAACACGGCGTTCCCGACCGTCGCCGCGCAGGCGCTGTCCACGCTGGACCAGGTCTCCCAGGGTCGCGTGACCGTCCACATCATCTCGGGCGGGGACGACCGCGAGCAGCGCCGTCAGGGCGACTACCTGTCCAAGCCCGAGCGGTACGCGCGCTCCGAGGAGTTCATCGGCATCCTGCGCCAGGCGTGGGGGTCCACCGAGCCGTTCGACCACGAGGGCACGTACTACAGGTTCGAGAACTTCGGCCCGGCCGCCCCCACGTACGAGGGCCGGCAGATCCCGGTGTCGTTCGGCGGGCTGTCGGAGGACGCCATCCGTGTCGGGGCAGCGACGTCGGACATCTTCGCGCTGTGGGGCGAGCCGCTCGCCGAGACCCAGCAGCAGATCGACCGGGTGCACGCCGAGGCGGCCCGCATCGGCCGCACGGACCCGTTCCGGTTCTGGGTGACCTTCCGCCCGATCGTCGCCGAGACCGACGCGCTGGCCGAGGCGAAGGCCGAGCGCATCGTCGCCGAGCTCGAGACCGCCTACGCCAAGACCGGCAGCAAGGCGCACCGCGCGGACGCCACCAACGTGGGGACCGTCCGGCTGCGTGAGATCGCGGCGCAGCAGGAGCGCCACGACACGGCCCTGTGGACCCCGAAGAACATCGCGGGCAACGGGGGAGCGTCCTCGTTCCTCGTCGGCTCGCCCGAGACGGTCGCCGAGGCGATCGTCAAGTACGTCGAGCTCGGTGCCGACATCGTCTCGCTGCCCACGCTGGGCGACATCGGGGACGCGATCGACGCCGGCCGCTACGTCATCCCGCTCGTGCGTGAGGAGCTGGCGAACCG
>Ga0182735_1001472_pt1 | contig 15662 bp, 12 predicted proteins | sample eDN5th30CKraftMG_FD_128524 | JGI IMG/M metagenome (GOLD analysis project Ga0182735, IMG submission 128524) | Enriched Miracle-Growth compost microbial communities from Emeryville, California, USA - eDNA 5th pass 30_C Kraft MG (version 2) (version 2) ... | reverse complement strand
GGCAAGTTCATCCACAGCATGTCCGTCGAAGCACAGCCCCGTTGACCTCTCCAGATCGACAACACGTCATGTCCACTGCCATGCAGCATTCCGACAATACGATCGACGGCACACCGATTCCGACGCTCGACGAAATCGCCGAGCAGCATATGGCGCTCACGCCGTGGGTGACGCGCACCCCGACCTTCGAGCGCCACGACTTTCCGACGCTCGAAGGCACGCCGGTCACGTTCAAGTTCGAACTCTTGCAGGCAAGCGGCACGTTCAAGGCGCGCGGCGCGTTTTCGAATATCCTCGCGCTCACCGACAGCGAACGTTCGGCGGGCGTCACGTGCGTATCGGCGGGCAATCACGCGGTGGCGGTCGCGTACGCGGCGCAGCGCATGGAAGTGGGCGCGAAGGTCGTCATCATCAAGAGCGCGAGCCCGGCGCGCGTGGCGCTGTGCCGGCGCTACGGCGCGGAAGTCGTGTTCGCGGAGAACGTCGCCGAGGCGTTCGATGTCGTGCGGCGCGTCGAAGCGGAAGAAGGACGCGTGTTCATCCATCCGTTCAACGGCTATCGCACGGTGCTCGGCACGGCGACGCTCGGCTACGAGTGGACGTCGCAGGCGCCCGATCTCGACGCCGTCATCCTGCCGATCGGCGGCGGCGGCCTGGCCGCGGGCGTATCGACGGCGATGCGCCTCGCAAATCCGTCGCTGCATGTCTTCGGCGTGGAACCGGAAGGCTCGGATGCGATGAAACGCAGCTTCGAGGCGAATCACACGGTCAAGATGGGCGCGATGCACGGCATCGCCGATTCTTTGATGGCGCCGCATACCGAGCAGTACAGCTACGAGCTATGCCGGCGGCATATCGACGAGATCGTCACCGTGTCGGACAACGAGCTGCGTCACGGCATGCTGCAGTTGTTCGGTGAACTCAAACTGGCGGTCGAGCCGGCATGCGCCGCCGCCACCGCCGCCCTGCTCGGACCGTTGCGCGAGCGGCTGGAAGGCAATCGTGTCGGCGTGCTGCTGTGCGGCACCAATACCGACCCGACGACCTTCGCGAAGCATCTCGCGCTCGCGCGGGAAGCGTCGGGCGACTGAAGCTTTCGCAAGCAGGCGTTTGCATGTCTTTTCTCGGGGCGCATCGTGCGCCCCGAACTCGTTTTGCGCAAACTTCACGCTGAGATTTTCTCAAAGCGTATTAATGAAAAAAATAATTGATCTTTGTGCATATCTTTGTCATTCCGGCGGCAAAGCTTGTCTGCGCACGTGCGCGCTGATAGTGTCGCCAACCAAATGCAGTCGGAAGATCTGTTTCTAAACCTGAGCACTGTTTAATCTTTTTCAATCGCCATTAGCGCCCGTTTCAAAGTTCGCGGAGCTGATTCGGCACGAACAAGAACTCTCTCCGGCAAGTACAGGCAGCAACGATCCATCGTTGCGGGAACACGCACACCTACGAATAGCGATTAAATTCAATTAATGTCAACCGCGATATTTACAAAGCGGATAGATAGACGGATCCATTTATTACGGCGCTTTTGGACGCACCAATTTTTCAAACAATGAGCAAAATAAATCGAATCCCAGAAACGGGAATAATGCAATGCGTTTTATCTGAATTCGGCACGCGTCGCGGACTTACCGCGCGCCGATCAGTTCTGGCGCTGATGCTGGCGGCCTCATCGGCCTGCATTCCCGTTGCTCATGCAACCGAAAGCGCGCTCGGCCGGCCTGTCGCGGGCATGAGCGTCGGCCCGAGCGCGGGCATCGTGCCGCCCGAGCCGATGACCATCGTGAACTTCGAGAACATCTATCTCGACGGCTCGATCGGCGCGAACCGCTCCGTGCCGATCGCCGGCACGGCGACTGCCGGCGTCGACGCGAAGATCGACTTCACGCTCGCTACCCTGATGCGCTCGTGGGGCAGCACGGGCGGATGGAGTTTCGCGTCCGCCATCACGCTGCCCTACGTCTGGACCGACGTGAAAGCAGGCGCGTCCGTCGGACGCCTGAACGGCGCGCGCAGCGACAGCGCCGCGAACTTGTTTGACCTCTACTTCACGCCGATCGTCGCGGGATACCACTTCTCGCGCACCGATCACATCGCGCTCAGCTTCAACGTCTGGGCGCCGACCGGCCGTTACGACCCGAACGCGCTCGCCAACACGAGCCTGAACAACTGGACCTTCGTGCCTCAAGTGGCGTACACGAAGCTCGTTCCGCAGTACGGCCTGGAATTCGACGCCGTCGCGGGACTGCAGTTCTACACGCGCAATCAAGCCACCGAATATCAAAACGCCCCGCTCTTCACGCTCGATCTAATGGGCCTGAAGAAATTCGCCAATGGCGTCGGCGCAGGCCTCGTGATGGGCACCGTTCAGCAGCTCGGCAAGGACTCCGGCCCAGTCGCCGATCGGCTCGACGGCTTCGTCGGACATGACTTCTCGCTCGGTCCCATCGTCACTTACGACACCAAGGTGGGCGGCAAACATCCCGTTTCGGCGAGCTTGCGCTGGGTGCCGAGCATCGCGAGCACGAACCGGCTCAAGAGCACCAACAGTTTCATGGCAAGCGCGACGCTGGCGTTCTGATGCCTGCCCGCATCGCGATATGAATTCAACCCGAAGAAGGAGCAACGCATGAAAAAAACCTCTGTCAGCACGATAACCGCGCTGCTGTTCGCTGCGGGCACCGCGCACGCGCTGGAAGCGAAGCAGCCGCCGCGCAACCCGTTCCTCGCCGCCGAGAAATATTCGATCACGCACTTCGATTCGTCGCAGAGCGATGCGTTTCCGTATGCGGTCAAGCCCGGCTTCTTCAACGTCGATATCAGCAAGGCGCCGCGCGTCGTCGCCGGTCCGGTGAACATCATGACGCTCGCGTCGACGTCGCCGAACTACATGTGGGGCGTGTCCAGCGAAGGCGTGACGTATATCGACGTGTCGAACGGCGGCTTCAAAGAAGTCGCACGCGCCCCGGCGCCCGGCAACAAGGTCATTCCGGCCGCGCTGCACGACAAGGTGCTCGGCGAGCGCTACACGAACATCAAGCAGGCCGAAGACGCAGTGTTCAAGACCTACGGCCTCGACTGGACGCGCGTCGTCAACGGCGTGTACTCGGTGGTGGACAAGGATAATCACGTCTACTACAACGATTCGGACGGCAACATCAGCATGTTCGGTCTCGTGGACGAAAAGAATCCGGCCGCCGGCATCAAGGTCATCAAGACGATCGACATGAAACCGATCGTCGGCAAGGCGCATCTCGTCGGCACGGGTGTCACATACGACGGCAAGTTCGTCGTGGCATCGAACGTGTCGATCAGCGTGTTCGACCGTTCGCTCGAAGGCCAGCCGCAGACGATCCGCTTTGCGCCGGGCGAATTCGTGAGCAACTCGTTCGCGATCGATCAGAAAGGCGGGATCTACATTGCGTCGAATCGCGTGATGCATAAGGTCGTTTGGACCGGCACGAAGCTCTCGGAAGACGAAGCAGACGGCGCATGGAAGGCCGAATACGAGCACGGCGATCAGCCGCCCGCAGTCAAGTTCGGCGACGGCACCGGCTCCACGCCCACGCTCATGGGCTTCGGCGACGACCAGGACAAGCTCGTGGTCATCACGGACGGCGCGAACCGCATGCACCTCGTCGCGTTCTGGCGCGACCAGATGCCCGCGGGCTGGAAGCAGATTCCGGGTACGAAGTCGCCGCGCATCGCCGGTCAGATCGGCATCACGGCCGGACTCAAGCATCCGCCGAAGTTCGTTCAGAGCGAACAGTCGGTGGTCGTGAACGGCTACGGCGCGTTCGTCGTCAACAACGTTGCCGAGAAGGGCCATCCGGACAAGCTCGTCGACGTGCTGTCGCTCGGTCCGGTCAACAAGCCGGCCTCGGGTGCCGAGCGTCTCGAATGGGATCCGAAGAAGCACGCATGGCGCTCGGTCTGGACGCGTGACGACGTCGTTTCCATCAGCATGGTGCCGAGCACGAGTTCGGCGTCGAACATGGTGTTCGTGAACGGCTACTATCCGAAGACGGGTTGGGAAATCACCGGCATGGACTGGAACACCGGCAAGACCGTGCATCGCGTGTCGTTCGGGCAGAGCAATCTGGGCAACGGCGCTTACGCCATCATCCAGTACATGTCCAACGGAGACCTGCTCATGAATAGCATCGGCGGTCCGACGCGCGTCGTTCTGAAGGACGCAGCAGCGAAGTAAGCGGCGCGTCTTGATGCAAGAAGGGCCATCGCGACTGAACATCGCGATGGCCCTTCGGCGTTTACAGCGTCGTGCCGGACGCGCTTTTTGCGTCCGGCCACTTGACGTCACATCACCGTTGCGAGTTTTCTCCGTTCGCTGCGCAGCATGAAGACGTTCGCCGCGATCACGCCGACCGTCACGAGCGCGATGAACAAAGTCGCGAGCGCGTTCATCTCCGGATTCAGGCCAAGACGCACGCGCGAGAACACGACGAGCGGCAATGTCGTCGAACCGGGACCGGACAGGAACGCCGACAGCACGAGATCGTCGATCGAAAGCGTGAACGACAGCAGCCAACCGGCGACGAGCGCCTGCGAGATCAGCGGCAGCGTGATCGAGAAGAACACGCGCAGCGGCGTCGCGCCGAGATCGAGCGCGGCCTCCTCCAGCGAAGGATTCAGCTCCCGCACCCGCGATTCCACGATGATCGCCACATATGAGATGCACAACATGACGTGTCCGATCCAGATCGTGAAGAATCCGCGATCCGGCCATCCGATGAGCTTCGCCATTTCGACGAACAACAGCAGCAGCGAAATGCCCTGAATGACTTCGGGGATCACGAGCGGCGCGTTGATCATGCCCGCGTAGAGCGTGAAGCCCTTGAAGCGCCCCATGCGCGCGAGCACGAAGCCCGCCCACGTGCCGATGACGACCGACGCGCACGCCGTGAAAAACGCGATGCGCAACGACAGCCACGCCGCGTTGATCAGTTCGTCGTCGGTGACGAGCGCGCGATACCACTTGAGCGACGGCTCGGTCCAGACGGTGACGAGCGGCGAATCGTTGAACGAATAGACGATGAGACTCAGGATCGGTATATAGAGGAACGCGAACCCGAGTCCGAGCGCGGTGATTTGCAACGGACGGCTGACCTTGATCATCGCTTTTCCTCCAGTTGCTTCGCCTGGAAGTGCTGGAAAAGCGCCATCGGCACGAGCAGCAAGAGGACCATCGCGCAAGTGACGGCGGAAGCCATCGGCCAGTCGGCGTTGTTGAAGAACTCGTTCCACATGACGCGGCCGATCATCAGCGTATCCGCGCCGCCGAGCAGTTCGGGAATCACGTACTCGCCCACCGCCGGAATGAACACGAGCAGGCAGCCCGCGATGATGCCGTTCTTCGACAGCGGCAACGTGATCTGCACGAACGCCTTCCACGGCTTCGCGCCGAGATCGTAGGCCGCTTCGAGCAAAGTCAGATCCATCTTCACGAGATGCGCGTAAAGCGGCATCACGAGAAACGGCAAATACGAATACACCATGCCGATATATACCGCGATGTTCGTGTGATACAGCTCGATCGGCGAATGCAGCAGGCCGATCGAAATCAGAAAGTTATTGAGCAGGCCGTTGTTCTTCAGAATGCCGATCCACGCGTACACGCGAATGAGGAACGACGTCCAGAACGGCAGCATCACGGCCATCATCAGGATGTTGCGCGTGGCCGGATTCGAACGGGCGATGTAATACGCCATCGGATAGCCGATCAGGAGGCACAGCACCGTCGATACCGCCGCGACCAGCAGCGAGTTCATGTAGGTCGCGAAGTACAGGCTGTCCTTGACAAGGAACGCGTAGTGCGCGAAGTCGAGCGCGATATGCATCACGCCCTCTTCCATCGTCACGAGATCCGTGTACGGCGGAATGCCGAGCTGGCTGTCCGCGAAGCTGATCTTCACGACGAGCAGGAACGGCACGAAGAACAGCAGCAGAAGCCACAGATACGGACCGCCGATGACGAGCGTGCGTCCGGAAACGCCGATGCGCTTGAGCCAGTTCGTCATCATGCGGTCAGCACCACGCCCGCCGACGCGCTCCATCGCACGTAGACTTCGTCGTCGAACGTGGGCGAATCGATCTCGCCGATCGCGAGGCTCGACAGGTTCGCGACCACGACCTTGCCGGAATCGAGCGTCACGTGATAGAGCGTGTAGCCGCCCATGTACGCGATGTTCGTCACCTTGCCGCGGCCCCAGTTGTAGGTGCCTTCGGGCGGCTTGCGCGTGAGCGCGATGCGTTCGGGACGCACGGATATCGTCACCGGCATGCCGAGCGGCCCGGTGATGCCGTGGCTCACATAGAGCCGCACCGGAAGGTCCGGCGATTCGACGAAGATGTGATCCGGCTCGTCCTCGACGACATTGCCGTCGAAGAGATTGGTCGAGCCGATGAACTGCGCGGAGAAGCGGCTATTCGGATACTCATAGACTTCGTGCGGCGTGCCGAGCTGCACGATCTGCCCTTCGCTCATCACGGCGATGCGATTGGCCATCGTCATCGCTTCTTCCTGATCGTGCGTCACCATGATGCAGGTGACGCCCACCGTATCGAGAATATTGACGAGCTCGATCTGCGTGCGCTGGCGAATCTGTTTGTCGAGCGCGGACATCGGCTCGTCGAGCAGAAGCAGCTTAGGTCGCTTGACGAGGCTGCGCGCGAGCGCGACGCGCTGCTGCTGACCACCCGACAACTGGTGCGGCTTGCGCTTGGCGAACTTCGCCATCTGCACGAGTTCGAGCGCGTTGTGGACGCGGTCCTTCAGCTCGCCGCCCTTTACGCCTTCCTGCTTCAGCCCGAACGCGACGTTCGATTCCACGCTCATGTGCGGAAAGAGCGCGTAGGACTGGAACATCATGTTGACCGGCCGGTTGTACGGCGGCATCTTCGCGAGGTCTTCCCCGTCGATCAGAATCTGCCCTTCGGTGACGGATTCGAGTCCGGCGAGCATGCGCAAAAGAGTCGACTTGCCGCAGCCCGAGCTGCCCAGCAGCGCGAACAGCTCGCCCTTCTTCACCGACAGGTTGACGCCCCGCACGGCCGTCGTCTCGCCGAACTTCTTCACGACATCGACGATCTGCACGAAGCTGTCGTCCGTGCTCGAGACCGATGGGAAACTGCCCGGCTCGCGCCGGCCGGAATTAGGCGCTGCCTTCAACGCGCTCGACTGCTCACTCATGATTGCCTGTTCGACTCCTTGCTTCCATGCGTCTTTCGTGACTCGCCCCGCCACGCGATGCGATCACGAACAAAGCCCCCGGAGGTCCAGGGGCTTCGTCGTTTCAAAAGAATAACCGGCTTATCGGATTCATCGGCCGGACTTGAATTCCGTCCAGAGCCGCGTCTGCAGGCGCTGGATTTCCGGCGGCAGCGGCTTCAGCAGGAACAGCGTCTTGATGACATCCTGCGGCGGATACACGGCCGGATCGTTCGCGACGTCCTTGTCCACGTACTTGCGCGCTTCGAGATTTGCGCTCGGGTAGTACACGGCGTTGGTGATCGCGGCGTGAACCTGCGGCGTCTCGATGTAGTTGATCCACTCGTGCGCCGCGTCCTTGTTCTTGGCGTCCTTCGGAATCGCCATCACGTCGAACCACACGGGCGCGCCGCCCTTCGGAATGTAGTACTCGATCTTGAACGGCTTCTTGGCATCGACGGCGCGATGCTTCGCGATCACGACGTCGCCCGACCAGCCGTAGGTGAAGCAGATATCGCCGCCGACCATGTCGTTGATGTAGCCCGACGAGTTGAACTGCGTGATGTACGGACGGATTTTCTTCATCATCGCGAGCGCTTCGCGATAATCGGCCGGGTTCGTGCTCATCGGATCCTTGCCGAGGTAATGCAGCGCGGCCGCGAACATCTGGTCCGGCGCGTCGAGCACCGAGACGCCGCACGCCTTCAGCTTCGAGATGTTCTCGGGCTTGAAAAGGATGTCCCAGTTGTTCAGTTCGGCGTTCGCGCCGAGGATCTGCTTCGCCTTGTCGACGTTGTAGCCGAGGCCCGTCGTGCCGTACGCCCAGGGCACCGTGTATTTATTGCCCGGATCCGCGCCCTCGACGAGCTTCATCAGGTCGGGATCGAGATATTTGAGGTTCGGCAGCTTCGACTTGTCGAGCGGCGCGAAGATGTTCGCGGCGATCTGCTTGCCGGCGTAATTGCTGGTCGGCACGACGATGTCATAGCCGGAACGGCCGGTCAGGAGCTTGGCCTGCAGGGTGTCGTCGCTGTCGTAGTTGTCGTACTTCACCTTGATGCCGGTCTGCTTGGTGAAGTTGGGAATCGTGTCCTTCGCGATATAGTCCGACCAGTTGTACACGTTCAACTGCGTGTCTTTCGCGAAGGCCGCGAGCGGAGTCAACATCGCGGCGCATGCCAGGGCGCCCGCCAGCTTGGCCGTGCGGCTCGCCAGTTTCTCGTTCATTTCGATTCTCCCTTGTTCCGACTTGTCACGACGTCGTGCCGCCCGGACCCGGCGCATTTTCGCATCGCCGAGCGACCCGCGACTCCCCTAAAACCCCGAAAACTACCATTAAACGCGGACGCGACAAAAAATATCCGCCGCTTGTCGCGCAAAATGTACACGCCCTTGCGCCACGCGGCGACGGTCTTGCCGCGCGGGGCTCTGCCCGGCTTAGCGCCGCGCGCCGACAGCCGGAAAGAGCGCGCATTTTAGCCCCTAATCCGCTGCCGCGGCACGTGATAAACCCACACTCGTCAAAGTGACACGCAGGCGTAAGCCCGATGCAATGTCATTATTCGTGGTCGGTCGCCTGCGTCCCCTTGCGCCCGCCGTTTTGCGAGTCGTTTCTTCGTCGTTTCGTTGACTCGCACAAGCGCGGCCGACACGGGACAAGCCTGACGAATAGCCAGCGGAACAGTTGTTGCGAGCCAATTCGACGTGCGCCGCGAAAAGCGGCGTCTTCTGAACCGGCAACGCGCACCGTTGCAACGCTATTCGAGGCCGCCTCCCGCATGAATACCAATCCCTCCGCGCTCGCCCGGCCGTCAGCCGCGAAATCCGACGCGCAGTCGCCCGTGGCGACCCGTGAAGATCGGGAGCGCGCGCCGCGCCCGCGCAGACACTGGTATTCGTTCGCCGGCGCGGGCGCGCTCGTCGCTGTCGGCTACATGGATCCCGGCAACTGGGCGACGGCGCTCGCGAGCGGCGCGCGCTACGGTTACTCGCTGCTTTTCGTCGTCCTGCTCGCGAGCCTGATGGGGATGCTGCTGCAATGGGTCGCGTCGCGCGTGGGCGTCGTGACCGGGCGCGACCTCGCGCAACTGTGCCGCGAACGCTACAGCCGCCGTACGACGCTTGTCCTGTGGATCGCGTGCGAAATCGCGATCATCGCGTGCGACGTCGCGGAAGTCGTCGGCAGCGCGGTTGCGCTGCAAATGCTCTTCGGCCTCTCGCTCACGGCCGGCGTGCTGGTTTCGGCGGTCGGAACCTTCGCGATGCTCGCGCTGCAAAACCGCGGCAAGCGGTCCCTGCAGCGGGCGGTATCGACGCTCATCTTTCTCGTGAGTTTGTGCTTCGTCATCGAACTCGCGCTGGCGCATCCGGTCTGGGGCGATGCGCTGCGCGGGCTCGCGCCGTCGCGCGAACTCGTCCGCGATGCCGGCATGCTCTGGCTCGCCGCCGGCGTGCTCGGCGCGACCGTGATGCCGCACAACCTTTACCTGCACTCCGCGCTCGTCAAGGAGCACGCGAGCGCCCGCGACGACGCGACCATGGGGCGCGCGCTTCGTGGCGTGAACATCGATACGTTCGGCTCGCTCGGGCTTGCGTTCATCGTCAACGCGTCGTTACTGATCGTCGCGGCCGCCGTCTTCCACGCGAACGGCCACACCGGTGTGAACGATCTCGCCGACGCCCACCGTCTCATTGCGCCGCTCGTCGGCAGTCATTGGGCGGGCGTCGTGTTCGCCGCCGCGCTGCTCGCGTGCGGCCTGAACGCGACGGTCACGGGCACGCTCGCCGGCCAGGCGGTGATGGAAGGCTTCCTGCGCCTCAAGATGGCGCGCTGGGCGCGGGCGCTCCTGACGCGCGGGCTCGCGATCGGTCCGGCGCTCGTCGCGGTCGGAAGTTTCGGCCAGCATGGTTCGAACGCGCTCCTCGTCGCGACGCAAGTCGTCTTGAGCCTGCAATTGCCGCTCGCCGTGATTCCACTCGTGCGCTTCGCCTCCGATGCCGCGCTGATGGGCCGCTGGCGCGTCGCGCGCGTGCCGCTGGCGCTGGCGTGGATGTGCGCGGGCGTGATCGTCGCGCTGAACGGCGCGATGCTCTGGCAGGCGGTGTTTTCGGCCTGACGCACCGGTTTCGATGCCATTTCGTCTGGAATGTCGGGATCGCGGCGCGGCTCGCGCTGTCAGACTGTCCTGATGCCCGCCCCGCCCCAACAGGACACGAACTACATGGCCCACGGCCCACGATCGATTTCGCTGAAAAATTCCCGCCGCTCTGCCGGCCGCGCACGCATGTTCGCGCTTCTTCTTGCCGGCCTTTGCACAAGCGGCGCTACGCACGCGACCGTCGCGGTGCTGCAACCCGCGCGCGAAGCCGCCGCCTCGCAACCGCTCGAACTGACGCTCCTCTATACCGACGATGACGCGAAATCCCTGACCGTCGATGTCCCGAAGCAACTGACCGTGAATCTGACCAATGGCGATTTGCCGCCGGCGCCGCTCACGCTCGAACGCGATCCGACAGTGCCGGACCGTCTGCGCCTTGCGCCCGGCCAGTATCGCCGCGTGCGTTTTTCGGCGCCGTGGCCCGATTCGGCGCGCGGGACGGTGAAGATCGATCCGGTCGGCTTCGATGCTTCGCCGATGCTCGTCACGCTCAATCGCAGCGATACGCAGACCGAGGTCGCCGCCGCGGAGAAGGCCGAGTCGCAAGCGACGACGCCCGGCCAACTCGCCGTCGCGACGGCCGCGGCGAATACCGCCGTCCAACCGGCGTCCAGCACGGACACGTTGCTCTCGGGCCGCTTCTCGACGTTCGAGCCGATCTATTTCGCGGATGGCAAAAACGGCGACAATCTCGCGAAATTCCAGTTCAGCTTCAAATATCGCCTGCATCTGCCTGACGATCCCCGCTCGCGCGGCTTCCTCGACAACCTCTATTTCGGCTACACGCAGACGGCCATATGGAATCTCTCGGCCGAATCGGTGCCGTTTCGCGACATCAGCTTTCAGCCGCAACTGTTCTATTACGTGGAGGACACCGGCTGGAAAAGCGCGCTCTTCACGCGCATGGGCGTCGCGGCGGGCATCGGGCATGAATCGAACGGCAAGAGCGGCGACGAATCGCGCTCGATCAACATCGCGTTCGTGCGCCCGACATGGGATTTCGGCGATCTGAACGGCAATCACCTGACGCTCTCGCCGAAGTTCTATTACTACCTGTCGAAGGCGGGCAACGAGGACATCGCGGATTATCGCGGCTACGTCGATTTCCTCGTGAAATACGGCAGCCCGGACGGCTGGCAACTCGCGACGACATTACGCAAAGGCTCGAAGCACTGGTACGGCAGCGTGGAATCGCAGTTGACCTATCCGCTCGCGAAGCTGATCGGCAGCGCGTGGGGCGGCTATCTGTTCGTGAGCTACTTCAACGGGTACGGCGAGGACATCCTCGATTACAACCAGCGGCATCACTGGATCGCGCGGATAGGCTACAGTATCGCGCGTTGAGTTTTTTTACGATTTTGAATGCCGCGTTGCCGCCCTTTTTGTTCGGCGCCGATGCGGTCACGAGCTAGCCCAATGTCTTCGAATCTTCACGATCTGCCTGATAGCCCCTGCATCGGCGTGTGCTCCACGCTCTTCGACGACGTCTGCAAAGGCTGCGGCCGCACGGCCGGCGAAGTGTCCAACTGGGTGTTTCTGAACGACGACGAAAAACGCGCGATCTGGGAGCGCATTACGCGCGAAGGAACGGCGATGCGGTTTCGCAACGACAGGCTTTGACCGGAATGTAAAAACGGCCCGCTCTTTCGAGGCGGGCCGCTTGTTTCAGCGCGAGCGCGAAGCCGGTGATTACTGAATCCCCTGGCTCGCCAGAAAATCTTCGTAATTCCCGCCGAAGTCGCGCAGCGTGCCATCCGTCTTCACTTCGATGATGCGATTCGCCAGCCCGCTTACGAACTCGCGGTCGTGCGACACGAAGATCAGCGTGCCTTCGAACTTCTCCAGCGCGATCTGCAGCGACTCGATCGACTCCATGTCCATGTGGTTGGTCGGCTCGTCCATCAGCAGAACGTTGTGGCGGCCGAGCATCAGCTTGCCCCAAATCATGCGGCCCTTTTCGCCGCCCGACAGCACCTTCACGTTCTTCTTGATATCGTCCGCGTTGAAGAGCAGACGGCCGAGCGTGCCGCGCATCATCTGCTCGTCGTCGCCCTCCTTGCGATACTGGTCGATCCACTCGGTCAGCGTCTCGTCCTTCGGAAACTCTTCGTACGTGTCCTGCGGCATATAGCCGACGTTGGCGTTTTCCGCCCACTTCACCGTGCCGTGATCGAGTTCGAGCGCGCCCTTGAGCGACTTGAGCAGCGTCGTCTTGCCCGCGCCGTTCTCGCCGATGATCGCGATACGCTCGCCCGGCTGCACCGAGAGCGAAAAGTTCTGGAAGATCGTGCGGTCGTACTTCTTCGTGATTTCCTCCGCGACCACCGCGATGTTGTGCAGCTTCTTCTCGTACTCGAAGCGGATGAACGGATTCTGACGCGACGACGGCTTGAATTCCTCGATCTTGATCTTGTCGATCATCTTCAGACGGCTGGTCGCCTGACGCGCCTTCGACTTGTTCGCCGAGAAGCGGCGCACGAAGTCCTGCAGGTCGGCCACGCGCTCCTTCGCCTTCTGGTTCGCGGCCTGCTGACGCTCGCGCGCCTGCGTCGACGCCAGCATGTAGTCGTCGTAATTGCCCGGCCAGACCTTCAACGTGCCGTAGTCCATGTCCGCCATGTGCGTGCAGACCTGGTTCAGAAAGTGCCGATCGTGGGAGATGATGATCATCGTCGAGTTGTACTGGTTCAGCACGTCTTCCAGCCAACGGATCGAGTTGATGTCGAGGTTGTTGGTCGGCTCGTCGAGCAGCAGCACGTCGGGCTTCGAGAACAGCGCCTGCGCGAGCAGCACGCGCAGCTTCCAGCCCGGCGCGACGTTGCTCATCGGGCCATTGTGATCGTTGATGTTGATGCCGATGCCGAGCAGCAGTTCGCCCGCGCGCGCTTCGGCCGTGTAGCCGTCGTATTCGGCGAACTTGGCTTCGAGGTCGGCGGCGCGCATGTAGTCGTCGTCGGTGGCGTCGGGGTTGGCGTAGATCGCGTCGCGCTCGGTCATCGCGGCCCACATTTCGGTGTGACCCATCATGACGACGTCGAGTACGCGCATGTCTTCGTACGCGAACTGGTCCTGGCGCAATTTGCCGAGACGCACGTTCGGCTCCAGCATGACGTTGCCCGAGGACGGCTCGAGATCGCCGCCCAGGATCTTCATGAAGGTCGACTTGCCGCAGCCGTTGGCGCCGATCAAGCCATAGCGGTTGCCTTCGCCGAACTTGACCGAGATGTTCTCGAAGAGGGGCTTGGGCCCGAATTGCATGGTGATATTGGCGGTAGACAGCACGGCGCGTCCTTTTGAATGGGGTACGACGAAAAACCTGAGATTTTAACAGCTTTTGGCGGGCTTTTGCCCGCGAGCGGCGATTCTGCGAAGCTGGCTCCGGCGGCAGATTTCGTGCCGCATCATGAAAAACGGGGCGCGGCCGTGCAGCCGCGCCCCGTCCATCCCGATGACGATCCTGTTACGTGCGCTCGGCGATGAACGCCTTCACGACGCCAGCATCGGCAGGAACGATATCGAACCTTTGTGGCAGTTTTTCAAGTCCGACGAACGCAGCCGGCCGCTCGGGCTCGCGATTGAGCGCCTCGCGGATCGTCTCGCCGAATTTGATCGGCTGCGCGGTTTCGAGGACGATCATCGGCACGCCGGGCTTCAGATTTTCGCGCGCGACCTTCACGCCGTCGGCGGTGTGCGTGTCGATCATCGTGTGATAGCGCTCGAATACGTCGCGGATCGTCTTCACGCGGTCGTCGTGGCCACTCTTGCCCGACACGAATCCGAATTCCTTCACGCGCGCGAAATCGCCGCTCACCGCGAGGTCGAAGCCGCCCTTCTCTTCGACGTCGCGGAACAGTTGCAGCACGCGCGCCGGATCGCGTCCGAGCAGGTCGTACACGAAACGCTCGAAGTTCGACGCCTTCGAGATATCCATGCTCGGGCTCGTCGTGTGATACGTCTCCGCCGCGCCGCGCACGCGATACACGCCGGTCTTGAAGAACTCGTCGAGCACGTCGTTTTCGTTGGTCGCGACGACGAGTTGATCGATCGGCAGGCCCATCATGCGCGCGATGTGCCCCGCGCACACATTGCCGAAATTGCCCGAGGGCACCGTGAACGACACGCGTTCGTCGTTGCTCTTCGTCGCGGCGAAATAGCCTTTGAAGTAGTACACGACCTGCGCGACGACGCGCGCCCAGTTGATCGAATTGACCGTGCCGATCTTGTGCTTCGCCTTGTACGCGTGATCGTTCGACACGGCCTTGACGATGTCCTGGCAATTATCGAAGTTGCCTTCGACCGCCAGATTGAAGATGTTCGGATCCTGCAGCGAGAACATCTGCGCGGTCTGGAACGCGCTCATCTTCTTGTGCGGCGAGAGCATGAACACGCGCACGCCGGTCTTGCCGCGCATCGCGTATTCGGCGGCGCTGCCGGTGTCGCCCGAGGTCGCACCGAGGATGTTCAATTCATCGCCCTGCTTGGCCAGTGCGTACTCGAACAGATTGCCGAGCAGTTGCATCGCCATGTCCTTGAAGGCGAGCGTCGGGCCGTTCGAGAGTTCCAGCAGCGACAGCGTCGTGCCGTTTTCCTCGCCGAGCGTCTTCAAAGGCGTGATCTGAACCGCGCTCTCTTCGTGGCGCACGTTGCTGTACACCTGCGCGGTGTACGTCTTGCGCGTAAGCGAGCGCAGGTCGTCGGAAGGAATGTCGTCGTTGAACTTCGACAGCACTTCGAATGCGAGATCCGCGTACGACAGCGTGCGCCAGCGCGCGAGTTCGTCGGCGCTGACTTTCGGATACTCCGCCGGCAGATACAGGCCGCCGTCTTTGGCGAGGCCGCCCAGCAGAATGTCGGAGAACGTGTGGCGTTCGTCGGTGCCGGCGCCGCGCGTCGAAATGTAGTTCATCGTGCTTGCCTTTAGTTGAGCGCTTCCATGCGCAGCTTCGTCACCTTGGAGACGACCGTGGACAGCGCCTCGATCTGCGCGATCGCCGCGTTCACGTTCTTTTCGAGCGTCTCGTGCGTGATGAGGATGATGTCGGTCTCGCCCTTGTTCGCGCCGTCGACTTCTTCCGATTCCTTCTGCAGCAGCGCGTCGATGGAGATGCCCTTGTCCGCGAGAATGCGCGTGATGTTCGCGAGCACGCCCGTCACGTCCGCGACGCGCAGGCGCAAGTAGTAGCCGCTCGTCACTTCGTCGATCGGCAGGATTGGCGTGTTCGACAGGCTGTCCGGCTGGAACGCCAGATGCGGCACGCGATGCTCGGGATCGG
>Ga0182735_1001471_pt1 | contig 15664 bp, 15 predicted proteins | sample eDN5th30CKraftMG_FD_128524 | JGI IMG/M metagenome (GOLD analysis project Ga0182735, IMG submission 128524) | Enriched Miracle-Growth compost microbial communities from Emeryville, California, USA - eDNA 5th pass 30_C Kraft MG (version 2) (version 2) ... | reverse complement strand
TATTGGTGCCGGCTAGAGGAGTCGAACCCCCGACCTTCGCATTACAAGTGCGCTGCTCTACCAACTGAGCTAAGCCGGCGAACTCGACATTCTACAAGAAAACGGGGCCGGACGTTTTAATGCGAGCCTCTTAGGCCCGAGCCCTTAACTGTGAAGCGGCGACTTTGAGCGGGGAAAGGAATTCGGATTTTGCTTGCTCCTTGGTGAACTCCCCCGACAGTAAGCTGACGTTCATGGCGGCGATGACATTGCCTTCCTGATCACGGACCGGGACGGCCAGGCCGCAGATTGCGTCGTCGAGTTCGCCGTCGACCCAGGCATAGCCTTCCTCTCGAACGAGCTCGATGGCCTTGAGCAATTGTTCGGGATCGGTGATCGTCCGGCTGGTGAGTTTTTTGAATTCCAGTCCGGCCAAGTATTCCTTCAAAGCGGGTTCGGGCAGATTGGACAGAAGGACGCGGCCCATGGAGATAGGGTAGGCCGGCAGCCGGCTGCCGATGGAAGGATTCATGGAAAGAATGCGCTTGGTGTGGAATCTTTGGATGTAGACGATTTCATTGCCGTCCAGAACCGCGATCGCGCAAGACTGTTTGATCTTCGTGCCTAGTTCTTCGAGTATCCATTGCGATTGCCTCCAGAACGGCAGGGAGAAAAGATATGTCATCCCCAGCCTCAGCACTTTAGGTGTCAGCCAATAATCCTTTTCATCGGTCTTTACAAAACCCAGGTCGGCCAGCGTAAGCAGCAGGCGCCGCACGACAGTGCGAGGCAGTCCGGCCGCTTCGCTGACTTGGGCGATGTTCTGCCGGCCGGTCGACTGGCCCATGACTTCGATGACACGCAGGCCGCGCGCGAACGTGCGGACGAAGGATTCGCTTTCAGGTGTGGCCACTAGTGGTTTTCCCTTTTTCGTGTTGACTTGGAAAATGAAAGATGCATAATGAACGTACAGCGGTCTTCTATAACCGCTTAGCGGACATTCTAACAGGCGCCGAGATGCTAGCGACAATGCTAAACGACATCGCTAGGGAAAAGCCCAGAGGCAGGTTGGAGACACAGCCTCGAGATGCTGCACAAGGGCGGATTGTGAAGCGATAGGCTTGCCGGTGCGCCCCGCGGCTGGCTGCTCGGATGGAAATTGGCTGTGGGCCGCGACCCATGGTTCCTCTTAGACATCTTGGTAATTTAACGGCAGGAAAAAATTCGTTGGAGACAGGCCGATGGCCGGCGTAAAACAAATTTCCCCAGGTTTCATAGGTAAAAAAATGCGCAAGAACATCATTCATCTGGCCGTATCCATGGCCGCAACTGCGTTGTTGGCCGCGACAGTGCCAGCCCACGCCCAGGATTATCCCTCTAATCCCGTTAATGTCATTATGCCTTGGGGGGATGGCTTTCCAGCGAACTCGGCCCGCTTGTACGGTGAGGAGCTGGCTAAGCGCTATAAGCAGCCTTTCGTAGTCCATTCCAAGCCCGGCGCGGGCGGCGAGGTTGCCGCCAAGCAAGTCATCGCTGTGGCTCCGGACGGCTACACCTTGCTAGTGACCGGGTCGTCGATCACAATCCGCGCCGTCAGCGACGATAGCAACGCCGACGGCGAACGCGACCTTCAGCCGATTGCCCAGCTCACCACGACCCCATACGTCATTGTTGCCAAGGCGGGCAAATACGGAAGCTTCACGCGCTTTCTGGAGGTGGCCAAGGCTCAGCCGGGTACGATTAATTTCGCATCCGCCGGTGTCGGTACGGGCATGCATTATCTGGGCGAACTAATCAATTCGAACGCGGGAATAAATATGGTGCATGTTCCGTACAGTTCCGGTTCGCGCCAATTGCAAGCGGTGCTCGCGGGCGATGTCGAGGTGGCGATTATTTCGCTGGTTACGGCATTGCCGCAAATCAAGGCGGGGACGCTGGAAGCGCTGGCGGTAAGCTCGACCGCACGCAGTAAAGTGGCCGCGGACGTGCCCACGCTCGTGGAGCTGGGGCTCAAGGATATTCCTTCCATAGGCGCCTGGATCGCCATGTTCGGGCCCAAAGAGCTGGATGCCGCCGTGGTCAAAAGCTTGTCCGAGCATATCTCCCAGATCGCCAATGATCCTAGCGTCGTCGAGCGCGTCTCGTCATGGGGCGCTGAAATTCCGAACACCAGCGTTTCATACCTGAAAGAGGTGATCCGCACTGAAAAGGCATCATGGTCGAAGCTTATAAAAGAAAAGAATCTGCCGACGGCCAGCTAGCAGAAGAATTGAAATGGCTGTTGGACTGACACGATTGCAAAGGAGTATGGGCATGAAGCACAAACTTTCATCTTTATGCAGCCAGGTGGTTCAAGCCGATACGCTGCTGCAAACACCGAATGCAAACAGGCTTTTCATCGAGGTCCGGCTGGGCGCCATCCCGGAGGATGAATTGAAAAGCTATCGTGAAGGCCATATCCATGGCGCCGTGTACGCGCAGATAAGAGATGTGTTTGCAGCACCGCCGACGCCGGAGAGCGGCAACCTCCCCTTGCCCGAACTGGAGGATCTCCGGCGCCAACTCGAGCGGTGGCATGTGGACAACGATACGGAAATCGTGCTCTACGGCCCTTCGATGGCATTGGCGGCCAGAGGATGGTGGGTACTGCGTTGGGCGGGGCTGACCAATGTCCAGGTACTGGATGGCGGCCTTAAAGCCTGGGTCAATCATGGCGGCGCGGTCGCTCAGGGCGACTGCGTTCCGGCGGCGAAGAGCGCGCCCGCGCCTCTGGTGCTGCAGGCGGGCGGCATGCCTTCGATCTCCGTGGCGGAAATGGAAAGCCTGCCTGCCGATGTAGTCTTGATCGATGCGCGTGATGAGGCTTCGTACCTTGCGGGCTGCATCCCTCATGCTCGCAACTTGGCTGCTTCAGAGCAATGGACTCCCGCATCCAACTTGAGGACTGTCAGTGAGATACGGCGGTTGTATGACAGTGTCGGGGCCACGGCCAATGCGGATATTGTTGTTTATTGCGGCGGCGGGGTATTGTCGGCGCTAGAGGTGCTGACGTTGGACGCATTGGGCATACCGTCCCGATTGTTCGTCGGGTCCTGGTCCGAATGGAATAAATGCCCCAGGCGCATGGCGCTTAGTGCCAGTGAAAGGGTGGTGGCATGACGCGCGCTCCTGACAAAAAAGGGTCGACTAAAGTTGACGTGATCGTTTGCGGCGGCGGGCCGGTAGGCCTTTCGATGGCATATTTGTTGGGTCGTTCAGGGGTCTCCGTGGCTCTGTTCGAACGCCGGGCCAGCACCACCACATTGCCTAAAGGACAATACATACATGCCTCGACGGGAGAGTTCTTCAGGCAATGGGGAGTATGGGACTTGCTGGAAAGCAGCGGCTGGGAGACCGAACGGTCGAACGGGCAAGGATTCTACGTCAATGTGGCAAACGGTCCCGTCGCGGAGATACGTGCGATTTTCGGGCCGCACGAAGACTACGTGAAGAAATGGGAACTCCATAGTCCCGTCTATCCTAGGAAAGTGCCTGCTTCAGACTACGAAGCCGCAATACGCCGGCAGGCATCCCAGTGGGCGAGCGTGTCATTGAATTTCAACTCCCGCATTGTGGAGGTGAATGAAAGTCCCGGGCATGTGCACGTCACAGTCGAGAATACAGAAACCAAGGCATGCAACGAGGTTGCCGCTCGCTACCTCGTGGCATGCGACGGCGCCCATAGTTTTGTCCGCAGCCGTTTGGGCGGGGGACAGGATCACGGTCCCACCTTCGGCAATCAGATTCTGGTGGAGTTCCGCGCCGCGCTGGATGACACGCTGGGCAAGGACGGGTTCTTCCATTCGTTCATCCTTCATCCGCAGTATGCGGGGTGGTTCGGCAGCAAGCACCCGGACACCGGCCTGTGGCGCTACAGTTTCCGTCACGATGAAGACGTCCTTCCTCCAGAAGAAGTCATCCTGGAACGCATACGAGGGGCCTTGGGGATGCCCGACCTGCCGATAGAAGTGGTGCAAACGTACCGCTTTGACTACAGCACGGGCTTGCTCAGGCAATGGCGCGAAGGCAGGGTGCTGTTTGCCGGCGATGCGGCGCATTGGCATTCGCCTTGGGGCGGTTTTGGAATGAACTCGGGCATCCAGGATGCCAATAACCTGGCGTGGAAGCTTGATCTGGTTTTGAAAGGGGCCGCTTCCGATGCGCTGCTCGATACCTACCAAGCCGAACGCAAGTCTAAAGCGCTGATCACCGTGAAGACCGCCACCTACAACTCCTTGCATTATCAGGCGATCGCCGAGGCCTTGCGCGTGGGCGAAGGCGCGAACTTCGCCCAAGGGACTATTTCCCCCGAAGCCCGGCTATTTTTGAGCCAGCGGGTAGCTCCCCATGGGGACTACAGTGTCCTGCATACGGGCTACCAGTTAGGCACCGTGTATTCGTCGAATGCTATCGTGGCCAATGGTGAGACGGCGCCCGAACCGGAATTGGCCGAGTATGTCGAGACGACGGTACCCGGTGTGCGCGCTCCGCATGCGTGGCTGGTCGATCATGGCGGCCGAAGGCTATCCACCATCGACCTATGGGGCCCGGGCTTCGTGCTGATTGGATATCAGGCAGACCGCTATTGGATGGAGGCTGCCCAGAACCTTTCCGGTTCGCTGGGGGTAACAATACGCTGCGTCAACGTAGGCGGGAAGCAGGAAGACTATCGGCCGCAAGACGCCAAGTTCTCCGAGATCTATGCAAAGCGCAGCGGGGACATGATGCTTGTGCGCCCGGACGGCTTCATTGCGGCGAAATTGAATGCCGCAACGGAAGAGGAGGCCTATAACGAGCTTCATCGCGTCATGCGCTTGGTTCTGGGCCTGGAAAAATCCACGAAGCCTGTTTCGGATATGGCTCCCGCCTTATAGGCCTTATGGTGCAGGCGGACGCTTTAGCGTCCGCCTGATACGCGACGGGCTTGCTGCACAACAGGCGTTCCGGCCGCTTCGGAATCGCCGCTGCCGCCTCTTCCGGCCAGCGTGAAGCCCCGCTACCGGCTTCTTGCATACTTCAAGCAGCATAAAGAGCCATGGGCCACCCTTCGCGGCGGTGGCAGGAACAGCCTTGCTCTCCTCATGTATTCATCTCCCTTCTTGGGCCCCCCGCAGGCGGACGGCCGCCTTAGTCCGCCGAACTTCAACGATTTCCTTGACAGCATTTCGTTGCGTGCCTAGAATGTTCGTAAAGCGGTTATTAATATCCGCTTAGCGGTCAATAATACCAAGCGACCTTAATCCGAGGACTTATCCGGAGAACTACATGGATTACAAGTACGACACCGATTTCTGGGCGGGCAACGCCGCGCGGAAGATCTGGGACGACATCGTCCCAGGCGAGCCGCGAAAAACGATCCCTTACACGCTTACCAAGGAAGCGATCTACAAGCTCTGCCATGCCACGGGCGATATGAATCCGCTCTATGTGGACGAGGACTACGCCAAGACCACGAAGTGGGGCGGCATCATTGCGCCGCCCTCGATCCATGTGCTGCTCATGTTCTCGTGCACGCCGAACGACGACTGGATGCGCAGCCCCGGCACCATCAACGCGGGCCAATCCTGGAGCTACAACATTCCCGCCCGCCCCGGCGATGTCATTACCTTGCACGCCCGCGCGCTGGACAAGTTCATCAAGGGCGATCGCCTTTTCGCCGTTCACGACAACGTATTTTTCAACCAGAACAATGAAGTGATCTGCTCCGGCCGCGGCTGGACGATCCGCCCGATGTAAGGATTCGCGTCATGGAAAACAAGTTCGATATCACCGAAGGCCAGCGCATCGAGGGAACTCCTTTCTGCCCGACGCGCGAAACCATTTGGGAATTCTGCGAAGCATCGCTCGATTACAACCCGCTGCACTGGGATGATGAGTACATGAAGTCGAATTTCGGCAAGACGAATTTCGGCGGCATCATCATGCACGGCATGTCCAACTTCAGCCTCATCACGAAGATGATGACGGACTGGGCTCTGCCCCAGGGCGGCATACATCGCCGCCTGGAAACCCGCTGGAAGGCGCCGGTCAAGCCGGGCGACACCATCACGCCGAGCGGCACGGTAAAAAAGGTCAAACCCACGGAAAAAGCCAACTGGGTGGTTGTGACGGTGCAGGTCAAGAACCAGCAGGACGCCGTTGTCGCCGAAGGCGAAGCGATGGTGGAGTTCCCCCACTAAGCGTTGCGAACACCGGCTGCCCTTTCAAAAAGCGGGGCGGCCATCTCACTGCCCGAGGAGGCTGAAATGAAATCCGTTATTCGAGTTATTGCAGGTGTGGCCATGACACTGGCCTGCGGCGCCACGATGGCGGCTGGTTACCCCGACCGCGCCGTAACGATAGTCGTGCCATTCCCTGCGGGCGGTACGACCGATATATTGGCGCGACAATTGGGCAATGCCCTAGGCAACAAGTGGGGCGTGCCGGTGGTCATCGAAAACAAAAGCGGCGCCAGCGGTACGATAGGCTCGGCCTATGTGGCGCGCAGCGCGCCCGATGGCTATACGCTGATGGTGACGGCCACCCATCACGTCATCAATCCCACGCTGCTGAAGAAAACAATACCCTACGATACCAAGAAGGCGTTCACTTCGCTGGCGATGGTGGCGTCCGTGCCCAACGTTCTGGTGGTCAACAAGAACTTCGAGCCCAAGACCGTCCAGCAGCTTATCGATCTGGCCAAGAAGAAGCCCGGCGAGTTGAACTTCGGATCGGCGGGCATAGGCGGCGCGAACCATCTTTCCGGCGAGCTCTTCGCTCACATGGCTGGAATAAAGCTGACCCACATCCCCTATCGGGGCGCGGCGCCGTCATTGACCGATCTGCTTGCTGGCCAGATTCCGATGATGTTCGACTCGGTGCCCGGCGTGATCGCGCATATCAAGTCGGGCGACCTGCGCGCCCTGGGCGTGACATCCGCCGAGCGCGTGCCTCAACTTCCCGATGTGCCCACCATCGCGGAAGCGGGCGTGAAGGGCTTCGAGGCAATCGCCATGTTTGGCCTGTATGGGCCCGCCGGCATGCCGGACGACATCGTGGCGGCCATTTCGCGCGATGTGAGCCAGGTCTTGGCTGCGCCGGATCTGAAGAAAAAATTTGCGGAATTGGGCGCTACCCCGGGCCATATGTCCCAGCCCGAGTTCGCCAAGTATGTCAATGACGAAATCGACAAATGGGGAGCGGTGATCGAGGCTGCGGATATCAAGCTCGAGTAGACGAACGACTCTGCCATACCTATATACCGAGAGAGAGATGCTGGATAAAGTGCTCAATCCTATCGCTGCGGGCATGCGGCAATGTGGCGGCGAAAAGGCCTTGTCGAATATTCGGGTGCTGGACCTGTCCCGCATCCTGGCGGGGCCGTGGTGCACGCAGAATCTGGCCGACCTGGGCGCTGAAGTGATCAAGGTCGAACGCCCGGGCACGGGCGACGACACTCGGGCCTGGGGGCCGCCCTGGCTGCCGGGCCAGGACGGCAGCCAGGCGCCGGACTCTTCCTATTATTCCGCCGCCAATCGGGGAAAGAAGTCGGTGACGGTGGATATCGCCACGCCGGAAGGCCAGGACATGATACGGCGCATGGCCCGGTCCAGCGATGTCTTCATCGAAAACTTCAAGGTGGGGAATCTCAAGAAATATGGGTTGGACTATGAGTCCATCCGCCAGGAGAATCCGGCCATCATTTATTGTTCGATCACGGGCTTCGGCCAGGACGGCCCTTATGCGCATCGTCCCGGATATGACTTCGTCTTCCAGGGCATGGGCGGGATGATGAGCATTACCGGCGAGCGCGACGACCTGCCGGGAGGCGGTCCGCAAAAAGTGGGCATCGCGCTGGCGGACGTGATCACCGGCATGTACGCCACGATCGCCATTCTGGCCGCCGTCAACCACAGGCATGTATCGGGCAAAGGGCAGTATATCGACATGTCCCTGCTCGACTGTATCGTGGCGCTGGGCAGCAACCAGATCACTGGTTATTTCGCGAGCGGCAACGTCCCGGCGCGCATGGGCAACGCCCATATGAGCCTGGTTCCATACGGCGTGTATCCCACGCGCAATGGCCACATCATCATCGCTATCGGCAACGACGAGCAGTGGCAGCGTTATTGTTCGGCCATCGGGCGCGAAGACCTGGGCGCTGAAGAGGATTTCCGCAAAGTGACCGGCCGCATCGTCAATCGGGAACGGCTGGAAGCGGAACTCAAGGAAACCATGCGGACGCGGGATTCCGAAACCTGGCTCGAATTACTGGAACAGCAATCCGTGCCTTGCGGCCCCATCAACAACTACGAGCAGGTATTCCGGAACCCGCAAGTCGTGCATCGCAAGCTCCATATCGAGCAGCAGAGGCAGGACGGGGCGCGCATAGGGGCGGCGGCCTCGCCTCTTAGATTGACGGAAACGCCGCCCAGCTATGACTTGCCGCCGCCCATGGTGGGGCAGCATACGGAAGAAGTGCTGAAGGCCATGCTGGGCATCGACGCGGAGCAATTGTCGGCGCTGCGCGAACGGAAAATCATCTAGCGCGGCTCATCCAGCCGCTAGTTCGAAATCAAAGGAAGTATTTTCATGGTGGAAGCTTACATCTGCGATGCGATCCGGACGCCGTTCGGCCGCTATGGCGGCTCGCTGGCCTCGGTTCGTACGGACGACCTTGCGGCCCTGCCGATTCGGGAATTGATGGCGCGCAATCAAGGCGTGGACTGGGAAGCCGTCGATGATGTCGCCTACGGCTGCGCCAACCAATCGGGCGAGGACAATCGCAACGTGGCGCGCATGGCCGCGCTGCTGGCCGGCCTGCCCGCGGGCGTACCGGCTTCGACGCTGAACCGGCTGTGCGCTTCGGGCCTGGATGCCGTCGGCACCGCGGCGCGGGCGATCAAAAGCGGCGAGGTGCAGTTGATGATAGCCGGCGGGGTCGAAAGCATGTCCCGTTCGCCTTATGTCGTCGGCAAAGCGGATGCGCCGTTTTCTCGCCAGCAGCAGATGTTCGACACCACATTGGGCTGGCGCTTTGTCAATCCCGTCATGCAACGCAACTTCGGCATAGACTCCATGCCCGAGACGGCGGAAAACGTCGCGGAACAGTTCGGCATTTCAAGGCGAGACCAGGACGCCTTCGCCTTGCGCAGCCAGCAGCGCGCCGCAAAAGCCATGGCCGAGGGCGTGCTGGCGCCCGAGATCATGGATGTCCCGATACAGGGGAAAAAGGGCGGTGCAACCATAGTCAATCAAGACGAACATCCGCGGCAAACGGATATGGCCGCATTGGCCAAGCTGAAGCCCGTGGTGCGCGAGGGCGGCACCGTGACCGCGGGAAACGCTTCGGGCATCAATGACGGAGCGTGCGCATTGCTGCTGGCTTCAGAGCGTGCGGCGGGCCGGCATGGCCTGCGGCCGCGCGCCCGCGTGGTCGGAATGGCGGTGGCGGGCGTGGAGCCGCGCATCATGGGGTATGGCCCGGCGCCCGCTGTACGCAAGGTGCTGGCGCTGACAGGCCTCGGCTTGGACCAGATGGAAGTCATCGAGCTGAATGAGGCCTTCGCCGCCCAGGCGCTCGCCGTGACCCGGGCCCTGGGCTTGCCCGACGACGCCGCCCACGTGAATCCCAATGGCGGGGCCATAGCGCTGGGCCATCCCCTGGGCGCTTCGGGCGCAAGGCTGGCTCTGACGGCGGTAAATCAGTTGCACCGCATCGGCGGTCGCTATGCGCTGTGCTCCATGTGCATAGGCGTCGGCCAAGGGATAGCCGTGGTGCTGGAGCGTGTTTGAATGAAGCAGGGATAGTGGGGCTTACACGTGAAGAACAAAGTTTGCGCAAGCGCGCTTGAGGCCGTCAACGACATACCCGACGGCGCGACCTTGCTGGTGGGCGGGTTCAGCGGCGCGGGCGTGCCGGAAACGCTGATAGGCGCTCTGCTCGAGCACGGCGCCAAGGACCTGACCATCGTCCATAACAATGCGGGTAACGCACGCCAGGGTGTCGCAAGACTGCTGGAGGCGGGGCGGGTGCGCAAAGTCATTTGCTCTTTTCCCCGCTCATGGGAGTCGGACATTTTCGAAGGCTTGTACCAGGCCTCGAAAGTGGAGCTCGAGGTCGTGCCGCAGGGGACGCTGGCCGAGCGCCTGCGGGCCGGAGGCTCCGGCCTGGGCGGTTTCTATACGCCGACGGGTTATGGAACACTGCTGTCCGAGGGCAAAGAAACGCGGGAGATCGACGGCAGGGGATACGTCTTCGAGAAAGCGCTGCGCGGGGATTTTTCTTTCGTCAAGGCGCGCCGGGCGGACCGTTGGGGCAATCTGCAATACCGCATGGCCGCCAGGAACTTCGGCCCCGTCATGTGCATGGCCGCGCATACCGCCATCGTCGAAGTCGCCGAGGTCATGCCGCTGGGGTCATTGGACCCGGAATGCATCGTCACATCGGGGGCTTTCGTGCAAAGAATCGTTCACACACAAGAGGCGCGGCCATGATGGATAGTCCCGGCGTATCCAGAGATCTCATGGCGCGCCGCGTGGCGCGCGACATCCCGGCCGGCGCAGTGGTCAATCTGGGCATAGGCATGCCCGAGCTGGTGGGCAATTACCTGAACCCCGACGACGAAGTCATCATCCATACCGAGAACGGGATAGTCGGTTCCGGCCCCACGGTAGCGGGCTCCATCCAGGATTTCGATCTTATCAATGCAGGCCGCAAACCGGTAAGCCTGGCTCGCGGCGGGCATTTTGTCGACCATGCCGATTCATTCGCCCTGGTGCGCGGCGGGCATCTGGACATTAGCGTGCTCGGCGCCTTTCAAGTATCCGCCGCGGGCGACCTGGCGAACTGGTCCACCGGCGATCCGGCCGCGCTGCCGTCGCCGGGGGGCGCCATGGATCTGGCCGTTGGTGCGCGTCAGGTATTCGCCATGATGAATCTTTTCGACCGCCAGGGGCGGCCCAGGCTGGTGGAGCATTGCACCTTGCCATTGACGGGCGCCGCGGTGGTGAAGCGCCTGTATACGGATTTTGCCGTATTCGATCTTTCCAGCAGGCAAGCGCCCGTCGTGCTGGATTTAGCGCCCGGGCTGGCTCTGGAGACTTTGTCCGAAAAACTCGGGTTCAGTCTGCTGGCCGCTGAAGAAGGCATACAAGCCTATGCCGGCTGAGGCTGAGACCGAGGCTGGGATCGAGTAGGCCGGAGCCGGGACATAGATTGGAAGTCCGGCGGCGCCGGTTTGCATGCCGATGCGGACGCCTGGCCGCTAGCCAACGATCCGCAGCCTTTATTGCTGCTCAACGGCGGCCGGCATGAATCCCAGCGACCGGGAGACGTTTTCCGCTGCCTGCATCAGCGCTTCGGCCCATTCGGACTCCAGGGAGGCGATGGTCCAGCGGGGGTATGGCACGGCGATGTTGATGGCGGCGACGGGCCGGCCGCTGCGGCCGCGCACCGCGGCGGCGATGGATACGTCGCCCACGAAGCGTTCCTGGTCGTTGACGCTGTAGCCGCGCTCGCGCACGCGTTCCAGCTTGGCCATCAGGCGTTCGGGATCGGTTTCCGTGTTGGGCGTATGCTGGCGCCGGTCGCTGGCGTCGATGATGGCCTTGGCCGTTTCGGGCGGCAGCCAGGCCAGCAAGGCCCGCCCGGGGGCGGTGCAGTAGGCCGGCAGGCGCGAGCCTATCTGCAGGTTGACGCTGACCGCATGCCGGCTGGGGTAGCGCAATACATAGACGACTTCGTTGCCGCTCAGCAAGGTCAGGTTGACGGTCTCGCCGCAGGCCTCGCGCAAGGATTCCAGGACCGGCGCGGCAAGCCGCTGCACGGCGTCGGTGCTGGCGTAGGCATGCGCGAACGCCAGCATCTTGGACGAGAGCACGTACTGTTTGTTGTCGGGGTTCTGTTCCAGATAACCCAGCGCCTTCAAGGTGAAGACGAAGCGCTGGGCTCCGCTGCGCCCCATGCCGGCGGCGCGGGCGATGTCGGCCAGGTTCAGCGGGCGCTGGGCCTGGGCGAGCGCCTGCAGAACGGACATCCCTTTCTCCAGCGACGCGACGAACAAGGGATGATCGCTGGTGGCTCGCTGGGAAAGGTCTGAATCTGTGGACATGGATCAACGCCAGATCTGGCTGAAGGCGCGCAGGAAGTTGCGGCCTAGTATACCTTCGATCTGGGCCTCGCTCAGGCCCGCCTTGGATAGCGCCAGCGTGATCCGCCCCATCTCGCGCGGCGAGGGCGTTTCCGCGGGGTAGCGGCTCTCCAGCTTGTTGCCGAAGGCGGCGATGTATTCGCCGGTGGCGCCCGCAAACTTGCTTTTGCTCATTTCGAGTATGGCCTCCGTGACGGACGAGTCGCTGACGGAGGCGAAATCGTTCCCCATGCCGATATGTTCGTAGCCGACGAGGTTGGCGACGTAGCGTACATGTTCCACGAAGCCGTCCAGGGTGGGCGGGGACTTGGGGTCGCCCTTCCAGTTCATGAAGCCATGGACGCTCACGCCGACGATGCCCCCGCTCTCGGCGACGGCGCGCAGGACGGCGTCCGACTTGTTGCGCGGCCGGGCGGCCACCGAATAGGCATTGGCGTGGGTGAGCAGCACCGGCTGGGAGGACATGCGCGCGGTGTCCAGGCAGGTCTGTTCCCCGGTGTGGCTCAAGTCGATCGCCATGCCGACTTGGTTCATGGCTTCGACGATCTGGCGCCCCAGCTTGCTCAGCCCGGCATTGCGGTCTTCGAGACAGCCGTCGCCGATCAGGTTGGCCTGGTTGTAGGTCAATTGCACCACCCGCAAGCCCAGCTCGTAGAACAGGCGGACGCGGTCGACGCAGTCCCCGAAGGGCAGGGCGTTCTGCCAGCCCATGATGAAGCCGACGCGGCCTTCTTTGTGCGCCCGTTCGATGTCGACGGCCTTGCGGACATGGATCCACGGGGAATCGGGCCGCGCCAGCAAAGAGAGCCAGCGGGCGGTTTCGTCTATCGCCCCTTCCAGATCCAGCAGCGGCATGAGCGTCGTGACGTTGGCGGCCGCCACATTCCCCTGGCGCAGGGGGGCGGGATCGCCGTCGCTGAAAAAAATCAGGCCGTCGATGATCAGCAGCCGGTCGTGCAAGGAGGTGTCGGAGTGTGCTTGCGTCATGGAGAGCTTCCTGAGTGGGTGGTGAATGGTGTTGAAATTTTATTGACGAGTAATTGCATTGTATATACAGTAATCGCTCTGAGGTACATTTTTCTCTGTTGACTGCCTATCGCCCATTCCTCACATCCTCCATGCCCAGGAGACGACACATGAAAAACCGGCTTTTATCCCTTGCGTTCGCCGCCATTGGCGCGGTAACCCTTGCCGGCGGTCCGGCGTGGGCTCAGGACTGGCCCAAGCAGCCCATCAAGCTGATCGTCGGCTATTCCGCCGGCGGCACCACCGATCTGGTGGCGCGCACCCTGGCTGAGCCCCTGGGCAAGGAATTGGGCGCCACCGTGGTCGTGGACAATCGGCCCGGGGCCGGCGGGGCCATAGGCGCCAGCGCCGTCGCCAAGGCCGCGCCGGACGGCTATACCCTGCTTTTTGCGGCTTCGCCCGAGATCGCCATCGCGCCCGCCGTGGATCAGCAGCTCAATTACGATCCCCGCAAGGATCTGCAGCCCATCGCCCTGGTTTGCGAGATTCCCCAAGTCCTGGTGGTCAATGCCCAATTGCCCGTGAATTCGGTGGCCGAATTGCGCAAGCTGGCGCAGTCCAAGCCCGGCGAGCTCAATTTCGCATCGTTCGGCAACGGCACGTCCAACCATCTGGTGGGGGAGCTGTTCAACGCCGAAACCGGCTTGAATATCGTCCACGTCCCCTTCAAGGGCAGCGCGCCGGCCCTGTCCGAGGTGATCGCCGGCCGGGTGCAGATGACCTTCGACACGGAAATGGTCGTCAAAGAACATGTGCGCAGCGGCCGTCTGAAGGCCCTGGCCTTCGCCGGACGGGAACGCTCCAAGGCCTTGCCCGACGTCCCCACCATGGACGAGGCGGGCGTGCCGGGCTTCGTGGGAGGGTCGTGGGTCGGCCTGCTTGCGCCTACCGGCACGCCGGCGGATGTATTGAAGAAGCTGGATGAGTCCATGCGCAAGGTCATGGGCACGGAATCCGTGGTCGCGGCCTTGCGCACGCGCGGTCTGAGCCTTTGCGGCCAGAGCTCGCCCCGGGAATTCACCCGGTTCATCGATGAAGACATCAAGAAATGGACGGAGGTGGTCAAGCGTGCCGGCATCAAGCGCGAATAGCCCGGCGGAAGGCCGCCACGCCATCGTCGTGGGGGCCGGCATCGCGGGCCTGTCCACGGCCTATCGCCTGCTGCGGCTGGGGTGGCGGGTCAGCGTGATCGACAAGGGCGAGCCGGGGCAGGGCTGTTCGGCCGGCAACGCCGGGGCGGTCAGCCCCGGATCGGTCGCGCCCCTGGCAAGTCCGGGCCTGCTGCGCCAACTGCCCCGCATGCTTTGCGACCGCGGCGGCCCCTTGACCGTCCCTGTCGCCTACTGGGCGGCGGCCGCGCCCTGGCTGCTGCGCTTCGTCGCAGCGTCCAGGCGGCCGGTCGCCGAGAACATCGCAGCGCAATTGAAACCTCTGCTCGAACCGGCGCTGGAACACCATCGGCGGCTGCTGAACGAGGTGGGGGCGCCGGAACTGCTGCGGGCCACGGGCCAGCTCCATGTCTATCGCGACGTCCAGGCGCTGGCGAAAGACGAGTTCTCCTGGAACCAGCGCCGCCGTCTGGGCGTCGAGGTGTTGCGGGTGGATCGCGCCGGCATCGAAGCGCTCGAGCCGGCGGTGGGCCCTTTGTATACCGTGGGCTGCTTCCTGCCGCAGCAGGGGATGATCGTGGATCCGCTGGCCCAGACGCAGGCTATAGCCCAGGCCTTGACGGCCGGAGGCGCGCAAATCCTGCGCGACGAGGTGACGCGGATCAGTATATCCGGCGCGTCGGTGACTGGTGTGGAAGGCAGCCGCGGCCGCTACCAATCGCCTTATGTCGTCGTTTGCGCGGGGGCATGGTCGGCCCGCCTGCTCGAGCCGCTGGGCTATCGCGTCCCCCTGGAATCCCAGCGCGGCTATCATGCCACCCTGCCGGACGCGGGCATTCAATTGCGGCGCGTGGTAACGGCCGCCGACCGGAAGATTTTCACTACGCCCATGCGCGCCGGCCTGCGGGTCGCAGGCACGGTGGAGTTCGGCGGCTTGAACCGGCCGCCCACCGAAAGGCGCGCCCGTTTGCTGCTCGATCATTGCCGCGAACTGTTTCCCGACGTCAATGTGTCGCAGGCAAGCTTCTGGATGGGCCACCGCCCCTGCCTGCCGGATTCCAAGCCCGTGCTGGGCCCGAGCCCCCGCCACCGCGGGCTGGCCTTCAACTTCGGCCATGGCCATCTGGGCTTGACCATGGGGCCGGTCAGCGGCCATCTCGTCGCCGGGGCGTTGGACGGCGCAGAGCACGACGCGATACTCGCGCCGTTCTCCATCGGCCGCTTTCCCTGCCGCGCAAATACAGAGACAGAGGCGCAGCCATGATTCCAGGCAACATGCATCCCGAAATGAAGGTTCTGCTGGACGCCCGGGGCGACTGGCCCGCGCGGATGTCGGTGGCGGACATTCGCGCCGCCTGGGCGTCGTACACCCTCGCCTTT
>Ga0182735_1001469_pt1 | contig 15674 bp, 12 predicted proteins | sample eDN5th30CKraftMG_FD_128524 | JGI IMG/M metagenome (GOLD analysis project Ga0182735, IMG submission 128524) | Enriched Miracle-Growth compost microbial communities from Emeryville, California, USA - eDNA 5th pass 30_C Kraft MG (version 2) (version 2) ... | reverse complement strand
TTCCGTTCGTGAATGTTGGCGAGCGCACCAACGTTACCGGCTCGGCGAAGTTCCGCAAGCTGAGCACCGCCGGCGATTACGCCGCCGCGCTCGACGTGGCGCGCGATCAGGTGGCCAACGGCGCCCAGATCATCGACGTCAACATGGACGAGGGCCTGCTCGATTCAAAGCAGGTGATGACCGATTTCCTCAATCTGGTCGCCGCCGAGCCGGACATCGCCCGTGTGCCGGTGATGGTCGACAGCTCGAAGTTCGAGGTGATCGAGGCCGGGCTGAAGTGTTTGCAGGGCAAGGGCATCGTCAACTCGATCTCGCTGAAGGAAGGCGAGGAGAAGTTCATTCACGAGGCGCGCATCGTCCGCGCCTATGGCGCAGCCGTGGTGGTGATGGCCTTCGACGAGCAGGGCCAGGCCGATACGGCGCAGCGCAAGGTGGAGATCACCGCGCGCGCCTACAAAATTCTCACCGAGCAGGTCGGCTTCCCGCCCGAGGACATCATCTTCGATCCCAACATCTTCGCCGTGGCGACGGGCATCGAGGAGCACAACAATTACGGCGTCGACTTCATCCAAGCGACGCAGCGCATCCGCCAGACCCTGCCTTACGCCCATATTTCCGGCGGCGTTTCCAACCTGTCGTTCTCGTTCCGCGGCAATGAGCCGGTGCGTGAGGCGATGCACGCGGTGTTCCTGCTGCACGCCATTCGCGCCGGCATGGACATGGGCATCGTCAACGCCGGCCAGCTCGCCGTTTACGACGAGATCGACCCGGACCTGCGCGAAGCCTGCGAGGACGTGGTGCTGAACCGGCGTCCCGACGCCACCGAGCGGCTGATGGACGTGGCGGAGAAGTTCCGTGGCGGCGCCGGACGCCAGGCGCGCGAGGCCGATTTGACCTGGCGGACGTGGCCGGTGGAAAAACGGCTGGAGCACGCCCTGGTCAACGGCATTACCGAATACATCGACGCCGACACCGAGGAGGCGCGCCTCAGCGCCGCCCGCCCGCTCGACGTGATCGAGGGGCCGCTGATGGCCGGCATGGGCGTCGTGGGCGACCTGTTCGGCGCCGGCAAGATGTTCCTGCCCCAGGTGGTGAAGTCGGCCCGCGTCATGAAGCAGGCGGTGGCCTGGCTGATGCCGTTCATGGAGGCGGAGAAAGCGGCGGGCGGCGGCGGCCGCAGCAGCGCCGGCAAGGTGCTGATGGCCACCGTGAAGGGCGACGTGCACGACATCGGCAAAAACATTGTCGGCGTCGTGCTGGCCTGCAACAATTATGAAGTGATCGACCTCGGCGTCATGGTGCCGGCGGCGAAGATCCTCGATGTCGCCCGCAAGGAAAACGTGGACATCATTGGCCTCTCCGGCCTGATCACGCCCTCGCTCGACGAGATGGTGCACGTGGCCTCGGAGATGGAGCGCGAGGGCTTCGACATTCCGCTGCTGATTGGCGGGGCGACCACCAGCCGCGTGCATACGGCGGTGAAGATCCACCCCAATTATCACCGCAACCAGGCGGTTTATGTGGCTGACGCCAGCCGCGCCGTCGGCGTCGTCTCCAGCCTGCTCTCGCACATGCAGGCGGCGGACTACGTGGCCGGCGTGCGGGCCGAGTACGAGAAGGTGGCGGCCGGTCATGCCCGGGCCGAGGCGGACAAGCAGCGCTTGCCGCTGGTGAAGGCGCGCGACAACGCCATGAAGGTGGACTGGGCGACGCTGACGCCGCCGAAGCCGGCCTTCCTCGGCGAACGGGTGTTCCGCAGCTATGACGTGGCCGAGCTGGTTCCCTATATCGACTGGACGCCATTTTTCCAGACCTGGGAGCTGAAGGGGCGCTTCCCGGCGATCCTGGATGACGCCAGGCAGGGCGAGGCGGCGCGCCAGCTCTACGCGGACGCCCAGGCCATGCTGAAGCGCATCGTCGACGAGCGCTGGTTCACGCCCCGGGCGGTGATTGGCTTCTGGCCGGCAAACGCGGTGGGCGACGACATCCGCCTCTATACCGGCGAGAGCCGTCAGGAGACGCTGGCGACCTTCTTCACCCTGCGTCAACAGCTCAGCAAGCGCGATGGCCGCCCCAATCTGGCGCTGGCTGATTTCGTTGCGCCGGAGGGCGTGGGCAAACCCGATTATATCGGCGGATTCGTCGTCACCGCCGGGCCTGAAGAAGACCGCATCGCCAGACGCTTCGAGGGCGCCAACGACGATTACGCGTCGATCATGGTCAAGGCGCTGGCCGACCGCATCGCAGAAGCCTTCGCCGAGCGCATGCACCAGCGGGTGCGCGCCGAGTTCTGGGGCTATGCGCCGGGCGAGAACCTGAGCAACGACGAGCTGATCGCCGAGGCATACGACGGCATCCGCCCGGCGCCGGGTTATCCGGCCCAGCCGGACCATACGGAGAAAGCAACGCTGTTCGACCTGTTGCAGGCGGAAAAACGCATCGGCGTGAAGCTCACCGAGAGCTACGCCATGTGGCCGGGCGCTTCGGTGTCGGGCCTCTACCTGTCGTGCCCCGAGGCCTATTACTTCGGCGTCGCCAAGGTGGAGCGCGATCAGGTGGAGGACTACGCCCGCCGCAAGGGCATGCCGGTCACCGAGGTGGAGCGCTGGCTGGCGCCGGTGCTGAACTATGACCCGGCGAGCTATGGCAGGAGCGCGGCCTGACGCCGTCGGGCCAAGGTGACGCCAGGTTGATGGCGGCGCGCTGCCGGCAGGCGCGCGCCGCTGTGGGCTTTCGCGGAAAATGGCCGCTGTCACGCGATGTGTAACAGCACGAGGATGTGCGGAAATTTCGGAAAGTGACCCCTTTTAGGACGAAGCGGGCTCAGCTTCCACGAACTTACGGCGTCAATTAGCTGTATAAGTGATTTTCGCCGATCTACCCTTGGGGGCGGGCGATGTGTCGTAAGCAATTGTGAATTCTGGTGTTGCCGTATTTTGACTTGCGGTGGCGGACAGATTGCACAGGCCGCTGCTCCAGACTGTTGGAGATGCGTAATCGACGCGTCTTGTATTCGAATTCAAAAATTTTGTGTCCCCTTGCAATTTTGTTGTATCAGGAAGCATATCGCAGGATGTTACATTGAATGCTTGCATTGATATTAGCGTGTATTTTGATAGAAAAATTTCCGAATCATATTGTGTCCATGGTGTGCCTTGGGCGCCAAAGCGTGGCGCTCCGCGGTACATGCCTTCTGCCAAGCCTTGCCCCGTATCGTTTGTCATGTAAAAATTGACCATATAATTTGGCCAGTTCGACGACCAGTCAAGTATAATAATGACATTCCCATTTATATTTGCAAACGCAGACCCTGTGCGCCAAGTAGGCGAAAATTGAGGCGCTTGCATGTTGAATGCCCAGAATTGGAGCCAGCCGTCATTTCCGTTTGTCATGCCGTCTGTCAGGAATATCGTCTGGCCTGATATGTTTTTTGGAATAGGATAAGGCGAGGGGGAGAAGCCAAGAGGCGGATACGTGAAGCGTGTCGTCATGTTAAGCGGCGCAGCGCTTTCATAAGAAATGACCAGGTCATGATTCCCGTTTGATGTATCCATCAAATCTGTCCCCTTATAGATTGAGCCGTCGCGGTTGTACCGGGGCAGCGTGCAAGCAGGGACGGGTTTGTAAGTACTATTATCTGGCTGCAGGATTCCTTGGGTCTCCGAGATGACAAAGCCAAGGCCAGGAATTTGATCGTTCGGACCTAAAAATATAACGCATTTGGAAGAAACATAAAGTCCGAAGGGTGTCGGCACGTAATCAGCCGGGATGTTTGTTGGCCTGACGGGGAAGCGCGCTTTCGCGCCCGGACTGGGCGCCGCCTCACTGGCGCCGGGCATGATGAGGGCGAGTGAAAGCAACGGGATGGCCAGTTTCGAAATCAGATTCCGCATGTTGTTCACCAGAGGTTGATGGAGTCCTTCCAGTCTGGCGGTATTGAAGTTTGTTGTCAGAATATGTTTAGTTCATATATTTTAGGGAGATTCTCAAAGAATCTGAACCTATTTACAGACGAGAAGATTTTTTGTGTGATTCCGCGTGTTGCTGGAGCTTATGTCCCGCCAAAATCGATCGTCTGGAGCCTATCTGAAAACGTCCGACAGAGCCGATCCGGCGGTTCTTTTCACGTCTCCCATCGACCATTTTGCCGGCATCAACGGATGCCGGCGGCGTTTGCCTCCTCACGGTAATTCCCTGGCAGATTCTGGTCGCCGAATTTCTGGGGCGGACTGTAATAACGGCGGCTGTCGCGTCGGGTTGCCGGGTGGGGGCGTTGGGGCGGTTTTGCCGCCCGTGCGGGACCAGCCCGGACGGGCGTGGGTGGCGCAGATGTGGGAGGCTGGCTGGCGCCGGCGCTGAACTATGACCCGAAGGCCTATGGCGTGAGCGCGCCTGAAACGACGTGCGCGTGCTCCCGGATGGGCGTCTGTCTGGCGAACAGGCAAAGGCGATGGGCCCTGGCGCAACGCTTTTGGGACACGACTGAGTGCGCGGCGCACGTTTATCGGTGGTTGAAAGGGGAGGCTGATGTCCCGTCGCGCCCGGTCCAGGGCGCGACGTTTGTCATGGCGCCCCTCAGTTGTCCTTAAAGGTAATGACAGCAGAGCGGGAGACGGGAGCAGGTTGGGCTCCAAAGACCAGGTCCATGTTCACGCTGTTGGTGTTGGTGGCTGGCCTGATATTTATATGTACATTGCACGACGCTGGACTGTTGCTGACATTATTTGGGTTTGTAATATATTTTTTTGTGTCGGGATATGTCCTGAAGACGTTCGGATCCATCAGGGCTGCCGTAACCGACAGGGGAATTGTGGTCATGCCATCGCATGGTGAGTCACCATAAATTTTAACGCCAGCGAGCACCGCTTCATGTAATATAGCTGGAGCGTCAAACACCATTTGACCGAGCGACCCTTTGTTTGTGCCATTAGACGTGGCGTACAATGACGCAGTTAGAGCGTCTTTATACGGAGCGCCATAAGATGATCCAATATATGTAAAGATCTGACCAGTTGTTGTTTTTGTGCTAATAAAGATGACATTGTTCTTGATATTGGGAATCATGGAGGCGGTGGCCCAGACGCCCTCATGGAATGGCATGTTCCATCCAAGTACGCTGTATAAACCGGAAGGGTTGAGCGTATATTGATAGTTGATCGCGCCCCCGGTTATCAGAAATAGAGTTTGGTTGGCGCCAAGCGTGGGCGTTGGAAGCGCGCCTTCAATAAGTACATTTGTGGAAAAAAAATTGTATGGGGAGCTTGTAAGTGGTGGTCCATCGGTAACAGATCGGACGATGGTAGTGTCCATGAGAGACAACAAGCTTGTTGAATTATCTATTATTCTGCCATAGTCAGTGTATCGTGGCTTTGTACAGCTCGGAATGTCCTCATATTTATCTGTCTTTGGATAGTATATCTGTTCTTTGACAATTTGGGCGCCTGACGGCAGCCGGATATAGCAGGACGGGTCAACGAGGCCGAAGGGCGTCCGCAGATAGTTTGCCGGAATGTCCGTGACGCGGGTTTGCGGCGTCGCGCGATGCGCCCGCTCCGGTGGTGGTCGATCAGCTGCCTGGCTCGCAAGCGGTGACAATGCCGCGATAAATGTGGCGAGGATGGCAATTCGTGAAATATCGATGAACATCATTTTCCCCATACTCGATTGCATGGTTCCGATTATGGGGAAATTATTTCGCCAGGCGTTATTTGGCGTAGGTTTCCTGATTTTCAATATTTTTTGGATTGCAGATAAATCAGACCTTTTGGCCCGTTGGGTCATTTGCCCCAGGCGTGGGCAATGAATGATGCAGCCTGGTGATCGCTCTTCCCCTTGCGAGCGCATGCAGCGAGGGGCAAAAGCGCGTGATCGTCATCTCTGCGCCGCGCTGCGTGGAGGAGTTCCTGCCGCTCGCCGGATTGCGACGGCATACGGGCGCGTCGGCGTGGCGTTGCGCGTGACTGTCTGGCCTGATCTGTCGTGAATATCGAAACGCCGCCCTCAAGCAACACGCGGGCGGCGTTTTCGCGGTTGGGTTTCGCCGCGCCGGGGAGGCGCAGGGAACAAATCCCGGATTTAGCGGTTGGACGTCTGGGCTTCGTTGGCGGCGGTGCGGACCACCGGCGTCACCACGACAGGCGCGACGCCGCCCATGCCGAGCGCGCGGGCTGCGGCGGCGGACAGGTCAATCACCCGGCCGTGCTTGAAAGGGCCGCGATCATTGATGCGGACCACGATGGACCGGCCGGAACGCTTGTCAGTGACGCGAACCATCGAGCCGAAGGGGAGGGTGCGATGCGCGGCGGTGAGGGCCTTGCCCGTGAAACGTTCGCCGCTGGCGGTCTTGCGACCGTAGAAGCCGGGTCCATACCAGCTGGCGACGCCGTGCTGGCCGGATTGGCGGGTTGAAGAATTATCTGCGAAAGCTGCTGACGTGGTGAACGCCGCGAACCCGACCAGGGTGGCGGCAAATACTTTCTTTCTGGATAGCAACGATCCGTCCTTTGTTGTTGCGGATCGCGCCAGAAAATGGCGGGGGGTGACCACAATGTGGCGTACGGTTTCATGCGTAACTATGAAACTGTGGCATCGATGCACACAACTTGACTATATTCCTCCTGCGTGGCGGTTCAGGCCGACGGAGACATTACCTGGATACGTTCCGGATTTACTTGGGAACGGAATAGAGAGGCGTCGCGCGTCATCCATCCCATGTTGAGGCCATGGTGTGCGCAAGCAAAACGGCCCGATCTGGAGTCACGCGAAAATGCGCTGTGGATACGGGAGTCCTGCGACAATCCGTCGTCGTGAAAAATCGCGCCGATTCATACGCGGGTAATGATTTGCGCGGTTGTGCGCGGGGAGGCGGAACCAGGGCCGGACGAATCGGGGCCTGTCCAGGCCGGGACCTGGCGCATTATCCGCGCGAGCGTCAGCTCTCTCAGCTCTCACTCCCCGACGGCGGGCTGAAAAGCAGCTGAATGTATCCGCGAAGCCTCAGGCTCTTGCAGGCATATGGTGCTTCCCAGGTGCGGCGGGTCGGGGCGTGGCCCGATGTCCCGCGTCGCTCCCCGAAGACCGCGCTGACGCGCCGCGAGGAACCGTCAGGCGCTGCGACCGGTGAAGGCCAGCCACGCGGCGACGCGCGCTTCCGGGTCGGCGTTCATGGTGACGTCGCTGACCACGGCGATGGAGTCGGCGCCGGCGGCGAACACGTCGGGGGCACGCTCCAGGGTGACGCCGCCGATGGCGATCAGCGGCGTCGGCCCGAGCCGGCGCTTCCACTCGCTGATCCGCGCCAACCCCTGTGGTGCAAAGCGCATGACTTTCAGGGTGGTCGGCCAGATCGGGCCGAGGGCCACGTAATCGGGGCTCGCCGCCAGCGCCGTCTCCAGCTCCGCTTCGTCATGGGTGGAGACGCCCAGCGTCAGCCCGGCCTTGCGGATGGCGGCGAGGTCGGCCTCAGCCAGGTCTTCCTGGCCCAGGTGCAGGTGACCGGCGCCAGCGTCGATGGCCGCCTGCCAGTAGTCGTTGACGATCAGCTGCACGTCGGCGGGCCGGGTGACCGCCAGGGCGGCGCGGATCATTGTCACGGCGCTGGCGTGATCCAGTTCCTTGGCGCGCAACTGCACCGTGCGCACGCCGCAGCGCACAAGGCGATCGACCCATGCGACGCTGTCGACGATGGGATAAAAACGGTCAGGAGTTTGCAGCATGCCAGAACGGCGTCCCGGGAACAGGGGTTGAGGGAGAGGCAAAATCACGTGGGGGCATCAGGCCAGCTTCCCACGCGGTGCGGCCGGCCGCCACCGCCTGGCCGAAGGCGCGGGCCATGGCCACCGGGTCGCCGGCCTTCGCCACGGCCGTGTTGAGCAGAACCGCGTCATAGCCCAGCTCCATGGCGTGGGCGGCGTGGGAGGGCGCGCCGAGGCCTGCGTCGACCACCAGGGCGATATCCGGAAAACGGTTGCGCAGCAGGGTCAGCGGGCCCGGGTTGACGATGCCTTTGGCGCTGCCGATAGGCGCGGCCCAGGGCATCACCACCTGGCAGCCAGCGTCGACCAGCCGGGTCGCAACGGTCAGGTCCTCGGTGCAATAGGGAAACACCTGGAAGCCGTCGCGGATCAGGATGTCGGCGGCCTCGACCAGCGCCACCACGTCCGGTTGCAGGGTGTCGTCGTCGCCGACAACCTCCAGCTTGATCCAGGGGGTGCCGAACAGTTCGCGGGCGAGCTGGGCGGTGGTGACCGCCTCGCGCACGGTGCGGCAGCCGGCGGTGTTGGGCAGGATCTTCAGTCCCAGTTCGCGGATCAGCGCCCAGAAACTGTCGCCGGTGGCTCCGCCGGCTGTCTCGCGCCGCACCGACACGGTGAGGATGCCGGCGCCCGAGGCGCGCACCGCCGCCTGCATGACGGCGGGGGAGGGATACAGCGCCGTGCCGATCATCAGTCGCGAGGCGATGTCCTCGCCATACAGTTTCAGCATGGCGTCATCCACCCTGTCGCGGCGAGACGATTTCGATGTCGTCGCCATCGCGCAGCAGGTCCTCGCCCCAGCGTCCGCGCGAAACCACCGCCTGGTTGACGGCGACAGCGATGAACTCGCCGTCATAGCCGAGGGCGTCGAGCAGCGCCCGCACGCTGGCGGCGGCGACCTGCTGGCGTTCGCCATTGACGGTGAGCCCGAGGACGGGGGCATCGGTCATATTGTCGGTCATGGCGTCGCCTCCTCAAGCGTCGGGGCCGTGGCCGCGCGGCCCGCCACATGAAACAGTTCGTCGTCGCGCACGCCATCGACAATCCAGCGGGTCACGGCTTCGGCGATGGCGGGGGCCATGAGGAAACCGTGCCGGTAGAGGCCGTTGACGCGGACGATGCGGCCTTCGACGGCGACGCGCGGCGCGTGGTCCGGAAAGGCCGGCCGGAGCCCCGCGCCCATCTCGATGATGCGGGCCTCGCCAAACGCCGGGTGAATGGCGAAGGCGGCGCTCATCAGTTCGAGCGCCGAGCGCACGGAGATGCGGTCGTCCTCGCTCTCGATGGTGGAAGCGCCGATGACGAAGCGGTTGTTGGGGCGCGGGATCACATAAAGCGGCCAGCGCGGATGCAGCAGGCGCACTGGCCGGGTCAGGCTGATCTCCGGCGTTTCGATGGTGACCACCTCGCCCTTGACGCCGCGCAGGGCCGGCAGGGCGTCGCGCGCCGCCATGCCCCGGCAATCGATCACCAGGCCGTCCAGGCTTTCCGGGTTCACCGGCGCGCCAAAACGCAGGCTGGCCCCCAGCACCCGCAGCCGCGCATGGATCGTCGGCACGACCCGGCGCGGCTCCACATGCCCTTCGGCCGCGAAGAACAGCCCATCGCGAAACCGGCCTTCCAGCGCCGGCTCAAGCGTGGCGATCTGCGCCGCGTCAACCCGCTGGTGACCTGGCGTGATGCGGGCGAAGCGCTCGAAATCGGCGCGGTCGCGCGGGTGGGCGACAATCAGCGAGCCGTGGAACGCCGCATCGGGAAGCGCCGCGCGCCACAGGGCGAGGGAACGGTGGCCAAGGCGCATCACCAGGGGCTCGGAAACCTCGGCCTCGCAATCGGGCGCCAGCATGCCGCCGGCCCAGTAGCTGGTGGCCCCGGCCAGATCGCCGGCCCCCTGGTCGTACAGGGTGACGGCGCAGCCCGCCTGCGCCAGCGCCAGCGCGCACCAGCTTCCGGCGACGCCGGCGCCGACCACCGAGACGGCGGGCGCGTCACGGAACGTGTCTGGAGGCTGGGTGTTCGCTGTGGTCATGCCGTCCCTCCGCCGATGCGGGACATTCCTGGACGCCGGGCAGCGTCCAGGAATGTCCCGTGCCTTGAGTCGGCGCCGGATCAGCCCGGAAAGCGGTCTCCACTTTCCGGCCCGGCGCCAGCCGGATCAGGTTCAAAGGATTTGGCGTCGCGCCATCTCAGCCCTGCCATTGAGACAGGGCACTCCCCGGACTGTTGTGAGTTAGGGCTAACTCACGAAATGTAGATACGCCCCGGCCGCCGGCTCTGCAAGGCGGGCGGCCTTTTCAGGCCACCAGCGGGCCTTGCCGGCTGGCGAGGAGATCGCGCAGGGTGGTGATGGTGGAGGCGTCGGCGACGCCATCGACCAGTTCCGGCCGGAAATGCCGCTGGAAAGCGCGCACCGCCGCCTCGACGCCGGCGTCATAGTTGCCGCTCATGTCCACGCCATAGCCGTAGAGCGCCAGCATGGCCTGCAACGCCTCGACCGGCGGACCGCTTTCGCCGGGGCTGAGAAAGCGCCCGCCGCTGATGGGGGCCGGGCGAACCCAGTGGCCGACGCCAGCCTGGGCGAGGCGCTCCCAGGGAAACAGCTCGCCCGGGTCTTCCTTGCGCAGGGGGGCCACGTCCGAGTGGGCCAGCACGTTCTCGGGCCGGATGGCCCAGCGCTGGATGATGTCCTGGGCAAGGCGCGTCACCGCGGCGATCTGCGCCTCCGGATAGGGCGGCAGGCCGCCAGGATGACCGGCGTTGGCGATTTCTATGCCGATGGAAGCGGAGTTCACATCGGTCTCGCCATTCCAGAAGCTGGCGCCGGCGTGCCAGGCCCGGCGGGCTTCGGGCACCATCTGGACCACATGACCGTTCTCGAACACGAAATAATGCGCCGAGACTTCCGACACCGGATTGCACAGCCGTTGCAGCGCCTCGCCGGCGTCCGGCATGCCGGTGTAATGCAGCACCAGCAGGCGCGGCGCCTGGCCGCCCGCGCGTTCACCGTGGTTGGGCGAGGGGAACACCCTGGCGGCGACCGGGCTGTCAGGTTCCAGACGGGACATGAGCGCTCCTGAAAATCATGCGCGGCGACGCGCCGTAGGCGGCGGCGCATGCGGGCGCCGCGACGGGCGGACGTTTCGCCTGTTTCGCCCGCCGCCTGTTTCGCCCGAAGCGCGACAAAGCTCAAGCCATGGCCGGGTCGCCCAAGCGGCGTTCGCCTTCCCGGCCCTGTTGCCTGGTCATGCGGCCCGCGCCTTCCCGCCGCGCAGGGCGCGGATGCGGGCGAAGGCGTCGTTGATGGCGGCGGCGCGGTCGTTGGCGACGACGATCGCCTCCTGCGGCATGCCGGCGGCGATCAGCCGGTCCGGGTGGTGTTCGGCGATCTGCCGGCGATAGCATTGCAGAAGCTCGGCGTCGCTCATGTCGCGACGGGCGCCGAGAATGCGCCAGGGGTCATCCGGCATGGCCATGTGGTTGGCCTGGATGGCGACGAACTCGTCATGGCTGAAACCGAAGATATCCGCCACCTCCTCCAGAAACGCCAGTTCCGCCTCGTGGATGGCGTGGTCGGCCCGGGCGATCTCGAACAGGGCGTCCAGCACGCTTTCCAGCAGTGGCCGGTTGTCGGCGAAATGGCTGGCGAGCTGGCGGGCGTAGGCGTCGAAGCCGTGGATGGTCTGGCGGGCGAGGTCGAACAGGCGCTCGACGCGGGGCAGGTCCTCGGCCGGCACGTCGATGATGCGGCGAAACGCGGCGATTTCGTTGTGGGTCACCACGCCGTCGACCCGCGCCATCTTGGCGCACAGGGCGACAAGGCCGGTGGCGTAAACCACTTCCGGCGGCGGCGGCCCGAAAATGCCGCCGGGCGCGAACAGGCCGGTGCTCTCCAGAAAACGGCCGGTGGCGGCCCAGGCCTGGGCGCCGGGACTGTCGGCCCGGTCGAGCAGCACATGGCCGGTGGCGGCGCCGACCAGCGCGCCAAGCGGCCCGCCGAGCACCGCGCCAAGCCCCAGGCCGCCGAGTTTTCCCCAGACGCTCATGGCGCGCGGCCAGGGGCGTCCGCCAACCGGGAGCGGCGGGACATGAGGGAACGTGGGGCGGGAGGGCGCGAAAGGGAATCAGGCGTCATCAAGCGCGCATGGAAACATCAGAACGCGCATTTTTCGAGGCGACCCGGTCATCGCGCATGAAAAAAGCGACGCCGGAAACGGCGCCGCCGCATGTCGCCTCCCGCCAGCCACTCCCGGCAAGGCCCGCCCGCATCACGGGGCGGGCATCACGGGCGGCTTGCGCCGCCGGTCCCGTTTGATGGGTTTTCCAGGCGCCAAGCGACGCCATTTGCCGGAAAACGCTTCAAGCGAGGCTCAGCGGCGCGCCGACTTCAGTAGCATTCCTGCTTCAGTAGCACTCCTGGTAACGGCGGCCGCCATAGTAGTAGCTGCGGCAATTGGCGGTTCCGGCGCCGACAATCGCGCCCGCCCCGGCGCCGAGCGCCGCGCCGGCAAGTGCGCCGCCGCCAGTGCCCGTGGCCGCGCCGCCAACCGCCGCGCCGGCGAGACCGCCAATGGCGGCGCCGCCCACGGCGCGCTCGCCGGGGGTCTGGCAGGCTGCGAGCCCCATCGTCACCAGTCCGATAGCCAGCAGTTTTTTCATCGATCCTCTCCCTCGGAGTTGCAGCGTGACCTGTGCCGGGAATGCGCCCGGGCGCGAATTGGTTCCCGGCGATGGCGCCGGGAATGGGGCGGCTGGCGCCGCCGGCCGACCCCCGGGCGCTCACCAGGCTGGCCGTGAAGCGTGGCGCGGGAATGGCGAAATTGTCCCGGTCAACACCCCGTTCCAGGCGTGGAAAAACCAGGGCCCTATCCCAGATGAGACAAGGGTTTTCGCCCGGATCATCGGGGGCCAGAACGGGAAGTTGGTCGCGAAATCGTTGAAAAAATGCCGGTTTGCTGCAACAGTGCGGGAATTGGTAACCTTAAAACGCTGCGGCGATTGCATCGGCCCTTGCCTGATCCCTGCCGCAATTGGCGGAAAATTTGCGCCAGACATCTCCCGCGAGGCGAGGCCGCTTCGACAGGGATGATGCGCCAAAAATGAACGGGCCGGCGGACGGCGGCTGCAACCGCTCCGGGGCGGCCGTATCCGCACAGCGGATCGGCCGCGGCCCGGGCGCCGGCGACCTGGCGGGCGGTGGGTTTCGCCTCCCGTCGCCGGCCACGAATAACCCGTGTCGCGGTTCATGCGCCGCGCCGTTTCGTGGATGAAGGGCGCGGCGAACCGGAATTCGCCGTGTCCCGAACAGGACCTTGGGGTGAATTCCGGATATCCACGGCCGCGCCGCCCGGTTGCCGGGGCTGGCGTGGCTGGCGGGATATCAGGCCGCAGGTCGAGGCGCCGGGAGGCGCCGGTCCTGCTTCGGAAGTTCCAGCGCATTTCACGAAGAGTGGCTCCCACTTTTTGTGAGAACAGTGCGTCAAACCAAAAAGATGGGATGCTTCCGGTGAACCAGGTTTCACCTGGACGCGCCAGGTCCACCACCATCTGGGGGTAACGCGGTTTGAATTTGAAAACGACAACAGCCCTGTCGCTGGCGTGCTTCCTTGCTTGCGGAAGCGCTGCGGTGGCGCAGGCGCCGTCTGGCGATGTGGTGGCCCAGGGACCAGGGCCTCTCGGCGGCTTTGGCGGCCATGGATACTCCAAGGGTTCGCCCTGGGGTAAAACCGGCGATACGTCGGGCAACAAGGGGGAGGGCGCGCCCGCGGCCGCTCCAGGCGCCAGGCCTTCGGGCAAAAAGTCCGGTGGCAAAGCGGCTCCCAAAAGCGGCTCCCAGAAGAGATCTGGACATGAAACCGGCGGCCCGGCGCATGCGGCGGCGGGTGGAGCCAGCGTCATGCAGGCGTCGCTGCATGTGGATGACGGCGCGGCGGAAGTCCAGGCTGGAGCGGCCGAACTGCAGGCGGCGGCAAGCGCGGCCCCTGACGCGGCCGTCGCGGCGCCCACAAAACCGCGCCACGTGGTGATGCGCGTGCCCTTGCCGCCGCAACGTCCGGTGGACCTGGACGGCGCGGCGCAGGCGGCCGTCGCCCCGGCGACGCAGATGCAGGCAAACGCGCCGTCGTTGCTTGCGCTGCCTGACTCACAAGGGAGCGGGCCACAGGGGACTGGACCGCAGGGGCTTCAGCCGCAGGCGGCGGAAGCCCAGCCGGCGGCGGATGACGCGCCGTTGAAGGCGGATACGCGTCTTGCGGCGCGCGCGCCGCTGCCGCCAGCGCGGCCCGATGATCTCGACAGCAGCGTCTCCCAGGTGGCGATGGCGCCGCAGGCCCAGCCGGCCGAGGTCGCCAGTCAGGCGACCCAGGCGGCGTTGCAGGCGCCCGCCGCGCCGGCTCCGTCGTCCGGCGGCTTCGACCTGTTCAAGTTCCTGGCCGGCAAGCCTCAGGGCGGGACGACCCAGACCGCCGGCGCGCCGGTCGAGGATGAACCCCGTCATGGTCGCCGTTATGCGCGCGGCGCGGCCCGGGACGCCGCGGCGCGCGCGCGCATCGCGCCGCTGATCGAGCGGCACGCCCGCGCCTACGGCATTCCGGTGGCGCTCGCCGACGCGGTCATCCGCGTCGAAAGCCGCTACAATCCTTCAGCCCGCAACGGACCCTATCTGGGTCTGTCGCAAATCCATCTCAACACGGCCCGCGCCGTGGGTTATGGCGGCGGCGCCCAGGGGTTGATGGATGCGGACACCAACCTGCGCTACGGCATGAAATACCTGGCCATGGCCTACCGGCTGGCCGGCGGCGACACCTGTCGCACCATCCTGAAATATCAGGCGGGCCACCGGGCCGAGCGCATGACCTCCCACGCCGCGCGCTATTGCTCGCGGGTGCGCACCATGATGGCGGCGTTCTGAGCCTGGCCTGAAGGGCGGCCGCCGGCCTGGCGCGCCTGATTGCGGCGGCCTGGTCCGCGTGGCGATTGCAAGTTTCATGCGCTCCCCATTGCTGATGGGGAGCGTTTTTTATTGACTGGCCGCCCGTTCGGCGGCACACCACCCCCCGCCAGTTGGCCGGACGACCGCTGCCCCGCAGAGGAAAGTCCGGGCTCCACGGAAAAACGGCGCCGGATAACGTCCGGCGGGGGCGACCCCAGGGAAAGCGCCACAGAAAGCAAACCGCCGCCGGCCCGCCGGCGGTAAGGGTGAAAGGGTGCGGTAAGAGCGCACCGCGGATGCGGCGACGCAGACGGCATGGCAAGCCCCGCCGGGAGCAAAACCAAATAGGGGCGACGTGCGCGCAAGCGCGGGCTTTTCCGGCCAGATCGCCCGGGTTGGTTGCTTGAGGCGGCCGGTAACGGTCGTCCCAGAGGAATGGTCGTCACGTCCTGCGCCGCTTGCGGCGCGGGGCCTTACAGAACCCGGCTTACAGGCTGACTGGCGCTTTTTTCACTGACGTTCGCAGACGGGCCCGAGGCCTGCGCCGGCGCATCGCGCGGGGCCGCTGGCCTGGGCCCGCATCCGTGCCCCGGACCGGGCGGATACCCGCCAGTGCGGACTGGCCGCGCCTTCATCAGGCGGATGTCGCCGGGGACCTCTGAGCGGCGATTTTTCCGGTATGTGGGCGGAAGGCGAAAGAGCGGCCTGCGGACGCCAGTTCCCCCGCGTCGCAAGACCGGCTGCGATGATCTGGCCGCCAGGGCGGATGGTCAGGCAACGGCCAGCAAGCTCGTGATGTCCCGGACGCGCGTCCGGGCTTTTTTGTGCGGGGTTGGTCTGTTGGCTCATGCGCTGTGTCGGTCAGGACGCGTCGTCGTGCGCAGCAAGCGCCAGCCCTCAGCAAACCGGCGCGTCGCGCTTGCTGATGATCCCGCCTGGCCCATGGCCGGCCCGCCACCGCATCTCTGATCCCAAGGTTTTCCGCCGCGGCG
>Ga0182735_1001468_pt1 | contig 15674 bp, 10 predicted proteins | sample eDN5th30CKraftMG_FD_128524 | JGI IMG/M metagenome (GOLD analysis project Ga0182735, IMG submission 128524) | Enriched Miracle-Growth compost microbial communities from Emeryville, California, USA - eDNA 5th pass 30_C Kraft MG (version 2) (version 2) ... | reverse complement strand
GTCGGGCGGTGGCATCGTGTGATCACCGAGCGGTTTCGGACAACGACGAAGCCCCGACTCCCTTGTGTTTTCCAGGAGAGTCGGGGCTTCGACAATGGCGGTGACGGTGGGATTTGAACCCATAAGCCCGACATCAACCTCGATACGAAACCCGGGAATCACGCGGATCCGATCAACTCCGCGCCCCGACTCGATCAGCTCGATCGGGTCGGAACTAATTCAATTGTTGCCAGGCCGTTGCCACGGTCTCAAACACTGGCGCGTGAGCGAGACCTCTAGGTTTACGGTATCAGCGAGCTTGCTCATCGTGGCCCCGCCGGGTTCGTTGCACCGGACTCCGTGCGACTGATCTCTGGTCGCCGCATCCCGGCGACAGGCGATCGAGCTGGCTGGCTGGCTGGCTGGCTGGCTCAACGGCTGTCGGCGACGAGTGAGAAGTAGGCCAATACGACGGGGTGGTTTCTAGCGATGGTTGCAACACTTCCTAGATTCTGGAGGTTGTGTTGGCATCGTCTCGTCGTGTGAAGAAGGGTCCGGGGCGCCGTCAGCTCTCGGATCAGCGTCGTCGGTTCATGGAGCTGAGGGAGCGAGGGTGGAGCGTCCGTCGGGCTGCGGCTGAGGTGGGTGTCTCGCGCAGCGCCGGCAACAACTGGACGTAGGACGTATGGATACAAGACGTATCGGAACGGCGTGCTCGCTGGTTTCGTTCCACCGCTGGAACGACTGGCGGTTCGCGAGATCAGTGCACGGTTCCTCTCTCAGGAGGAGCGGATCCAGATAGCAGACCTGCGGCACGCACGCCTGAGCGTGCGGGCGATCGCGGAGCGGTTGGGGCGGTCACCGTCGACGATCTCGAGAGAGCTGCGTCGGAACGGAACCAAGCGAACATATCGTCCCTTCGATGCGCACCGGCGGGCGACCGTGCGTCGGGCTCGACATCATCACCGTCGTGTCGACCTCCAACCTGAGCTGCGAGCAGTGATCGCCGAGAAGCTGTCGCACCGGTGGAGTCCGCAGCAGATCAGCCGGCACCTGCGAATCCACTTCCCCGACGACGCTCACATGTGGTTGTGTCACGAGAGCATCTATCAGGCCGTTTATCAGCCCTTGTCGGGCCTTCTGCGGCCCTCGCCGCTGGCGCCGCAGCACCGCTCGCCGTTACGCACCGGCCGGGACAAGCGACGCGCCCAGCAGCGCGGCGACAGACGGCGACCTCGGTTCGAGCAGCCGATGCTCACCATCCACCACCGCCCGTTCGATCCCGCAGACCGTTCCGAAGCGGGGCATTGGGAATCTCAATGAAGTTGTCAAGCGGCAAGGAGGATGCTGTCGGTTGCAGGTTCGACATAGGGGGTGTGGTCGCGGAGCATGGCCCACGTCACGTTTATCCGGCGTCGCGCGAGAGCGATGAGCGCTTGTTTGTGTGACTTCCCCTCGGCGCGCTTGCGGTCATAGAACGTCCTCGATGCGGGACTGTTCTTCAGGCTCGAGAGCGCAGCGAGGTAGCAGGTGCGCAGCAACCGACGGTTGAACCGGCGCGGGCGGTGGAGGTTGCCGTTGATGCGTCCGGAGTCCCGTGGAACGGGCGCGAGCCCGGCGACGCAGGCGAGTCTGTCGACCGTGTCGAAGTTGTCCAGGTTCCCGCCGATCTGCGCGAGGAATGTCGCGGCAAGGACGGGCCCGAATCCGGGCAGGCTGAGCAGGATCTCGGCATCCTCGTGTTGGCCGTAGTGCTCGGCGATCTTCGCGTCGATCTCCGCGAGTTCCTCGTCGATCGCGGTGATGCGGGCGGCGAGCTTCGTCACGAGGGCAGAACCGACTACTTCGGTCGCGAGGGCGGTGTGTTGCGCGTGCGCAGCATCGACGGCGGCTTGGGCGACCTTCGCGCTGTTGCGACAGCCTCGGCTTTTCAACCATGTCGCGAGTCGGGTGACGCCGACCCCGCGAAGGTTGTCGGGAGTCGTATAGCGGGAGAGGAGAGTGAGCGCGGCCTTGTTCTTGGAGTAGTCGAACGCCCGCTCCAGAGCAGGGAAGTACTCCAACAGCGTTGCGCGGAGGCGGTTGATCGCGCGTACCCGGTCGTGGATGACATCGAGGCGATGCGATGTCAGCAACCGCACGTCCACCGCGACCTGGTCCGCTCCCCGCACCGGTTGCAGGTCCGTTCGCATGCGCGCCTGGTCGGCGATGATCTTCGCGTCCTTCGCGTCCGTCTTCCCATCACCGCGATAGGTTGCCGCCGCGTGGTGAACGATCCTGCCCGGGATATAGAGCACCCGCTGTCCGTGCGCGGTGAGCAACGCGATCAGCAGCGCAGCACCACCAGCGTTTAGATCCGTCGCCCAGCAGACCTCGCTGTCAACAGCAAGCTCCGTGACCGCAGCGATGAGCTCGAGCAGCTCGACCTCATCATTCTCGACGCGCTGGGACAGCAGAACAGTGCCGGCGTGGTCGATGACGACGCAATGGTGCGCCCTCTTCCCCGAGTCGATTCCAGCCCAAATCGTTTGCATGATCGTGTTCCTTCCGGTCGGTTGTCTGGTCCCTGTTGATGACCACGCCGGCACGTCCTTACCCAACGATCAATGTCGCAATTCTCAATCAGCGGTCGAGCCATCAGCGGGCAGCGGGCGGCCATTCCCAGTGAGCCGTCCATGCGGCAGGGAGACCTGAGCCATACCCGCTGCCCGAGGGTGACCGAAACGCTACGACAATTGCGCTCCGGCCTCTCCAACAACGTAAGGAAGGAGACCTCATCATCGGCAAAGACCAGCGATCCGCCATCGGAACGCTCGTGGAACGGCAGACTCGGATGTTGCGACTGCTCCACTTGCCTCGTCGTGATGGGGACTCTTTGCACGAAGCGTTGAAGGCGCGGCTCGGCGACCTGCCCAGGGACCTGCTGAAGTCGATCACGTGGGATCAGGGCACCGAGATGGCACGGCACCTGTCGATCACCGCGTCACTGGGCGCGCCAGTGTTCTTCTGCGACTCACACTCGCCCTGGCAGCGCGGCTCGAACGAGAACACCAATGGGCTGTTGCGCGACTACTTTCCGAAGGGCACCGATCTCGGCAGGCACACGCCCGAGCATCTCGCAGCGGTCGAGAACGAGATCAACCAACGGCCCCGGATCACGCTCCACGACCGCGCTCCCGGCGACCTGTTCGCGTCCCTGCTAGCCTCGCTGAACCATCAAGTGTTGCGACGTTGAATTGAAACCACCCCGTCGCTATGGCCTACTTTTCGAGCGTCGTCGAAAACGACTTCACCTTAATGGGAGGGCCGGAGGCTTCGGCCTCGGGTTCTCGAGCGGGACGGCAGGGGTCCCTGAGATTTTCACCGACCCTGGTCGGGCAGGGTGAGCGGTGAGCAGCCGATGGGTGATCACTGCTGTTGATACAACCGACCGTAGAGGTCTGAACGTAGACGGTGACCCTGCCGGGCCCGCGAGATCGTGAACGGCTTGTGAGATGCCGCGCCCAGAGCGCTTCGTTACCGGCCAACAGCGATGGCGCTCTCACGTTAAGGCGCTCGCTCGTCAGCACCAGGAAGCGATCTGGACATTGCATCAGCCGTCTCCGGTCGGTGTTGCTGGAGTTCTATCCGCAAGCGATCAGGCGTTCCCGAACCTGCAGCACTATGCAGCGACGGCGGTGCTTGCGGCCGCATCAACTCCCGCTGCCGGGAGCCGAATGACCAAGCGACGCGTCGAGGCAATCTTCCATCGTGTCGGCAGACGCAAAGATCCGACGCTGGTTGAACAGAACCTCACTGACCTGAGGACACCTGCACTCCGGCAAAGCGAACCCGTCGAGGCTGCGCTGGGCACGGTCGTCCAAGGCCTGCTCCAGATCGTCGAGACGATGCGTGATGCCGTCGAGCAACTCGAACGCGCGCTTATCACGCAGTTGGAGCAGCACCAGCTGGCGCCGGTGCTGCGGTCAGCCCCCGGCTCGGCGCGGTGCTCGCCGCACGGATCCTCGCGGAGGTTGGCGACGACCCCGCCCGGTTCACCACAGCCGCTGGATTGAGAGCGTTCGCCCGGGCCGCGCCGGTCACCCGCACCTCCGGCAGGTCCCGCTACGTGAAGGCACGAAAGGTGCGAAACAAACGACTCGGCGACGCCTGCCCTGGTGGGCATTCGCGACACTGACCCGCTCGCCCGCGGCCCGCGCGCACTACGACCGACGACGAGCGGCCGGGGACCACCAAAACGCAGCCCTCCGCAATCTCGCGAACAAGCTCCTCGGAAACCTCTGGTGGTGCATCATCCACGGCGAACTCTGGGACGAAGCAGCAGCCTGGCCGAACGCCCGACCAGAGCAACTTGCCGCCGCCGCTTTCTAGAACTCACGGTCGATTCACTCGGTCCATCGCGAGCCCAGCATCGCGACGTATGCAAGATACGGAAAAGGCGTGGTCCGACAACCGGCCATGCGTTTTCCGCTCTCGCGAAAAGAGTCAGTGTGGTGCCATCTTCTGACGGCGCCACACTAACCCGTGCGCACTTCGCGTCTGCCGCGAACGTGAGAATCTCACGCATCCGGCGGCTCGATTGAAGCGACCGTCACCTAGGCTCAATGGCACCGATCATGAAGGCGGAGGCGACGGAGGCACCCGCCCGCACGAAGACGGGTATCCGATCGAGTGGGGCGTCTACGGAGACAACCTGCCCGCCGGGATGTTCCTCGCCGGTGAAGGTATCCACCCAGGTGACCCCGGCCGGCAGCACGACATCACGCTGGCGCGATCCCTCGAAGAGGATCGGCGCGACGAGCACGTCTGGACCGAAAAGGTGCTGATCCTCGACCGACCAGAGACTCTCCTGCTCCGGGAAATCGAAGAACACGGGCCGGATCACGGGCGTGCCGCGCTCGTGCGCGACGGCCATCTGCTCCGCGACATACGGCCGCAGCCGCTCGCGGAGCCGGAGCTGGTCCTCGAGGATGCGGTAGACCTCGTCGCCGTAGGACCACACCTCGTTGTCGGCACCGGAGCCGAACGGCTCGTTGAACATCCGCCAGGCGTCGGTGATGTCGAAGTCGAACGGCGTGCGGAACCCGTGCAGGCGCGTCACGGGGCAGAACACGCCGTACTGGAACCAGCGGACGAGCAGCTCGCGGAACGACGGGTCGTCGCCGCGCCCGCCCGTGAACCCGCCGATGTCGGTCGTCCACCAGGGGATCCCGGACATGCCGGCGTTGAGGCCGGCGGCGAACTGACGACGGAACGACTCGAACGTGGAGTGCACGTCGCCGGACCACAGGAGCGCCCCGTAGCGCTGGCTGCCCGCCCAGGCGCACCGGACGAGGTTGAGCACCCGGGTGTCGCCGTCGGCGGTCTGTCCGTCGTGGAAGGCGCGCGCGTACTCGAGGGGATAGATGTTGCCCACCTTGAGCGCGGGTCCCGCGTGATAGCGGATGAGATCCCAGTCGTAGTGGCCCATGAGGTCGGGCTCGGCCTCGTCGAGCCAGAAGGTGCGCACGCCCGCGCTCGCGTAGTTCGCGCGGGCCTTCTTCCAGATGAACTCGCGCGCCTCGGGGTTGGTCGCGTCGAAGAACACCTCGTTGCCCATGAAGTTCATCTGGGTCGGCGTCCCGCGCTCGGTGCGCACGAGGAGGCCACGGGCATCCATCTCGTCGTAGTTCTCCGAGTTGACGTCGACGGTCGGCCAGATCGAGACCATGAGCTCGATCCCGAGCTCGCGCAGCTCGGAGACCATGGCGGCGGGATCCGGCCAGTACTGCGGGTCGAACTTCCAGTCGCCCTGCTGGGGCCAGTGGAAGAAGTCGGCGACGATGACCGAGATGGGAAGCCCCCGCCGCTTGTACTCGCGCGCGACCGACATCAGCTCGTCCTGCGTCTTGTAGCGCAGCTTGCACTGCCAGAACCCGGTCGCCCAGTCGGGCATCAGGGGGGCGAGGCCGGTCGCACGCGCGTACGACTCCAGGATCTGCGCGGGGGTGTCTCCCGCCGTGACCCAGTAGTCGAACTGGTCGGCCCGTTCGGCGACCCACTCCGTGCCGTTCTTCGCGAACGACACCCGGCCCACGGCGGGGTTGTTCCACAGGAAGCCGTACCCCTTGCTCGACAGCGCGAAGGGGATGGATGCCTGCGAGTTGCGCTGGGCGAGCTCGAGCACGCAGCCCTTCATGTCGAGCTCGGCGATCTGGCGCTGGCCGAGGCCGTAGATGCGCTCGTCCCGATCGGCGTCGAAGCTCAGCGCGAGGGCGAAGTCGCCGCCGAGGACGGGCGTGTAGCGCCGACCGGGGATCTCCAGGGCGCTGGTGTCGTCGCCCCCGTCCTTCACCTGCCAACGCTCGCGGAGGAGGCTCGTGCCGTCCTCGCGGACGAACTCGATCCACCCGCGCTCGTCGATCCGCGCCTCCAGCCGCCCGTTGCGCACGACGGCGGTCTGCCCGTTGACGCTGATCAGCGCGGGCGCGGGGTCGGAGGGCAGCAGAGCCCAGTCCGTCTCGTCGTCGATGCGGGCGTTGCGCGTCGACCGGACGCGGAGGCTGTCGAGCCCCCACGGTTCGATCCACAGCGTCTCGCCCCGGTGGCGGCGCACCAGACGCCGTCCGTCGACCTGGAACCGTGCTCCCGTCATCGTCCTGCTCCTTCGTCTCGAATCCACACGCGCATTTCGCCGGCCGCGCGATTGGCCCATGAGTAGTAGGGGATCGCCGTCACCTGGGCGGGTTCGGACCGCGGCGGGTCGAACCCGTAGAGGGGCGCGTCCTGCGGCTCCGTCTCCCTCCACCCCTCGGCGCGCAGAGCGACGACACCGCCCAGCAGGTCGGAGCGGAACTCAGCCGTGACGGGCCGCGTCGTGTCGAGCGCGATCGCGGCCAGGTCGCCCCCGTTGTCGCACTCCTCGAGGCAATAGACCACGGGGCCGCGCTGCAGGGCGACCTTCCCCTGGTTCTCGCTGACGCGGGTGCTCGCGCGCACAGTCCTCACCGGCATCCCCAGCCGGAGCTCGACGACGTCGCCCTCCGACCACGTCCGCGTGACGACGCGATAGCCGTCGACGGGCTCGCCGCCCTCCACGACGGCGCCGTTCACCGACAGCGTCGGCTCGTCGGCCCACTGCGGCACCCGCAGCCACACCGCGAACTCGGCCGGCGACGACGGCGTGAGGCGCAGGCGCACGTCGCCCGCCCAGGGCAGGCCGCTCTCCTGCGCGACCTCGACGTCGACGCCGCCGATCCGCAGCGACGTCGTCGAGCCGATGTACTGGTCCACGACGAGACGCCGGTCGTCGGCCTGGTAGACGTACTGGTCGATCGAGCTGATCATGCGGGCGAGGTTCATCGGGCAGCACGAGCAGGTGAACCAGTTCTGCCGGCGGTTGTCGGGGCGGGAGATGTCCCAGCCGAGCTGACGTCCCGCCATCGACGCGGTGTACTGCTGGGGGTTGATGTAGAAGTAGCTCTCGCCGTCGAGTCCCAGGCCGCTGATCGTCCCGTTGTAGATCGCCCGCTCGATGACGTCGCCGTACTCCCCCTGCGGAGCGACGCGGCCCATCCGCGCGGCCCAGAACACGAGCCCCACCGACGCGCAGGTCTCGCAGTACATCCCCTCGTTCGGCAGGTCGTAGGGGTCGGTGAACGACTCGCCCGGCACCTGCGAGCCGATGCCCGCCGTGAGGTAGAGCTTCCCGTCGACGACGTCGCGCCAGAGGCGGTCGACGGCGGCCCGCAGCCGCTCGTCACCGGTGCGCAGCGCGACGTCGGCCGCCGCCGCATACAGATAGGTGGCGCGCACGGCGTGCCCGACGGCGGAGGACTGCTCGAGGAACGGCTCGTGCGCCTGCTGGAACGCGTAGCCCAGGCCGTAGTTGAGGTGCTCGCGATCGACGTCGGCCGGATTGATCACGGGGAACGACCGCGGGGTCTGCGCGAGCGACGCCCGCGCCTCCTCCTCCAGGTCGAAGTAGTGGGGCGCGGTGCCGCGCTCGGTGAGGAAGTAGTGCGCGAGGTCGAGGTAGCGCTGCTCACCGGTGGCGTCGGCGAGCCGGACGAGCGCGAGCTCGATCTCGGGGTGCCCGGGGTAGCCGCGGCGCTGGCCCGGCCCGCGCCCGAACGTGCGGTCGATGAGATCGGCGTACTTCACGACGATGTCCAGGAGCCGCCGCTTGCCGGTCGCGGCGGCGTAGGCGACGCCCGCCTCGATCAGATGCCCTGCGCAGTAGAGCTCGTGGCAGTCCCGGAGGTTGTTCCACCGGTTCTCGACCGGCTCGGTGACGATGTAGAAGCTGTTGAGGTAGCCGTCGGGCTGCTGGACGCGTCCGAGGAGCGCGATCAGCTCGTCGGCCCGCTCCTCCAGCACCGGATCCGGACGCTCGCGCAGGCTGTACGCCGTGGCTTCGATCCACTTCGCGACATCGGAGTCCTGGAAGACCATGCCGGCGAACTCGCCCTCGACCTCCCCCGCGGCGATTCGGAGGTTCTCGACGGCGTGGCTCGGCGGGATTCCGGCGACCTGGTCGTTCAGCGCGGACCACTGGTACGGGAGGACCTTCTCGGCGACCAGTTCTTTGTAGGTGTTCCAGAATGCGCCGGTGATGGCGACGTCGGGCAGGGGGCGGAGAGGCACGGTCGATCCTTCGTGATTCGAGGCGGGGGGAGGCATCCGTGGGGGCGTCGTGTCCGGACGCCCCCACGGATCGCGCGGGTCAGCCCGCGACGCTGTCGAGGTAGGCCTGGACGTTGTCGGAGTTGATCAGGAACGCACCGGTGTCCACGAGAGGGGGAAGCGGTGCGATGCCGTTCTCGGCCCAGTCGTTCACGGGGGAGACCGTGTTGTGCTTCATCGCGTAGAGCATCATCATGCTCCAGTAGCCCATGTGGTACGGGCCCTGGGCCACGGAGAACTCGACCGTGCCGCTGGCGATGTTGTCGAGCGTCACCTTGTCGGAGTCGAACGTGACGATCTTGACCTCACCGGTCTTGCCCGCCTCCTCGATCGCCGTGAGCGCGCCGACCTGCGCGGTCACCTGCGCGGCGAAGACGAGGTCGAGATCGGGGTGCGCCTTGAGCAGATTGGCGCTCGCGCTGCTCGCGCTGGTCTCGTCGCTGCCCGAGTCGACGACGTCGACGACCTCGATCTCCGGGAACTCCGCGGCCAGGGTGTCCTCGAACCCGCGGATGCGGTCGTTGATGTTCGTCTGGCCGAGCAGGGTGACGACGCCGACCTTGGCGGACTCGCCGTCGTACAGCGCGCCGACCTGGCGGGCCACCTCGGCTCCCGCGGCGTAGTTCCCCGTCCCGAGGAAGGCGGCGCGTCGCGAGTCGGGGGCGTCGGAGTCGAAGGTCACGGTCGCGATGCCGGCGTCGACGGAGCGGTTGATGGGATCGACGTAGGCGTCGGCATCCATCGCCGTCACCGCGATGCCCGCGGGATCCATCGTGATGACCTGCTCGAACGCGCTGATCGCCGCGTTGACGTCGTACTCGGTGGTGCCGGCGTAGTTCGCCGTGACGCCGAGCTGCTTGGCCGCGTCCTCGAATCCGCGGTAGGTCTCCTTCCAGAACGGGAAGCCGGAGAGGAAGGTGACCATGTAGTAGTTCTCGGACGACGAGCCCTGGAAGACGGAGTCGCCGGTGGACTCCTGCGTCGGTGCGGCGGTGCAGCCGCTCAGCGCGGCGGCGGCCAGGCCGACGGCGGCGATGAGGGCGGCGAACCGCGTGCGGCGTGTGGACATGGTGGTGCTCCTTTGCATGGGTGTGTGTGACAGGACGTCGGGACGTGGAGGTCGACTAGCGGACGAGGGGGCTCTGCGCGGGTTCGGAAGAGGCCGTCGGCGGGGTCGAGGAGGGATGGGGAGGCGCGATGCGGCGCCGCGGGCGGCGCTTGGAGACGGTGTCGATCGCCACGGCGACGATGAGGATGGCGCCGGAGATGGCGCTCTGCCAGTTGACCGAGACGTTCAGCAGCACCAGGGCGTTGCTGATGAGGGAGAGCAGCAGGAGGCCGAGGACGGAGCCGAGCACCGTGCCGGCGCCGCCCGTGATGCTCGCTCCGCCGATGATCGCCGCCGAGATGACGCGCATCTCCGCGCCGGCGCCCATGGAGGGGGTGGCCGTGCCGAATCGCGCGAGCGAGAGGATGCCCGCGATCGCGGCGAGGACGCCGACGATCAGATAGACGTTGAACTGCACGACCGGGACGCGGATGCCCGACAGCGCCGCCGCCTTCGCATTGCTGCCGATGTAGAGCACCTTGCGGGCGAACGCCGAGCGGCGCATCAGCAGATCTCCCGCGATCGCGATGACGGCGAAGACGATGACGATGATCGGGATGCCGAAGACCGCGCCGGTGCCGAGCGCCCGGAACGCCTCGGGCGCCGACGACACCGGGATCGACGAGCCGTCCGTGATGACGTAGATGAGACCGCGCGCCACCGTCATCATCCCCAGGGTGGTGATGAAGGGGTTGATCTTGACGCGACTGATGAGCCATCCGTTGATCGAGCCGACGACGGCGCCGACGAGGAGGCCCAGCAGCGCGGCGATCCAGATGTCGACCCCTCCCGTATAGAAGGAGGCCGTGATGATCGCCGCGAGCCCCATGACCGACCCGACCGAGAGGTCGAAGCCGCCCGAGGCCAGCGCGAGGGTCATGCCGACGACGATGATGCCCTCCGCCGCCAGCCCGATCGCCAGGGTGCGCATGTTCTGCTCGGTCAGGAAGTGCGGGGAGAGCAGTGACAGCGCGATGAAAACGGCGACGACGACGAGGAAGACGACGGCCTCGTTCATGCGGAGAAGGCGCTGCAGGTGGCTCTTGACGGAGGTGGTGTGCCTGGGCGGGCTCCCCGCCGGCGTGCTGTTGGTCATTCTTCGATTCCCTTGTTTCGAGCTCTGGTCACGCCGCGGCGCCCGATGCCAGTGCGACGATGGATGACTCGTCGACCTCCGCCCCGACGAGGAGGCCGGCCGCCTCGCCCTCCCGCATGACGAGCACGCGGTCGCTGAGGCCGACGATCTCGGGGAGTTCGGAGGAGATGACGACGATGGCGAGACCGGAGTCGGCGAGTGCCCGCAGGAGCCGATGGATCTCGTACTTGGCTCCGACGTCGATTCCTCGCGTCGGCTCGTCGAGGATCAGGACGCGGGGCTGCGCGAGGAGCCACTTCGCGATCATGACCTTCTGCTGGTTGCCTCCGCTGAGGTCGGAGATCGACTGCGCGAGGTCGGCCAGCTTGATGTTGAGCGGCCCCACGAACTCCTCGGCGGCGGCGCGCGCCCTCTTCTCGGACACGAACCCGGCGCCGCCGAGCCGGTCGAGGATCGCGGCGACGGAGTTGTCGAGGATCGAGCGCTCGAGGAACAGGCCGTCGCGCTTGCGGTCCTCCGTCATGTAGCAGACGCCCGCCCGAACGGCCTCGTGGAAGGTCGTCGGAGCGAAGGCCTCGCCGAAGACCCGCATGGAGCCCTCGGTGCGCTTGTCGACCGAGACGACCGCCCGGGCGAGCTCGCTCCGGCCGGAGCCGACGAGGCCGCTCAGCCCGAGGATCTCGCCGGTCCGCACGGCGAACGACACATCCGTGACGCCCGCCGCGCTCGACAGCCCCGTCACCTCGAGCGCGACCTCGCCGACCTGACTCGCCTTGTCGGGGTACAGTCCTGCGATCTCCTGCCCGACCATGGCGGTCACGACCTCCGTCGGGGACGTGTCCCGGGTGCGGATAGTGCGCACCCATCCCCCGTCGCGCATGACCGTCACCCGGTCGCAGTGGTCGAACACCTCGCTGAGGCGATGGCTGATGTAGATGCACGCGATCCCGCGGCTCTTCAGATCCGCGATGAGCGCGAACAGCGCGGCGGACTCCGTCTCGCTGAGCGACGACGTCGGCTCGTCGAAGATGACGACGCGGCAGTCGCTCGAAACGGCCCGCGCGATCTCGATAACCTGCTGCTCACCGATGGTCAAATCACCAGCGCGGTCGCGCGGCGAGCAGGTCGCGGAGAACATCGTCAGGTAGCGCTGGGCTTCCGCATCCATTGTCCGGAACTTGATGCCGCCGACGGCGGTAGGCACCCTGCCCAGAAACATGTTCTCGGCGACCGAGATATCCGGGCAGATCGCGAGCTCCTGGTGGACGATGCCGATGCCCGCCGCGACCGCATCGTTGACGGACGAGAACAACGCGCGAGTGCCACCGATCCACAGTTCTCCAGCGTCCGGGGCAAGGGAGCCGGACAGGATGTTCATGAGGGTGGACTTGCCGGCACCGTTCTCGCCAACGATCGCGTGCACTTCTCCCGGCAGCACCTCGAGGCACCCGTTCGAAAGCGCGATCGTCGCTCCGAATCGCTTCTCAATACCCCGCGCGACGAGCACGGGAGTGTCCGTCACGCTGTCAGCGCGCGAGTTATCCGCGTCGGGATCGCGCTGTTCGTTCATTCGATCTCACACTCCATCGCTGTGTACATCGCCGTCGGCATCGGCGCCGAAATCGACTGTGCCCCAGCGTCCGGAATATTGCAAGACTTGCGGTTATTTCCGGAAACTCCTAGTCTTGGCACATCGTGACAGCCTGCGACAAGGTGAATCATGCGCCGTCGGGAGTGCCCCGCCCGGGGCTTCGAGGAGAGAAAGTAGGCATCCATGCCTGATCGACGTCGACCGACAATCACGGACGTCGCCGCAGCGGCGGGAGTATCGATGGCTACGGCCTCGCGGGCCATCAATGGTCGGGGTGATGTGCACCCCCAAACCCGCGAGCGCGTCGCGCGCGCCGCGCAGGAGCTGGGGTTCGTCGGACGCCAAACGAGAAGCGTCGCCGCATCGGGACGCTCGGTGGGCGTCATCACGGACGATCCTGCCGGACGCTTCAGCATGGGCATCCTCAACGGCGTGGAAGACGCGTTCGACGCGGGCGGGGTCAGCGTCGTGCTGTGCTCGACGCGTCGCGACCCGATCCGCGAGCAGCACTACATCAACGTGCTCCTCGAACGCCGGATCGACGGCGTGATCGTGATCGGAGAAACGACGAACTTCCGCCGCTCGATCAGCCAAAAGCTCTCGATCCCCGTCGTATACGCCCTGGGCGCATCCGATGACCCAGACGATATCTCGCACGTCCCTGACGATGTCGCCGGGGGCGTTCTCGCGACGGAGCACCTCCTGTCGCTCGGGCGGCGGCGGATCGCCCACATCACCGGCCCGCGCAACTACCTCAGCGCATCAGAGAGGCTCACGGGTGTGGATCGAGCACTCGCGAACGCCGGAGTGGCACGCACGGGCGACGTCTACTTCGGCTCTTGGTGGACGCAGCAGTGGGGCCGGACCGCCGCCCAGATGCTCCTGACCGCCCACCCCGAGGTAGATGCCATCGTCTGCGGCAACGATCAGATCGCCGTCGGTGCGATCGACGTCATCCGTGCGAGCGGCCGAGCAGTGCCGGAGGACGTCTCCATCGTCGGCTTCGACAATTGGCTCATTTTCGCGGAAGATGCGAACCCCCCGCTCACTACCGTCGACTTGCGTCTACACGAGCTCGGACGACATGCGGCGCGCGCGCTATTCGGAGAAGGCGAGGACGCCGCCACCGGCCGGCACCTCCATCTGCCGGAACTGGTGCTGCGCGACTCAGCGACGCACGTTGTTTCGACCTGAACTCGGCGCACCACCGGCTCGTATCTGACGTACGAGGTCCCCGCGTCGGACGAGTACGCGACGGTAGGTGCCACGAAAGATGCGCGACCGCAGCGGTCGTCGGATAACGCCCATTCCCATCGACCTACGTCAGCGAACCGGTGTCGACGTGTAGGTGGGGCCCGACCCCACCGGCAATACGTTCCAAGATGCCGGCGATCGCGACGGGGTCTGGAAGTTCGGGACTCCGGAGTTGTTGCCAGTCTGTTGCCACAGAAACGCGGAATCACGCGGGTTCAGGCAGAATGCTCAGTCGATCGCGGGAGCGTCGGCGGGGCGCGGTGCGACATGGTCGACGCAGTAGTGCCCCATAAAGTGGTGTAGCCCGTGGTGGCCGGCTCGTCGATCGCGACGAAGTGCGGTCACCGCGTGATCCTTCGAGGAAACTCTCACATCCCACTCGAAAGGCATCATCACGATGACCGCACCTCATATTCTCGACCCTGCCCGCCTGCTTGGTGAAGCCCTCGCCGATTCGTCGCCGGATCTGATGCGGCAACTGTTGCAGACGATGATCAACGCACTGTTGTCCGCGGACGCGGACGCCGTTGTCGGCGCGGAATGGGGGCAGGCGTCCCCGGACCGTGTCGCGCAGCGCAACGGCTACCGACACCGCGACCTTGATACCCGGGTCGGCACGATCGACGTGCAGATCCCGAAGCTGCGCACCGGCACCTACTTCCCGGAATGGCTGCTCGAGCGCCGCAAGCGCGCCGAGACCGCGCTGATCACCGTGGTCGCGGACTGCTACCTCGCCGGTGTCTCGACCCGTCGGATGGACAAGCTCGTCAAGACCCTCGGGATCCATAGCTTGTCGAAGTCGCAGGTGTCGCGGATGGCGGCGGATCTCGATGAGCACGTCGACCAGTTCCGGCACCGCCCCCTGGGCGATGCTGGCCCGTTCACGTTTGTCGCCGCCGACGCGCTGACCATGAAGGTCCGCGAAGGCGGCCGTGTCATCAACGCCGTCGTGCTGGTCGCGACCGGGGTGAACGCCGACGGCCACCGGGAAGTCCTCGGCCTCCGCGTTGCCACAAGCGAGACCGGAGCGGCGTGGAACTCGTTCTTCGCCGACCTCGTCGCCCGCGGCCTCGGCGGGGTGCGCCTGGTCACCAGCGACGCCCACGCCGGACTCGTCGAGGCGATCGCGGCGAACCTGCCCGGCGCCGTCTGGCAAAGATGCCGCACCCACTACGCCGCGAACCTGATGAGCGTGACACCGAAGGCCATGTGGCCGGCAGTGAAAGCGATGCTGCACTCCGTCTACGACCAGCCCGACGCCGACGCCGTCAACGCCCAGTTCGACCGGCTCCTGGACTACGTCGACGGGAAGCTCCCCGCCGCGCACGAGCACCTCGACAACGCGAGAGCTGACATCCTCGCGTTCACCGGGTTCCCAGAGGGGCTCTGGCAGCAGATCTGGTCCAACAACCCGAACGAGAGATTGAACCGGGAGATCCGCCGCCGTACCGACTCCGTGGGCATCTTCCCCAACCGCGACGCGATCATCCGGCTCGTCGGCGCCGTCCTCGCCGAGCAGACCGACGAATGGGCCGAAGGACGCCGCTACCTCGGACTCGACATCCTCGCCAAGTCCCGCCTCACCCTCATCCCCGACACCGGGAAGGAGGCCACCACCGACACCGTCCTCGAGCTCAGCGCCTAACCGAAACCAACAGCAGAAGGATCACCGACCGCTACACCACGTCCCGGGGCTTGACCGTCGACCGCTCACGAGCGACAAGCCCCAGGTCAACGGCAACATCCTGGCAACAACTGAACTTGACCCAAACAGAACGAAACCCACTGAAATTGATCAGACTGATCAGTTTCAGTGGGTTTCAATCAGCGGTGACGGTGGGATTTGAACCCACGGTAGGGGGTTACCCTACACAACTTTTCGAGAGTTGCACCTTCGGCCGCTCGGACACGTCACCGCCGTATAGCTTACGACACTGCGATGGATGCCGCGAATCCTCTCCCGCCGGCATCCCACCCCTGCC
>Ga0182735_1001466_pt1 | contig 15691 bp, 11 predicted proteins | sample eDN5th30CKraftMG_FD_128524 | JGI IMG/M metagenome (GOLD analysis project Ga0182735, IMG submission 128524) | Enriched Miracle-Growth compost microbial communities from Emeryville, California, USA - eDNA 5th pass 30_C Kraft MG (version 2) (version 2) ... | reverse complement strand
GGCGCTGGGGCACCGCCGGATCGCGCACGTCGCGGGCCCGGACGGGATGCTGCACGCCGCCCGTCGCCGCGACGCGTTCCTCGCCGCCGCGGCCGCCGCGGGCGTCGCGGCGACGGTCATCGCGACGGACTTCAGCGCAGGCGACGGCGCTCGTGCGACAGCCGCGCTCCTCGGCCTCGGCATGGGCGGGCCCGCGCGGGCCGCGGTCGCGGTCGCGCCGGACGCGCCCACGGCGATCGTGTACGCGAACGACCACATGGCCGTCGCGGGCATCGGGGCTGCGCAGCGGCTCGGGCTCCGCGTCCCGGAGGACCTGTCCGTCACGGGCTTCGACGACACGGAGCTCGGGCGCCACATCCATCCCGCCCTGACCACCGTCTCGACGGACGCGCGCGAATGGGGAGCGGTCGCCGCCCGCACGCTCCTCGCGTCGGTCGACGGCGCAGACCCGGTCCACGTCGTGCTCCCGGAGCCGACGCTGACCGTCCGCGGGTCCACCGGACCCGCCCCCCGACACCGCGGAGGCATCCGCGGCTGAACCAAGGAGATCCCCCATGCAACGACGCAATCCCCCCGTACAGCGACGCATCCTCGACGCCGCCGGTCTCGTGGCCACCGGCGCCCTCGCCCTCGCCGCGTGCTCCGGCGGCGGCTCCGCCACGTCCGGAATGGACAGCCGCGGCCCCATCACGATCTGGTACTCGAACAACGAGGCCGAGATCGCGTGGGGCGAGCAGATGGTGGACGCGTGGAACAGCGCCAACCCCGACCAGGAGATCACGGCGCAGGAGATCCCGGCCGGCGCCTCCAGCGAGGAGGTCATCGGCGCCGCCATCACCGCCGGCAACGCGCCGTGCCTGATCTTCAACACGTCGCCCGCCGCGGTGCCGCAGTTCCAGAAGCAGGGCGGCCTCGTGAACCTCTCCGACTTCCCCGACGGCGACGACTACATCACGGCCCGCAGCGGCGACCTCGCCGAGCAGTACCGCTCGGACGACGGCGATTTCTACCAGCTGCCGTGGAAGTCGAACCCGGTCATGATCTTCTACAACAAGGACATGTTCGCGGCGGCCGGCCTCGACCCCGAGAACCCGCCGCTGGCGACCTACGACGAGTTCCTGCGGACGGCGCGAACCCTCAAGAACGCGGGCGTCTCGCAGTACGCGATCAACCCGGCGCCGACGAGCGAGTTCTTCCAGTCGTGGTTCGACTTCTACCCGCTGTATGCGGCGCAGTCCGGCGGCGCGCAGCTCGTCGAGGACGGGAAGGCGACGTTCGACGACGAGAACGGCCGGGCCGTCGCGCAGTTCTGGCGCACCGTCTACGACGACGGGCTCGCCGGGCGCGAGCAGTATCAGGGCGACGCGTTCGCCGACGGGGTCGCCGCCATGGCGATCGTCGGCCCGTGGGCGATCGACGTGTACGGCGACGCCGTGAACTGGGGCGCCGTCCCGGTGCCGACGCGGGACGGGACGCCGGCATCCGACACGTGGACCTTCAGCGACGCGAAGAACGTGGGCCTGTTCACCGCCTGCCAGAACAAGGGCACGGCGTGGGACGTCCTGAAGTTCGCGACGAGCGAGGAGCAGGACGGGAAGTGGCTCGAGGAGACGGGCCAGATGCCGTTGCGCGCCGACCTCACGACGACCTTCCCGGACTACTTCGCGGCGAACCCGGCCTATCAGCAGTTCGGCGACCAGGCATCGCGCACGGTCGAGGTGCCCAACGTGCCGAACTCGGTGCAGATCTGGCAGGAGTTCCGAGACGGATACTCCTCCGCCGTGATCTTCGGCGAGACGGACGTCGACGGGTTCCTGACGGACGCCGCGAACCGGATCAACGGGCTCGCGGCAGGGAGCTGACATGTCCGCGACGGAGGCCGGGCCGGACGGAGCCGCGGGTGCCGCGCCCGGCCGGACGCCGGCCGGCGCGCCGCGGGAGGGAGCGGGCGTCGCGCTGCGGCGGTCGTCGGCGGACCGGACCGGGGATCCGGCGCCGGCCGGTCCGCCGCGGAGCCGCCTCCGGCACCGGATCCTCGGGCGGCAGCCGTGGGGCATCCTGTTCAGCGCGCCGTACCTCGTGTTCGTGCTGGCGGTGTTCGCGTATCCGATCGTGTTCGCGGTGTGGATGTCGTTCCACGACTACTTCTTCGCCGCCCCCGGCGCCGTCGTGGACCGGCCGTTCGTCGGGCTCGACAACTACGTGGCCGTGCTGCAGGATCCCGCCGTCTGGCGCTCGTTCGGCAACGTCGGGATCTTCCTGGTCATCAACGTCCCGCTGACGGTCGCGCTCTCGCTGCTGCTCGCGTCGGCGCTCGACCGGGTCGTGCACGCGCGCACGTTCTTCCGCGTCAGCTACTACGTGCCGTACGTCACGGCGTCCGTCGCGGTCGTCGCGGTGTGGCTGTTCCTCTTCTCCAGCGGGGGCCTCGTCAACAACGTGCTGGGCCCGCTCGCGCCGGATCCGTCCTGGCTCGTGAACTCGGCGCTCGCGATGCCGACGATCGCGCTGTTCGTCACGTGGAAGGGGCTCGGCTTCTACATCCTGCTCTACCTCGCGGCTCTCCAGAACCTGCCGCGGGAGCTGTACGAGTCGGTCGCGGTGGACGGGGGAGGACGCGTCCGCCAGTTCTTCTCCGTCACCATCCCCGGGGTGCGGCCGGCGACGCTGCTCGTCGTGCTGCTCTCCACGATCACGGGCGCGAACCTCTTCACGGAGCCGTACCTGCTGACCGGTGGCGGCGGGCCCAACGGGGCGTCCGCGTCGCCCGTCCTGCTGATCTATCAGAAGGGCATCGAGCAGGGGAATCCCGACGTGGCGGCCGCGATCGGGGTCGTCCTGATCGTCTTCGTCCTGATCATCGCCGCGCTCCAGCGCCGGTTCGTGGGGGGTGAGGACCGATGAGACGCGCCCTCGGAAGCCGCATCGCGCTGTACGTCGTCCTGGGCCTCGGCGCACTCGCCTTCCTGTTCCCGTTCTGGTACATGCTCGTCGGATCGCTGCAGACCGACGTCGACCCGACGATCGCGGGCGCCTTCCCGGAGCCCGGCAACCTGACGCTCGCGAACTACGTCGCGATCAACGGCCGGATCAACCTCCTGCAGGGGCTCGTCAACTCGGGCATCTTCACGGGCGGCGTGATCCTCGGCACCGTCGTGTTCGGGGTGCTCGCCGGGTACGCGCTCGCCGTGCTGCAATGGCGCGGGCGATCCGCGACGTTCGCGCTCGCCCTGCTCGTGCAGGTCGTGCCGTTCCAGCTGCTCATGATCCCGCTGTACGTCATGATCGCGCGCGACTTCGGGCTCGCCGACAACTACCTCGGGATGATCCTGCCGTTCTTCATCAACTCGACGGCCGTCGTCATCTTCCGGCAGTACTTCCTGCTGCTGCCGAAGGAGCTGTTCGACGCCGCCCGCATCGACGGCGCGGGGGAGCTCCGGCTGCTGTGGAGCGTCGCGCTGCCGCTCGTGCGGCCGGCGCTGCTGACCGCCGTCCTCCTCACCTTCATCGGCCCGTGGAACGAGTTCCTGTGGCCCTTCCTCATCACGAAGAACGCCGCGATGCAGCCGCTCGCGGTGTCCCTCGCGAACTTCATCTCGAACGTCGCGGCCTCCACGGCCAACCCGTTCGGGGCGATGATGGCCGGCGCCGTCGTGCTCGCGGTGCCCGCCGTCGTGCTGTTCATCGTGTTCCAGCGGTCGTTCACGCAGAACGACCTCGGCTCCTCAGTGAAAGGATGACCATGACCGGATCCCCCTCCGACGCCATCCCGTATCGCCTCGAGCGCGTCGGCATCGTCATGACGCCCGACCCGGACGACCCCCGCGAGGCGGAGGGCGTCCTCAACCCGGCGTCGGGCCGGGCTCCGGACGGCACGCTGTACCTCCTCCCGCGGCTCGTCGCGGACGGCAACGTCTCGCGGGTCGGCCTCGCCCGGGTCGTCGTCGAGGACGGCGTGCCCGTCGGGGTCGAGCGCGAGGGCGTCGTCCTCGAGCCCGACCGCGGCTGGGAGCGCGGCGCCGCGAACGCCGGCGTCGAGGATCCTCGGACGACGTGGATCGAGACCCTGGGACTGCACGTCATGACGTACGTGGCGTACGGGCCGCTCGGGCCCCGGACCGCGATCGCGGTGTCCGAGGACCTGCGCTCGTGGCGCCGGCTGGGGCCGGCGCTGTTCCGGTACGACGACGCGCTCGACACGGACCTGAACCTGTTCCACAACAAGGACACCGTGTTCTTCCCCGAGCCGGTGGCCGCGCCGGACGGCACGGAGGCGCTCGCCGTGCTGCACCGGCCCATGTGGGACCTCGGCGAGACCCGGCCCGGGGAGGGCGTCCGGCTGCCTGCCGGGATCGAGGATCCGCGCCAGTCCATCTGGATCTCCTACGTGCCGCTGGAGCCCGTGCTCCGCGACGTCGGCGCGCTCGTGCTGTGGGAGCAGCACCGCTTCCTCGCCGGCCCCCGGTACGCGTTCGAGGAGGTCAAGATCGGCGGCGGCCCGCCGCCCCTGCGCGTTCCCGAGGGCTGGCTCGTGCTGCACCACGGCGTGACGGGGGTCATCGACGGCGCGTTCGCGCAGCAGCAGCGCGTGAACTACGCCGCGGGAGCGCTGCTGCTGGACGCGTCCGACCCGAGCCGCGTGCTGGCGCGCACGGCCGAGCCGCTGCTCGCGCCCGAGACCGACGACGAGCGCAGCGGGATCGTGCCGAACGTCGTCTTCCCGACCGCGATCGAGCGGATCGACGGCACCCCCTACGTCTTCTACGGCATGGCCGACTCGAAGATCGGGGTCGCCGCCCTCCGCCGCGCCGACGCGGGCGAGGCGGCGTCATGAGCGCGCTCACGCGTCCTCCTCACCGCGAGACTGCATCGGGCCGCCGAGACAGCGGGGTTTCCCCACGGTCTCGGCGTGCAGATGCAGTCTCGCGGAGGCCGAGACGCGGCGCGCGGCTGTGGGCCACGGTCGGAGCGGGTGCGCTCGCGGTCGGGCTCGTGCTGCCGGCGTCCCTCGCGGCGCGGGCGGGCGAGCCGGACGGGGCTCCGGCGTCCGCGGCGCTCACGAACCTCGCGCACCTCGACTTCCTGCTCGACGACGTCACGCCCGCGGCGGATGTGCCGGGGCACTCGACGTACCGGCAGGGGGAGGAGCCGACGCTCACGGCGCCGTGGACGTACGCCGACGCCGGGCCGGACGGCGCGTTCGAGCGCGTCGGCGGCGGGCCGCTCGACCCGGCGACGGGCCACTACGCGCAGGGCGCGTTCAACGCGGACGACATCGCCCGCGCCGCCGTCGTGTACGTGCGGCACTGGACGCAGACCGGCTCGACGGACAGCCGCGCGACCGCGTACGAGCTGCTGCGGTCCGTCGCGTACCTGCAGACCACGGACGGGCCGGACGCCGGGAACGTCGTGCTGTGGATGCAGCCCGACGGCACGCTCAATCCCTCCGCGGATCCGCCCGAGCTGCCGGATCCGTCCGACTCGGGCGCGAGCTACTGGCTCGCGCGCGCGATCTGGGCGCTCGGCGAGGGCGCGGCGGCGTTCGCTGCCGACGCCCCGGCGTTCGCGGCGTTCCTCGGCGAACGGCTCGACCTCGCGGTGTCGGCGCTCGACCGCGGACCCCTGTCGCGATACGGGCAGTGGCAGGAGGCGGACGGCGCGCGGACGCCGGCGTGGCTGATCGTCGACGGCGCGGACGCCTCGGCCGAGGCCGTGCTCGGACTCGCCGCGCACGTGCGCGCGCGGCCGGACGACGCCGCGGCGTCCACCGCGCTGCGCGAGCTGGCGGAGGGGATCGCGGCGATGTCCGCGGGAGATGCGCGGTCGTGGCCGTACGGCGCGATCCTGCCCTGGGCCGTGTCGCCCACGACCTGGCACGCGTGGTCGTCGCAGATGCCGGCGGCGCTGGCCGCGGCATCCGTCGTGCTCGGCGATCCGTCACTCCTGGAGCCGGCTCGCGCCGACGCCGCCGTGTTCGCGCCGACGCTGCTCACGGCCGGGGGACCGGACAACGGCTGGTCGCCGACGCCCTCCGACCGCGTGCAGATCGCATACGGCGCCGACTCCCGAGTGCAGTCGCTGCTCGCCGTGGCGGATGCCACGGGCTCCGACGGCTTCGCCGACCTCGCGGCCATGCAGGCGGCGTGGTTCTTCGGCGCGAATCGCGCGGGCGCGGCGATGTACGACCCCGCGACGGGGGTCGCGTCCGACGGACTGCAGGCCGACGGCACGGTGAACCGGAACAGCGGCGCGGAGTCGACGATCCACGGCCTGCTGACGATGCTCGCGCTCGACGCGCGGCCCGAGCTCGCGTCCCGGGCCCGTGACGCGGCCCGCGTGACGGCCCGGGACGGGCTCGAACTCGTGGAGGCCGAGGCGGCGACCGACACCGACGGCGCGGTGACGACGCCCGAGGCGTGGACGGGGGAGTCGAGCTGGTCGGGCTCCGCGCTGACGCTCGCGCGCGGCGGGCACGCGGTCTTCGACCTCGGCACCGACGCCTCGCGCCGCTGGATCGAGCCCGTCGTGTGGGCGGATCCCGGCGCGTCGAGCACGTCGACGTGGCGCGCCGGTCCGTTCCCGGCGGGCGCGCTCGCGGACACGGGGCCCGCGCGAGGGGCCTCGCCCGCGCCCGGGGTCCTGCGCCCGCGCTCGCTCGACCTGCCCGTGCCGGGCGAGCAGCGGTCGCTCCGCGTGGACGTGCGGGACGGCACGCTCGTGCTCGACGCGCTGCTCGTGCGTCCGGTGGTGTCGCGGCTGGAGCTCTCGGGCGCCGGCGGCGGGACGCAGCTCGTGCAGTCGAGTGCCGCCGTGCCCCAGCCCGCGCGCGTGGGCGTCGCCGGTGCGACCGGGCACGTGGCCGTGTACGACGACCGCGGCGCCCTCGTGCGCGAGCGGTCGATCCGCGGCGAGCAGCCCGTGCTGCTGCCGCCCGGCGGCTTCGCCGTGGTGCAGCTCTCCGCCCCCGCCGGGTAGCCCGAGCGGTTCGCGGTCGGCCGGGCGGTTCGGCGAGCTCTTCCACCCACCGCGCGGCACGACTTCTTCGATCCGTGGGCTGCCGCGATGCGTCCGGCGCTCGGCTCGGCTGCCACGCCCGGCATGACGGAGGAGTCGCGTGCGCGGCGATGGCGGCACAGCCGTGTCCGAAAACCGCCAGCCCCGGTCCGCGGGGCGTGCGAGGCTGGAGGGCATGAGCATCCCGGCGACCTTCGACGAGCGCTACCGCGCGATCGAGGCGCGGGACGTGCGGTTCGACGGGCAGTTCGTCACGGCCGTGCGCTCGACCGGTATCTACTGCCGCCCGAGCTGCCCCGCGCGGACGCCCAAGCCGGAGAACGTCGAGTTCTTCGCGACGTCGGCGGCGGCGCACGAGGCCGGATACCGGGCGTGCAAGCGGTGCCTGCCCGAGGCGGCGCCCGGGTCACCGCTGTGGAACGTGCGCGGCGACGTCGTCGGGCGCGCGATGCGGCTGATCGCGGACGGCGTCGTGGAGCGCGAGGGCGTGCCGGGCCTCGCGGCGCGGCTCGGATACTCGGGCCGGCATCTGACGCGGCTCCTCACGACCGAGCTCGGGGCGGGCCCCCTGGCTCTGGCCCGCGCGCAGCGTGCTCACACGGCGCGCATGCTCCTCGTCGGCACGGATCTGCCGGCCGCCGACGTCGCGTTCTCCGCCGGCTTCGCGAGCGTGCGCCAGTTCAACGACACGGTCCGCGAGGTGTTCGGGATGCCGCCGCTCGAGCTCCGCGCCCGCCGTCACGCGCGCGACGTGCCGCCCCGCACGCCGGCCGCCGGCGATGTCCCCGGCGCCGCGATCCGTGCGGTCGCCCGGGGTGATGCCCCGGGCGCCGTCGTCGGCCGCGATGCCCCGGACGTGACGGCCCGCGCCGACGCGCCCCATGTGCCGGGGCAGCTCGACCTCGTGCTGCCGTACCGCGAGCCCATGGACGCCGCAGGCGTGTTCGCGTGGATGACGGCCCGCGCGATCCCCGGGGTCGAGGTCGCGGAGCCCGGGTCGTACGCGCGCACGATCCGCCTCGCGGGCGGGCCGACCTGGTTCCGTGTCCGCGCCGACGGCGGGCGGCTCCGCCTCGAGGCGCGGCTCGCCCGACTCGGAGACCTGCCCGCGCTCGTGTCCCGGGTGCGCCGGCTGTTCGACCTCGACGCGGATCCCGCTGCCGTGGATGCCGCCCTCGCGCGGCATCCCGAGCTGGCTCCGCTCGTGGCCGCGACCCCCGGCATCCGAGTCCCCGGCGCGAGCGACCCGCACGAGATGCTCGTGCGTGCCCTCGTCGGGCAGCAGGTGTCCGTGCCCGCGGCGCGGACCGCCCTCGGCCGCCTGACCGCGGAGCTCGGCGAGCGCGTGCCCGGGCACGGCGGCTCGGATCGCCTGTTCCCGACCATGGCCGCGCTCGCCGAGCACGGCGCCGAGGTCCTGCGCGGCCCCGCGACCCGCATCCGCGCGATCGTCGGCGCGGCCGCCGCGCTGGCGTCCGGCGAGGTCGCGCTGACCGTCGGCGACGACCCGGACGCGCAGCGGGCCGCGCTCCTGAGCCTGCCCGGCGTCGGACCCTGGACCGCGGACTACGTCCGCATGCGCGTCACGGGCGACCCCGACGTGTTCCTCCCCGGCGATCTCGCCGTGCGCCGCGGCGCGGCATCCGCCGGCCTTCCCGCCGCCCCGCGCCCGCTCGAGGGATGGGCCACGCGCGCGGCCCCCTGGCGCAGCTACCTGACCGCCCATCTCTGGCGTGCGGCCCCGGCCACGCGCCCGGCACGACCCGAGGAGACCCCGTGACCGCCATCATCGAGACCATCGACACCCCCGACGGTCCGTTCACGATCGTCGCGGACGACCGGCAGCGCGTGCTCGCCTCCGGGTGGACGACGGATGCCGCGACCGCGCTGGCCCGCATCCACCCGCGCCTCCGCCCCGCCGACGTGCGCGAGGCCGAGACGGACGCCGCCGCCGCGGCCCGCGCCTACTACGCCGGCGACGTCACCGCCATCGACGGGGTCGAGGTGAGCCAGGGCGGCACCGAGATGCAGCTGCGCGGCTGGGCCGCCCTCCGCGCGATCGAGCCCGGTCGTCCCCTGAGCTACGCCGAGTTCGCGGCATCCCTCGGACGCCCGTCCGCCGTGCGTGCCGCCGCCTCGATCTGCGCCCGCAACGCCCCCGCCCTGTTCGTGCCGTGCCACCGCGTCCTCCGCTCCGACGGCGCCCTCGGCGGCTTCGCCTGGGGCCTCCCCGTGAAGCACGCCCTCCTCGCCCGCGAGTCCGCCTGATCCCCGGGCTGTCCACGAGACTCGGCATCGGTGCCGAGACACGCCGACACACGCCGTGTCCGAGCACACGGCGCGAGTCTCACGGCCGGGGTGCGGGTCGGCGGCGCGGCCGGGGAGTTGTGCCCGGGGGAAGCGGGGAGATAGCCTGGGGGGCTGCCCGGCGGAGCCGGGCGAGACCCCGTGTCCGAACCGAGGAGGATGCCATGCAGCAGGCCGTCGACGCCATCGAGCCGGTCGCCGTGTCGCCTCGCGGAGCGGCCGCCGGACTCACGGCGTAACCGGGCGGAATACCCCGGCGCCCACCGGCGCTCTCTCGAACGTCGACGCCCCCAGAGGGCGTCGCTCGGCTGTGCTCGCAGCCGCTCGCAACAACCTCGCAAGGATCATGTCCGCGTCCACGCATCCGTCCACGTCCACCGTCCGCGCGCTCGGGCGGCTGCTCCCGTTCGCCCGTCCCGTGCTGGGGCGGCTGATCCTCGGCGCGGGCAGCGCGCTCGCCGCGAGCCTGGTCGCTCTGAGCGTCCCGATCCTGCTGGAGGCCGTGGTCTCCGGCCCCGTCAGCTCCGGCGACGTGCGCCAGATCGCCCTGGGCGCCGTGCTCGTGCTGATCCTGGGCTTCGCGGAGGCCGCGCTCGTGTGGCTGCGCCGCTGGTTCGTGCTGTCGCCGTCGACGGCGATCGAGTACGCCCTCCGCACGCGGCTCTACGAGCGCCTGCAGCGACTGCCGGTGGCGTTCCACGACCGCTGGCAGTCCGGCCAGCTCCTCAGCCGCATGATGCAGGACATCAGCCTCATCCGTCGCTGGCTGGCGTTCGGCGTCATCCTGCTGGTCGTCAACGTGCTGACGGTGGTGGTCGGCTCGCTCATCCTCTTCACGTGGCACTGGGCGCTGGGCACGGTCTTCCTCCTGTGCTCGGCGCCGCTGTGGTGGGCGGGGTACCGCTTCGAGAAGCGGTACGGGATGCTGACGCGCCGCGGTCAGGACCAGGCGGGGGACCTCGCGACGGCGGTGGAGGAGAGCGTCCACGGCATCCGGGTGCTGAAGGCGTTCGGCCGCGGCGGGCACGCGCTGCAGAGGTTCCGCGCGCAAGCGGAGACCCTGCGCGGGACCGAGCTGAGCAAGGCCCGCGCCGTGGGCGTCATGTGGTTCTGGCTGACCCTGCTTCCGGCGGTCGCGTTCGGCCTGTGCCTCGCAGCGGGCATCGTGCTGGTGCAGATCGGGCAGCTGTCGGTGGCGCAGCTGTTCGCGTTCTTCGCGATGGCGACGGTGCTGCGGTGGCCGATGGAGTCGCTCGGGTTCCTCTTCTCCTTCCTCCTCGACGCCCGCACCGCGACGGACCGCGTCATGGAGGTCTTCGACGCGGAGGACACGATCGTGGATCCTCCGAGCCCGGCGACGATCCCCGCCCCGCGGGGAGAGCTGGCCTTCGAGGGGGCGCGGTTCCGGTATCCCGACGCCCCCGACGACACCCGCGACCTCCTCGACGGCATCGACCTCGTGCTGCGACCGGGGGAGACGATGGCGCTCGTCGGGCTGACGGGCTCGGGCAAGACGACGCTCACGACCCTCCCGACGCGCCTGTACGACGTCACCGGCGGCCGGATCACGCTCGACGGCGTCGACGTCCGCGACCTGACGCTCGCGGAGCTGCGCCGCCACGTCGGCATGGCGTTCGAGGACGCGACCCTGTTCTCCGCGTCGGTCCGGCACAACGTGCTGCTCGGCCGCGACGACCTCGACGAGCACGGCCCAGAGGCGGAGGCGCTGCTGCGCGAGGCGCTGGAGGTCGCGCAGGCCGAGTTCGTGGAGTCCCTCCCGGACGGCGTGGAGACGATCATCGGCGAGGAGGGACTGAGCCTGTCCGGCGGCCAGCGGCAGCGGCTGGCGCTCGCGCGCGCCGTGGCGGCGCGTCCGGTCGTGCTGGTGCTCGACGACCCGCTCTCCGCGCTCGACGTCGACACGGAGGCGCGGGTCGAGGCGGGGCTCCGGCGCGTGCTGGAGCGCACGACGGCGCTGATCGTCGCCCACCGCCCCTCGACGGTGGCGCTCGCCGACCGGGTGGCGCTGCTGGAGGACGGGCGGGTGACCGCGGTCGGCACGCACTCCGACCTGCTGCGCGACAGCGCCCACTATCGGCACGTGATCTCGAGCCTCGAGGCCGACCACGCCGAGCACCACGTCCCGACGGGCCCGATCGAGATCCCCGAGCTCGCCGGCGACCGCCGCTTCCGCTCCGCCCAGTACGAGAGGGAGGACTCGTGATGGCCGACGTCACCCTCCGGCCTCCGTGTCCGTTCGGAGGAGATCCGCGTGACGGAGGATTGATCCGCGCCAGTGCGCCCTCCGTCGGGCGGATCTCCTCCGCAAGGCGGAGCCTCGCGCCCGCGCGAGGACGCGTCGCGGCGGCCGGCATCGGTCGCGCTCCGGAGGGGATCCGTCGTGCGGAGGATGGATCCGCGGCGAAGCGTCCTCCGTTCCGTGGATCTCCTCTGCAACGATCGGCAACGCATGAGGGGGAGGCGTCCTGATGGCCGACGTCACCGGGATCCGGGGCGAGGATCGCACGGACTACACCCGCGAGGAGAGCCGCGCGATCCGCCGCCGCTCCCTGCGGCTCCTCGGTTCGCTCGTGGGCCCGCTGCGCGGGCAGCTCGTGCTGGCCGCCGTCGTGCTCGTCGCGTCGACCGCTTTGCAGGTCGCGGGGCCCGCGCTCATCGCGTACGGCATCGACAACGCGCTGCCCGCCGTCATCCAGGACCTGGACTGGATGCCGACCATCGGCGTCGTCGCGGCGTACCTGGTCGCGGGCGTCGGGGGCGCGGCGCTCATCGGGTGGTACGCCGTCGTCGCGGCGCGGATCACGCAGTCGGTCATGATCGACCTGCGCACCCGCATCTTCCGGCACACGCAGCGGCTGAGCCTGGAGTTCCACGAGTCGTACACGTCGGGCCGCATCATCTCGCGGCAGACGAGCGACCTCGACACGATCCGCGAGCTCCTCGACGGCGGGCTCAACGAGCTGGTGTCCGGGATCCTGTTCGGCGGGTTCACGCTCATCGCGCTCGTCCTCCTCGACTGGCAGAGCGGGGCCGTGCTGGTGCTCATGGGCATCCCGCTCGCGTTCCTCATGCGCTGGTTCTACCGGCGCTCGCAGGTCGCGTACCGGCGCTCGCGGGTCGTGAGCGCGAAGGTCATCGTGCACTTCGTGGAGACGATGACCGGCATCCGCGCCGTCAAGGCTTTCCGCACCGAGCCGCGCGGCGACGAGGCGTTCGCCCGCCTGTCGGGGGAGTACCGCGACGTGAACATGGCGTCGCTGCGCCTGTTCGGCATGTTCGAGCCGGGGCTCATGGCGATCTCCGCCATCACCCTCGCCTCCGTCGTGCTGTGGGGCGGCATTCGCGTCGCGGGCGGAGCCGTCGAGATCGGCGTGCTGCTCGCGGCCGTCCTGTACGTGCGGAACTTCTTCTCGCCCCTGCAGGAGGTGGCGATGTTCCTGAACTCGTACCAGTCGGCGACGGCGGCGCTGGAGAAGGTGTCGGGCGTGCTGGAGGAGACCCCGAGCGTGCCCGACCCGGAGCGTCCGACGCCCCTGCCCCGCGCCCGCGGCCGCCTGCGATTCGACGACGTGACCTTCGCATACGGCACGGGTCGCACGATCCTGCCCGACTTCCGGCTCGACATCCCCGCCGGCCAGACGGTCGCGCTGGTCGGCACGACGGGCGCCGGCAAGTCGACGCTCGCGAAGCTCGTGGCCCGGTTCTACGACCCCACGGCGGGCGCCGTGACGCTCGACGGCGTCGACCTGCGCGCCCTGAGCCAGGAGGACCTCCGCCGCGCGATCGTCATGGTCACGCAGGAGGCGTACCTGTTCAGCGGCACGGTCGCCGACAACATCGCGCTGGGCAGGCCCGACGCGACGCGGGAGGAGATCCGGGCCGCCGCGCGGGCCGTGGGGGCGGATGCCTTCGTCCGCGCCCTCCCGGACGGCTACGACACCGACGTGAACAAGCGCGGCGGCCGGGTCTCGGCGGGGCAGCGGCAGCTGATCTCCTTCGCGCGCGCGTTCCTCGCCGACCCGGCGGTGCTGATCCTGGACGAGGCGACCGCCTCCCTCGACATCCCGAGCGAGCGCCTCATCCAGGACGCGCTGCAGACCCTGCTCGCCGACCGCACCGCGATCATCATCGCGCACCGCCTGTCGACCGTCGCGATCGCCGACCGCGTCCTGGTGATGGAGCACGGCCGCGTCGTGGAGGACGACGCCCCCGACACGCTCATCGCCGGCACCGGCCGCTTCGCCCAGCTCCACGCCGCCTGGCGCGACTCCCTGGTCTGATCCGGTCAGGCGACCGATGCGAAGCGGATGCGCTCGACTCGCCTCCGCCGCAGAGCAGCAGGATCATAGGCACTGTCGTCGCTGCCGGGTGCTGAAAGACGGATGGCGTGTGCTCCGTGGCGCGTCGAGGCGCCAGTGAGGAATCGACGGCGCGCCCGCGTCGAGCGGCCTGTACGGACCGGATCGGTCAGACCCAGCCTCGGGTATGGGCGTAGGCCTCGACGGAGTCGGCGACGGCGCGGGCGAAGCCGGTCTCGTCGGCCAGCGTCGCGGACGCGACCTCGGCGGCGGCATGGAAGGCGGGCACGAGCGCGCCTCTGATGCGCTCGACCGTCTCGCGGGCTTCGTCAGGGTCGAGGCTGAGCCGCGCTCCCGCCGCGACGAGGTCGTCGCGCCGGATCTGCGCCATCCGGTACTCGCCGCGAACCGACATCGCCGCCGTCATCGGCGCCCCGTTCGGCGTCGGGTAGGGGGCGTGCGTGCCGAGGTCGTACAGAGGCGCGAGCCGAGCGCGGGTGCCGGAGAGGAGGAGCGAGTAGTTCTTCGCGTGCGCGTCGGTGCCGAGGGCGGAGACGTTGAAGACGATGGCCTCGAAGAAGCGCCGGGCGCTCTCGCGACGGTCGTCCAGGTCGGGCAGCCGCCACAGGAGATCGGCGAACTGTGCGATGCCGGGCCCGCCGTCCTGCTGGTACTTCTTGTCCGGCAGGAGGCCCATCGCCTGGCAGAGGTCCTCCTGGTGGAGCCGTCGCCACCGGCCGTCGCGCTCCGCCCGGTCGTATCGGGTGGAGACGAACACGTGATCGCCGGCGGATGTCTTCAGCAGGAAGTCGTCCGCGACATCGAGGCCCATCGTCCGGGCCGCCTCCATCGTCACGAACTCGTTGACGTGATGCTGCGAGAGCGGCGGGACGGCGGGCTTCAGGATGTGCGTCGTGGGCGTCGCGTCGCGCGGGATCGCCCAGCGCCCGTCATCCGTACGGAAGAGGGCGATCTTGGGCTGCGCGCCGGGCAGGCTCCAGTGCGCGCCGGTCTCGCGCCGCCCCCAGGTGTCGGCGTTCGCCACGATGTCGGCGACGATCTCGGAGAGTCGCTCGTCGTCGAGCACGTCGAGGTCGCCCTGGTGCTGCGCGGCATGGTCGCTCTCCGCTCCGGCGGGAAGCAGCTGTACCGCACCCGCCGCGTCGCGACCGATGTGCGTGAGGAGCGCGAAGGGGTTCGCCGCCGAGACGCGGTGCTGGCGTGCGAGCTCTCCGAGGCGTCCGGGACTGTCGGGCAGGAGCCCGGCGAGGAACGCCCGGCTGACGCGGTTGCGGTGCTCGGGTGCCGTGAGCGGCATCGAGAGGGAGAGCGGTGTGGCGTCGTTGCGGCCGCGGTAGCCGTCGTCGTAGCGGAACGTCACGCTCCCGGCTGAGGTCTGCCGCATCGTCCCGACGGGCTCGCCGTCGAGGAAGACGTCGAGCTCGCCGGTCACCGTATGTTCCCGTCGTCGTCGTCGTCATCGTCGTCGGGGGCGACGTCGACGACGAGCCCGAGGACGTTCGCGACGTCGAGGGCGCGCCGGATGCTCACGTTCGCCGCCGATCCGTTCTCGAACTTCAGCAGCCAGAGGCGTGTCGTTCCGGCCTGCTCGGCGAGCGCGGTCTGCGACATCCCCAGCTCGCGGCGGCGGGCGGCGACGAGCGCGCCGAGGTCGAATGCCGTTCGGATTCGCATGTCGCCTCCTCGGTATGGTTGAGCACACCTTTCCCAAGGTATGTTTTACCATACTTCTGCAAGAGTATGTTTCAGCATACCTCGATCAGGCCAGGAGACGGCGGGCGAGGGCCGCGGCGGCGGCGTCCGTGCCGCCGTGCGCCAGGTACCAGCCGCGGGCGCCGCAGGCGTGGGCGTCCCAGTGGTCGAGGACGGCGGCGATCGAGGCGAGCGGCGCCTCCACGCTCTCGGGAGTCAGGGGCGGATCGTCCGCGGCGCGCCGGCCGATCGCGACGTAGTGCGCGCCGACGCGCTCGGCGAGGGCGACGGCGTTGAGGTTCGTGCGGAGGTATTCGGCGACGACGAGGTCGCGGTCG
>Ga0182735_1001465_pt1 | contig 15703 bp, 11 predicted proteins | sample eDN5th30CKraftMG_FD_128524 | JGI IMG/M metagenome (GOLD analysis project Ga0182735, IMG submission 128524) | Enriched Miracle-Growth compost microbial communities from Emeryville, California, USA - eDNA 5th pass 30_C Kraft MG (version 2) (version 2) ... | reverse complement strand
CCCCTCCCTCCTGAAACCACCAGGGTTTCACCGGTGATGAAGCTTGCCCGGTCCGAAAGCAGGAAGAGCACGGCGTCCGCCACGTCGGACGGCATACCCAGGCGGCGCAAAGGGGTCGACAGCCGTATATCCTCGTTGAAATCGGCGCCGGCTAGATGAGACATGGGTGTTTCGATGCGGCCGGGCGCCACTGCGTTGATGCGTATGCCGAATGGAGCGGCTTCGCCTGCAAATTGCCGCGTCATCGCTTCAATGCCGGCCTTGGAGGTCGCATAGGCCGCGCCTGCGATGGCGGTGTAGCGGCGGCCTGCTAAAGAGCTTATGTTCACGATGGCTCCGCCCCCGCGGCGGATCATGGGCGGCAAGACGGCCCGCAATGTATGGAAGCAGCCATTCAGGTTGACATCCATCACGCGCCGCCATTCCGAAGGGGTTATCTCCCAGGCGGACTGGCGCCGGCCATTCGGCAGTTTGGGGGAAATTCCCGCTGCGTTGGCCAGGAAGTCAAAGCCGCCCAGGGACTGCTCGTCCAGGTAGGCGCTGATGGCGTTTTCGACGCGCTCGTCAGCGCAGGAGCATGTCAGCGCATCGGCGGGGGCGCCCAAGCCGTGCAGCGTCCGCACCGTATCCATCGCCGCTTCCTCCGCGATGTCCAGAATGCATACCCCACAGCCGGCCCGCGCAAGCCGCAGGGCGATTTCACGCCCGATGCCGCTCGCGCCCCCGGTGACCAGGGCATGCTTGCCGACGAAGGAAGACTCGATCATGCCGCCTCCTCAAGCGGGCAAGGAAGCCGGTGCGCCGGCCCGTTCGGGAAGTTGGTTCTCGAAAGCCGTCAAGGGGGGAAACGCCGCGGGATCCACCAACACATCGATGACATAGGGACGGTCAGCGCTAGCGCTCGCATTGCGCAGGGCTGCTCCCAATTGTTCCACCGTGCGCACGGTTTCCCCATCGCAGCCGCAGGCGCGCGCGATCGCCACATGGTCTATCGGTCCAAAGTGGCAGACATCGGTGTGCGTGCCGAACCGGCTTTCCTCAGCATTGATCTGGAACCCGAGCACGCCGTTGTTCAGCACGACCACGGTCACCGCGACGCCGTGGCGCCGCGCCGACTCGAGCTCGGCCCAGCAGTGGGCAAAGCCGCCGTCCCCCGTCAAACATACGACGTTCTTGTCCGGCTGGGCGCGCTTGGCACCGATGGCCATGGGAAAACCCCAGCCCAAGCCGGCGATGCCTCGCGGCGTAATGAACCGCGTTCCCGGGCGGGTGCAGCGGATAAACTGGACGAGCCAGATGGAGGAGTAGCTGGCATCGGCGACCCACACGGCGTCGTTCAGATGGCACCCCAGTTCCCGCATCAATTGCTCGGGCCGCATGGGCGTGCGATCTCCTGACAAATAAGGCTCGATGTCGGGCTCGTGCGCCCGCCGGGCCAGGCTGAATACCTCGGTCAACCGATGAGTGCGGTGCGTCAAGTCGGGAAGATCCATGTTGCCGAGCTCGGCGCACACTGCTTCCAGGCTGGTTCGCGCATCGCCCAACAGCCGCAGGCCGGGGTAATTGCGCCCCAGTTCCTGGGGGTCGACATCGATCTGCGCAAATTCCGCGCTGGGGGGAAACAGCGACCAGCCCGCCGTGCCATTCTCATTGGTGCGCGTGCCGACGAACAAGATGAAATCCGCCGATTGGATATAGGGCAGGAAATGCTTGGCGGGTGCGCGCGTGCCCATGGCATTGCCCACCACGCCTATCGACAGGGGATGACGCTCGTCGATCGCACCCTTGCCCATATTCGTGGTGGCCAGCGGCACCTTTGCCAGCTCTTGCAAGCGGGCCAGCGCTTCGGCGGCGCCCGAATGATGGACGCCTCCGCCCGCGACGATCAACGGCCGCTCCGCCTTGACAAGGCGATCGGCCAATTGACGGATGATGGCGGAAGACGGCAAAAAGCGGTCCAGCGGATACCGGCCGAAGCCCTCTTGCGGCGACGAGCCGGCGACGTACCGGGCGACCGTTTCGACCAGCACATCGGGCGATACCAGCAACACGACGGGCCCGGGGCGTCCGCCGGTCGCCTCCCGTATGGCTTTCTCCACATATTCCGCCGCTCTGCCCGCCAGATCGATACGGCGTATCCATTTCGCGCAAGCGCCGAAGAGCTTCTCGTGATCCAGTTCCTGAAAGGCGTTCTTGTCCGCAGCGGCCCGCGGCACCTCCTGGACGATGGCCAGAATCGGCACCGAAGCCTTCATCGCCTCGGCAAGCCCGGCTACGAGCAATGCCGCAGCCGGCCCATTCTGGGCGGTAACGACAGCTATACGGCGGCTGATCCTCGCGGAGGCGTCCGCCATGGCCACGCCGGCATTTTCCGTCCGATAGCCGTATTGCCGTATTCCCACCTGCTGGGCGGCGAGAAAGAGCGCCGTCGGGCAGCTCTGTCCATAGATTTCAGAAACGCCTGCCGCCTTCAGCACGTCGACCATGGCATGGGCGGCCTGATAGCCGCTGATATCCTGCCTGGCCCAGGTATTGCGCGGCTCGCCTAAATGAGACGCCTTATCCGTATTCTGCTGGATCATGTCGCTTACTATAGAGTTTATTTATGGCTGAGCGGCTAGCGTCCGTCCAACCCCATGCCTGGCATGATAGGCATGGGAGCGCCGCTTGGGAATTCGAATTTCTGGATTAGCCCATAGGCTTAGGTTATGAACATTACTTTGAGGCAATTGGAAGCCTTCATCGCGGTCGCACAAACCGGCAGCTTCTCCGCGGCAGCCAAAGTCATCCACATTTCACAGCCCGCACTGACCGCGATGATCCAGAATCTTGAACGTCATCTGGGCGTGTCCTTGTTCGAGCGCAGTTCGCGTGGGGCGGTCATGACCACATTTGGGCGGGAACTGCGGCCGGCCATCGAACGGTTGCTGGTAGAGTTGAATGAAACCATCGCCGGCGCCCTGCACTCCACATCGCCCCGCGGCGGCATCGTGACGCTCGCTTGCATACCTTCGACTGCCGCCCTGTTCATGCCACCGCTGATCGCGACCTTCCGCCAGCATTTTCCACAGATCAAGATCGTCATGAAGGACGCCATGACGGAAACCCGCGGCATCGTCGACATGCTGCGCGCGGGCGTCATCGACTTCGGCGTCGCCAGTCCCACCGCCCAGGCTGCCGAACTGCGCTTCCGCCCGCTGTTCGAAGATGAACTGGTGGCTGTGGTTTCGCGCACTCACCCCTTGGCTGGCCGCCGCGACATCAGTTGGCGCGACCTGATCGCTTTGCCGCTGATCGGCATGAGCTCGGAAAGCCATGTCCGCCAGCTCACCGATCAGGCCTTCGCCAAGATTGGCGCGTCCAAGCATCCCTATACCGAAGTCAGCCTCATCACGACGGCGGTGGGCATGGCGCGCAGCGGCCTGGGCGCGACCATTCTGCCGTCCTCCGCGGCTCAAGTCTGCAACCTGGAGGACGTAGCCACGCTGCGCATACTCGATCCCGTGGTACTGCGCCCCTTGGGCTTTCTATATCGCTCCATGACGTCTCTGTCGCCGGCTGCCAAACATTTCATGACTTTCGTGGAAAGCCAGACAACAATGACGAGTTGAACAATGCCGCCACACCATTGCCCGCGGCACAGCGCGGGTACGGCGCGATGCTTCGATACCCCATTCATGCCGCACTGCTAAACTGTCCGGTTTTGGGTTCCGGCCGGAACTCGGCGTTTTTGGCATTGGCATGGAGCGTTTTTTCGCATGACAGGTACGTTGGCGATCATCATTTCTCTGATACTTTTGATGTATCTGGCCTACCGGGGGATTACCGTGTTACTTTTGGCGCCGCTGATGGCGGCGCTGGCGGTTCTGCTTTCCGGGGAGCTCGGCTTTCTTCTGCCCATCTATACCGACACGTTCATGAAGGCGCTGGGCAATTATGTGATCCAGTTCCTGCCTATTTTTCTTTTGGGCGCCTTGTTCGGCCAGTTGATGGCCGATTCGGGCGCGGCGCATACCGTTTCGCGCTGGCTCGTCGATAAGCTGGGGGACAGGCACGCCATCGTCACGGTGGTATTGGCCTGCGCCATCCTCACTTATGGCGGCGTGTCGCTTTTCGTCGTGGCTTTCGCCATTTATCCCATCGCCCGCGATATGTTCCGCACGGCGGGCATTCCAAAGCGCTTGATACCTGCCACCATAGCGCTGGGTTCGTTCACCTTCACGATGACGGCATTGCCCGGCACGCCCGCCATTCAGAACGCCATTCCCATCCCCTACTACGGCACCAATGTTTTCGCGGCTCCCGGCCTGGGCATCATCGGCGCGGCCATCATGCTTTTTGGCGGCCTGTGGTGGTTGCGTTCGCGTGCCGCCAGGGCGCGCGCCGGCGGCGAAGGCTATGGGGACCACCCGGACGAGGAATTGGACGCCGGCTCCGGCCCGAGCGATGGCGCGCTCAGCCCGATGCCGCTCTTTCTAGCCGCGCTGCCCCTGATCCTGGTGGTGGCGGTGAACGCGCTATTCACCTACCTGATCTTTCCCCGCATGGATCTCGGTTTCCTGACGGCGCGTTTTCCCGACGTGGCGCCCGACAAAATGATAGGCTTGTGGGCCTTGATCATCGCTCTGGCGCTGGCTTGCGCCATCCTGGTCGCGTCCCGCCTGGGGCGCTGGAGCAATCTGCGCGAATCCGTGAACAAGGGCGTGTTCGGCTTCATGCTGCCGCTGTTCAACACCGCGTCCGAAGTGGGCTACGGCGCCGTCATCGCCGGCCTGGCGGGCTTTGCCATCATCCGCGACGCCGTGCTGAATGTCACGCCGGGCAATCCGCTGATTTCCGAGGCCATTGCGATGAATGTGCTAGCTGGCATCACCGGCTCATCGTCGGGCGGCTTGAGCATTGCGCTCCAGACCCTGGGCGCCGATTATTTGCGCATGGCGGACGCAGCCGGAATCAGCCCCGAACTGCTGCACCGCGTGGCGGTCATGGCCGCGGGCGGCTTCGACACCCTGCCCCATTGCGGCGCCATCATCACGCTGCTGGCCATATGCAAGCTGAACCATCGCCAGTCGTATCTGAACATCGCGGCCGTAACCATGGGCGCGCCCATGATCGCATTGGTCACGGTCATAGCGCTGGGCACGGTGTTCGGCAGCTTCTGATATCCGCCGATTCAGGCCCCGGGCGGCTGGCGGGGCATACCGGATTCGACGGACTCAGCCGCCGTCCGCCGGCGTGTGATTGTCCAGCCAATCCACGCCGGTTTCACCGTGCTCCCGTAACCAGTCGTTCGCCTTGCGGAAATGGCCGCAGCCGATGAACGGCCTGGGCGGGCGCAGCGCTGAAAGCGGCGAAGGGTGATTGGCTTTCAGCACCAGTACGGGCCCGGCGGGGGGATGGGCTTGCAGCAGCGCCTGCTTGGATTGCGCATGCGAGCCCCAGAGCAGGAATACCTTGGGACGCGGCTCTCGCAGGACCCGTTCGATGATGTTGTCGGTGATGATTTCCCAACCTTTCTTGGCATGCGACCCGGCCTGATGCGCCTCGACCGTGAGCGCGGCATTGAGCAGCAAGACGCCGCGCCGCGCCCAGCGGAGCAGGCTATTGCGCTGGGTGGTGAAGCTGTCCGGATATTCCTGGGCCAGTTCGGCGAACATATTGCGCAAGCTGGGTGGAATGCGGCAGGCGTCCGGCACCGAAAAAGCCAGGCCCTGCGCCTGGTTGGGGCCATGATAGGGGTCCTGGCCGAGCAGAACCACTTGCACATCCTGCGGCTGTATTTCCAGCAGCGCACGGAACGGCCTCAGGGGAAAGATGGTGGCGCCCGCCTGAAGGCGTTCGTCCAGAAAAGCGTCCAGATCGTGCAGGGTCTGTTGCGAACGGGTGTCGGAGAATGCGTCCTGCCAGGCGGGAGACAAGGCTTGGAAATGCGCGAAGAGATCGCCCTGAAAAGCGTTCTGCACCTGCGCGGCGGCCGGCGCCGCGGGCGCCTGGAAATCATCCGGAGTCATGATGAGCGTCATGGTTGTCGTCCGGGCATGGTATACGCGGTCTCGATGGGACGTCAACCGCGGCCGGCCGACACCGCAGCCGGTCGAAGCCCTTGTTGCGGGGGCAAGCGAGGCTGTACGGCGGCGCGGCCCGGCCTAACGCGGCCCGGCGTAGCGCGGGCCGATAAGGGCGCGCACGATGTCCGCGAAACGATCCGGCTGCTCGGCGGCGGAGGAATGGCCGGTATCCAGCACATGCAGGCTGGAACCGGGAATATGAGCCGCCAGTTCCTGCGCATGGGCCAAGCTGCGGGCCGGATCCATGCGGCCATGGACGACGGCGACCGGGACGGCCGACAATAGCGACAGCATGGGCAGCAAGTCGATATCCTTCTGGCTTTTGATCGCGGCCGCCACGTGGCGGGGGTCCAGCGCCGCCGGATAGCCGCGGAAAGTTTCGAGCAGCGGCTCCGGCACCGGAGTGCCTATGCAGCGTTCAATGAAATCGTCCCAAAACTCGGCGCCCCAGGCATTCAGCACCCTGTCGATCACCGCGTCGATATCGCCATGCCCCTTGGTGTTCGCGCCGCTGTTGGACAATACGATGCCCTGCAGAGCGGCGGCGTTCGAGCTCAGGCAGCGCTGGGCCGCCAGGGCGACGATGGGAACGCCGATGGAATGCCCGATCAGCACGACACGGGGAAACTGCGCGGCGAGCCCGGCAACGCGCATCGAAACGGATGCAATGTCGTGAGGCCCGTCGCCCTCCAGCCAGGCCAGGCCGAGAACCCTGCAGCCCAGCCGCCTTGCCATGCCGCCAAAGACCTCGGGCGGGCACATGGCGCCGGGCACGCATAAGACCACCGGCCCTTGTTTTTCGCCGGCTGCCAGCGTAACTGTCCTGATCGATGATGCCGCCATGACTCGATGCCCTCAACTTTCCAGCAATACGCAGCGATCGGCGGGCATATGCACCGCGACCTCGTCGCCGACCTGGTGAAATTGAGTGGACGGCGCCTGCGCCGCAATAGTATCGCGGCCCAGCTGTATCTGGTAATCGATATAGCGGCCGGCGAAAGCCGCTTTTTTCACAATGCCGCGATAGCTATTAGCCTGCCCATGCTGCGCGCTGGCGGCGGGCTGCAGCATGATATGCTCCGGCCGGATCAGCAATCGGGCGTCATGGCCCTGGCATGCGTCCACGCGGCTCGCCCGCACTTCGCCGAACGATGCCTTGACCAGGGCGGTGCCGCCCTGCCCCTCGGTCTCCAGCAAGGTGCAGGGCAACAGCTCGGCCAGCCCCAGGAAAGTCGCGGTGAAGGGCTTGCGCGGACGCAGGTAGAGGTCGATAGGCCGGCCCACTTCGACCAGTTCTCCGTGGTTGAACACCGCTATGCGGTCCGACATGCTGATGGCCTCTTCCTGATCGTGGGTGACGAAGATGGTCGTGACACCCAGCAACTGCTGCAATTCGCGCAATTCATTGCGCATCTGTACGCGCAGCTCCGCGTCCAGGTTGCTCAGCGGCTCGTCCAGCAGCAGTATTTTCGATCCGCGGATGATCGCCCGCGCAATCGAGACGCGCTGCTGCTGGCCCCCCGACAGATCGGTGGCGGGGCGGTTCGCCATCGCCGACAGCCCCACCAGTTCGAGGGTTTCCTGGATGCGCCGCTTTTTCTGCGCGGCGTCCAGACCCTGGACATCCAGGGGAAAGCCCACGTTCTGCGCCACCGACATATGGGGCCAGACGGCATACGACTGGAACACCATGGCGACATCGCGCTTTTCCGCGGGTATGCGCAAGCGCCTCTCGCTGGAATAGACTGGCGCGCCGCCTATGCATATCTCGCCCGAGCTGGGCACCTCGAGCCCGGCGATGCAGCGCAGCGCCGTCGTCTTGCCGCAGCCCGAGGGACCCAGCAGAGTGAAGAATTCGCCTTCTTCCACGTGAAGGTCCAGGCCCTTGAGCGCAAGATGCTGGTGCCGGCCGCGGCCGTACACCTTTACGATATTGGATAGCGTCAACATGATCAGCGCCCCCCTTCCTTGTCGATAACGAATTGCCAGATGATGACGAGGACGCCCATCACGGCCGTCAGCCATACGCCCACCGCGGCCGCGCCGGTCGCATTGCCATTGCTCCAGTAGCCCCACAGCAAAGCCGAAACGGTGAGGTTCCGGTCGCTTTGCAGCATCAATGCGAGGGTCAGTTCGCGCAAGCCATGCGCGAACACCCAGATGCCCACGCCCGCCATGGCGGGGGTCAGCAGTGGCAAGGATACCCGCCTCAAGGTCATGGCCAGCGTCGCGCCCGACATTTGCGCAGCTTCTTCCAGGACGCGGCTGGACTGGATCAGCGCGGAGTTCAGCGACTGTACGCCGTAGGTCAGGTAGCTGGTCGCGAACGCAACAATCAGTATGCCCACCGAACCGAACCAGAGATTGGGCGATACTTCGAGATAGACATAGGTCAGCGCGACACCCAGCAGCACGCCGGGCAGCGCCAGCGGCATGAAGCTGGCGAAGTTCATCGCCTTGTAGCCCCACGGGCGCACCCGAACGATCAGGAAAGACAGCCAGACCGATGCCGCCACGACGGCGACCGCCGCGCCGGCCGAGCTGACAAAGGTATTCAGCACGGCTTCATGCAAGCGCGTGCTGGACAGCAGGGCGCGGTGATTATCCAGCGTCAGCAGTTGCAGCGTTGCGGCTGATATTCCGGTCTGATAGGGCATCAGGCTGACCCACAGCAACACGCCTATGGGCAGCACCGTGGACAACAAAAAATAGACGGATGCGCCCGCCAGCGCGGCGTAGCGGAATTTACCCAAAGCGATGCGGGACTGCCCTTTGCCCTTGCCCGTGATGGTGACGAAGCGCCCCGAATTAGAGGTCATGCGCTGGTACAGGTAGACCAGCGGCAGCATCAGCACGACCAGAGCCACACCGATCACGCCGACTTGGCCGTACAAGGGCAAGCCCGTGACGGACAGGAATACATACTGATAGATCTGCGAACTGACGACGAATATGCCGACCGGCATGCCCAGGGTGCCCGGAATATCGAAGGTTGCGATGCCGGCGATCACCAGGAACAGGGCCGTGGCGATCAGGCCCGGAGCCAGCAGCGGCAAAGTGATCCTGAACAAGGTCTTCCAGAAGCCCGCGCCGCACATGCGGGCGGCTTCTTCCAATTCGCCGCTGGTGTTCCTGATCACCGACATCAGTATCAGATAGGCGGTGGGGATCATGGACAGCGTTTGCACGAACACCATGCCCGGCATGGAAAAAATATCGAACACGCCGCGCAGGCCCGTCAGCGATTCGATCAAACCGTTGACCATGCCGCTACGTGGGCTCATCAGCAGCGCCCAGGCCATGGCAAGCAGCAAGGGCGGCATGGCCATCGGCAATATCGTCATGGCGCGCACCGCGCGGCGGCAGGGCATGTCCGTGCGTTCCGTCAGCCACGCCAGGGCAAACGCGGCCACCAGGGCGATGGACGCCGACGCGCCCACGAACACGGCGGTGTTGCGCAAGACCGCCGCCAGCATGTCGTCCTGGATGACGGTTTGGTAGTTGTCCAGCACGATGCCCGGGTCGAAGACCATCCCGTCCGGCTTCAGGCTGCTGATCGCCATCAGCGCCAAAGGCACGCCGATCAGCCAGACCAGGATGGCCCCGAGCGCGGCGGTGGACCATGCGGACAGGCGCGGCCAGCGCCAGCGCCAGCCCGGCGCCCCGGCGGAAGCCGCCGCCATACCTGTACCAGATATCATTTCGTCTCTCTCTCAGTGCGGGCCGGGCGCAGCCTGAACGGCTCTGTCTGCCCGGCGCCCCCTTCTTGTTCGGCTCGTCAGTTTTTGGCTCGCATCAGCCCTTGATAGGCCGGCGCCAGCTTGAGGAAAGTCGCGGATTCATCGAAAGGCCAGGCCGCCACTTTGACGCCCTTCAGCAGCTCGGCCGCGCGAGTCTGCGGCACATAGATATTGCCGCGATTGGTCGCCGCCTCGTAGGCCGTCGCTCCTTCGGGAGTGGACAGCCACCAGATGAGCAGGCGGCCCGCATTGGGATGCTTCGCTTCTTTGAGCACCGCTGAATAATTGATGGAGACAGGTGCGACATCCAGGGTCTTCAAGGCGATCGGCGCACCCGCATTGACCGAATGCACGGCAAGATGGTACAGGCCTATCCCCACCGGCAGATCGCCGGAGGCCACGGCCTGCGCGGCCGAGGTGGGCGCCGGGAACAAAGTGGGCTCCTGCGCCGCGAACCGCTTCAAGTAGTCGCGCACCTTGTCATCGCCCCACACCGAAGCGAGCTGGACGAATGGAAACGGATTCCCCCAGGCGGCGATCTTGCCCTTCCAGCGTTGATCGAGCAAATCGTCCCAAGTCTTGGGCCGGTCGTTCTCCGTGACCTGGCTGGTATTCATCATCAGCACGAAGGTGGATACGGATGTCGCCACCGCATAGGGCTTTTCAGCCTGTTCCTTGCTCAACCCCAGGCTGATCCAATCCACGGACGCCAGCGCGCCTCTTTTTTCCAGTGTCGTGATCTGCTCCGCCGAAATCTGCACGGCGTCCGCGCTATTCGTCTTGGCGCGCATTTCCTGCAGCAGGCGCGGCGTCATCTGTTCCGCGTTGGTGACGGACACATGATTGAGCTTGATGCCGGCGAAGCGCTTTTCGAACGCCTCTTTGAGCTTGGCGCCGACGTCGGGAACACTGGTTTCGTACCAGACGACCTGGCCTTCTTGCCTGGCCGCTTCCAGCAAGCCTTGCGGCGGCTCGGACTGCGCCTGCGAGGGCAGGCTGGCCAGCGCGCCGGCCAGCGCACAGCCCAGTATGGCGGCCATGCGGCGCGGCGTCGATGGCCGCGCGGCGGCGCGTTTGCATGCGGGCATGCTGTTCATTTCTGTCATGGATGTCTCCCTATCCTGAAGTATTGATGGATCGTTGATTGAATGATGAAACCCTGGCCCGCGGCTGCGGCCCGTGGCGCTCCCTGCCCTATGCCTCTACCCTCTGCCGCAGTTCCTCGAAGGAAACGAGCTCCCCCGCCAGCGCGCTGGCGGCCACCGTGGGCGGGCTGGCCAGCCATACGCTGCCGGGCCCCGAGCGCCCGGGGAAATTGCGGTTGATGGCGCTGACGGTCACCTGGCCGGCGCTGCTCGACGAGCCGGGACCGCAATTGGCGCAGGCACCGCAGGAAGGCTGTAGCATGCGGGCGCCCACCTGGTCGAAGACCTTGTCATAGCCCTTGCCCACGCAGTAGTCGCGCACGGCCGTCGTGCCGTATTGCAGATAAAGCTGCACGCCGGAGGGCACGCGCAGGCCGCGTTCGGCCGCCCAGGACAAGACCGCATAATAGTGATCGAAGTCTTCCCGTTTACCAGCGGTGCATGAGCCTCCGTAGGCGATATCCACTTTGACGCGTTCCTGGATGTCCCGCAAGGGCACGCCGTTGCCCGGGTCGCCCGGCGCGGCGACCATGGGCGTCAGCGCCGCGCAATCCAGGGTCAGCGTCGTACAGTAAGCCGCGTCCGGATCGCTGCGCATCCAGGGCTCGACGACAAAATCCAGGCCCCGTCGTTCGCGCAGGAAACGCACGGTTTCCTCGTCCGGCGCGACGATGCCTGTCAGCCCTCCCAGCTCGGCCGTCATATTGGTCAGCGTCGCCCGTTCGTCTATGGACAGGCCGGCCACCGCATCGCCGGTGAATTCGAATACTTTTCCTATGCCCTCGCCCCGCCGGATGGCGGGCAGGGCCAGCAGGTGCAGCACGATATCCTTGGCGGTGATGCCGGCCGCCAGGGGGCCGCGCAGCTCCACCCGCAGCGTTTCCGGCGCCGTCAGGCGCAGCGCGCCGGTAATGAAGGCATTCGCCATGTCCGTGGTGCCCACGCCGAAGGCCACGCAGCCCAGCGCTCCGCTGTGCGGAGTGTGGGAATCCGTCCCCGCCACCAGCTGGCCCGGCAGCGCATAGTGCTCGGTCATCATGGCGTGGGAAATACCGGCCTGGTTGGAGCCGTCGTCCAATGCGGCCTCGGCGTCGGTGAGCGTCCGGTGCGAACGCAAGCCGTATTCGGCGACGAAGCGGCGCTGCGCCTCGCACATTGCGATCACATTGGGAACCAGCCCCGCGCGCACGTGCGCCGGGCTGCTGGCGACATAAGAGCTATGGTCTTCGAACACCACGATCGATTCGGGCTCGTACAATTGCAAAGGCCGCCCGAATTCGGCGTGCAGCATATGGCTGCACATGGCCGTGTAGTATTCATGGATGAAGCGCCAATCCGCCCGCACGAACACCCCCGCTCCGGCCTTGCCATCCTCGCCGGAAAATCCGGTGCTCAGGCTATGGCGGGCGACTATCTTTTCGAACAGCGTACGGGGCCGCGCGGCGGACGGAGCGGCCCGCTGGATGGACCGCATCTGCGTCCGCCCGAAACGCAGCAGGCCGCCGGCCTTCAGTATGGCCGCCGCCAGCCGGTCGCGGCCTTCCAGCAGTTCCTCGACATAAACAGGTTCGCCCCGCTGCAAGCGCTCCACCAGGCTGAAATCGGTCGACGTGAAAAGGCCGATATTGTCGGCATTCTGTCGATAGATGCGCTCGAAGCTTTCCGCGATCACCAGCTTGATGCCGGCGAGTTTTTCGGCGGCCGGGCTATGCTCGCGCGAAGAGCCCTTGCCATAGCGGCTTCCGGCCACGACGACGCTGAATCCGCCTTGCCGGACCGCGTCCGCGCCTATGGGACGCTGACCCTGGATGCTGAAACCGGTATAGGGATACCGGCCCAGCTGGTCGTCGTAATGGGTCAGTATGGGCACCGGGGTGATCTCGTCGGTGGATATATCGTCGCGCAGCGGCCCGGCGCTGGTCAAATCGAAGTCGCCGCCCTGCAGTTGCGCGCTTATCACTGCCGCCTGCGTAGACAGGAACAATACGCGGCCGGTCAAAGAGAAAATAGGTTGCTGGCTGTCCATGGCCGCAGAGTAGGGGCGCATGGGTCTGGACTCAAGCGTTCAAACGGCACGAGGGGTATCGCAAAAACAGCGACCCACCACGGCTTCCTCCGCGGCGAACGGCAGCCTCCATGCTTGGACGAAAGTCCTTTCAGCTTTGGCGGGCCTTGCCGGTCAGCCAATCTATGAGCGTCTGGACCGAACGCAAGCGCGGTATTTTGCGCAGCGCATACACGCACAGCACCCGGTCCGCCCAGGGCTCGTCCAGGGGGCGGCGCACGAAGCGCCGCGATCCGGCGTAGGCGGATGAGGCGCTCAGGGGAATGATGGCGATGCCCAGGCCCGCTTCGACCATGCGGCATGTCGCATCGAAACTGCTCACCGACACCGCCGTGTTCATGGCGACGTCGATCTCGGCCGCGCGCGCATGCAGCGCCGTATCCAACGCGCCACCCGCCTGGACGCGCACCAGCGGGAAGGCCAGCACGTCCTTGTACTTGACCGCGCGTTTCTTGCTGAGGGCATGGCCTTGCGGCATGACGACGATCAGCGGGTCGACGGCGAAAGGCCAAGATTCCAGGCCCGCCGGCACATCGACTTTCACCCCTATGCCCACATCGGCGCGATCGTCCAGGCAGGCGCGCAGCACCTCCTGGGTGTCGAGCTCGAAAAGCGACACCGTGACTTGCGGATAGGCGGCGGAATAGGCCTTGATGCGTTCGGGCAGGAAGCCGATGATGGCGGACATGTTCGCGAACAGCCTGACCGTGCCGCTGGCCTGCCCGCCGACCGACTGCACTTCTCGAACCAGCATCTGCAAGTCCTGGTCGATCCGGAGGGCGCGGTTGAAGACCACCTGGCCCGCCTCGGTCAGTTCGACCCCCCTGGGCGAGCGCACCAGCAAGGCGGCGCCGAAAGCGTGTTCCAGGTCGCTGATGCGCCGACTGAGCGCCGAAGGAGCGATATGCTCCTTCCCGGCGCCCCTGACGATGGAACCCTCGGCAACCGTCGTCAGGAAGAGACGCAGGCTGTAGGGGTCGATACGGGCGGAGGCGGGTCGTTTCATGAATCCGTGTATAGTAGCAATTACAGGCCGCAAGACATTGAGTATAGTCATCCATATGGCCGCCGCGCGCCTGGCCATGCATACACACAGCGGATCGATCATGACCATTACGCGGATATTTTCTGTGCAGGCGCAAGCCCTGGGCATCACAGACGCCTGGTCCAGCCTGCCCGGCAGCTACACCGTTCTCACGGCCGGCATCGACGCCCAGCCGCTACCCAAAGTCCCGGCCGGGAAACGGCGGGCGGCGGCCAATGATTCCACCATCGCCAACCCTTGCCTGAGCTGCGGCGCCTGCTGCGCGCATTTCCGGGTGTCTTTCTATTGCGGCGAAATCGCCGGCGAAGGCGGCGGCAGCGTTCCGCCGGAACTCGTCAGCCAGGTAGGCCCGCTGCGCGCCTGCATGAAGGGCACCGAATACGGCGGCAACCGCTGCATTGCGCTGCGCGGCGAACTCGGCCAGGAAGGCATACATTGCGCCATCTACGAGCAACGCCCTTCCCCCTGCCGCGAATTCACCACCTGGATGGAGGACGGCAGCCCCAATCCGGACTGCCAGCGGCTGCGGAAAGCCATAGGCCTGCCGCCGCTGCCCTTCCACGACGGCAGCGACGATGGCAACGACGACGGCCGTCACCCCACCCATACCCCTCCGAAACGCGGCGATGTGGCGGCCTGAGCGCCGCCGCACACTGGCTGCTCCGAACGCAGTGGACGCTTGCCTGCTTCAGGCTTCGAGCTGGAGTCAGTGAATGCTCATTGAACCACATGTCATTGGGCTACATCCAGAGGCTGTAATTCCGCCACCTTCATTGCGTTCCGCCAAAAGACCAGTTCCTTGTCAAAATAAGCATCCATATCCCCGGGGCTGCCCCCTAGAACCTCCATGGCCTGATTCTTGAGAATCTCCTGGAAATCGGGCAATTTGAGAACGGAGTTGACGTCTTCATTGATCTTTTTAACGAGATTGGGAGACATGCCGGCGGGACCCGAGAGGCCGAGCCAATAACCTGAAACAATCTCGGAAAAACCATTTTCAGCCAGGGTTTCGACGTTGGGAAGAATCTCCGACCGTTTGGCGCCAGTTACAAACAAAGGCTGCAACTTGCCTGCTTTTACATGTGTCTGTTGAGAGGATATGGTTCCGATCATCCCGGTCAAGCGGCCTCCAAATACGTCGACCATTGCAGCAGCAGCGCCTTTGTAGGGAACGTGTGTCAACTGGATATCAGCGGATTTGGCCAATAATTCCATCAGCAGATGCTGGGCGGATCCTACGCCGACAGAACCATAAGTGTATTTGCCAGGATTATTTTTGGCGTACTTGATCAAATCTTTAACAGACTTGATATTGGCTTCGGGAGCCGCTGTGACGAGGTTATAGGCAATCGCCAATAACGAGATATTCGTAAAGTCCTTCTTTGGATCAAAAGAGAGATTCTTGAATACAGCGGGATTGGTTGCGTTCGAGCTATTACTAAGCAATAGCGTATAGCCATCGGGGGCCGCCTGGGCAACCAGCTTGGTAGCGATGATGGTATTGGCACCACTTCTGTTTTCTACAACGACGGGGCTCTCCCAACGTTCTCCAAGTTTCTTCGCCAGTTCGCGCGCCATCAAGTCAGTCGCCGCACCAGGATTAAACCCGAGAATAATTTTGACGGGCCTCGACGGGTATT
>Ga0182735_1001464_pt1 | contig 15710 bp, 19 predicted proteins | sample eDN5th30CKraftMG_FD_128524 | JGI IMG/M metagenome (GOLD analysis project Ga0182735, IMG submission 128524) | Enriched Miracle-Growth compost microbial communities from Emeryville, California, USA - eDNA 5th pass 30_C Kraft MG (version 2) (version 2) ... | reverse complement strand
GTCCTATACGCATCAAGGTGAGCCATGAGCCCTTGAGCGCGCCATGGGTTCGCAGCGCCTCAATGGCATATTGCGAACAGCTGGGCTGGAAGCGGCAGCGTGGACCGAGCAATGGGCTGATGAGCAGTTGGTAGCCGCGTACCAGCAGCACCAGTACTCTGGCGGGGCAGCGCTTCATGACTGCTCCTTGGCGACTGGACGTAACTTTGATCCTGCAGGGCTGTCCTCGATCCTGAAGCCCAGACTTTCCAGTTCTTTGCGCAGATCATCTGCCTGGGCGAAATCGCGGCGTCGACGTGCCTGTTCGCGTTGCTCCAGCAAGGCCTTGAGCCTGCTGTCATTGAGATAGGATCTGACGGCTGCCGGCGTTGCCGGACATAGCGTTGCCAGGGCCGCATGAGGCTCCTGTTGCAGCAATCCCATCAGTCCGGCAGAGGCCAGCAGCAGTGACTTGGCATGCGCCTGCCGGGCCGGGGTGTCCCCGTCATCGAGCTGTTTCAACAAAACGTGTAATCGCCCCAATGCGCCTGGGATGTTGAGATCATTGCGCAACGCTTCCAGTACCTCGGGATCTATTTCGGTTCGCGGTAGGACGGGTACCTGTTCGACCTTTGCCAGGCTTTGGTAATAGCGCGTCAAGGTCTGCTTCGCAGCCTGGAGACGCTGTGCGTTCCAGTCCAGCGGCCGCCGGTAATGAGAGGACAGCAGCGCCAGCCGGATCGCTTCGCCCGGCGCCTGCTCCAGCAGGTCGCGTACCAGCAGCACATTGCCTAGCGACTTGGACATCTTCTGCCCATTCACCGTAACGAAGCTGTTGTGAGCCCAGTGGCGGCAGTAGAGCTCGCCGTGGGCGCAGGTGCCCTGGGCGATCTCGTTCTCGTGATGGGGGAAGATCAGATCCCTGCCGCCACAGTGGATGTCGACGGTGTCGCCGATCAGTTGGCCAATCATGGCGGAGCACTCGATGTGCCAGCCTGGCCGACCGTATCCCCATGGGCTATCCCACCCCGGCATGTTGCCCATGGAGGGTTTCCAGAGTACGAAGTCCAGCGGTGAGCGCTTGTACGGAGCGACTTCGACCCGCGCCCCCGCGAGCATGTCCTCTGGCTGGCGCCCGGAGAGTTGTCCATAGGCCGGGTAGGAGGGCACATGGAACAGCACGTGGTCTTGCGCGAGGTAGGCATGGCCTTTGTCAATCAGCTTTTGAACCAGCCCAACGATGGCGGGAATATGCTCGGTGACGCGGGGCTCGAAGGTGGGCGCCAGTACATTCAGCGCCTGCATGTCCTCATGGAAGGCCTTGATGTAGCGATCGGTGATGATGCCGATGGGAACGCCTTCAGCCTGCGCGGCGGCATTGATCTTGTCGTCCACGTCAGTGAAGTTTCGGACATGGATCACCTCGGCATAGTGCTGGCGCAGCACTCGCGCAAGGACATCGAACACCACCGCGGGGCGGGCGTTGCCGATATGCGCGTAGTTGTAGACCGTAGGCCCGCAAACATACAGGCTGACCCTGTCGGGGTGGCCAGTGCGCAGCACCTGCTTGCGGCGCGTCAGGGTGTCGTGGAGTCGAACAGCCGAGGTCATGTCTTCTCTTCCTGGTGCGCCGATGCCAGTTGGCGGAACAAGCCGAAGGTGGCTTCGATGGTTTCCCGGCCGACGTCGCGGGTGATGAATACGATGCGTGAGCGATGGTCCTCGCTCGGCCAGGTGGGCAGGGGAACCGGAGGGTGAAACAGGTGTTGCACGCCGTGCAGTACTATGGGGCTCGCATGGCCCTCGACGTTGAGGATGCCCTTGACCCGAAGGATGTTGTCGCCCGCGATGGCCATCAACAGGTCCAGCCAGTCGCCGAGAAGATCCTCGGGTAATGGCTCTTCCACCGTGAAGCAGAATGCCCTGATGTGATCGTCGTGCCGATTCACGTCGTCTTGCGGCCTGGCGTGCAGCGCGGTGTGCCGGGACGGGCTGACGACGAAGGCATGGTTGGCGGGCGCCACTGTGACGAGGGAAGGTCTGCTGTACGCTTCCTCCTTGAGCCAGCGCTCCACATCGGGCGTCTTGCGCTCGCTCGAGAACAGGCCCAGGTTCAGCAGCTTCCCGGCGCCGATCTCGCCATTGCGGACGATCCAGCGAGGGGCCGCCGGGTTGATGCCGTCCAGCCGCCGCTGGAGTGCGTCGTGTTGCTCCGAGCTGGCGACGTCGGCCTTGGTGAGCAGCAGGACATCGGCCATCGCCGCCTGCTTGACGGCTTCCATCTGTCGATCCAGCGTAGCGAGGCCCGTGGCGAGATCGATGGTCGCCACGAGCCCGTCGAGCCGGTATCGCGATGCGATCTGGGGATTGCTCATCAGGGTGTGGAGGATGGGCGCCGGATCCGCCAGGCCGGTCGTTTCGATCAGGACGCGTCGGAACTGGCGCTGCCCATTGCGCGAGAAGCGCCAGTGGATGTCCCGCAGTGTCTGCACCAGGTCGCCGCGTATCGTGCAGCACAGGCAGCCGCTGGACATCTCCATGACCAGGTTTTCCGTACTGTGGGCAACCAGCAGGTGATCCAGCGGCATTTCGCCGAATTCGTTGATGATGACCAGCGTGTCGGCCATTTCCGGCTGACGCACCAACTGGTTGAGCAACGTGGTCTTCCCGCTTCCGAGAAAGCCGCTGAGGATGGTAATGGGGATCAAGCCGGATTCCTGATTCATGACCGGGCTCCGTTTCGCGCTGGCGAGACCTGGGCGTCTGAGCCGCTTCGATAAGCGGGCTCAGGTGCATGGATGGGGGACTCGCCGCCTCGCATGCCGGCCCGATCAAGCACGGCCGGGAGAGGCGAGGCTCCGGATATGTAGATGTCTGAACGTAGAGCGCTCATGCTCATTCCTGACCGGGTGCTGTCCCGTCCTGCTTCGAGGACGGCCGGAGAAGAGGGCGGCGGCATCAGGGCCAATCGGCGAATGGCGCTCGCCAGCTCACCCAGGCGTCAGGCCCCTTTGCCATTTCCTGGTCCGTCAGCAGGCACGCGTCGAATCGTGCGCGTAGCGCGGTCTCGTCCATGCCTATGCCGATCAGCACGAGTTCCTGGCGCGCATCGCCTACGTTCTCGTCCCATTTCGAGCGGATGATGGCCCGTGACTCCGGATCCTCGGGCCATTTTTCGGGGGGGATGGCCGCCCACCAGTAACCTGCCGGTGGATGCCGGGCGACAGCGCCGGCCTGCGACCAGGAGCCGGCCAGCAGCGGATGGCTGGCCAGCCAGAAGTAGCCCTTGGATCGGACCACGCCTGGCCATTGGCTTTGCACCCACGTGTAAAAGCGCTGGGGATGGAATGGCCGGCGTGCGCGATAGACGAAGCTGTGGATTCCGTATTCTTCGGTTTCGGGCGTGTGGGTGCCGCGCCACTCCTGTAGCCAGCCAGGGGCCTGCGAGGCGGCCGCAAAATCGAAGAGGCCGGTTTGCAGAACGCGGTCCAGGGGGACGGCGCCGAATTCCGCGAACTCGATCCGGGCCCTGGGGTTGAGCCCTTTCAGAATGGCGAGTAGATGGTCCCGGTCTTCGGCGCCGATCAGGTCCATTTTGTTGAGCACGATGACATCGCAGAATTCGACCTGGTCGACCAGAAGGTCGACGACCGTGCGTTCGTCTTCATCGCCCAGGGACTCGCCGCGGGAGGTCAGGCTGTCCTGCGAACCGTAGTCGCGCAGGAAGTTGAACGCGTCAACCACCGTGACCATGGTGTCGAGTTGCGCGACGTCGCTCAGGCTGTGGCCGCTCTCGCTTTCGAAGGTGAAGGTCTCGGCCACCGGCAAAGGCTCGGCGATGCCGGTGGACTCGATCACCAACTGGTCGAATTTCCCTTCCCGGGCCAATCGATCCACCTCGAGCAGCAGGTCCTCGCGCAGCGTGCAGCAGATGCAGCCATTGCTCATCTCCACCAGCTTTTCGTCGGTGCGGGATAAGGCGGCGGCGCCTTGCCGCACCAGGTCGGCATCGATGTTGACTTCCGACATGTCGTTGACGATGACGGCAACGCGCCGACCCTCGCGATTGTTGAGGATGTGGTTGAGCAATGTGGTCTTCCCGGCACCGAGGAAACCCGAGAGAACGGTGACCGGGAGTTTTTTGAAGGGCGGTGAATTGCGTTCAGGCTCTTTCATGGCTTCAAGGCTGCTCAGCATATTGGGATCGTCGTGCGGGAGCGCTCACTTGCGTCCCGTTGATGCGCCGCTTGCACAGGCGTCGCACGTGCCGCGTATTTCGAGGGTGCTGCCAAGTGAGAAGGCGTGCTTCGTGATCCAGCGTTCCAGGTTGCCGCTGATGTCACCAACGTTGAGTTCATCGATATGGCCGCAGGTGTCGCAAATGGCGAAAGCACATAACCCGGGCGTCGAGTGCTCTGACGTGGAACTGCTCACGTAGGCGTTCAGTGACTTCAGGTGGTGCACCAAGCCGTGCTCCGCCAGTTTGTCCAGGGCCCGGTACACCTGCGTCGGAGCGTTGAAACCCATGCCGCGCAGTTGCGCGAGCAACGCATAGGCCCCTATCGGGCCACCTGCGCGCTGCAGCATTTCCAGGACATGCCGCTGCTTCTGCGTCAATCGCATCAAGGCTCTCCTGTCTGCGTCTTGCGACACTTTAAGAAAAGTAACGTTATAACATAACATTTTTCAAGTCCAGTCCTGGGCCCATCATCGGTAGGCAGCGACCCGCCGGTCACTCCATGACAGACCTCTCTCGGCCATTTACAAAAAATGGCTAGCGCTCTCTCCTGCCTGGTTACTCCAGTGTGCAAGTTTCAAAATGTTGCAGGAGGTTGGCGGCCTCCTATTATGCAATGTAATAATGTTGCATTAACCGCAACCGATTGTTTTTGAATGACAACCCCACCCGCTTCCCGCCTGCCTTCCATCGACGCCCTGCGTGGGCTCGTCATCCTCTTCATGCTGCTCGACCACGTTCGTGAGACGTTCTACTTGCACATGCAGGTGGCCGATCCGATGGACGTGAGCCAGACCGGCCCCGCGCTTTACTTCAGCCGCACGCTGGCCCACCTGTGCGCCCCGGTGTTCATCTTCCTCACCGGCCTGTCGGCGTTCCTCTATGGCGAAAGGCACGAGGGCAGGGCGGCGGTCTCGAGCTTCCTGTTCAAGCGCGGCCTGTTCCTGGTGGTGCTGGAAATCACCCTGGTGAACTTCGCCTGGACCTTCCGCTTCCCGCCCAGCGTGATCTACCTGCAGGTGATCTGGGCCATCGGCCTGAGCATGCTGGCGCTTGCGGTGCTGGTGTGGTTGCCGCGCGGTGTGCTGACCGTGTTCGGCCTGTCGTTGGTGGCCGGGCACAACCTGCTGGATGGCGTGCATTTCGCCCCGGGCCATTGGGCCCACATTCCCTGGGCGGTCCTGCATGACCGTGGCTGGATCGAGCTGGGCGAGTCCCTGCGCTTGCGCACTTCCTACCCGCTGTTGCCGTGGATCGGCGTGATCGCCCTCGGCTATGCCGCCGGCCCCTGGTTCGGCCGTGGCGCGGACGCGGCACGGCGCCAGCGCAACCTGTCGCTGTGGGCCGCCGGGGCGCTGGGCGCCTTCCTGGCGCTGCGGCTTGGCAACGGCTACGGCGAGAAGCCGTGGGCCGAGGGGGCCGGCACGCTGCAGACGCTGATGAGCTTCTTCAATATCACCAAGTACCCGCCGTCGTTGCTGTTCCTGGCGTTGACGCTGGGTATCGGCCTGGCGCTGCTGGTGTTCTTCGAGCGTCGCGGGCAGGGACACGTGGCCCGCTGGCTGGCGGTATTCGGTGGGGCGCCCATGTTCTTCTATCTGCTGCACCTATATGTGCTGAAGCTGCTCTACCTGGCCTGCGTGGCGATCTGGGGGCTGAACCACGGGCAGTACTTCGGCTTTGACTCGGTGCTGGCCGTGTGGCTGTGTTCGTTGGCGCTGATCGGGGTTCTCTACCCGCCGGTGCGCTGGTTCGCCCGGCTCAAGGCGCGTCGTCGCGACATTGCCTGGCTGAAGTACCTGTGAGCCTGAAGCGTTCGGCCCTATTGCTGGCGCTGTCCGGGCCGGCTTTCGGCGCCGGCGCCCAGGGCGAATCCGGCGGCCTGCTCGAAGACAGCCAGTGGAGCCTGCTCAACCGCCTGCTGTACGACCAGCGCGAGTACCGCCACGGCGGCCGTAACGGCGCCGCGCGCAATGCCTACAAGCCGCGCGGCGGGCGCAACGGCTACGCGCAGGAGTGGGCCTACGGGCTGATGGGCAGCCTATGGTCCGGCTTTACCCGCGGCACCGTCGGCCTGGGCCTGGATGCGCACCTGTACCAGGGCGTGCTGCTGGACAGCGGTGGCGGCCGGGCGGGCAAGGCGCGACTGGTCGGGCTGGACAACGACGGCCATCCCAAGGACAGCTTCGGGCGCGGCGGCGTGGCGCTCAAGGCGCGCCTGTCATCGACCACCCTGCACTGGGGCGAGCAGCGGGTGAAGACGCCGGTGTTCAGTTCCTCCGACAGCCGCCTGCTGCCGGAAACGGCGACGGGCTTGTTCCTTTCCAGCGAGGAGATCGACGGCCTGAGGCTGGTGGGCGGGCATTTCACCGAAAGCACCGACCGCAACGCATCGAGCCATGACCAGGGCTTCGTGGTGAACTACTCCAACGCCCGCCAGGGCGACGCCTTCGACCTCATGGGGGCCACCTACGTGCCGCGCGAGGGCGCGAGCGTCAGTCTGTTCACCTCGCGCTACCAGGACAACTGGCGGCAGGACTACCTGGGCGCCAGCCTGAGCCGGCCGCTGGTGGAGGGGCGGGCGCTGTCGCTGGACCTCAACCTCTACCGCAGCCGCGATACTGGCCAGGCGTTGTCCGGCCGCATCGACAACACTACCTGGAGCCTGCTGGGCGGATATGCTTTCGGCCCGCACAGGGTCAGCCTGGGCTACCAGCGGGTGGGCGGTGATACGCCCTTCGACTACGTCACCCGTGGCGCGATTTTCCTCGGCAACGCCGTGCAATTGTCGGACTTCAACGCTCCCCACGAGCGCTCCTGGCAACTGCGCTACGACCTTGACCTCGCGCCCCTCGGCGCGCGCGGCCTGTCGCTGTCGGCGGCCTACGTGCGCGGCAGTGGCATCGATGGCAGCCATGTGGACCCGCGGGGCGGCTACGCGTACCTGGGCTATGGTGAGGGCGGCCGGCACTGGGAGCGCGACCTGATGCTGCAGTACCGCGTGACCGAGGGCCCGGCGAAGGGCCTGCGCCTGGTGCTGATGCACAACAGCCACCGCGCCAATGCCGCCCAGGCGGAGCTGGATACCGACCAGCTGCGGCTGGCGCTGGAATACCCGTTAGGGGGTAGGTTCTAGGACGTCCAGGTGATGCTGAGTTCTTTCTGGCGGCAGCCCGTCAGAATGAAGATCGTCAGAGCGAAGGGGTGACTCCATGCGAACGGCGGTGGCGGCCGCATATGGCTGGAAGAGTGGGGCCGCGTCAGTTGCATCGACCAAGCTCCGACAAAAGCAATGGCTGGAAACGCATCGTTGAATATCCTCGAGGAAATACGCCTCGCGGGGCTCAATCGTCGATAACGACGTGTGAGCGTTGTCTGGCCGGTTTGTGCACGACCTGGAGCCAGAAGATACTGAGAATGGCGATTGCGACAGGAGCAAGAATCAGGACGGAGACGAAAGTTCAGCCGAACGTGTCCAGCAGTGTTCCCGAGGCAAAGGACCCGATGACCATGGAGCCGAACACGACGAAATCATTGATCGACTGCACGCGCGGGCCTTCCTCCGGAGTATGGCAAGTCAGGACCAGGGCTGACGCGCCGAGGAAACTGAAGTTCCAGCCAAGCCCCAACAGAACCAGCGCGATCCAGAAGTGATGGACGCTCACGCCGATGATCCTGGTCAACGCGGCAAGCCCGATCAGGGCAAAACCAAGCACGATGATCTGAGCAATTCCGAAACGGGAGATCAGGCGTCCGGTGAAGAAGCTCGGCGCATACATGGCAATCACGTGCATCTCGATACCGTAGTTCGAATGCATTCGGGGTATCTCCTACAGCTCCATGGCTAACGGTGCGGAGGTCATCATGAAGTTCATCATCATGTAGCTGACGACACCGCACAGCATCGCTACCACGAACCTAGGTTGCCGCGGAGATGACATCCTCGTTTGGCAGTTGGCCGTGCCGGGCCAAGGTCAACTGCAGCGGTCACTGGGCCGGGAGTGAGGTGGGCGCCTTGCTGCCCGAGAGCAGGTCGAGCGCAGACAACAGCGCGTCGCTCTCCACGGGGCCGGACAGTAGCAAGCTCTGGTTACTGATGCTGTCATGCAGGCGCAATGCCGGGGTGGCGTGGATGCCTTCGCGCAGGGCTTCGCTGGCCTGCTCACGAACGATGCCCTGGGGCCGGCCGCTCTCCAGGCAGGTTGCCAGATCGGCGCGCCAGCCGGGAAGCACCGTGCCCTCGGGCAGGCCCCGACCGCCGCCGCGGGTGTGCCGGTAAATCCAATCCACCGTCGTCCAATAACTGGCCTGGCCGTCGAGCGCGCCGACGCACTCGGCTGCGCTGGCCAGTTCCGAGGCCTTCGGTTCGTGGTCCGGCAGGGGCAGGTGGTGCCACAGCAGAGGTACGTCCGGGTGTTGGTCGACCCAGGCTCGCAGTGTCGGGAAATAGGCGCTGCAATAGGGGCACTCCAGATCGGCGTACAGGGTGATGGTGAAGCGGGCGTTGGTTGCACCGTAGCGCCATGGCGGCCCGGCTTCGACTGCATGGGTACCCCCAGCAGTTCGACCCGCGGGAGGCGCTGCGAGGCGCCAGGCCACCACCAGGAGCAGAGCCACGATAACCACTCGCCAGGCTGAGCGTCGGCAATCCTTCAGAGTGTGCATGGCTGCTTCCAGATGGACTGTCGGGCCAGTGCAGCACATGGCTGGGTCCAGCAGGAGTGCTTAAACGGAAATCGCTTGGTCCCCATTCAAGACGCATTCAGTACTTGAGCGAAATGCTGGAGGAGACCTGTATTGTGCGGGGCCATGTAGGGGGTGGCGCTAGCGATGAGGAACTGCTGGCCATGATCGGCGCTGGCTACCGGCGGAAGAACATTATGGAAGCTCAGCATCCTGGAGTAGAGAGCCCCATATGTTCATACGATTGATGCTGGCGTATGCGATCACCGTGCTTGCCTCTGTATCCGCCCGGGCCTCATTGCACTGCGGTACGCAGCTCATTGATGAGGGTGACCTCATGGTTGAAGTGCTTCGCAAATGTGGTGAGCCGGCTCAGCGCGAGGTGATTCCGGCAGCAACTACCAGCGGCACGGACAAGAGATTCAACGCAGTTAACGTCGAGAACTGGGTCTATGGCCCAGGCAATGGGATGTATCAATACCTACGCTTTATCGACGGCAAGCTGGTTCAGATTCGTTCTGACCGGAAGTGAAGACGTGCAGGATGCCGCTGAAACTAAAAAGCCGTCTAGGAGAGGGACTCCAGACGGCTTTGCCCCGCCGGCGCGGCAGATGGAGCATCGACATGATAGGGAGCCACGTCACAAAAGAGAAGCCTCACCTTTTGGGCGGGGGCACCACCGAGTTAAAGCCGATTCAAACGATGGGCTGAACGGGTTAGTCCAGGTCCAAATTCTCGGCAATATGGGCGATGTGCTTCAGAGGCTCCTTGCTGTTGACGATGGAAAACATCAAGTCGCGCTGGCTGCGAGGCAGGGCTTGTGCACAGCGCTTGCCCGTTGCTCTCACCGCCTTATCGGTACCATGGATCTTTGCGGCGAGCAGCAAGGCGATCGTTGCGTCGGTCAAGGTCACAGCGGTGTCTCGTAAACCATGCAGGGCATCAGCGAGCCGGTAGTGTACCGCGCAATCTGTGGACGGTAGATAACGTAGGTGCGGAATCTCCGGTCAGCCTTCCGAACGTGCGCCTCAATAGACATAACGTAGGTAGCGCTTCTACTAGCTCAGCGAACGGACGTATTGTCTTCGTCGAGGCCGCTGTAGGCCAGGGAGGTCGCCGTTCCACGCCCGCCCCGGAGGCGGGCTTTTTCTTTCCGGCCCCGGGAGTTCCCGCCTTGAACCACTCCGCATCCGCCGTACGCCCCGTTCCCGCTTCGCTCATGGTCCTTCTCGGCAGCCTGGCGGCCATCGCACCGCTGTCCACCGACATGTACCTGCCGGCCTTCGGCACCATTCGCCAGGAGCTCGGCCTGGCTGCCGGCCAGGTGGAACTGAGCTTCTCCTCCTACTTGATCGGCATGCTCTGCTACGGCCCGCTGAGCGACCTGCTCGGACGCAAGCGTCCGCTGCTGGCGGGCCTGGCCCTGTACGTGCTGGCCGGTGCCGCCATCACCCAGGTCGAGCACCTGGCCGGGCTGATCGGTTGGCGCTTCCTCCAGGGCCTGGCCGGCTGTGCCGGGGCGGTGCTGATCTTCGCCATCATCCGTGACCGCTGCGACATGTGGCAGAGCGCGCAGAACATCTCGCTGCTGATCCTGATCATGGGCGCCGCGCCGGTCATCGCGCCGCTGCTGGACGGTTGCCTTCGCTGAAGTGCAGCTTGATGCGCGGGAAGCGCTCGCGTACCAGTGTGTACAGCGGCCCGGCCAGCTGCGCCACGGAGGAGGGCAGCAGCCCCACCCGAACCTCGCCGATGGGCACGCCGCCGGAAGTGCGGATCACGTCGGTGATTTCCTCGGCCTCGTCGGTCAGCGCCTCGATGCGCGGCAGTAGCTGGCGGCCGAACTCGGTTAGGGTGACGCCGCGTCCGGTGCGGTTGAACAGGCGCACGCCGCAGGCCATCTCCAGCTGCGAGATATGCCGGCTGATCATCGACTGCGGTACGTCCAGGGCGACGGCGGCCTGGGTCAGGCTACCGAGCTTGGCGACCTTGATGAAGTGCTGCCATTTGGGATCTACGATCAATTCACGATCCTCTTGTTGATGAAGGAGCGCAGGCATAGTGGCCTTCAGCGCCGCTGGATTATTCCATCACGGCTGGATGGGCGCCATGCGCTTGACTGCGCCAGGCCTGTCAGCGGCTTCGTGGTTTATCCGAAGTCGCCGGCCGGCCTTACCCGTCGAGCCCGGCTTCATCCCTGAATTCGCGGAGCACCTCCAGGAAGCTGCGCAGTACCGGCGACTGATCACCCTTGCGGTACAGGCAGATCAGTTCGATGGTCGAGTCGCCGCGGCAATTCAGCGGGCGGTAGATCACCCCCGGCAGGCGTAGGTTGACTGCTGCCCGCGGCACGATGCTCAGGCCCATGCCGCCACCGACCAGGGCGATGCTGGTGGTGACGTCGGTGACCTCGTGTGCCACCACCGGCTGGGCCCCGTAGCGCTCGAACATCTGCCGAATCTGCACCACCAAGCTGCCGCGCACGCCGCGTGGGTAGAGGATCAGGGGCTCTTCGAGGATTTCCTGCAGGTCGATGCTTTCCCGCTGCGCCAGCCGATGGCCTTCTCCCAGGGCTAGCATCAGCGGCTCCTGGCGCACCTCTTCCTGTTCGATGTCCGGCTCCGCGGGAACCAGCCGATTGAAGCCGATGGTCAGGCGGCGTTCGCGCAGGGCCTGGATCTGCGCGTCCTTGTCCATCGGGTGCAGGGCGACCCGCACCTCGGGGTGGGCGCTGGTGAACCGCTTGAGCACCTGTGGCACCAGGTCCAGGATCGATGAGCCGAATATGCCGATGGCTAGGCTGCCGCGTTGCCCGGCGGAGAGCAGCTTCGACTCCTCGGCGGCGAACTGCAGCTCGCCAAGGATGCGCAGGGCGTGGTGGTAGAAGGACTCGCCGGCGACGGTGAGCGCCACGCGCTTGGAGTTGCGCTCCAGCAGGACCGCCGAGAGGTTTTCCTCCAGCTGCTGGATCTGCCGGCTCAAGGCTGATTGCGAGATGTACAGGCGCTCGGCGGCGCGGTTGAAGTTGAGTTCCTCGGCCACGGCGACGAAGTAGCGTAGCTGCCTGATTTCCATCGGATGGCTCCTTTTGTCGGCAACGATGCATAAAAGTCATTATTCGTTGATTATACAGTATTGGACTGCATCGTTGCCTGGCCCTACCTTGATGCCACACACAAGCACAACAGGGCAGACATGCCATGCAGTCGATTCCCCTCGAACAACTGAGCGACGAACTGTACCGCGCGCTCAAGGACAACCGGGCCATCGCCCCGCTTACCGAACGTCATCCGCAGCTGACTTTGCAGCAGGCCTACGAACTGCAGCTGGGCGTGCTTGCACGCCGCCAGCGCGAGGACGGCGAGCGCGTCATCGGCAAGAAGATCGGCGTCACCAGCCAGGTGGTGATGGAACAGCTGAAGGTGGACCAGCCGGACTTCGGCCACCTCACCTCGGCCATGCTGCGCGCCGACGGCGAGGCCATCCCGGTGTCCTCGCTGATCGCGCCCAAGGCCGAGGGCGAGATCGCCTTCGTGCTCAAGGACGACCTGTGCGGCCCCGGCCTCAGCGTTGCCGACGTGCTGCGCGCCACCGAGTACGTCATGCCGTGCTTCGAGATCGTCGACTCGCGCATCCGCGACTGGAAGATCCGCATCCAGGACACCGTGGCCGATAACGCGTCCTCGGCGCTCTTCGTGCTCGGCGACGCCGCGGTCGACCCGCGCGACCTCGACCTGGCCCTGGTCGGCATGACACTGGAGCGCAACGGCGAGATCGCCGGCACCGGCGCCGGCGCCGCGGCGCTGGGCCACCCGGCCAATGCCGTGGCGTGGCTGGCCAATACCCTCGGGCGCCTCGGCGTGCCGCTGAGGGCCGGCGAGGTGATCCTCTCCGGGGCCCTGTCGGCCATGGTCGCGGTCAAGGCCGGCGACAACCTGCGCATCAGCCTCGGCGGCATCGGCTCCGCCAGCGTGCGATTCACCTGAGCGGAGCGAAGCGAAATGGCACTGGACCCGAGCACCATCGAAGAACTGGCCCTGCACCTGGACGGCGCGGAGCGCGACGTGCGCGCCGTGCACAAGATCACCGACGACTTCCCGGACATGGACTGGGACGACGCCTACGCCATCCAGGACGCGATCCGCGAACTGAAGCAGGCGCGCGGCGTGCGCATCGCCGGCCTGAAGATGGGCCTGACCTCCCACGCGAAGATGCGCCAGATGGGCGTGGTCGAGCCGATCCACGGCTTCGTCACCGACTACGGCGCGGTGCCCGACGGCGGCGAGATCGACACCCGCGGGCTGATCCACCCGAAGGTCGAGGCGGAGATCGCCTTCGTCACCCGCCGCCCCCTTTCCGGGCCGGGCTGCCACGTCGGCGCCGTGCTGGCGGCCACCGAGTTCGTGCTGCCGGCGGTGGAGGTGATCGACTCGCGCTACGAGAACTTCCGCTTCGACCTCAAGAGCGTGATCGCCGACAACACCTCGTCGGCGCGCTACGTGCTCGGCGGGCGCCAGCAGCGCCCCTCTGCGCTGGACCTGAAGCACCTCGGGGTGGTCATGGAGCGCAACGGCCGCATCGTCGCCACGGCCTCCGCCGCCGCGGTGCTGGGGCACCCGGCGCAGAGCGTGGCGATGCTCGCCAACATGCTTGGCGCGCGCGGGCGGGAAATCCCCGCCGGCACCCTGATCCTCACCGGCGGGGTGACCGAGGCGGTCGCCGTCCAGGCCGGCGACAACGTCAACGTACGCTTCCAGCACCTGGGCAGCGTGTCCATGCGCTTCGTCTGAACGCGACCCGGAGAACAGCATGCCAATCCTGCAAGTCCATCTCATCGCCGGCCGCAGCGAGGAACAGAAGGCCCGCCTGATCGAGGCCCTGTCCTGGGCCGCGGTGGAGACCCTGGGCGCGCCCATCGAGTCGGTGCGGGTGATCATCAACGAGGTGCCCAACACCGACTTCGGCATCGCCGGGCAGACCGCCAAGCAGCGCGGCCGCTAGCGCCGGGCCGCGCACCGGATCGCTTACAAGCACAATGACGGGAGATCCCATGAACGCGACAACATCACGCCGCAAGGTGGCGATCATCGGCTCGGGCAACATCGGCACCGACCTGATGATCAAGGTCCTGCGCCAGGGCCGGCACCTGGAAATGGCCGCCATGGTCGGCATCGACCCGGCTTCCGACGGCCTGGCCCGCGCCCGCCGGTTGGGCGTGCCGACCACTGATGGCGGCATCGAGGGGCTGCTGGCGCTGCCCGGCTTCGAGGACATCGGCATCGTCTTCGACGCCACCTCGGCGCAGGCCCATGTCCGCCACGACGAACTGCTGCAGGCCCGGGGCGTGCAGGTCATCGACCTGACCCCGGCGGCCATCGGCCCCTACGTGATCCCGGCGATCAACCTGGATGCCGAGCTGGCCGCGCGCAACCTCAACATGGTCACCTGCGGCGGCCAGGCGACCATCCCCATCGTCAAGGCGATCGCCCAGGTCACTCCGGTGCACTACGCCGAGATAGTCGCGGCCATCGCCAGCCGCTCGGCCGGGCCGGGCACCCGTGCCAACATCGACGAATTCACCGAGACCACCAGCCGCGCCATCGAGCAGCTGGGCGGCGCCGAGCGCGGCAAGGCGATCATCATCCTCAACCCGGCCGAGCCGCCGCCGATCATGCGCGACAGCGTCTTCGTGCTCTGCGAGCCGGCGGCCCGGGCGGCCATCGCCGCCAGCGTCGAGGCCATGGTGGCGCGGGTGCGCGACTACGTGCCCGGCTACCGGCTGAAGCAGCAGGTGCAGTTCGAGGACGTCGAGACGCCGCTCAACGTGCCCGGCCTCGGGCCGCGCAAGGGCCTGAAGGTCTCGGTGTTCCTTGAGGTCGAGGGTGCGGCGCACTACCTGCCGGCCTATGCCGGCAACCTCGACATCATGACCTCGGCCGCGCTGGCCTGCGCCGAACGGCTGGCCGAGGCGGCGCCGGCATGAAATCGCGCGTCCGCGAGCGGGTCAGCGGCGCGCAGTTCGAGGTGGCGGAGGGAGTTTCGCTGCTGCAGGCCATGGAGGCCGCGCGCTGCACCGCCATCGCCGTTGGCTGCCGCAACGGCGGGTGTGGCGTGTGCAAGGTGCGGGTGCTGCGCGGCGAGTTCCGCTGCGGCCCGATGAGCGCGCGGCGGGTCACGCCGGCCGAGCGCGAACTCGGCCTGGCCCTGGCTTGCCGGCTCTACCCGCACTCCGACCTGGAGGTCGAACGTATCCTGGAACCCATTGCAAGACGACCCTGAGTCAGCCTCCTGACCCAGCCAAAACAACTACAACAAGCAAGGTGACGACATGAGAAAAGGTGTTCTGCGCCCCGGCCACGTACAGATCCGCGTGATGGACATGCAGCAGGCGCTCAAGCATTACGTCGAGCTCGTCGGGCTCATCCAGACCCACCAGGACGCCCAGGGCCGGGTCTACCTCAAGGGCTGGACCGAGACCGAGCGGTTCTCCGTGGTCCTGGTCGAGGCCGCCGAGCCGGGTATGGACTTCACCGGCTTCAAGGTGATCGACGAGCCGACCCTGGCGCGGCTGTCCCGCGACCTGGTCGCCTTCGGCTGCCAGGTGGAGCACATTCCCGCCGGCGAGCTGGACTTCTGCGGCCGCCGGGTGCGCTTCCTGGCGCCCACCGGGCACTGGATCGAACTCTACGCGGAGAAGGAGTACACCGGCCGCTGGGGCGTTCGCGAGGTCAACCCCGAGGCCTGGCCGCGCGGCCTGCGCGGCATGCGCGCGATGAGCTTCGACCATTGCCAGCTGCATGGCGGCGACCTG
>Ga0182735_1001463_pt1 | contig 15716 bp, 10 predicted proteins | sample eDN5th30CKraftMG_FD_128524 | JGI IMG/M metagenome (GOLD analysis project Ga0182735, IMG submission 128524) | Enriched Miracle-Growth compost microbial communities from Emeryville, California, USA - eDNA 5th pass 30_C Kraft MG (version 2) (version 2) ... | reverse complement strand
GCCGACGTATCGACGCCGGCATCGTGCGCGGAAGCGAGCGACATCGCGGACGGCATGCTCGAGCCGCGCGCCTCGATGTCGGCCAGCGCGAGCGCATAGTTCTTCAGCGGCTTGCCGTCGCTCGGGATATGCACCGTCCGCCCGTCGGGAAACAGGCGCGCGAGTTGTTCGTGGGTCATGCGCGGCCAGTGGCGGACGCTGCCGACGTCCATGTGCACGAACGGCGAGCCGGAGGTCGGGTAATAGCCGACGCCGCCGCGCTGGAGCTTGAGGCCGATCTCGCGGGTCTGCTGCAGATTGGCGCCCGGAATGTAGAAGTCGATGGCCTTGCCGAGCGTGTGCTGGCTGAACTCGGCGACGCCCGAGGAGCGCCGGCGCAGCATCGCGTTGGTGCCGGGAGAGCGGTAGCCGCAGACGATCCAGATCGGCTTGCTGCTGCCGATCTGCTGCTGAACCGCCCACAGGACGTCGATGACCTGGGGATCCATGCGCGTCGACTCGGCCTTGCGCCAGTCGCGCAGGAACCAGTCGAGCTTCTTCATCGCGTCGGCGTCGTAGCGGCCATTCACCTTGTAGGTGACGGTGATGTCCTCGTTGGTATGGATATGATGCAGCGAGATCGTGCGGGTGTCGCCGTTCGCGTCCGCCGTCTGGGTGTTCTCGGCGCAGAACGAAAGGATCAGCACCGCGGCAGCGGCGCGCGCCAGATACGACGACCGACGACAGGTCAAAAGCCCCGCAAAACGTGACAAACGCGATCCCGCCAAAAGCCGCTGGACAAATCCCGCCGCAATCCCCGTCGCGGCGAACGTAGCTGATGCTCTCTAGATCGGGATCGGTTAATGCGCACTTTCGCGCCCCCCGCCCGTGATGGCTCGAGTACCGGGCGAGTATGGCAAAAAAACAGCCCCGGCGAACAGGCCGGGGCTGCGAACGGTTAATCCCTACCGGCAGAACGGAATTTTTTACGTTCCGCCGCCGTCCTTGCCGTCACCAGGAGAAGATGTCGCGGTTCACCGCCTGGCGGACCGGCCGGCCGCGGCGACCGGTATTGGCGGCTTGCGGCGCGGCCTGGCGCCCGCCGCCGAACAGCATCTCGAAGAAGTTCGGGCCGTCGTTGCCGAAGCCGTTGTTGCCCGCATAGGCGCCGGGCACGCCGGGCGGCAGCGTCGCCGGCGGATGGCTGTAGTTCTCCGGCGGATGATCGACGGGAACGTCGGCGACCTTGCGGTTCTCCGGCTTGAGCGCGGCGATCATCGCGGCGTCGCGGCCGTATACGTCGTCGCGCAATTCGAGCTTGCCGTTCTCGTCCACGAACGCAGTCTGGTAGGTGATGTGAACGGGAATGTAGGTCTGCAGCTTGATGTCGATTTCGCTCGGCCCGTACATGCTCCGGATCTTGTCGATCGTGTAGCCGTCCTTCGGGTTGGCGAGGCCGAGAATGACCTCCGCGTACTTCGGCGGGTTCTCGACGCGCATGCAGCCATGGCTGTAGGCGCGGGGGAAGCGCGAGAACAGTTGCTTCTCCGGGGTGTCGTGCTGATAGACGAGGAACTTGTTCGGGAAGTTGAAGCGGATGCGTCCGAGCGCGTTGCCGTCGCCCGGCGGTTGCCAGATGCGCACGCCGCCGTCGGCGTTCTGCGCGAGCTTGAAGCCCATCCTGTCGAGCACCGTCGGATCCTGCTGGAGCGCCGGCAGGTATTCGCCGTAGACGATCGACGGCGGCACGTTCCAGGTCGGGTTGACGGTGATGTACTTCATCGTCTCCGACAGCAGCGGCGTTGCGTGCTTGCCCGGCTTGCCGACGACCACCTTGGTCATCCAGACCTGCGCATTGCCGTTGTAGACGCGCAGCGTGTAGTCCGGGATGTTCAGGATCACGCGCTTGGCGCCGAGGTCGCGCGGCACCCAGCGCCAGCGTTCCAGGTTGACGATCAGCGTATCGACGAGGCGCTCGCGCTTGGGACCGTTGATGGCGGCCACCGTTGCATTGCCGAGATGCCCGTCGGCCTTGAGATCGTGCGCTTTCTGGAACCTCGCGACCGCGATCGCCAGTTCCTTGTCGTAGGTCAGGTCGCCCGGCTTCGCCGCGAGGCCCAGCCGCTCGCGCAGCGCCGGTACGCGCGGATCCGTCGTGCCCGTCTTCGTCCACTTGACGGTGACGCCGGTGGGGATCGGCGCCGGACCGTGATCCTTGCTGTCGGCGGCAGCGCGCGCCTTGGCGAGCTGCGCCTTCAGGGCCTTGTACTGCGGATGTTGCGGCTCATAGCTGTCGAGCGCCGCCGCGACGTTCTTCGACTGCGATACGCGCGACAGCACGTCTTTCGCGTCGGGCGCCTGCAGCGCGTAGTAGATGTCGGCGCTGACGCGCGAGTAGGCGAGACGGCCCGTGCTCGCGTGGCGCGTATAGGCGAGGATCGAGGCGGTCAGCTTGGCCTCGGCGTCGGCCAGCGCGGCCGCGTCCATGCCCGGCTTGAAGGACGGAATCGGATAATCGGCCGGATCAAGGCCGTCGGCGCCGATCTTTTCCAGATAGGCGATCGCCGCCTTGGCCTGCTCGTTCGGACCGGCGTCGGTGGTCCAGACCGGGGCAAACTTGCGCGCGCTGTAGAACGCTTCCGCGCCGGAGCGGTCGCCGCGATTGAGGAACGGACGATCGAGCTTGGAGGTGAACAGGTCGCGCAGCTTTTCGGTGACGGCGCTCGAGGCGCCGGCATCCGCCGTGGCCGTCGCCGCCGGCACGGGCGCCGGGGTCGAAGCCGTGGCTTTGGCGGAGTCGGGCGCCTTCACATCGGCAGGCTTGGCTTCCGCCGTGCTCTCGGCAGGCTTTGCCTCGGCCGGCTTTGTTTCGGCCGGAGCAATGCCTGCCGTCGTGTCGGCGGGCTGCGCCTGATCCGGTTTCGTCTCGGCGGCCTTGGGCTGAGCCGACGTTGTGTCCGCGGCGGTTGGACGCGGCGCAGGCACGGGCGCGACATCGGCCGGCGTGAGCGGGGCGATGGTCGCCGGCTCGGGGATTGGAACTCCGTCGGATTTCGCGCCGGATTGCGCATGCCCAGCCGTCCCGGTCATCGAAAGCGCGATTGCAATGGCGGTGCCGGCCAGCAGTCGTTCAACGCGAAAGATCACCATCGTCCAGTTCCCCTCCGGTGCGCAGTCGCGGCACCCCAGTAAGTCCTATGCGAAGACCGCGATGTAACACCGTTCGCTCCGCCCCTGTGTGTCCAAGATCACACCTGTGCAACGGCCAACGGTGCCGAAGGTTCGTGGCGCTCGCCGCGGCTCGTGCGAACATACCTCGACTTCTTCGGCGGCCGAAACGTGGGGAGTGGATAAAAGGCTCTGCCGTCACGCAGATTTGTCGGCACTGTTACTCCCTCGCCACGTCCGTTAACCGTTCGGTTTCGTCGTCCTGCGCGCCGAGTCCGAGGCTGTCCAGTTTCCGATAGAGCGTGGAGCGCCCGATTTGCAGCTTGCGCGCGACTTCCGACATCTGCCCGCGGTAGTGGGCTATGGCGAAGCGGATGACTTCCGCTTCGATCGCTTCAAGCGGCCGTACGTCCCCATCGTGCAGCAACCTTAACGTGCCCACGCCTTCGTTTACCGCGTTGGCAGAAATTCCGGCGCCGGACGGCAATCCCCACATCGCGTGCTCGTCGAGATGGAGCGTTTCGCCGATCGGCGGCGAGACAACGCCCGGCAGATCGTCCGCCGCTCCGGCCTGCGGTGCGGTTGCAGGATCGGCGGACGCCGCGATCTGCGGAAACTCGTCGAGACCGATCTCCTCGCCTTCGGCCAGCACGACCGCGCGGAAGATCGCATTCTCGAGTTGCCGCACGTTACCGGGCCAGCGGTGCGCCATGAGCAATCTGAGCGCTTCCGCCGAGACGCTGCGCACGCGCTTGCCTTCCTCCGTGGCGAACCGGATCAGGAAATGGCGGACGAGATCGGGAATGTCCTCGGCCCGCTCGCGCAGCGGCGGAACGGAGATCGGAAAGACGTGCAGCCGGTAGAAGAGGTCCTCGCGAAAGCGTCCGGTCTTCACGTCGGCCATCAGATCGCGGTTGGTCGCCGACACGACGCGGACATCGACCTTCACCGGCTTTCGTGCGCCGACCGGCTCGACCTCGCCTTCCTGGATCGCGCGCAGGAGCTTCACCTGCGTCGCCGGCGGCAGTTCGCCGACTTCGTCGAGGAACAGCGTGCCGCCGTCCGCCTCGACGAATTTCCCGATGTGGCGCTCCGTGGCGCCGGTGAACGCGCCTTTCTCGTGGCCGAAAAGGATCGATTCCACCAGGTTGTCGGGAATGGCGCCGCAATTGACCGCAACGAGCGATTTCGAGCGGCGGGCGCCGGAGCCGTGGATCGCCCGCGCGATCAGCTCCTTGCCCACACCGGACTCGCCCGCGATATGGACGGGAATTTGCGAGGTGGCGGCTTTTTCCGCCGCGCGCAGGACCGCATGCATGCGCGCGCTGCGGGTCACGATATCCTTGAAGGTCAGCGTGCCCGCGCGCGAACGCTTCATGCGCGACAGCTCGCCGGCGAGCGCGCGGCTCGCGAGCGCGTTGCGCAGCGAAACCTGCAGCCGCTCGGGCGACACGGGCTTGACCACGAAATCGGCGGCGCCGGCACGCATCGCGGTGACGACGTTGTCGATGCCGCCGTGAGCGGTCTGCACGATCACGGGGGTCTCGATGCCGAGGTCGCGCGCCCTGGCGAGCACGCCGAGGCCGTCGAGGTCCGGCATCACCAGATCGACGACCGCGCACTCGATCGCCGCCGCTGGGTCGGACAGGAAGGCGAGGGCGGCATCGCCGCTTTCCGCGGTGACCGCCTCGTAGCCGAACCTAGCGACCATCGCTTCGAGGAGCCGGCGCTGCACGGGGTCATCATCAACGACCAGGATACGCTCCGCCATGACGCAACTCCCCGCTACTGTTCCGAAACGGGGCACTTTCGCTCGCAGGCGTTTAACGTCCGATTAAGCGCTGCGCCTAACGGAACCTGAATCGGAGAAGTCGGAGCGTGCTAGGCGCGGTGCTGCGCCCGCGCGACCGCGACCTCGATGCTCGGCAGGTAGACCGTGCCGGGAATACCGTGCGCCTGCAGGGTGCGCCGGATTGCCGCGCCCGCGCCGGTGATGAACATCGGCACGGCCGCACGGGTGGCCTTGCGATAGACGCCCTCGAGCGCGTTGGCGGCCGTGGAATCGAGGAAGGGAACCGCCGCCACGTCGATCACCAGCGCCTTGCCGCGCGTCACGGCGTCGTCCAGTACCGCCGTGATCGCCGAGGTTGCTCCGAAGAAGAACACCCCGGTGATCCGATAGACCGTGACCGCGGGGTCGGTGGCGAGCTCCGCGTCATACGGGCCGCGCGGCGGGCCTGCGTCGTCCGCCGTGTCGCGCGGCGCGACGATCGCTTCCACGCCGGCCGCGTGCGCCATCCGGTCGATGAACACGAGCGCGCCGATGGCGAAGCCGACGAGAATGCCTTCCATCAGCCCAACGAACATCGTGAGCAGGAACGTCGCGAGCAGCACGGCCGCGTCGCTCCACGACGAACGCAGGAGCGAGGCGAAGGCATGCTTCTCCACCATCGTCCAGGCGACGACGGCGAGCACGCCGGCGAGCGCCGGCAGCGGAATGAAGCTCGCGAGCGGGGCGGCGACCAGCATGAACAGCAGCAGGAAGGCCGAATGGAGCATGCCGGCGACCGGCCCGCGCGCGCCGGCGCGTACGTTGGTCGCGGTACGGGCGATCGTGCCGGTGACGCAGATGCCGCCGAACAGCGCCGCCCCGATATTCGCCACGCCCTGGGCGACGAGTTCGCAGTTCGAGCGGTGCCGCCGGCCGGTCATGCCGTCGGCCACGACGGCGGAAAGCAGCGATTCGATCGCGCCCAGCACGGCGAAAGCCGCGGCGTCCGGCAGCACGGCGAGGACTTTTGCCAAGGAGAGGTCGGGCAGGCCGGGCAGCGGCAGGGTGCGGGGAATGCCACCAAACCGGGTGCCGATGGTTTCGACCGGAAGGCTGAATGCCCAGGCGGCGAGCGAGGCGAGCGCGACGGCGATCAGCAGGCCGGGCCAGGACGGCCGCCATCGCCGCAATCCCATGATCACGGCGATGGTGAGCACGGCGATCAGGACGGCGGACGGGTTCACGCTCGGCCAGGCGGCGGCCAGCGCCTTGACCTTTGGAATAAGGTCGCCGGGTTCGTGGCCGGCGAGCGTTATGCCGAACAAGTCCCTTACCTGGCTGGCGAAAATGATGATCGCGATGCCCGAGGTGAAGCCGACCGTGACCGGGTAAGGCACGAACTTCACATAGGTGCCGAGCCGCAGGAAGCCGGCGGCGATGAGGAACGTTCCAGCGATCATCGTCGCCAGGATCAGCCCGCCGATGCCGTGGCGTTCGACCGTCGCCGCGACCAGCACGATGAAGGCGCCGGCCGGTCCGCCGATCTGAAACCGGCTGCCGCCCAGGAGCGAGACCAGGAAGCCGCCGACGATCGCGGTGTAGAGGCCGCGGTCCGGCGTCGTGCCGGAGGCGATGGCGATGGCCATCGACAGCGGCAGCGCGACGATCGCGACCGTGAGGCCGGAAATCGCATCGGCGCGCAATGCGGCGAGTCCGTAGCCTTCGTGCCAGACGGTGATGAGCTTGGGGGTGAACAGCGCCGCGAAATCGGCTTTCGCGGGCGTAGGCGACGGGAGCGCGGGAGCGTTCATGAAGCGGGGTTCGGCATTTTTGCTAATCGCCACATCCTACAAGATAACGCTTCCCGATTGTTGAGTTATCCTCTCTCATGCGCGCATGGCTGCCGCCATTTCCCTGCCATAGGCTCGGTATTGGATGGCGTGCGCCAGGTCCGGTCCGCCTTCCTTGAAAACCGACAGAGATTCGCCCATGCCCGCCCGTGCCGTTTCCACCCGCCGCAAGATCCTCTCCGCCAAGGCCGGCAAGCCGGGCCGTCCGTCCGCCGCGCGCGCGGAGGCCCTTCCGGAATGGAATCTGACGGACCTCTATCCGGCGATCGACGCTCCCGAGGTGAAGCGCGACCTCGACCGCGCTGAAAGCTACAGCGTGGCGTTCGAGGAGAACTACAAGGGCAAGCTGTCGATGCTCGCCAACGGAGACGACGCGGGCGAGAAGCTCGCGGATGCCGTGCGGCAATATGAAATGATCGACGACCTGCTCGGGCGGCTGATCTCGTTCGCCTATCTCGTCTATGCCGGCAACACCATCGATCCGGTTCGGGCGAAATTCTTCGGCGACGTGCAGGAACGTGTCACCGCCGCGTCGGTGCATCTGCTGTTCTTCACCCTGGAACTCAACCGCATCGCGGATGAAGTGCTCGAGCGTGCGATGCAGGATCCGAAGCTCGGCCATTATCGGCCGTGGCTCGAGGACATCCGCAAGGAGAAGCCGTACCAGCTGGAGGATCGTGTAGAGCAGTTGTTCCACGAAAAGTCCGTGTCGGGTTACGCGGCATGGAACCGGCTGTTCGACGACACGCTGGCCGGCCTGCGCTTCAAGGTCGGCGGCAAGGCGCTGCCGCTCGAGCAGACGCTGAACCTGCTGCAGGACAGGGACGAGACGAAGCGCAAGGCTGCGGCGGTCGCGCTCGGCAAGACATTCAGGGAAAACCTGCGCATCTTCACGCTCATCACCAACGTGCTGGCGAAGGACAAGGAGATCTCCGATCGCTGGCGCGGCTTTGCCGATATCGCGGACTCGCGTCATCTCGGCAACCGCGTGGAGCGCGAGGTGGTGGAGGCGCTGGTGCAATCGGTGCGCGATGCCTATCCGCGCCTGTCGCACCGCTACTATGCGCTGAAGGCGAAATGGTTCGGCAAGAAGCGGCTGATGTATTGGGACCGCAACGCGCCGCTGCCGAAGGTGCCCGCGCGCAACATCGCCTGGCCGCAGGCGCGCGAGACGGTGCTCTCGGCTTACGGCGCCTTTTCGCCGAAAATGGCGGAAATCGCGCAGCGCTTCTTCGATCGCAACTGGATCGACGCGCCGGCCCGTCCCGGCAAGGCACCGGGCGCGTTTTCGCATCCGACCGTGCCGTCGGCACACCCTTACGTGCTGCTCAATTATCAGGGCAAGCCGCGCGACGTGATGACGCTGGCGCACGAACTCGGTCACGGCGTGCATCAGGTACTGGCCGGCAGGCAGGGACCGCTGATGGCTCCGACGCCGCTCACGCTGGCGGAAACCGCGAGCGTGTTCGGCGAAATGCTCACCTTCCGGCGGTTGCTGTCCGAGACGACGGACCGGAAGGCGCGCAAGGCGATGCTCGCCGCCAAGGTCGAGGACATGCTCAACACGGTCGTGCGGCAGATCGCGTTCTATACGTTCGAGCGCAAGGTCCACACCGAGCGCAAGGAAGGCGAGCTCACCTCCGAGCGGCTTTGTGAGATCTGGATGGAAGTGCAGCGCGAGAGCCTTGGCCCGGCGATCGAGTTCCGCGCCGGCTACGAGACGTTCTGGACCTACATCGGTCACTTCATCCATGCGCCCTTCTATGTCTATGCCTATGCCTTCGGCGATTGCCTGGTGAACTCGCTCTATGCGGTTTACGAGCGCTCCCACGAGGGCTTTGCAGAACGCTATCTCGATATGCTCGCCGCCGGCGGCACCAAGCATCATTCCGAGCTGCTCGCCCCCTTCGGCCTCGACGCCCGCGACCCTGCCTTCTGGCATGGCGGACTGAGTGTGATCGAGGGAATGATCGAGGAATTGGAAAGGCTTAGCTGATGCCAAGGTTGGACAACATCTGTTGAACAGCGGCCTTAAAGCCTGACGCGCTGGATTCGCGACAGCTGGCCGAAGGCATGAACCGCGCCTGGATGCGCGGCTATCAATTTGCGCATGCCGCGACTATCTGATCTGTCATGTCCGATCGTCCGCCGGACCGCGAACGCAACCGCTTCTCCGCCCGTGCGGCGCGCTATGCGCGCGTGGGCGCCAATGTCGGCGGTGTCGCGGCGCGGATCGCGGCGGCGCGCATCACAGGGCGCGGCCGCAACGACCTTCGTGACGCGCTGAGCCTGACGGCGGCGCTCGGCGGGCTGAAAGGCCCGATCATGAAGGTCGCGCAGATGCTCGCGACCATTCCCGACCTGCTGCCGCCGGAGTATGCCGCCCAGCTTGCGACCTTGCAAAGCGAGGCGCCGCCGATGGGCTGGGCATTCGTGAAGCGGCGGATGGTCGCGGAGTTGGGCAGCGACTGGCAGCGCCGGTTTCGGTCGTTCGAACATCAGCCGGCCGCGGCGGCCTCGCTCGGCCAGGTGCATCGCGCGGTTTCGCATGACGGAGCGCCGCTCGCCTGCAAGCTGCAGTATCCCGACATGAAGTCGGCCGTCGAGGCGGACCTGCGTCAGCTCGGCTGGCTGCTCGCGATCCGTGCCCGGATGGATTCCGCCATCGACACCAGCGAGATCGCCAAGGAAATCGGCGCGCGGCTGCGCGAGGAGCTCGATTACGCGCGCGAGGCGAAGCATGTCGCGCTCTATCGGGACATGCTCGCCAATGTGGCCGAGGTCCGCGTGCCGGGCGTGTGGCCCGATCTCTCGACCCAGCGGCTGCTGACGCTCGACTGGCTCGATGGCGACAAGCTGCTCACCCGCAAGGACGATCGGCTGGAAATCCGCAACCGGCTGGCTACCGCGCTGTTCAAGGCATGGTGGCTGCCGTTTTCGCGTCACGGCGTCATCCACGGCGACCCGCATCTCGGCAACTATACGGTGTTCGGCGACAAGCGCGTGCCGCAGGGAATCAATCTGCTGGACTACGGCTGCATTCGCATCTTCCCGCCGAAGTTTGTCGGCGGGGTGGTCGATCTTTACAATGGACTACTGCACGACGACCGCGAGCGGGTGGTGCATGCCTACGAGACCTGGGGCTTCAAGCGGCTCAACGGCGAGCTCATCGACATTCTGAACATCTGGGCGCGGTTCATTTACGGCCCGCTGCTCGACGATCGCGAGCGCACCATTGCCGACGGCGTGAAGCCCTCCGAGTACGGGCGGCGCGAGGCGTTCCAGGTTCACCGCGCCCTGCGGGAGAAGGGGCCGGTGACGATCCCGCGGGAGTTCGTGTTCATGGACCGGGCGGCCATCGGGCTTGGGGGCGTTTTCCTGCACCTTTCCGCCAGGCTCAATTTCTATCGGCTGTTCAACGAGGCGATCGAAGGCTTTTCGGTGGGGCAGGTGGGCGAACGGCAACGGAAGGCGTTGAAGCGGGCGGGGTTATAGCGGCCATTCCGGCCGAGAGAGGCCGGAAGGCGGCACAGGTCCTTCGCGGGCGGCAACATGCGGTATCTTGCGGGATGACGCCGGGCCGGCGTTGCCCTGAGGGGCTATTTGCGCTAACTCCGCTGCACAAGAATTCAATGTTTGGAGAGCTATGGAATGGCTGCGCACGAGGTCCAGTACGAGACCGCCACGGGCAACGATTATCCCGAGCACGAGGCGACCTACGCGGCTTTCGTTCACCTGACGCTGGTCGGAATCCTGAATACCCTCACGGTTGTCGTCGCGCTGACGCTCGGCGGCGTGCTCGATCATTGGGCGGTGGGAACGGGTTTCGTCCTGCTGGCCGTCGTCGGCATCGCGCAGGGGCTGCTTTCGGGATCGGCGACGCTCAGCGCCGTGATCTTCGCGCTGGCGGCACTGTCGCTCCTTTTCTACGGTCTGGGCTGATCCGATCGCCGGATAAAATCGGGCGCATCTGAAGCGCCGGCTGCGGGGGATGGAGCGAAATGCGCATTGCCGTCGTTCGTGAGGTCGACGCTTCGGAGCCGCGCGTCGCCGCGACGCCTGAGACCGTCAAGAAGTTCAAGTCACTCGGTGCCGACGTCGTGGTGGAACCGGGCGCCGGCGTGAAGTCGGGCATTCCGGATGCCGAGTTCGAGGCTGCCGGCGCGGCGCTTGCCACGGATGCCGGCAGGGATGCCGACATCATCCTCAAGGTTCGCCGTCCGACCGACGCCGAACTCGCCGGTTACACGAAGGGCACGATCGTTGCCGCGATCATGGACCCTTACGGCAACGACGCCGCGCTGGAGGCGATGGCGAAGGCAGGCATCATCGCTTTCGCCATGGAGCTGATGCCGCGCATCACCCGCGCGCAGTCGATGGACGTTCTCTCCAGCCAGGCCAATCTGGCGGGGTATCGGGCCGTGATCGACGGCGCGGCCGAATACGGCCGCGCGCTGCCGATGATGATGACGGCCGCCGGCACCGTTCCGGCCGCGAAGATTTTCGTGATGGGCGTCGGCGTTGCCGGCCTGCAGGCGATCGCCACCGCCCGCCGCCTCGGCGGAATCGTTACGGCGACCGACGTGCGACCCGCGGTGAAGGAGCAGGTGCAGTCGCTGGGCGCCAAGTTCATCGCCGTCGAGGACGAGGAATTCAGGCAGGCCGAGACCGCCGGCGGCTACGCCAAGGAAATGTCGAAGGAATATCAGGCCAAGCAGGCCGCGCTCGTCGCCGACCACATCAAGAAGCAGGACATCGTCATCACCACGGCGCTGATCCCCGGCCGGCCGGCGCCAAGGCTGGTCTCGAAGGAAATGGTCGCCTCGATGCGTCCGGGCTCGGTGATCGTCGATCTTGCAGTCGAGCGCGGCGGCAACGTCGAGGGCGTCAAGGCCGGCGAGGTCGTCGAGGTCAACGGCGTCAAGATCGTCGGCCATAACAACGTGCCGGGCCGGCTCGCCGCTTCGGCCTCGGCGCTTTACGCCAAGAACCTGCTGACTTTCGTCGAAAGCATGATCGACAAGAAGGAAAAGAAGCTTGCGATCAACTGGGACGACGAGATTTTCAAGGGCACGGCGCTGACGCGCGACGGCGCGGTGGTGCATCCGAATTTCAAGCCGAAAACCGCGGCTTAGCGATCATGTCGATACTTCCCCAGCACGACGGCTTCACCTTTCCCCACGGAGGAGAGATCGCGCTGAAGGCGCGGGTGAGGGCTTTGCCCGCTCGTTGGTGCCGTTCCCCCTCAACCGGTTCGCCATAGCGTGTCAAGGACGCGCGCGAACGCGCTTATGGCCCACCGATTTCTCTCCCATGGGGAGAGGTGACGCAAGAGTCGAAGGAGCTACGTTAATGGACCACCTAGCGACCGCCGTCGATCCATTCGTATTCCGTCTCTCGATCTTCGTCATGGCGGTGTTCGTGGGCTACTACGTCGTCTGGTCGGTAACGCCGGCGCTGCATACGCCGCTGATGTCCGTCACCAATGCGATCTCCTCGGTGATCGTGGTCGGCGCGCTGCTCGCGGTCGGCGTGGCGCTCGTCGCCGACGATCAGGGACCGGTGTGGGCGCGCGCGCTCGGCTTCGTCGCGTTGGTTTTCGCTTCGATCAATATCTTCGGCGGCTTTCTGGTCACGCAGCGTATGCTCGCGATGTATCAGAAGAAAAAGAAGTGACGTCGCAGATGAAGAACAGGTCAAGCTGCGCCGTCGTGGTCGGATTTATTCCGGCTATCTCGTTAAGGGACGCGCGCGGGTGCCTTCCTGAGCGAGATCACCGGGACAAGCCTGGTGATGACGGAGTGTTGGGGGAAAGTCTGCCATGAACGCCAACGTCGTCGCGCTGCTCTATCTCGTCTCCGGCGTTCTGTTCATCCTCGCCTTGCGCGGCTTGTCGAGCCCGGACACCAGCCGGCGCGGCAACATGCTCGGCATGATCGGCATGACCATCGCCGTGCTGACCACGCTCGGCTCGCATCCGCCGGCGGAAGGCATCGCCTGGGCGCTGGTGATCGGCGGCATCGCCATCGGCGGCGGCATCGGCGCGGTGATCGCGCGCCGCGTGCCGATGACGTCGATGCCCGAACTGGTCGCGGCATTCCACTCGCTGGTCGGCATGGCGGCGGTGCTGGTCGCGGCCGGCGCGTTCTATGCGCCGACGGCATTCGACATCGGCACCGAGGGTCACATCCACACCCAGAGCCTGATCGAGATGTCGCTCGGCGTCGCCATCGGCGCGATCACCTTCACCGGCTCGGTCATCGCGTTCCTCAAGCTGTCGGGACGCATGAGCGGTGCGCCGATCATGCTGCCGGCCCGCCATGTCATCAACATCGTGCTGGCGCTGGCGATCGTGTTCTTCATCTACGGTCTCGTCGTCTCGCAGAGTGCGATGGACTTCTGGATCCTGACCGCGCTGTCGCTCCTCTTCGGTGTGCTCATCATCATCCCGATCGGCGGCGCCGACATGCCGGTCGTCATCTCGATGCTCAACTCCTATTCGGGCTGGGCGGCCGCGGGCATCGGCTTCACGCTCGGCAACTCCGCGCTCATCATCACCGGCGCGCTGGTGGGCTCCTCGGGCGCGATCCTCTCCTACATCATGTGCAAGGGCATGAACCGCTCCTTCGTTTCCGTCATCCTTGGCGGTTTTGGCGGAGAGACCGCGGCGGCCGGCGGCGCGCAGGAGCAGCGGCCGGTGAAGCTCGGCTCGGCGGAAGACGCTGCCTATATCATGAAGAACGCCTCGAAGGTCATCATCGTGCCGGGCTACGGCATGGCGGTCGCGCAGGCGCAGCATGCATTGCGCGAGATGGCCGACCATCTCAAGAAGGAAGGCGTCGAGGTCAAATACGCCATTCACCCGGTCGCCGGCCGCATGCCCGGCCACATGAACGTGCTGCTCGCCGAGGCGAACGTGCCCTACGACGAGGTGTTCGAACTGGAAGACATCAACTCGGAATTCGCCCAGGCCGATATCGCCTTCGTCATCGGTGCCAACGACGTCACCAACCCGGCGGCGGAGGAGGACAAGTCCTCGCCGATCTACGGCATGCCGGTGCTGCAGGTGTGGAAGGCCGGCACGGTGATGTTCATCAAGCGCTCGCTTGCCTCGGGTTATGCCGGCATCGACAATCCGCTGTTCTACCGCGACAACACGATGATGCTGCTCGGCGATGCCAAGAAGATGACGGAGCAGATCGTCAAGGCGATGGATTAACCCAACTTTTGTGTTCCGGACGAGCGCGCCGCGCGCGCGAAGATCCGGAACTCAGGAGAAGTCCGACGCGGCCTTCGGGCCGCGTTTTCTTTTTGTCATTGCGAGAAGGCCGTAAGGCCGACGCAGCAATCACGGTTCGGAAGAGCAGGTGCCCGCCGCTCGGGATTGCTTCGCCTTGCCCGCAATGACAGCATTGCGATAGTGAGCAGGAAATTGCAGATCGCGGGGGTCCGGACATGGCAAGGCGCCAGGGACATTTGAAGCTTGGCGCGTTCCTGCATCCGAGCGGCCATCACATTGCCGCGTGGCGATTGTCCGAAGCCTATGCCGAGGCGGCGGTCGATTTCAGGCACTGGACCGAACTCGCGCGCACCGCCGAGCGCGGCAAGTTCGACATGCTGTTCCTTGCCGACATGACGGCGATGCGGAACTGGCCGCTGGAGAGATCGAGCCGCGTTCACACCTACGTCGCCGGCTTCGAGCCGATCACGCTCCTGTCCGCGCTTTCCGCGGTGACGAACCACATCGGCCTCGTCGCGACCGCGACGACGACCTACAACGAGCCGTTCCACGTCGCGCGCAAGTTCGCTTCGCTCGATCACCTGAGCGGCGGACGCGCGGCATGGAATCTCGTCACATCCACGAATATCGGCGAGGCCTTCAACTTCGGGCGCGAGGCGCATCTCGAACATGATGCACGCTATGACCGCGCGAGCGAATTCGCCCGTATCGTGCGCGGCTTATGGGATTCGTGGGACGACGACGCCTTCGTGCGCGACAAGGCGGAAGGCCGCTACTTCGACCCGGCGAAGGTCCACTTCCTCAACCACAAGGGCGAGCATTTTTCCGTGCGCGGTCCGCTCAACGTGCCGCGCTCGCCGCAGGGCCGCCCGGTGATGGTGCAGGCCGGCACGTCCGAGGTCGGCCAGGAACTGGCGGCGGAAGTCGCGGACGTGCTGTTCGCGACAAGCCAGACGCTCGACAACGGTCAGAAGCTCTGCAAGTCGCTCAAGGGGCGCCTGGAGAGATTCGGCCGCGATCCGGACGACATCAAGGTGATGCCGGGTCTGGTGCCGATCATCGGCGAGAGCCAGCAGGAGGCTGACGACAAGTTCGACAAGCTGCAGTCGCTCGTGCATCCGGAGGTCGGCCTGCAGTTGCTCGGGGAAATGCTCGGCTCGGTCGATCTCTCGGCCTATCCGCTCGACGGACCGCTGCCTGAAATCACGACGACGATCGGCAGCCACACGGCGCTGAAGCTGTTCACCGACATGGCCAGGCGCGAGAACCTCACCATCCGCCAGCTTTACCTGCGCGCGGTGCTGCGCGGGCACAACGTCGTGCGGGGCACGGCCCAGACCATCGCCGACCATATCGAGAACTGGTTCGACAACCATGCCGCCGACGGTTTCAACGTCATGCCGCCCTATCTGCCGGGCGCGCTCGACGACTTCGTCGACAAGGTCGTGCCGGAACTGCAACGGCGCGGCCTGTTCCGCAAGGAATACGAGGGCACGACATTGCGCGAGAACCTGGGATTGCGGCGGCCGCCGAGCCGCCATGCCGCCAAATGACGGTTCGCGTGAGAAGGCGCGACCGGCCGGCTGGTCGGATCGGAGGATAGCCTGCGCCGGCTGTTCCCCCGTATACTGGCGTGACTGCCGCGCACGGACGGCACAGCGCTTGAACAACGCATGGCTCGACAGGTGAGGAAACGGAATGGCGCAGG
>Ga0182735_1001462_pt1 | contig 15719 bp, 18 predicted proteins | sample eDN5th30CKraftMG_FD_128524 | JGI IMG/M metagenome (GOLD analysis project Ga0182735, IMG submission 128524) | Enriched Miracle-Growth compost microbial communities from Emeryville, California, USA - eDNA 5th pass 30_C Kraft MG (version 2) (version 2) ... | reverse complement strand
GCGCCACTTCTCTGAGCGCGTGCGCGTAGCGTGTGACAGAATCCATTATGAGCAGCACATCGTCACCGATATCGCGGAAATACTCAGCGACGGCCATGGCCGTCTTGGCCGCCATCTTGCGCATCATTGCGCTTTCCGAACTGGTCGCGACGACCGTCACAGCCTTCGCGCCTGTCGCCTGGATAACGTCTTCTATGAATTCGCGCACTTCTCGGGCGCGCTCTGCGACGAGGGCAACGACAAGAGTCTTGAAGCCGCTCGAGCGGGCGAGCATTGAAATAAGCGTCGATTTACCGACGCCGGAGCCCGCAAAAATTCCGATCCGCTGTCCGGCGCAAATGGGAGTGAAAAGATCGATCGATCGCACGCCTGTCGTTACGGGACGATGGATCCGATCGAGCGACAACGGCTCGAGCGGCTCGTTGTCGATCCTATAGGCGCGATTTCCCTGAGGTAGCCACGGCTCGCCATCGATCGGCTCGCCAAGCGCATTCACGACGCGGCCGATCCAATCCTTGCTGGGTCTGACAACGAGATCCTCCGTCACCCAGACACGGGAACCGAGGCCGATCCGTGGAGCCGCCGAAAACAGTTTGATTGTGGCGCCGAGCGACTGAATGGCGATCACCTCGCCGAGGCCGCGATGATCGCCGATATCGATCTCGACTAATGTCCCAAGCGTAACATTCTTCGTGAGGCCGCTAACGCGGATATGACTTGACGTTACCTCCTTCACGCGCCCGCCAAACCGAGTGAGAGTAATCGCGCCGCTGTCGCCGGAAAATAGATGGCCGAGCCGCGCCAGTCGAGTGGACGACACCTGTGCAGGGAGCCGCGGTGCTGGAGGACCGGCGTCAGTGGCGCTGGACGGACTCGTCATCGGCTTCCTCCGAGCGCCCGGATTGCCTCATCGAGCTTGCGGTCCGACTGATCGAGAGACGACGATAGCGACTCGAAGGCGCGGGAAACCGCCACGAGCCGCGTCATTTCGCGAACCGGATTTACATTCGCGTTCTCGATATAGCCCTGCTTTATGTTGTCTTCAGTGAAGTCGATCACCGGTTGTGCCGGCTTGTCGGAAACGAGGCTGGCTCCACTGCCACGCACGAGATTGGCGCCGGCAGGTAATTTGAAGAGACCGATGGTTCCGGTGGGTTTCCCATTTTGGCTGATGACGCCGTTCGGCGATATAGTAACAGGCCCAAGCCCCGGATCGACTTGGAGCGGGGAGCCGGAAGGGTCGAGTATCGCGTGTCCATTGAGTGTCTGCAGATCGCCTGTGACAGAGACGCTGAGCCGGCCATCACGCGTGTATGCCGTACCGCTCGGTGTCGAGATTGCGAAGTAGGCTTCTCCCTGGATCGCTACATCCATTGCGTTGTCCGTCTGGACGAGACCGCCGGATGCCATTGAGAATGTCGTACCGCCCTGACTGGCATATGCGATCGATTGGCGGGAGAGGATGCTCTCGAAAGTTACGTTTTCGGCTCTGAATCCGCTCGTCGAGCTGTTGGCCACATTGTTGGCTATGGTATCGAGGCGACGCTGCAGTGCAAGTTGCCCGGATACCAGGACGTAAAGGCCGGCCTCCACCACTAGCCCCTCTTTCCGAAGTTCTGCATTTGCTGAAGCAGGTCGACGCTCATGGCCGCCGCCGAAGTGTTGTTGAAAAGGTTTAAGACGGGCGAGCTCGAGGCCTGCATCTGCGGGTTTTCAATGTCCCACAGCACGGCGAATCGCGTCAGGAACTTTTCGAGCTTCTCGGGATCCTTCAAATCGGCGACGTCGAGCTTCTTATCGATCATGTTTTTCTGACGCTCGACGTCGAGCACACTTGTGGAAGATGACAGTCCCAGGGCAACTTGCGTCACCTTCAGTAGCGCCTGGTCACCCATCAAGCTGTAGGCGTTCGTGACCGTGGCTGCCTTTCGATTGAAATAAAGGGCGAGCCGTACGCCTTCATTCGCTTCGCCGGCTTCGACCTCAAGTGTTTGGTTGAGATAGCGGTCGACGACTCCGTCCTTGGTACGCGTGAAGACCGTTGCAGTCGACCCGTACCGTGCGAAATTGAATGTCTCCGCCAAGTCGCGGAAGCGCGTATCCGTCAGCCGATTCGCCATGCTGCCGGAATCGTCGATGCCTTCGGTCAAAACCCGCCGAATGAATGCCTTGGCGTAGGCCATGTCCTCCAAACCAAACGCCTTCATAGCGTAGTTGTAGACCTTGTCATTGCTCATGAAGTCGTCGATCGATTTGACCTTCTCGATCTCCGAGAGGTACGTGTCGGTCGCACGTTTGACCGACGGCTCCTTTCCGACACGAGCGAGAGAGGCGGATAAATCGGACGTAAGCAGCCTCAAGCTCGAAATCGTCGTGCTCATGGAGTTCTCTCCAAATCGAAGTATGCGAGCTGCCATGCCCGCCAGCGGACTTCATTCCGCATTCTCCGAGTTGGCAGGTTCGGCTTGTCTGAGCCTGGATCGCAGGGGCTTCTGAAAGGGCAACAGGCTGGCACAAGGCAAGGCGGTCAAGCTCGACCGAAAATCAGCGACGAGCGGTGCGGAAAAGCGCTAGATCATGACGATCATTTTCGGACTGATAGTCACACTGGGCTGCATGCTCGGCGGGTTCGTTGCCATGGGCGGCCATGTCGGGGTGATCTGGCAGCCTTGGGAATACGTCATCATTCTCGGTGCGTCGCTCGGCACCTTCATCGTCGCCAACCCGATGAAGACGATCAAGGATGTCGGTGTGGCTCTGAAGCAGGTCGCAGTCGGCGACATCCCCAAAAAGGACGATTATCTGATTATCCTCGGTTGCCTCTTCAATCTGATGCGCGAGATGCGCTCGAAGTCGAAAGCTGACATGGAGCGGCATATCGATGCGCCCCATGAATCAGCGATCTTTACGGCCTTTCCGAAAATCCTCGCGCATCCGCGATTGCTGACGTTTATTTGTGACTACATCAGGTTGATCTTGATGGGTAATGCACGCACCCATGAGATCGAGTCGCTCATGGATGAAGAGATCCTGACCATGCGCGCCGACAAGCTCAAAGCCTACCAATCGCTTGTCGCTGTCTCCGAAGGCCTTCCCGCGCTCGGAATCGTGGCGGCCGTCCTCGGCGTCATCAAAGCCATGGGCGCGCTGGACCAGTCCCCGGAAGTGCTAGGGCACTTGATCGGTGCTGCCCTGGTCGGAACGTTTGCCGGCATATTCTTCTCCTACGCCGTCTTCACGCCTCTGGCGACCCAGATCAAGATCGTGCGCGAAAAGAGAATGCGGCAATATCTGGTGATTAAGCAGACGCTTCTTGCTTTCATGAATGGAGCGATACCGCAAATCGCGGTCGAGCACGGCCGAAAGGCAATTTCAGATCTATACCGTCCGTCGGTTGAGGAACTCGAGCAGCAGACGATCTCTGCCGGATCCGCGCCCATCGAGCTCAAGAAGGCATCTTGAGGAGGGAACAGGCTGTGAACTCCAAGGATACGTTGGAAACGAAAAGCAAGTTGGATCGAGTGTCTGAAAGCATCATGATCGGGCAGGTATCCGCCGAGGGCGAGCAGCCGGAGAAGAGTCCTGCGCCGCTCGATGCGGACGAATGGGGTGGCAGGGGGCGGGACGCGGTCATGCGTATCCCCGTTTCCGTTCAAATCGTCATCGGATCGGTTCGCATGCCGATATCGAAGATCGTCGGGCTGACCCGTGGGTCCATTATCCCGCTCGACCGGAAAGTCGGCGATTTGGTCGACGTAGTCGTGAATGATCGTACGGTGGCGCGAGGGGAGGTCGTGGCTTTGGATGAGGATGCCGAGCAGTTCGCTATCGCCGTTCGCGAGGTCATAAGCACAGGCGATACTTGATTGCTAAAAGGCGGATCGCGAGAACGGCATGGCGGGTCCGGAGGATCGTGAATCCAAGACCGAGGAAGCAACTCCCCGGCGCATTGAAGAGGCGCTGAGCAAGGGCAACACGCCATTCACGCGTGAAGTCGGAAATGCTGCTGCCCTGGTTGCTTTCGGGCTTTTGCTGCCGGTGGCCGCGCCGATTGCGGCCATGCGCCTGGTGCCATCGCTCAGTTTTTTCCTCGATCGGCCGTTCGACTTTTCCTTGACGGGCGTCAGCACAGTGATCGCGCTCGCCTGGTATTTGGGGCCGCTGATGCTGGCCGCCGTAGCACCGATCGTATTCGCCGTCATGATTTCTGGCGTGCTCGCGTCCGCGTCCCAGAATTCGCCGCGTCTGGTTCTGAAACGAATTACGCCCGAGCTTTCGCGACTGTCTCCCCGTGCAGGTTTGACCCGCATGCTCGGCGCGCACGGGCGCGTGGAGTTTCTAAAGGCATTGGTAAAATTTGCAATTGTTGGCGTGCTTTTCTACTTCATGCTGCGGGCGGGATCGCATCGGGTCGGCAATTTGCTGCTAATGCGCTTTGACGATGTGCCATTGGCTCTTGTCAGCGAGACGTCATGGGTCTTTCTCACATCGGGGTTGTGCATTGGTGTCCTGGCTCTGATCGACGTTCTCTGGACCCGTCTCAAATGGCGCCTCGACCTGCGGATGAGCGTCCAGGAGCTCAAGGATGAGCAGAAGCAGGTCGACGGCGATCCGGCGGTCAAAGCTCGTCAGCGTTCGCTTGCACGTGAGCGGTCGCGCCAGCGAATGATCGCCGCGGTGCCGAGGGCGACGCTGGTGGTGGCCAATCCGACCCACTACGCCGTCGCCATGCGCTACGTCAACGGCGAGACTGCAGCGCCAGTGGTCGTCGCCAAGGGCATCGACCATCTGGCGTTGCGGATACGTACGATTGCCGAAGCAAACGACATTCCGGTGATTGAGGATCGTTTGCTGGCGAGGTCGCTTTACGAGGCGGTGAAAACTGATCGGCCCATTCCCCCGGAGTTCTATCGCGCGATTGCCGAAATCATTCTTCATCTGCTGTCGCGCAGGCGACCGGCATCTGAGATTCAGGCTCAGGCAAGTCTTCGCGCCTAGCCTGTGTTCGAATCTCAGGGGGACAGATCATGAATGATCTGGCTGTTTTTCGGATCGGTTACGACCGAGCGAAATGGCTTGCTGCGCGCGTCGCAGTCGTGTCGGCGAATGTGGCCAATGCGGATACACCCGGTTATCGCGCAAAGGATATTTCGCCGTTTGGCTCGGTCCTGAACGATGCCAGGATTCAGATGACCCGCAGCCAAGCGTCGCACCTCGCACCGGATCAGACCATCGAAGCACGATATGGCGTGTCTCCCCGTGCGGGGGCAATCGAAAAGCATTCGGGCAATTCGGTCTCGCTTGAGACAGAAATGGCGGTCCTGGGCGAGACGAAAAGTCAGCAGTCCTCGGTAACCGCTATTCTGGGAGCATTCCATCGCATGCTGCTCTCCAGCACGCGAGGCTGACCATGGCAGACGATCTCAAGATCGCAGTCGCATCATCGGTTTCCTCGCTTCGCGCCCAGTCGACGAGAATGCGCGTGTTGTCGGAGAACCTTGCCAACGCGACATCGACCGCATCAACCGACGGAGAAGATCCCTATCGTCGAAAGATCGTGAGTTTCAAGACTGAGCTGGACCGCGCCACCGGCGCGTCGCTCGTGCGAATTCAGTCGATCTCGCGGGATAGCTCGCCTTTTCCGCTTCAGCATGATCCTGGCCATCCTGCCGCAGATAAGAATGGCAACGTCAAAATGCCGAACGTGAATTCGCTGATCGAATTGGCTGATATGCGCGAGTCTTCCCGATCCTACGAGGCAAGCCTCCAGGTGGTGAAGCAGGCGCGAGAAATGATCAGCGAACTCGTCGACCTCCTGAGGGCGAAATGAACATAGATCCCGTTTCCGGAAAGTTGCCGGTCCGCAATGCTGATCCCGCAGCAGGAAGCGCCGGCAAAGTGTCCGGGTCTCGCGATGTCGGGTCCGGCCAGATGGAAGATTTCTCCAGCATGCTCGGCGGAGCCATCGCGGACGTCGCGCAGCAATTGCGTAAAGCCGAGGCTGTTTCCATCGCCGGCATAAAAGGCACGGCTTCGACGCAGGACGTCGTCGAACAGGTCATGCAGGCAGAGCAGGTGCTGCAGGCTTCGATTGCGGTTCGAGACAAGGTCGTTGCGGCCTATCTCGAGATCAGCCGGATGCAGATCTGAGCGAGTTCAAAAGGGAAATACGTCATGCGCGCGCTGGCAATCGCTGCAACTGGGATGGCGGCACAGCAACTCAATGTAGAGGTCATCTCGCACAACGTCGCCAACATAAACACAACGGCCTTCAAGAGATCGCGCGCCGAGTTTGCGGACCTTCTCTATCAAGTGGAGCGGGAAGCAGGCACGCCAACAGCCTCCGGCACGGAGATCGTGCCGGAAGGGTTGCGGGTCGGTCTCGGCGTGAGGCCGGCCGCAATCCGAAATCTTCACATTCAGGGCGCGCTGACACAAACCGGCAATACGCTGGACGTGGCGCTGATGGGGAAGGGTTTTTTCCGTATCATAGGCCCTGAGAATGAAACGCTTTATACGCGTGCGGGGGCCTTCAACAAGAACGCGACCGGCCAGATCGTCACGACCGATGGTTACGTCGTGCAGCCGGCCATTACGATTCCTCAAGAGGTGACGACCCTCACCATCAACGAAAGCGGCCAGGTTCTGGGACAGGTTCCCGGCCAGACGGAGCCACAGCTGCTCGGGCAATTGTCGATCGCGACTTTCGTCAACGAGGTCGGCCTCTCGCCGCTTGGCGGCAATCTGTATCGGGAAACACCCGCCTCCGGACCGGCCACGGTCGGCATTGCAGGCACAGATGGGCTTGGCACGATCAAGCAAGGCTATCTCGAGTCATCGAACGTCGACGCGGTCAAGGAAATTACGGAGCTGATTTCCGCGCAACGCGCATACGAAATGAATTCGAAAGTCATTCAAGCCGCCGACGAAATGATGGGAACGATCGCAAAGGGACTCCGCTAGGTTCGCGCGGAGAAGGCATGTGGCCATGAGCAGCAACATTTGTATGATAGCCTGCCGACTGCTCTCGCTTGCCTCGCTCGCGCTGGCTTCGCACTCTGCTGTTGCGGAAGGCGAATCGGCCACGAGCTTTCCGGTGCCGACCGTCACGATCCAGACCGGCGATGTTTTGAACGAAGACTTGGTTGTCGAACGCAGGCTCATAGCAAACGACATTGCTTTGCGCACGTACTACACATCGCGAGACGAGGTGATCGGCAAGGTGGCGCGTCGCCCATTGGCGGCAGGTGCCGCGATTCCAGTCAATGCCCTGCGCGAACCCTATACCTTCAAGGAAGGCGAACGCGTTGTGGTGGAATTCATATCTGGCGGACTAAGAATTCGCGGGATGGCGCTGGCATTGCAGCCAGGCATCGTCGGTTCCATGGTCCGAGCGAGAAACGTCGATACCGGCATCATCGTCAATGGTGTCGTCCGGCCCGACGGCCGGATCGAAATCGGGGGCTAGCCATGCTTGTTGCCTGGCTGGTAGCCGTTCTGCTGACCCTCCTCAATGGCAGCGCGCTAGCCGATGTCCGCATCAAGGATATTTCTTCGATCCGCGAGGCGCGATCCAATCAACTCATTGGTTATGGATTGGTCGCCGGCCTGAAGGGCACCGGCGACAGCTTGCGAAGCGCGCCTTTCACCGATCAATCGATGACGTCCATGCTGGAACGCATGGGGGTCAATGTACGTGGTCTTGGTGCGCGCACGCGAAATATCGCGGCAGTAATGGTGACGGCGGAATTACCACCTTTTGCGGTTCCCGGAAATCGGATCGACATAACGGTAACCTCTCTCGGAGATGCATCGTCGCTGGCGGGCGGGACGCTGATCATGACGCCTTTGCAAGCGGCAGACGGCAATGTCTACGCCGTCGGCCAGGGATCGGTTTCGGTATCGGGGTTTGAAGCCAAAGGCCAGAACGAGGTTCTCACGCATGGTGTCCCGACGGCGGGCAGAATTGCAGGCGGTGCCATTGTCGAGCGAGCATCGCCCAGCCCCAGTCCGTCGCCGAATGTCCTTCATTTGGAGCTCAAGAATCCTGATTTCTCGACGGCAGTTGCCATTCTTGATGCCGTCAACGCCTATACTCAGCATCGCTATGGCACCCGTCTGGCGCAGGATAACGGACCGGCATCGGTGGCCATAGACCTGCCGAAGCGCGTCAGTCCATCGCGCTTCATCTCGGAGATCGGCAAGCTTGAAGTGCGGCCGGATAGTCCTGCTCGCATCATCATAGATGAGCGTACCGGCACGATCGTGATCAGTCGGAACGTCAAAGTGAGCCGGGTGGCGGTGACGCATGGGAACTTGACCGTGCGCGTTACCGAAACGCCCTCGGTATCCCAGCCGGCACCGTTCTCGAAAGGCGAAACCGTTGTGACGTCGGAGACGACCGTGAAGGCGGGGCAGGATCAGGGCAACTTTGCGGTGCTCGATGGCGTGGATCTGCAAACGCTCGTCACCGGGCTCAATCGAATGGGCCTGAAGCCTCCTGGGATTATTGCAATTCTGCAAGCTATCAAGACCGCTGGAGCGCTCCAGGCGGAACTCGTCGTCCAGTAATCGCTACAGGAGGCTGAGGCGCCACGCCATGAAGCGCACGAGATCGATGGCGAAGACGACGCTGCCTTGCAGCGGTCGCTCGCTTTGGCGCGAAACCAAGAGGGGACTCGCGGGAGGACTTATTGTGTTGGCGGCAGGAGCCGTTTTTGGGTCGCCCGCAGATGCGGCGCCCGCGTCGAAAGCGGAAACCGCGGACAAATTGTCTGCCGCAACGCCAGCCCCACTCCCCGAATTGAAATCAACAGGACCGCTTGCAACGCAGTATTGCGCGGCGGCGCGCGATGCGATTGCAGAAGCGAGATATGCTGAGCAGGCGGCGCAACTCGAGAAACTGGCCAAGGACGCGGAAGAGCGGCTCGCGTTGATGGACAAGCGGAGCGCCGAGCTGAAGGAATGGCTTGCCAAGCGCGAAGAGTTCATCGCGGCCGCCACGAAGCATCTCGTCTCAATTTTCGGGGCGATGCGTCCGGAGTCGGCGTCGGAGCAACTCGTGAGGCTGGATATTTCGACCGCAGCCGCCATTCTTTCCCGACTGGACGTGCGTGCGGCAAGTGCAATTCTGAATGACATGGCGCCTGAGAAAGCGGCCCGCCTAACGGCCGTCATCGCGGGATCGGCCCGCAAGGATCGTCAGGAAAACCCGTGAACCATGGATCGCCCTTCATACGGCAATTGCGCATCGCTGCGATCTGGTGCTTCGTGGGATCGCTCGCTGGGTGTGCAGCAAGACCGCAGGAAATCGGGCGCGAGCCGGAGCTGAGCCCCGTCGGGTCGGGATTGATGACGACGACCTCGAGTGTCGGGCCGCCACCCCACGCTGTGCTGCCTCCCATGGATCGGGCTCGCGGCGCGCCGGGCTCGACGTGGCGAGAACGAGGCACGGATCTTTTTCGCGATCCTCGCGCGAGACGGGTGGGCGATATCCTGACGGTCACGATACTAATGAAGGACAAGGCCTCGCTCGACAACAAGTCCAAGCGTTCGCGTGATTCGTCCCACGGCTTCGGCCTCGACATGGACAGCAAGATCGATTGGAAGAGTTTTGCCACAGCGGCGAAAACGGCCATCGACTCCAACATCAAGTCGAACACCGCTACCGACGGCAAGGGCGAGATCGAACGCTCCGAGACGATCGATTTGCGGGTCGCAGCCGTCGTGACGGACGTGCTCCCGAACGGAAACCTGATGATTCGGGGGTCGCAAGAAATCAGAGTGAATTACGAGCTGCGCGTGCTGACATTCACAGGCATCGTGAATGTTGCCGACATCAAGGCCGACAATACGATCTCGCACGACCGCATTGCAGAGGCGCGGATGTCATATGGCGGGCGCGGGCGCATGATGGAGGTCCAGCAGCCGGCGTGGGGCCATCAGGTGATCGATTTGGTATTTCCCTTCTGAGCTTGCCCGGGGAGATTGCGTTATGGCGAAAGAAGGAAGCCAGAAAGAAAGCGAAGCCGGAGGCAGCCTCGTTGTGCCAATTCTGCTGTTGTTGTGCCTCGGTACCGGCGCCGGTTTCGGGTACGGATGGGTTCTCGGCGGGGCGAACAAATCGATCGACGCTCACGCTGCAAAAGACGGCGCGATGCAGATTGCAGCCGAACGGGCATCGTCGTCCGATAGCAACGGCAAACCTCAAGTCGATTGGCGCAACGAGCAGCTCGTACCGATCCAGCCATTGGTCGTCAGGATGGGTGGAAACAAGGGAAAGTGGATCCGGCTGGAGGGGGCGATAGCTTTTTCGCACGAATCGAAGCAGGACCGCGCGGCGACCGTCGCTCAGTTGGGACAGGATCTGATGCTGTTTCTTGGAAGTACTGAATTGCAGCAGATTGCATCGCCGACCGGGCTCGAATTTCTGCGCGACGATATGAACGACATCGTGCAAACGCGCACGAACGGCCAAGCGAGCAGGTTCATAGTCAAGTCGCTGGTGGTCGAATGAAGCGGTTCGGCCTTGCCTTCGCCATTCTGTGCGTGCTGACCGGCGGTGCGTTCGCTCAATCCATAGATTTGTCGGGAATATTGCCGCAAGGGCAGGGTGCCGTGAGCGCCCGCATCATTCAGCTGCTGGCCGGGTTGACGATACTGTCTGTCGCACCGGGAATACTCGTCACCGTAACCTGTTTCACGAGGCTCGTAATTGCGTTGTCGTTCTTGCGAACCGGTCTCGGGATGCCGTCGACTCCGTCGAATATCATCCTCGTCAGTCTCGCGCTCTTCATGTCGTTTTTCATCATGTCTCCGACACTGGAGAAGGTCTGGAACGACGGAATAAATCCGTTGCTCGAGAACAAAATTGACGAACACGAAGCTTACAAGCGTGCCTCCCAACCGCTCCGGGAGTTCATGCAGGCAAGCGTGCGCGAGAAGGATTTGAGGCTGTTCGCGCAGCTGGCCCAGAACAGGCTCCCGACCATGACGCCCGATCAGGCCGCAACGGATCTGCGCGTCCTCGTCCCCGCGTTCATGATCTCGGAGCTGCGTCGCGGGTTCGAAATGGGCTTTCTTATTCTTCTTCCATTTTTGGTGATCGATCTGATTGTCGCGACCCTCGTCATGTCCATGGGAATGATGATGCTCCCGCCTACGAGCATTTCACTGCCGTTCAAAATTCTATTCTTTGTTCTGATCGACGGATGGAATGTCCTGGTCGGCGGTCTCGTCCGGTCTTTTGGATAGAGACCGACATTCAGTTCCGGGAAGCGGCCAAAAGGACACCGCCGTCATAAGATGATCGGGAGGCGCCTTGCTGCTGGCAGCGAACCCTGGTAAGGGACGATGAGTGATTCATTGAGTGTTAAGTCACCGCCTCTTATCCTCTCCATAGACAGCGAACTTGTCGACCAAGGGCATCATGCCACCTCGCTGTACCGGACGATCCGGTATGTCCCGCTTGTAATAGCCTTGCCAAGCTTCAGGGGCATCCATGAGCAGTATCAATACCAATTTCGCGGCGATGACCGCACTCCAGTCACTGAGCAACACGAACAAGAGCCTGCTCGAGACGCAATCGCGCATTGCGACCGGCTTTCGCGTCGCGTCCGCTGAGGACAACGCTGCCTACTGGTCGATGGCGACGACCATGCGCTCCGACAACAAGGCGCTTTCGGCCGTGTCCGACGCTCTCGGAATCGGCGCGGCGACGATCGATGTGGCCTACACCGCCATGAACAGCGCGATCGACGTCGTCACCGAGATGAAGAAGCAGCTCGTCGCTGCGCGCCAGCCCGGCACCGACAAGGACAAGATCCAGACCCAGATCGACGAGCTTCAAAATCAGCTCCGCTCCATCGCATCGTCGGCCTCAGTGGCGGGCGAGAACTGGCTCGCCGTCGACACGGGAAGCGACAGCTACCAGGCGACCGAGTCGATCGTTTCGTCGTTCGCGCGTTCGCAGGGTGTGAACGGTGAGCAGGTCAGCGTCGGCACGCTGTCCATCAATGTAGAAGGATCGTTCCTGTTCAATGCGAACACCGACGGTACCGCCGCCGCTGCCGCGGATTCGGGAAGTGCCACGGCTGATGCCCTCGGCATTCTGGGCTCTGCGCGTCTCAGCAGAGCCGATGCTGACACGGCTGGCGTCAAACAGGGGTCCATCGCCGCAGCCGGCACCATTGTGATCGCGAACTTCGATACGGCGAACTCGACAGTTGCGCCGGATGAGATCGACATCACGAGTGCGACGGTCGACCAGATCGACGACTACATCCAGGCCGTCGATGCGGCGCTCTCCGAGATGACGGACGCGGCCGCTAATTTCGGCTCCGCCAAGAGCCGCATCGACATCCAGAAGGACTTCGTCTCGAGCCTGATGGACGCGATGGACCGCGGCATCTCCTCTCTGGTCGATGCCGACATGAACGCGGAATCGACCAAGCTGCAGGCTCTGCAAGTCCAACAGCAGCTCGGCATCCAGGCTCTCTCGATCGCCAACTCGTCGAGCCAGAGCATCCTGTCGCTGTTCCGCTAATTCGAGAGGCTCTCGCGCTGAGAGCCTTTAGAAACGTTCACCTTCGGCCTCTCGCCGGCATCGATGTCGCAACGACTTCGGTGCACGGTGGAGGCCGAAAGGCATCTTGGCCAGGACTCCTCGCCCGTTCCGCGGATGGTCGAACCGTCTGACATCCGCGCCGGTCGGAACGGCGCACGGGCCGCGACTGCCCGCGCAAGCCTTGCGCCATCTTTGTGTGCTTCGCTCTCGACCGCATCTCACGATTCGATCGCAACGGGGCCTGCCGCAATGGATGCAAGCATTGTCGTCTTTATCGCCGGTAGCTGCGTAAGTTTCATGCTGTTCTATTGGACGTTCGCTCGACGCGGCACTGGTTCCCGAGCCCGTAAGAGGGTCGATCGGGCGCATCGATACGGAATGGAGAAGTTAAGCTTTCTCGACGGTCTCAGACACGAGGCGGGATTGCGGGCGCAGGCTGTGCTCGATGCTGCGGTCGATCAGGTGAGCAAGGGATCTCGGAGCGGTGCGACCATCGACGCCGAGATGATGAATCGACTGAGAGAGACCCGATCCATGTTGCAATCGCTTCTCCCGCGCGAGTTCACGTCGGAATTCGACCACATCGTTCGATTGCTGCACGCACCGCCGTCGGTGCGCAGGGGTGAGCTCGACGCTGCATTGGAACGGCTGAGCGACAAGGTCGCCGGGATCGCGGGACTACCCGGGCGTACCCCCGCAAGACCGGAGGCCGGCGAACGCTCGTCCATACTGGGGATGCGGGATTTATCCGCGGCCGGTAATGCCAGATGAGCAACGACGCGGAACGGGACAACGCTCAGGCGCTTGTGGCGGGAGAAGAGCAGTCGCAACACGTCGTCGCACCCTACGAGGAAAGCCGTCGGGTATCGTCCCGCGTAGAGGCGAAAGACGGCGGTGCCGTGACGGTTCACAATGTGAGTTATGCAGTCGAGATCTGTAACGTGTCGCGCCAGGGCGCCCAGATCCGGGTGCGCCAGGGTCTCGTTCCGTTTGTGGGGCAGGCCGTGAACCTGCAATTCGTCAATGGCACGAGCGTCAATTGCCGCGTCGTCTGGGGGCAGGAAACGCTCATCGGACTGCGTTTCGACGAGCCACTGCCGGACGAAATGGACGGCGTCTATTTCGACGATCTCGGATCCGATTATTTCCGTGGCATCGTGAAGCTTCAGTTCCTGCGGGGCTGACCCGATTGGCTAAAGCGCGCTCACTTCAGCACGCGTTCATTTCGTGTGGATGCAATCGTTAGAAAGCCGATTTGTTTCGTACCTGCTTTCCCGGACGTCGTGGGCCGCACGGCGATCCGGGATCGCGTGAGTGAATTGGTTCGCGAAAATCGATTCCAAGCGGCCCCGGGTCTCTGACGTCGCTGACGCGCCGGCTTCGCCCGGGGACGCAGGTTGAAAGCAGGAAGCGGAGCCGCTCTTTCGATGAATCGTCTGGAGCAACGGGTTTGAAATTCGCCTCGCCGGGGGCGGGGCAGGGAGCGACTTTCAAGTCCAAAGACGCTTCAGCCGCGTTTCCCGGCCTCGGCGACGTCCTCGATCTGCAACTCGATGCGGTTGCGGCCACCCCACGTATCGCGCCTGAGATGGCCTGCCACGTGGATCGGCATGCCGTTCGAGCCTTGCAACACATCACCGATCGGCTGACCAACCGCGCGGAACGCGATGGCATCGAGTTTCGAGCCGTCGCCGGCTTCCAGCGTGCAACGAACGTGAGCCTCTCCCATGATCTTGGCGTAGCGTACGCGGTGAGCCGGAAAGGCGAAGCGTGGCGAGGGATTGCCCTGGCCGTAAGGTCCTGCTTTTTCGACGAGGTCGATGAAGTCTTCCGAGACACCGGCGGGGGTTAGCGCGCCATCGATCTCGAGCACGGTGGCGGCTCGTGCGGCAGAAGCCTTTTCGCGTAGGAGCGCATCGAGACGCCGGCGCACCGCATCCAGTTTGCCGTATTCGACGGTCAATCCGGCAGCCATTGCGTGACCACCGCCTTTGACGAGTAAACCCTCGGCAGTGAGGGCACGGATCGCGGCACCGATGTCCACACCTGCGACGGAACGCAGCGAGCCGGTGCCTTGCCCGCCCTTCTCCCACGCGATGACGCATGATGGACGTCTGAACCGCTCGACCAGACGCGAGGCGACGAGGCCGACCACCCCTTTGTGCCATTCGTCCGAGCCGACCAGAACGACCGGCAACTCGGGATCCTCGTCCACCAGCCGGTCGGCCTCGGCCATCGCGGCTGCGAGCATCTCAGTCTCGATCGTCTTGCGTTCACGATTGAGCTTGTCGAGGAGTGCAGCGATGCGGGCGGCTTCCGTGTCGTCGTCGATCGAGAGCAGGCGCGCGCCAAGCGCTGCGTCGCCGATACGTCCGCCGGCGTTGATGCGGGGACCGAGCACGAAGCCCAGGTGATAGGGCGTCGGTGGCTGGTTGAGGCTTGCCGCATCGAGAAGCGCGCGAATGCCGGCGTTGTGACGCTCGCGCATGATCTCGAGGCCGCGCACCACGAAGGCGCGGTTCAGCGTTCGCAGCGGCACGACGTCGGCAACGGTGGCGAGCGCGACAAGATCCAGCAACGCTAGAAGATTTGGCGGTGAAAGGCCGTTGCCGTAGGCGCCGCGACGGCGAAGCTCCCGGCTCGTGGCGACGAGCGCCATGAATGTCACGCCAGCCGCGCACAGATGTCCGAGCCCCGAGAGATCGTCCTGCCGGTTCGGATTGACCACCGCATCGACCGCCGGCAGCCGCTCGTCCGCCTGGTGGTGATCGAGCACGACCACGTCGGCGCCGAGCGCCTTGGCGTGGGCCAGCGCCTCGAAGCTCGTCACCCCGCAGTCGACCGTGATGATGAGCCGAGCGCCTTCCTTCACGAGCGTCTCGATCGCCTGCGGATTTGGCCCGTAGCCTTCGAAAATGCGATCTGGAATGTAGATGCGGCCTTCAAGGCCATGCGCGTTGAGAAAGCGCCGCATGAGCGCCGACGAGCAGGCCCCGTCGACGTCGTAGTCGCCGAAGATGGCGATCTTCTCACGCCGCTGGATCGCATCCGCGATGCGCGCCGCCGCCTTGTCCATGTCGATGAGACGCGACGGATCCGGCATCAGCGCCTTGATCGTAGGCTCGAGCGTTACGGGAACGTCGTCGACGGCGAT